>ERZ506979.356-NODE-356-length-32113-cov-18.072774_pt1 | contig 32113 bp, 29 predicted proteins | sample MGYA00512887_ERZ506979 | MGnify/ENA metagenome assembly ERZ506979 | reverse complement strand
CAAACATATCTCGCCTAATTTATATGATGAATTATATAATTTTAAACTCAAATTTACCACTCCTTTAACTAAAAAATTTAGAATTCAAAACCTATTTCCTTTAAGCTTTGACGAATTTTAACTTCAAGTTCATTAGATTCTTTAAATAACTCATCTAATTCAGAAGTTAATGTTTTCATCTTTTCTTCAAAAGGTATTCCATCATCTTCTTCAGGTTTAAATCCAACATAACGTCCAGGAGTTAATATGAAATCATGTTTTTTAATTTCTTCTAAATCACTAACTTTACAGAACCCTTTTTCATCTTCTAAAGTTCCTTTTTCAAATTTAGTAAAAGTATCTGCAATTAAATCAATATCTTCATCAGTTAGCTCACGTAATTTTCTTGAAACCATTGTTCCCATTTCACGTGCATCAATAAATAAAGTTTTACCTTTTTGTTTTTTAGCACGATTTAAGAACCATAAACAAACTGGTATTCCAGTTGTATAAAATAATTGAGTAGGCAAAGCAACAATACATTCTACTAAATCATCTTCGACAATAGCTTGTCTTATCTTTCCTTCTCCGGATGTTGTTGATGATAGTGAACCATTTGCTAAAACTAAACCAATTTTACCTTTTGGTGATAAATGATGTATCATATGCTGCATCCATGCAAAGTTTGCATTTCCTTTTGGTGGAATTCCATATTTCCATCTTACATCATCTTGTAATTGTTCCTGTCCCCATTTTTTAAGATTAAATGGTGGATTTGCCATTACAAAATCAGCTTTAAGTGTTGGGTGTAAATCATTTAAGAATGTGTCTTCCTGATGTTTCCCCAGGTCTGCTTCAAGACCTCTAATAGCTAAATTCATTTTTGCCATTTTCCAGGTTGTAGGATTGGATTCCTGACCATAAATTGATAAATTATTTATGTTTCCACTATGATTATCAATAAAGTTTTTAGACTGGACAAACATTCCTCCAGATCCGCAGCATGGGTCGTAAACTCTTCCATCATATGGTTTTAGAACTGAAACTAATGTTTTTACAACACATGCAGGTGTGTAAAACTCTCCTGCTTTTTTACCTTCTGTTTCTGCAAACATACTTAAACAATATTCATAAGTACGTCCGAGAATATCTTTTTTATCTCCCTTTTCAGACATTTGAACATTAGTAAAAATATCAATCACAGCACCAAGTTTCTTTTTATCTAATTCTGGTCTTGAGAAGTTTTTAGGCAATATTCCTTTAAGTGACTTGTTATTGTCTTCAATAGCTTTCATTGCATTGTCAATTGTTAAACCATTTTCTGCAGTATTAGCTTTTTTAGCAATTTCTGCCCAACGGGCTTCTGGAGGAACAAAAAATACATTTTTATAAGTGTATTCATCAATATCTTCTTCAAATCCTTCTCCTTCATCAACCAGTTCCTGGTATCTTTCTTCAAATTTATCAGATAAATATTTTAGAAAAATTAAACCTAATACTACATGTTTATATTCTGCTGCATCCATCGAACCTCTAAGTTCATCAGCTGCATCCCAAATTTGTTTTTCAAAACCTATTTCAGTTATATTATTTGCCATTTAATCACCTATGCTGCTTCATCTACCCATAATTCACATTGTGCTATAACTTTATCTAATGCTCCATCGATTTCCTTTGGAGGATAATCATACTTTTTAAGCAATCTTTTTACAGTTACGCGCATTTTTGCTCTTGCAGATTCTTTTTTCTGCCAATCAATTTTTCTATTTTTTCTTAAAGAATCAGTTAATTCCTGAGTAATTTTAATTAAAGTTTCATCATCATAAAAATCATGTATATTTTCCGGAAGGGCAATTGCATTATAAAATGCCAATTCTTCTTCAGTTAAACCTAAATTCTCACCTTCCAAATGTGCCTCACGTAAAAGTTTTGCAATTTTAATTAACTCTTCAATTACTTCATCATTTGTAATATGTCCATTGATATACTTATTACGTGTATTTTTTAATAGTTCTGAAAATTCTTCAGCCTTAACAAGATTTGTTTTTGTATAAACTTTCACTTCATCATCCAATAATTTTTCTAAAATAGTCCTTGTTAAATTTGAAGATTCCAATGCTCTCACCCTATCTAAAAATTCCGGATCAAATAAGGACACTTCTTCACTTACATTAATAACATTAATTACTCCAGTACTTTTAATTGATTGATTTAGTAATTCTGTAATCTGTTTATTGATTTCAGGCAGAGATAATTTTCCAGTTGAAGAAACTTTAACAAGAACAGATCGTACAGCTTCAAAAAATGCTGCTTCAAATCTTTCACGTTCCTTAGCTCTACTACTACATAATGATAACCATTTTTTAAGTAGTAATGCTTCTTTTAAATAGTCTTTTTTGGTGTTTTCACGTGATAAATCTTCCATGAAGTTAACTCCCCTAGAAATAACTTTTGATCTTTCTAAATTACTATCTCCAAAGAATTTAGAGTAATCAAATCCATGGAATAAATCCTGACAAATTTCTAATTTTTCTTGGAATTTTGGATATGCTACTTTATCAACATCCGGATCACCATATTTCTTTTTATCCCTGTCAGTGTATTCACTCATTGCTTTTTTAAGTTCAGATGCTATTCCAATATAATCAACAACAAGTCCACCTTCTTTTCCTTTGAATACTCTGTTTACACGTGCTATTGCCTGCATTAAGTTATGTCCTTTCATTGGTTTGTATATATACATTGTTGCAAGTGAAGGTACATCAAATCCTGTAAGCCACATATCAACTACAATAGCTATCTTCATAGGGTCTTCATCATCTTTAAATTTATTTTCAAGCTCTTTTTTATATGATTTATCTCCAATTATGTTATACCATTCTTCCGGGTCTTTATTAGAACCACTCATCACTACTTTAACTTTTTCATCCCAATCTGGACGTAGTTCTAATATTTTTTCATACATTTTAATAGCTACTGAACGAGAATATGCAACAATCATTGCTTTACCACTTAATTCATTTGCACGATTGTCTTCATAGTGATGTACAATGTCAGTACAGATATCATCAATAATTTCTGGAGCTCCAAGTAATTCTTCCATTTTACTTAATTCTTTTTTACTTCTTTCTATATTATATTCTTCAGCTTCTTCGTTTAAATCCCAATATGTATCATCAATTTTTTGTAAAATTGACTCATCTAAATTTATATCAGCAATACGGCTTTCATAACATATAGGTACTGTTGCTCCATCTTCTACTGATTGGGTCATATCATAAATATCAATATAATCTCCAAATACTTCTCTGGTGTTTCTATCTGTTTTTGAAATTGGAGTTCCAGTAAAACCAATAAATGTTGCATTTGGAAGAGCATTGTGTATTTTTCTAGCAGCACCTATTTTGATTTCACCAGTTTTAGGGTCTACTTTTTCTTCAAGTCCATATTGACTACGATGTGCTTCATCTGAAATTACAATAACATCATTTCTATCTGTTAATGATCCATCATAATCATCGAACTTATGCATTGTTGAGAAGAAAATTCCATTAGCTTTTCTATCATTTAGTAATTCTTTTAAGTTTTTCATACTTGTAGCTTGTTTTGGTGTTTGTCTTAAAAAATCACTACATTTAGCAAATTGCGAGTATAATTGATCATCTAAATCATTACGATCTGTAATAACAACAAAAGTAGGACTTTGAAGTATTTTTTGGAGTTTATTAACATAAAATACCATAGATAAACTTTTTCCACTTCCTTGAGTATGCCAAAAGACACCTGCTTTGTGATCATTGTCAATAGCTTTGAGAGTTGAGTTTACTGCTTTATTAACAGCAAAATATTGGTGATATGCACAAAGAATCTTAATTTTAGTTGTTGAATCAATTGAATAAACAATAAAATTTTTTAATATATCTATAAATCTTTTTTTATCAAATATTCCTTCAAAAAATGTTGTGAAATCTGCCCATTGTGTTGATTCATAACTTCCATCTGTTGTTTTCCATTCCATAAACCTATCTTCAGAAGCAGTAATTGTACCTGCTTTTGAAATTGACATGTCACTCATTACACAAAAAGCATTATAATTAAAAAGAGTTGGAATAACTTGCATATATTTTTTTAGTTGATTATATGCTTCAGATGTGTCTGTATTTTCTCTTGATGGAGATTTTAACTCACACACAACTAATGGAAAACCATTTACAAAAACAACAATATCCGGTATTTTAATTTCATTATCAACTACTGTCCACTGGTTGATAACAGTGAATATATTATTATCTAAATTATCATAATCAATGAGTTTAACATAAGTGGATTCTTCTTTTCCATTACTCCAATAATTTACATTAATACCATTTTGTAAATATTCCATAAATTTATTATTTTTTTCTTCCAGTGAACCAATACCCCAATCTTGAATTAATTCAATAGCTTTATCAACTGCTTTTTTATCTAAATGATTGTTAATATTATATAATATTTCTAAATCATCCATATAAAGAGGATTTTTATAATCCCTTTCAATATTCGGACCATAAAAGCTATTATAACCTAAATTTTGAAACAATTCCATTAGTGATTTTTCATAAGCTTCTTCATTATAAAATGAAATACAAACCAACTCCTTACAAACAATATTATAAATTGACAACAATATTATAATAATATTATTTATATGAAAATTCACTATTAAGTTTTACTAAAAAAATAGTGCTCTTTTTAACTCTTCTGTTTTTTACAGCACAAAACATACATTGCCAACGTTTTTTGAAGGATTTTTAGCTGGTTTAATTATAATATGAACTATTACACATCTATTAATTTTTAAAAAATTACAACTAAATATTCACAAAGTATATATACAATAGCTACTAAAGTAATCAGTATGACCAAAGAACAAACTTTAACCATAATTCAAAAAACCAATAAAAAAGCCAACAGTATAGATGTTGTTGAAACTATTAAAAATGGACAAAATATCAAAGAAATAAATAGTTTATATATTGCTCAGCCTATGGATGGCAATACATTACCTTATTTTTGGGAAAAATTATTGGAAAATGCTGAAAATAAAGAAAAAGAATACTGGAATATCATTAACAAACATTTAGAAACAGGTGTTTTCATAGGTCTGGCTTATGTTAATTATAATGACTTTGATGATGATAAGTACGATGAAAAAACTCAAAGTGCACCAATGCATTATGAAATTGATGTTTGTGGAAATTTAATAAATTACAACTATGTTGGAGAGATAGATGAAAATGATTATATGACTACAACTTTTGGAATTGCTCTTAAAAGAGATAAAAACAACACTCAAGTAGAATATGGTCGTATAGATCCAGGTTGCAGATGTTATTTGCCACCAGAATTTGAAGCATTTGGTGAAACTTCAAGATTTGGTAAAGATTTTACTTTTGATTTTCCATTAAACCAAAAATTAATTGAATTAATGTATGAAAACATCATATTTAATGAATAAAACTTTCCATTTTTCTATTTTTATCCCTATCAAGTTAAATGATGAAGATATTGATTACTTTATAAGCTTATTTAAGCAAGCATACAAAGAGAAATTATGAAATTTACTTAAATAAACAAATTCTTCTCAAATATGCATTTTAATATACTCAATTAATTTCCACAATTCCATATCTCCATGATTTTCATTGACAAGTTCCTCAACAAGCCATAGAGCTTCCATATATTTTCCGGCAAAAGCTAGTGCCTGTGCTTTCAACATTTTTAAATCGTAATCATCAAGATTATTTTCCAGTGCAATATCTGCGGCTTCAATGACACTGCTATATTCTCCAAGATCCATTAAAACAACTGATTTTATCAATAAAATTTCAGAATTTAAATAATCCCCGCCAATACTTAATGCTTCATTGCAACATTTCAATGCTGAGTTTAAATCTCCCAAATTAAAATAGCAGTCTGCTTTAAAATAAAGTGCATCTTTTGAGTTATGATCAATAAATAAAACTTTATCAAAGCATTCTAAAGCCTCTTTAAAATTATTTGACAATTTTAAAGCAAGAGCTTTGTTTAACCATGCATTCAAATATTTGGGATTAAATCCAATAGCCAAATCAAAACAGGTAATTGCTTCAGTATATGATTTTTTAAACATTAAGCACTCACCTTTTGAATACAGTGCCATATCATCAGCAGGATTAATTTCCAAGGAATTGTTAAAACACTCCATAGCATCATCAAATAAATCATATTCCATTAAAATTTTACCCACATGAAACCAGATAAAATGGTTTTCATCATCCACACTTAGGGATCTGTTGTAACACTCCATTGCTTCAACATACTTTTCAAAATGATTTAAACAGCATCCTTTTAAAGCCCAAAGATGGCTGTTATCATTATCTTTTTCTAAAAGCTCATCACACAGTTCCATAGCTTTTTCATATTCATAATCATTCATAAATTTAGAAATGATTTGCAAACTTTCAACATTCATATATAACACTGCAACAATTTGTTAATAATCTTTTTAGAATTCACTTTATAAAAATCAACTGGAAATAGTTGATTATGATAAAAACTCATTTAAGCCTTGTTTTAGTAGATAGTTTTTTTGCAATTCATCTTTCCAAGATTATCATAATAATGAAAAAGAGTCACAATCCTTATTTTAATAGATGGTTTTCTGCAATAAAAGAAAATGGCTTAACTAAAGTTAAGCTACAAACGTCACAATCCTTATTTTAATAGATGGTTTTCTGCAATATAACTGGGACTACTGATGCTCTTATTACCTGTGGTGTCACAATCCTTATTTTAATAGATGGTTTTCTGCAATATAGACATAGACAACTTAAAAGTTGAAACAATCGAGTCACAATCCTTATTTTAATAGATGGTTTTCTGCAATAAGGGTAAGGAGGTGGTAAAAAAAGCTAATATAAAGTCACAATCCTTATTTTAATAGATGGTTTTCTGCAATTTAAGATTTTTAAAAGGTATAACACCATTTTAGAGGTCACAATCCTTATTTTAATAGATGGTTTTCTGCAATTTATGTAAGTAGGCGTAGCAAATCAGACAGTATCATGTCACAATCCTTATTTTAATAGATGGTTTTCTGCAATCAAAGCAGTTCTAAATTACATGGAGGTGGAAATCCCAGTCACAATCCTTATTTTAATAGATGGTTTTCTGCAATGAATATTAATACATTTAATATTATTAGGAAGGAACTGTCACAATCCTTATTTTAATAGATGGTTTTCTGCAATCAGCATAAGAAAAACGAGTGGGAGGAGTACACAAGAACGTCACAATCCTTATTTTAATAGATGGTTTTCTGCAATAATAAATGAGGTGTTATATATGATTTATCAAGGGGAGTCACAATCCTTATTTTAATAGATGGTTTTCTGCAATAGTAAGACAACCACAACTCACCCAACCGTAAGTACGGTCACAATCCTTATTTTAATAGATGGTTTTCTGCAATTTATAAATGGTATCGTTATTGTTAGGATAGGGGATGGTCACAATCCTTATTTTAATAGATGGTTTTCTGCAATCTTGACTATATCAGAAAAAACAACTATATTAGCTTAGTCACAATCCTTATTTTAATAGATGGTTTTCTGCAATAATATGTTATCAGAAGAAAATTTAACCCATATGCTTGGTCACAATCCTTATTTTAATAGATGGTTTTCTGCAATAAAACCAAAGATTTTGGAAGGAAATAAAAAGAGAGTGTCACAATCCTTATTTTAATAGATGGTTTTCTGCAATAATAAAAGTTTTGCCCCCACGGGGATGGAATCCATGTCACAATCCTTATTTTAATAGATGGTTTTCTGCAATATAATCAAAGGCATCAAAATGTAGACCAAATACAAAGTCACAATCCTTATTTTAATAGATGGTTTTCTGCAATCCAACATAGAACTTTTTAATAAGGTTCATAAAGACAGTCACAATCCTTATTTTAATAGATGGTTTTCTGCAATAAGGACATGAAAAAGTTATTAATAAAAATGTTAACAGTCACAATCCTTATTTTAATAGATGGTTTTCTGCAATCATTACAAACTGCAGTTGTTAAAAGGTTTTATGTTGTCACAATCCTTATTTTAATAGATGGTTTTCTGCAATCGTTTTAACTCAAATGGAGATGTTTTGGACAATGAAGTCACAATCCTTATTTTAATAGATGGTTTTCTGCAATGAGTCCTTTAGGTATAGTACATCACGCTGTTAAAGTCACAATCCTTATTTTAATAGATGGTTTTCTGCAATTTATAATAGAGGAGTCAAGAGAAAAAAGGAATATTGTCACAATCCTTATTTTAATAGATGGTTTTCTGCAATATAACATAGATGGGTTTTTTGAGTTATTAACAGTCTGGTCACAATCCTTATTTTAATAGATGGTTTTCTGCAATAAAAATATAGATGATGATGCATTTATTAATATTATGTCACAATCCTTATTTTAATAGATGGTTTTCTGCAATGTGATTTACAAACAAGAAAAAAGTGTCAAAGAAGATAGTCACAATCATTATTTTAATAGATGGTTTTCTGCAATAAGTGGTGCTAAACAAGCAAGTAATCGTTTACAAGGTCACAATCCTTATTTTAATAGATGGTTTTCTGCAATTGATGGTAACCTAGCAGACTTTAACCTAAAAAATAAGTCACAATCCTTATTTTAATAGATGGTTTTCTGCAATAGGGAAAACCAAAAGTATTAACAAAAAATGTTAAGTCACAATCCTTATTTTAATAGATGGTTTTCTGCAATACAAAAAGAGTTCAAGATGGAAAAAAGACAGAATCGTCACAATCCTTATTTTAATAGATGGTTTTCTGCAATTTCAAATGGTATTTATTAAAAAAATTGGAGATTTAGTCACAATCCTTATTTTAATAGATGGTTTTCTGCAATTTGTTCATAAAAAAACTAGGCTAAATCCTATTATGTCACAATCCTTATTTTAATAGATGGTTTTCTGCAATGATGCACGGTAATGTAAAATGGATTGGGGAAAAGTGTCACAATCCTTATTTTAATAGATGGTTTTCTGCAATTGGTGATAGTGACTATAATATTAGAATTGAAAAATGGGTCACAATCCTTATTTTAATAGATGGTTTTCTGCAATTAAATGGAATGGATGGAATCATACCATTAAAAGGTGTCACAATCCTTATTTTAATAGATGGTTTTCTGCAATAAACAAGCGAATATATTAATAATAATGCTAAAATTGTCACAATCCTTATTTTAATAGATGGTTTTCTGCAATACTTCAGATAAGAAAGAGAATGGCCTAACCAAAGTTAGTCACAATCCTTATTTTAATAGATGGTTTTCTGCAATCATTATTTATGATAGGAAGCATAAAATTAGTAATACTGTCACAATCCTTATTTTAATAGATGGTTTTCTGCAATTAACCCATTACTGTAGTCATGAAGATTTAGTATAGTCACAATCCTTATTTTAATAGATGGTTTTCTGCAATACTTTATGATTAATATATTTAATATTAGATTAAAGTCACAATCCTTATTTTAATAGATGGTTTTCTGCAATTCAGTTATACTTCTAACAAAAAGCTATTTAAAAAGGTCACAATCCTTATTTTAATAGATGGTTTTCTGCAATGTTTCTAATGCAACAATATATTTTAAAAGGTCATTAGTCACAATCCTTATTTTAATAGATGGTTTTCTGCAATTTTTAATGGCATAATTAACGCTGGTGTTATATGTATGTCACAATCCTTATTTTAATAGATGGTTTTCTGCAATGTGCTATTTTATTAAATAGTAACAGCTTAGATATGTCACAATCCTTATTTTAATAGATGGTTTTCTGCAATGATTATTTAAACGGGCATCAAATAATAGCTAAAAAAGTCACAATCCTTATTTTAATAGATGGTTTTCTGCAATGCGGTCATTAACAACAATAAACAAGCTTTATTAAGGTCACAATCCTTATTTTAATAGATGGTTTTCTGCAATATTAGAAGTGCTGGTTTGAAATGGCATCAAACATTAGTCACAATCCTTATTTTAATAGATGGTTTTCTGCAATAAGTTTATAGGGTTTTTAAAAGCCTATAATGGATATGTCACAATCCTTATTTTAATAGATGGTTTTCTGCAATAGTTATCAATGATGACAAAAAAGCTTTATTAAGCTTGTCACAATCCTTATTTTAATAGATGGTTTTCTGCAATTTGATGAAATGCTTAATAATGCTAAGCTTTTAGGCTGTCACAATCCTTATTTTAATAGATGGTTTTCTGCAATGCTGATAGAGACGGGAATTATGGTAAACTATTAGAGGTCACAATCCTTATTTTAATAGATGGTTTTCTGCAATATAGATAACATATTCGTAAAATATGCTAATAGTAGTGTCACAATCCTTATTTTAATAGATGGTTTTCTGCAATAAAGACTTAAAGGTCGTTAAAAAAGGTGTTAATACGTCACAATCCTTATTTTAATAGATGGTTTTCTGCAATGGGGAGTATATATCAGCATATGTTTTAATTAAAAATGTCACAATCCTTATTTTAATAGATGGTTTTCTGCAATAACAGTAGACTGTTTAATTAACGAATTATTAAATTAGTCACAATCCTTATTTTAATAGATGGTTTTCTGCAATGATTTCAAATAAAGAGGAAATTTATTCCTCCAAAGTGTCACAATCCTTATTTTAATAGATGGTTTTCTGCAATTTAATACTCCACTCGGATTAGTACATCATTCTGTTGTCACAATCCTTATTTTAATAGATGGTTTTCTGCAATTTATTAACCTCATTAGAGGCTAATATTAATGTTAGGTCACAATCCTTATTTTAATAGATGGTTTTCTGCAATGAAGTTACAGACTAATTAAAATTAGTCAATATGTAGAGTCACAATCCTTATTTTAATAGATGGTTTTCTGCAATTCAGCTAAATTTCCACAAAACGAATTTTGGAAAGGTCACAATCCTTATTTTAATAGATGGTTTTCTGCAATAAAAGAATGATTACACGATATAACCACTTTAAAAAGGTCACAATCCTTATTTTAATAGATGGTTTTCTGCAATACAGTTGATATTAAAGTATTAGCTATTAATACTATTGTCACAATCCTTATTTTAATAGATGGTTTTCTGCAATAAACACCGTTAAAAAGGCAAATATTAACACTTTTAGTGTCACAATCCTTATTTTAATAGATGGTTTTCTGCAATAAACTCCTCTTGGGATTGTACATAAAAAAGTTAATTGCGTCACAATCCTTATTTTAATAGATGGTTTTCTGCAATTCAGAGGTTCTGGCAGAAAATAAAACGAGAGTTATGTCACAATCCTTATTTTAATAGATGGTTTTCTGCAATATGGTAAGTGTCTAAACTGTCCTTATTGTAAAAATAAGTCACAATCCTTATTTTAATAGATGGTTTTCTGCAATCTAAAGTTGTCAAAGCATCCTTAAGGCAGATAGGAGGGTCACAATCCTTATTTTAATAGATGGTTTTCTGCAATGATAGATATCCCACTAAAAAAGCTACACTTTGAAGAGTCACAATCCTTATTTTAATAGATGGTTTTCTGCAATTACATATACTCATAATAAAGAGTTAGAGGAGCATAGTCACAATCCTTATTTTAATAGATGGTTTTCTGCAATTGATTTTACGAGGAAGATCCAAGAGTATGAAGCTATCGTCACAATCCTTATTTTAATAGATGGTTTTCTGCAATCCCATTAACACTCTCATTTTATCTGTTTTCACATAAGGTCACAATCCTTATTTTAATAGATGGTTTTCTGCAATTGGAAAAAGAAATATTCTTACAAAAATTAATACAAAGTCACAATCCTTATTTTAATAGATGGTTTTCTGCAATACATCTGATAGTTTATTAAGCGAAGCCGATTTTAATGGTCACAATCCTTATTTTAATAGATGGTTTTCTGCAATCCAGAATGATGATAGGAGATGGTTACATGCATAAGAGTCACAATCCTTATTTTAATAGATGGTTTTCTGCAATGTTAATAGAAAAGACAAAAGCGATAGTATCGCCGTAGTCACAATCCTTATTTTAATAGATGGTTTTCTGCAATAACTGTTACGATAATATATTAGATAACGAATACGGCGTCACAATCCTTATTTTAATAGATGGTTTTCTGCAATTTAAACAAGAGATAAAGAATAAAGAGGATAAAACTGTCACAATCCTTATTTTAATAGATGGTTTTCTGCAATTAATTATTGGGACAATAAAGATTGTAGCGAATGGGAAGTCACAATCCTTATTTTAATAGATGGTTTTCTGCAATCAGATAGTGACATAAAATTTATTAGATTTAATGAGGTCACAATCCTTATTTTAATAGATGGTTTTCTGCAATAATATAAAGTATTATAGTGTTAAAACAAGATACTTGTCACAATCCTTATTTTAATAGATGGTTTTCTGCAATAAAGCAAATGGCTAAAGAGCTATTTTGCTTCAAAGTTGTCACAATCCTTATTTTAATAGATGGTTTTCTGCAATAGATATTCCGTTTAATTACTTTAACGGAAAAAATACGTCACAATCCTTATTTTAATAGATGGTTTTCTGCAATGAAAGAAGGATACCGTACAAGTATTTTAACGGTAAGTCACAATCCTTATTTTAATAGATGGTTTTCTGCAATAGTGAAAATGAACAGTTAAAAGAAATTATGGATTTGAGTCACAATCCTTATTTTAATAGATGGTTTTCTGCAATAAAGGAGAAAAAAAATCCTATGACTTGTTAAGTACTGTCACAATCCTTATTTTAATAGATGGTTTTCTGCAATTAAAAAGTATCTGGACGAAGAGATACCAGATAATGAGTCACAATCCTTATTTTAATAGATGGTTTTCTGCAATATTATACGGGGAGTATGCTGAGTATGTTGAAGAACAAGTCACAATCCTTATTTTAATAGATGGTTTTCTGCAATTGAAACTGTTTTCAGGTACATAGTAAGCAGCTACACGTCACAATCCTTATTTTAATAGATGGTTTTCTGCAATAGCCGCGAAAATTTCTCAAAATTTCACTTTTTTATGCAAAAAACTTGTATTTAGTGACAGTTTCTGTGAACTTTACTTTACCCAACCTCTGTATATAAATTATTGCACAAATTATTTAAATACTTTTCTATTAAAACTAGCTAAAATTAAAGCAATAATTAATATAATATAAGATCATCATCATCCAAACCACATGATAAAAATAATCTAAAGAAAACTAGCTAAAATATTGATTTATTTAAAAAATAAAAAGTATTAATTAGTTATAAAAAAATATTATTTTAAGAAAAATTAGGCAATCTTCACCACCTTCTTGAAAATCCAACATAATTTTTCTTTTCTCCTGTCAAATATTTTCCAAGTAATCTGCCCTGATAAAGAATTATATCCTCATAACTCATTTTTTTATCATTAAAGTTAATTTTAGAATTTAGTTTATCCATTATTTTAGCTATTAATAATTTACGAGCTTTATCCTGAATCCTGATTTGACCTTCATCAAATTCAAAATCATCAACATCAACCTGATTTTTATTTACAATAGCTAAAACTGTTTTATCAACTATCTGCTGTCTGAATTCTTCAATTAAATCAAATACCAAACTTGCCCTTCCATATCTGTCAGAGTGTAAAAAACCACAGTACGGGTCAAGACCTGCCAAATATATGGATTTCCACATTTCACTTTGAAGAACAGCATATCCATAATTAAGAAGGGAATTAACAGGATCTGTTGCACCACGACCACTCCTTAGGTTAAATCCCCATTTTTCATCTAAAACATGCTGAAATCCCATCCAGTATTCAACTGATGCTTGTCCTTCAAAACCTAATATTTTACTTCTTAAATTATCGCTTGTATCTTTTTTTAATCCATCTAATTTATCTAAATAATAATTCAGTTTATCCCTTTGTGCAGTTAAAAATTCATCATTTGACCTTGATTTTGCAAGTGTTCCTAAAACTGCTTTTTGGTTTTCAATTTTAGCATTGATAAAAGCTTTTGCTATTTGACCGCTTCTTTTATCAGCCAATGCAAAAAATTGTTCTTTTTTAACTATCACATTTTTCTTTTCTGGAGGAGTTAATCTGTAATCGACATATCCTTTCCAATTTATTGATACACAGTCTATATCATGATTAGCCAGTAATGTTAATGCATCAAAAGTTATTGAACCTTTTCCAGTTAATAATATTTGAGATACATCTTCTGCTCTGAAATAGTCAACTTCTTTACCATTTTCTTTTATAACAATTTGATTGTCTCTTTTTGCAACAGATTTCCCAAAACCGTCTACAACTAATTTCATTAAAAATCACCTCAAACAAATACATATTCTTCTTTTTGCGGCAGTGACATGGCCCCTTCAATTAATATGGAATCAACACAGGATTCACAAATTGGAAAAAGAGCTATACTGTCTTTGTCTGAAGATAAGTAAAAGTCAAACTCACTTGCAAGTTCAAATCTCTCTTCAATTTCCAGCAGTCCGCAAAATACTGATTTTTGAATTCTTCTAAGTCCATAGTACCTTAATCTTTTTATAAGATTATTTCTTGGAGCGTCTTCTGAAATATCATACATTACAATAACCATCATTTTTATAGAAACCTACTCTTCGCCAATAATTTGTTTAACAGATCCAAAACCCTGTGAAACTCCTTTACCAAATCCGAAGTAGTCAGGAATTTTAAATCTTACTTTAAACTCTCCTGTAAAACCAAGCATTTTAACTGATTTATAATTAACACTAACTGGTTCTAAGTGAGTTTTAACATAAATTCTACGGTTTACAATAATTCCTAAACCTTTTGCCATAGATAATATATTGCCTATAAGAATTTTGTTTAAGAATAGTTTCTTTTCCTTCCAGTCATCTAAATTATTATATTTTTTAAAATTCTGAGTATTAAGAGCCAACCAGGGAGTTATAAACTTATAATGATACTCTTCATTACTTGTGTTTACATCTACCTCTTTTTCACGAATAATTTTTTCTTCAATTGAATAGTGAGTATGGTCCAAATTAAGCTCTTTTAAATCACCTGAAATATCTTTTAGAACATCCACTCCTTCTTCAATTCCAAAAATCATAGCCTGGCCATCAAGAATATGATACTGAACTAAAGGATATGAGTATAAAAATTTCTCATTACCATAATGATTATGTAATAATGGATGATTTTTAAATTTATTTCCAATATATCCTCTAAGTTTATTAGATTCCTGTGAAATATCTTTATCTGTTTTAATTAACAAATTACAAGTATTTATTTTCATTTAAAATCACTTATTTAAATTTAGGAAACTCTGCCATTTTCATATATTTTTCAATATCAACCCAGAAAAATTTAGAATAATATAAAACACGATTATATAAATCCTCTGCATCTTTTTTATTCATCGGATTTAAACCATGTGCTAAAATAGAATCATTTCTTTTATTAACTGCATTTTTCAATCTTTCATCTGCAAAATATTTTTTAGCTAAATCTTCACCAAATGCTTCTAAAATCTTGTAAGATTTGTCTTTTGGAACTTTAAATGTTTTGTCACGGTCTTCATATTCTTTAATATTCCAGTTTTGAATCATTTTAGGAATTTCTGGATCAAATTTAGTTTGGGTTTTAAACTGTTTTCTGTTAATATGGAAAACTTTATGATTTTTAAATTTTTCAACATCAATTAAATCATGACTATTAAGTGATACCTGTGCAATTAATTCTATAGCCCTATATAATCTGGCAACTGCATCATCAAAAAAGCCTTCTTCAATTTTACGATGAGCATTATTTAATAAATCAGGCAGATAATATTTCATAGCTTCTTTTTGATTATTTTGTATTTTTAATCTTAAAAATTCCAAATTATTGTTTAATTGATTTATAAATTCTTCAGAATTATCAAAATCATTATTTAATAATTCAATAGGACATTTTTGAATGATTTCTTTATAAAAATAACTTGGAAGCTTAAATGATTCAATTTTATCTAACTTTTCATTATAAATTTCAATTCTATCATTGAATTTATCCCATTTTTGATAGAAATTAACTAATTTAATATAAAATTTAGCTAAATCTTTTAATTCCCCATCATCTAATTTTGCTTCTGCTTCTTTGAAGTTTTGAATAGCTGCTTCAAATTGATAATGATTAAAAAAGTTTTTTCCACGATTAAATTCCAGCACAGCATATGTGTCATATGGATCTTTTTGAGGTTTTATTTGTTCATGGCCTGAAATAACAATTCCAACACCATCTTTATTTCTAACTTCTGCATTTTCACTCATCTTAGAACCTACATAGGAATAGTTATAAGAATCTGTGTATTTATCACCAGTTGAAGCTAAAACTAAACCTGCAGTCATCGGTTTTGTTCCACCAGTAAAATCAATTGTTATTTCATCCCATCCTTTTTTGTTTAACTCAAAAAGAACTTCTTTTGATTTTTCAAATGCATCTTCAATACTTTCATGATTATCAACTTGTTTAGTTAAATAATCATATTTATGTTTTGTATTTTTGTTTATTTCATCAACTACACTTAATGTTTTTTCAGAATGTATAAAATAAACTAATTTTGGTTTTATATTATCAATAGAATGGATTAGAGGTTCTGGAGAACCTCCAACACTCATAACTAATACTTTTCTATTACTCACTTAACACACCTTAATTAAATTCCAATTTAACCCAACCAAACGGTTTTCCCTGCTTAGTGACTTTTCTGGATTTTGGAAACTCAAAGTCATAACTTCTTCTAAAAGAATTTCTAACTCTATCAAAAGATGTTGGATCATATTCTTTAAGTTTCATAGCAATAGATGTTGCCATTAAACCTGAACCTGCACCAATTTTAAGTAACGGTGCATCTACAGTATTTTTCTTATTTAAAGTTTCATAAAATTTAGATAAATAATCAATACCATATCTATCTGCAAAATCCATTTCATAATAAATTAAATCCTGACTAAACTTAAATAAAACATCTTTAAGATAATTCAAGTCCAATATTTCAGATTTATCTTCAAGTTTTAATTTTCGATAGATATTACTGTCAAAAGTTGTTGTTAAACTGGATTTGAAATTTTTATTTGCACCAATTGTTTCCAAATAACTTTTTACAACTTTACCATGTCTTGAATAAAATTGGTTTTTTCTTCTGTCATCAGTTGCCATTACTGCTAAAACCTGCTCAATTCTTGGAAGATTTGTAGTTGTAGTGTCTGCAACTTGCATAAATCTAAATATATTATACTGAGCATCATTGCCAAAACCACTGGTGAAATGTTTTTTTAATAAATCATTAGATAAAAAACTATTATTGCGACGATTACTGGAAATATCTTTACCGATTTTATCCATATCATCTTCAGTTAACAAGTCATAAAAGATAGCTGTTCTAATGGCTCCTTTAATTGAGGAACCTGGAATATACAGTTTATCAGAAGTTTTGATATGTTCTTGAACCTCGTTAATAAAATCAACACGACTATTATCAATACACTGGTATCTGACAAAATCCTTTTTTATTTTTTTATCAAATTGTTTTAATTCAAAGTTGGAATTTGTTAGACTAGCTAAAAAAGTATCTTTTCTGTCATCAGATAAACTGGAGTAATAATTTGTCAAATTAACTCTTTTTATTATTTTGACAATTTGTCCTTTACTTTTAGCTTTTGCTGGAACAAATTCACAACAGCTATATGATTTTCCAGAACCTATGTGAATCGGACTTAAAGTAGTTAAACGTAAATCATAAGATTCGCAAGACATTATTTATCCTCCTCTAAGCTGCATTTTAATGGAAATGCAAATCCATATTCAATAGCTGGATTAACCTTACCTGAACTAACATTTCTTCCATAATATTTTTTATAATCTGGGAAAACTGATCCTTCTTTAAAGAATCTTATTTGTTTTCTAATTTCATTAGATGAGCTTTTTCCTCTTTTTGAATCTATTTCATAACTTGCAAATTCATTAATATGTGCCAAATCATCTGAATTTGGAATGAATCTTGATAAAGTTACAAAATAATTACCTTCATAGTGATTTAAAGAGTATTCTTCATCTATAAAATAATCAAACTGACCTTTTCCTGTTGAAATATCTCTTCCAAATCCACGGTCTTTTAAGAATTTAATAGCTGCTTTAACAATTGGTTTATAATCCTCATCCATAAATTCTACTAAGAAAAATAACCCCATATTTTTGAATTCATTTCCAGATGTGTAGAAAATACCTTCTGTTTCATTAGTTATACGGTTAACACTATTATTTGGAATAATATTTTCTCCAAAATTAACATCAATATTATAAGATTCCCTCATAAGCAATCCTTTAATAAAGGTATACTGATTATAATTTCTTAATATGTCACTTTCACTTAATCTACCTTTTAATAAATCAAAGAATAAATTTTCTTCAATGAATTTAACTTTTTTATATTCTTTAAAATCTTTAGGATGATACTTTTCTTCCAAATCTTTTGATTTTTGCGGAAATATAATTTTAGGATAAAATTTTATTTTTTTACCGTTTTCAAAATCTTCTTTAAATATAAATGGAAATGTTGAGGAAATTATAAATGGAGGTTCATCTTCAAAAGATTTAACCATTTCATCAACTTTTTCAGGATATAACTGACTTATTGCATAAGTTATTGCACCAAATAATGTATCTGAGTGAAGTTCTGGAAAGATTGATAAGGGTTTTAAATATATTAACACTTTTTCACCTCATATCTTAAATTTAATTATCTTTCCTTAGTTAATACTTTTAACAGCTTCAGAAATGTCTGCATTTTCAATAATAACTTCTTCATCCACGTCTTTTTTATAATAATCTTGATCTCTTTTTGTAATTGAAATATTAGCAAATTTAACTTTACCAAAACCTCTACTACCACTTCCTCCAAGATAATTGTCCTCTAAAAGACGCATTGCTTCAAATACGCCCATTAAATTATCTTCATCTTTTTCATAAACTGAAAATATGAATTCAAAAGCAAATGCTGATCCTTTTGGTATTCTTTCAATATTTCTTGGAGTAGCTTCTGAAGTAATACGATTAAGATTGTTTTCATATTTTAATTCTGCTCCACGAACAATATCTTCCTGTTTACTCCATAATTCAATTGATTCTTCTGTTGGAAAAGCATCTCTAACAATTAATCTAGTAGGGAAATCTAAAGCTTTATTATTATCTGCTGATACTCCAAATATTTTAGCTGCTTTGGAATCACCGTCAGTTGCAGGACCTCCTTCGTTTTTTCTTACACTTTGAGCAGATTCTTTATCATTTAATTCAAATAAAGATCTAAGTTTTCCTTTTAAAGATGATCCAGGGATAAATGGTAAATCTGAAACTACATCACGAATAATAACATTATCAGTTCCTCCAATGTCAATATTATCGTTAGATCCACCTATATGAAGTCCTGTTTCACAAACTAATTCTCCTTTAATAACAAAATTTTCTTTAAACATAATAATTGCCTCCTTATTTTAACTTAATTTTTTGGATAGTGATATTTATGATATGCTACAATTGATTCAAAAAAGTCTATAAATGTTTTAAAATTTTTCATTTTATCTTCTTCAGACCCAACATCCACTTTACTCATAGCTGCCATCATAAAATTATAAAATGCCTTTGGAACAGTTTTTCTTCCTACAGCAACTGCTAATTTAGGTTTTAAAAGATAAAATTCCGGTTCAATTTCATCCCATGTTGTTTTTTGTTCAATTAATCTAACTGCACCAAAGAATTTTCTTAGTTGATTTGTTTTAAGCTTTTTAGATCCTTTCGCTACTTTATCTGCATATCCTCCTTCATCTGCAATATCTTTTATAGATAAATCAGATAGCTGATTTAAACTTTTTATTCTGTTTGTAACATCATTATAATTTTCATTTTCATTTTGTCTATTATTTCTATTATAATCTCTTGCCATAATATCACCTCATTCTTAAACTAACCCATGAAACAGGAATTTTAATCCAAGGCATGAATTTTAATCCTTTTTTATTTAAATCTTCAAAAACTTCCTTATCTTTTACTAATCTCAATTTATATTTAAATAAAGGTACAAATCTTTTAATACTCAACCTTCTGTGAACATCTTCATCCCATTTATTTTCATTAGACAGTAATCCCAGGTTTTTGTAATTATTTTGCCATAAATGTAACATTGAATAAACAATACCTTTAGACAGTCTATTATTTGTACAGTAATCTTCCAGTTTTACAGCAAAATCAAATAATTCGTCAAATCCTTTAAATAAATCTTTTGTATCCCAGTTAACAACTTCTCCAAACAATGTTATTTTATCCCTTCCGCAAGATTTTGCAGCATCCAAATATTCTTCAGAAGTTATAGCTGCTTTACCAATCGGGAATTTTGGAGAAACAATATTTATACCTCCAGACAAATTAATTGATGGATTAGATGCAGTCCATATTTTGAAAGTATTTCTTAATTTCTGTGCAAATTTTATAATATCATCATATGGTCCTAAAACCAGTAAATCATCTCCTCCAGAGTAATTTATATGGATTGTAGGGATTTCATAATCTTTTAATTTATCCTCCTCATCATCAGATAATTCACATCCATATTTTAATTTATAAACAAAAACACTTTCTTTAATTTCTTCATTGTCATTTTGGATTTCCAATTCTTTTTTATCAAATTTATCCTCATCAAAGACTTTTGAATAAACTTTAAACTCAGATGCAATGTTATTTACAAATCCTGAGAAAAACATATCTAATTGAGAACTTAATGCTGAAACTCTTGAAATTCCAAGGTTTTCATCATAACTTTCCTTTAAGCCTTCGGAAAAGATTAATCCCAAATTATCCACATCCATTTTTAAAACACCTAATTTATTAGCACCATCACTAATTTTTGCTAAATGTTCAAAGTATAATGGCATGTATTTATGATTATCTGCAAAACGACCAAGGTTAGGAACTGTATTTCCCATGAAACTAAAACTAAATGAAACATTACTTTCAAATTCATGATTAGCTAAATCTAAAAAGTTTGTATCATTTAATTTAATAACTTCAACCTTTTTACAAGTTTTAGACAAACTATTAATTTTATCTGCAATATCCTTAGATTTATTTAAAAAGTGATAATCAACATTTGCAGGTTCAATAAAGTAACCTTCACCTTTATCAGTAATACATTTAATCATATAATCTGCATTAGCTGCATTTTGACCTAATTTTTCATGATTCTTACAAGTTTTACAAACTACAGAATCTTCTTTTTTAGGATATGGAGTTCCACAAACTGAACATAAATCATCATATTTAATTTCCTCATCGAAATTAAAGACATCATCAAGATTATCTGAGAATTTATGTTTTTTATCTTCATTTAATTTATTGGATAATTTTCGAGTTATCTGACCAAATTTAGCTAAATCATCACCACAACATTCTATTGAAACTAAAGCTAAGTATAATTCAGCATTAAACTCATCAATAAAGAATTTATTAAGTTTTGATTTGATTTCAGCTAATTTTTCTTTTGCAGTTTTCGTATTTGGTCCAATTATTGTAAATCTTCCACCACCACAGAATAAAATGTTAGCTTCGCATAATTCAAGTTCTTCTGCAATATGTGTAGCTATTGCATCACAAAGCAGTGTCAGATAAAGAGATCTTCCTCTTAAACGTTTACTCATTCCGCTTTGTGCTTCCTGAGGTGAAGAGATTTTAAAAATAAATTTTTGAATTCCTGAAATATCTCCTTCAATAGCTAAATAACAGTTTAAATCATCCTTTTGAGTTAATTTAACATCACCATCACGATTAAATAAATATCTGGAAACTGCTAATGCAGCAGTTGTTTTTGAGTGGTCATATAATGAAATATCACTTTTAGATTTATATGCTGCTGAAGGCATAGTTGAAGCATATTTTTTTAATAAAGCAAGTAATGTATTAAAATCAGTTTTATTTTGAATTAATTCAAATTCAAAGTTAAATTCATCCCATAAACGATTATATTCAGGTACTAAATTCCACCCTCCCATAGTGTCCTTTTTAGCTGCAGGTTTTAAATTATTAAAACTTCCATCATCTAAAGACAATTTATTTAATGGGATATACTGTTCGTCAACTTTGTCATTACCTTCCAAAACAATTTTAGAAAATAATGAAATTAAAGGAGTTTTATTAACTTCTTGCGTATCATCAATATCTTCCCTTTCAGAAGCGGAATGATGATCTGCTTTTTTTAAAATACTGCACAAATCAGGATAATTAGATTTTGTATGGTTATGATGATATAAAACCAAATCCACAATATCATCATTGTAGTATTTATCTAAAAAGTCACAGGACCATTTGGCATGTGCTCCATTTTTACCATAATCATCCTGAGAATATTTTTTATATTCTTCAGAATGGCTCTTGTCTGTTCTTTGATAGAACTTTCCAATATCATGGAGTAATGCAGCAATTTTTAAATTTTCTACATTTTTAATTTTAAATTCCTCCTATCTTATTTAATATAATTCTAGTTTAAATTAATAAACATATAAATTTTTTTAATTGATTTTAAAGACAGATAATAAATTTTCAGCAATTTTACAATTAATTAAAACATTATATAATCCATTAATTCTAACACGTTAATAACAATTATGTATCTTTATTGTATATAAATATTACTAAAATTATTTAAAAAAAGTTATATATCAAAAATTGAATAATCACCATAAGGAGTTAAAAAGATGTTTTGTAATAACTGCGGATGTGAACTTGCAGATAATGCAACTTTCTGCTCCAAATGCGGAAAGAAACTAAAAAATAAAAACATATACATTGCACTGATACTGACATTCATACTGACAGGACTTGGTTCAATCTATGCAGGAAATACCAAAAAAGGATTAACATTACTGATACTCAGAGTACTTTTTGCTGCTTTGGCATTTTTTTCAAATATATTCGGCATTTTATCCGTTTTGGTTTGGGTTTACGGATTTTATGAAGTATATAATGATGTTCAAATTGCCAACAGAAATTCCAGTCCGAATCTGATTAATGATTTTAAAAACTGGAATCAGCAAAATAAGATAATAGCTATTTTAATAATATGCGCAATTTTAATCCTAACCCTCAACAGTCTCATCAGCTTTTCATCAACAGACAGCTATTCTCCAGGTGATTCAGCCACTTCTAATCATGTAAGCTACAGCTATGATAGCTATCCGTCACATTACGGGGGAGTAGATACATCACCGGATACAATTGCCAAAAATGATCCTGACTCCTATTATGACTATTATGAATACGGAGACAATCCTGATGTTGATGATTATCTGGAATCAGAAGGTTATGATTAAAATTATAATCAGTTATTCATTTATTGTTGAATTTTAAGTAGGAGTACATTTTTAGAAACATACTTCCTACAAAGACCTGCCATAACTTTAATAATTTTGGTGCAGATTATTAAATCAGGTCTATGTTATAATATTGTGTTTAATTAGTATTTAAATATTGTTATTAAAAAGTATAAAAATAACAAGCATGAATGAAAAAACCTGGTAAAAATATTAGCAGCTGTTGCAATTATCTTGGGGATTGTATTTATATCGGTTATTTGCATAGATACTCATGAAAGCACCAGCTTAAGTGTAAAATCACCAGACACTCTTAAAGACTGTGATGCATACAGTGTAGAGTTATGTGACTCCAAAGGAAATCCGATAGCTAATCAGAACATTTCCATTTCATTTGGATCAAATTCATTTAACCTTACAACTGATGAAAACGGAATAGCTGTCCTGAAAATCAATAATGTTCCTGCCGGTGAGTATGATATTAAAATCCAGTATGACGGAAACAATCACTATAAAAATACTTCAGCTGTTCATCATGCGGTTATCCTGAAAATCGAAAAAACTCGCAGCCTAGATGAAATTCTTCAAAGCGGAGAATACAAAAAAAAGATTGGTGATTACCAAATTGTTGAATACAATTATATGGGAGACATGGAATCTGCACTGGTTGAAGATTCAAACGGCAAAAAATGGATAATGGGCGGAGACGGGTTTACATCTGTTTAAAAAAAGGAGTTTACCATCCCATTTCTCCAATCATACTGACAACATTTTTGCCCTCATCAGTCAGACGATACAGACGGCCTTTGTGGGCGTCTTCATTAATGCAGACTATTAGGTTGTGTTCTTTTAAATCTGTCAGTACATTGCTGACATGTTTTATTCCTACTCCTGATTCTTCACTGATTTTTGTTGGTATTTTAACATCGTTTTTTAAGGTTTCCAGTACTTTTCGCCTGTAGCTAGAAATTGCAACATAGCTACATTTTTTCAATAATTCATCATTGCTATTCACAGTTACCACATTTTCTCTAAAGTTGCTTTTTAAAAATAAGACCTAATTTTTAATAATCTGCACCTTGCTTTATATTTTATATTAGCATGTAATATATACTTTGTGGTAATATTGTCTTATAAGATATGATAAATTGTCCATGTTCTAGATATTATTTATATGAAAACAACTAAAAATTCATTTGAAAATTGCTGATATGATAAACAAATTTAAGCTTTATCTAAAAAATGTAAAATTAAACAAAACAATACTATTTTTGCAGACAACTATATAATAATTAGAATATTACAAGAATATCGCTATATTAACACAATATATTCTATTAATTTTAACACAGTTGTACAATTCACGAAGCTGTTCAAAAAAAGCCAGTAATACTTTGACAAAACCCGAAGAATATTTTGAAGAAATTAGAAAATGAAACAAATTTTAAATAAACAAATTAAAAATGAATATAAATGCTAAAAATAAATTACAATTTGAATATACAGCCTAAAAAAACCAAAAGAAACTGAACTTAAATATAAAAACTTATAAAGCATTATTTAAAAAAGATAATAATATGTCTAAGTTAGATGCTTTTTTTAAATTTAAAGAAAATAATACAGACGTGAAAACTGAAATCATTGCAGGTATTACAATTTTTCTGGCTATGGCTTACATATTAATTGTAAACCCTGCAATGTTAAGTGAAACTGGAATGGACATACAAGGAGTATTTATTGCAACTGCACTTTCAGCTGCAATAGCTACAATATTAATGGGATACATAGCAAACTACCCATATGCACTGGCTGCAGGAATGGGTCTTAACGCATTTTTCACATATACCGTAGTACTTACTATGGGATACAGCTGGGAATATGCACTTTTAGCTATCTTTGTCTCAGGTATAATCTTTTTGGTTATCTCACTTACTTCCCTACGTGAAAAATTATTCTATTCAATTCCTGACTCTTTAAGATTCGGTATATCAATAGGTATCGGTTTATTTATCCTTGCATTAGGTTTAAGCAACCTCGGAATCCTGTCATACTCTTCACAGGTAATAAATATCGGAGATGCAAACTGGGCCACACAGCTAATAGGACTTGGAAGCGCTTCAACTATTTTTACTCTCGGAAACCTTTTGGCATTAATCTGTTTTGTCATCATAATGGTTTTAATGAAGAAAAATGTAAAAGGAAATATTCTAATCGGAATTATTGCAACATACATTATCGGAGTTGTTTTAGAACTGGCAGGATGTCCTGTTTTACCTGACCAGTCATTAATACCAACAGCTATAATCAACAGCAATCTGGGCGGATCACTTGGTAATGTTGCATTTAAATTCGGAGAAGCTAGCGGAGTATTTACCGGAGTAAGAGCATTTATTGACTTTATAATCATTGCCGTCACATTTCTGGTAATCTCTTTATTTGATACAATGGGAACCTTAACTGCACTTACAACAAAAGTTGACGGATATGATGAAAACGGCAAACTGCCAAGACTTAAAAAGGTTTTAAGTGTAGATGCACTCGGACCTATTATAGGGTCCGTTTTAGGTACCTCCCCTGTAGTTACATACATTGAAAGTTCCACAGGTATTATGGAAGGAGGAAGAACCGGTCTTACAGCTATTGTAGTTGGTATTTTATTCCTGCTTGCAATTCCGTTTGCACCTATATTTACAATCATCCCAACCTTTGCAGTAGCTCCTGCACTTGTTGTTGTAGGTATTTTAATGTGCGGACTGTACAAAAACCTTGATACAGGTAATCTTTCTGATCTGATTCCTGCACTTGCTGCCATTATTGTAACTCCACTTACCCAAAGTATTACAACAGGTATTATTGCAGGTGTATTTGCATTTGTTATCGTTAAAGTCTTATTCGGTAAAGCAAAAGAAATATCCAAAGCAATGTGGATTTTATTTGCACTTTTATTCATTTATATGGTTTTAGAGTTCATAATGTAGGAACTCTAACTTTTTTTATTTTTTGCTGATGTATTTTTATTAATTAAATTGGAAAATCAGCTAATTAAATGATAAGTTATTAAAAAATTAGCTTATTTAATTAAAGACATTGCAAATATTTTAAAGCAACTGTTGAAAATAAGATAATTCCTATTGCAAATATATAAAATAAATTATATAACAAAAAAGAAAAAAGGTTTTATTTAAAAAAACCTTATTGAATTTTAATTGTATTTCCGGTTTCAAATCCATTGTACATTGAAGTAATAATGTATTCCCCTTTTATCAAATTAATATTTAAGGATGCAATACCGTCATCATCAGTAATTCTATTATAAAATACGCCATTTACATTAAATGTAACAATCTGATTAGCTAATGGATTTCCCTGACCGTCTACAACTCTTGCATGGAATGCAGAACCATCGAGATACTTCATTTTTAAATCGCTAGTTTGTAATGTCGGCAGAACAGTAACATTGTTTCCTATGTCATACTGACCATACATAGTAGTAATTACATATTTTCCAGGTCTTAAATTAATAGCTAAACTAGCTATACCATTTGCATCAGTTTCTCTGTAGTAAAATACACCATTAATATTAAAAGTTACAACAGTACATTCAACAGGATATCCCTGACTGTCCAAGATTTTAACTGAGAATTTTGAAGCATTTTTATAGTATTTAACCAGGTCATAATTTTCAACAATTTTAGACAATACTGTGACATTATTGCCTGCCTGTTCACCAGTAACTAAATTAAATACTGTGATAATATAGTTTCCCGGCCTTAACTGGATGTTTAATTTAGCAGTACCATTTTCATCAGTTGTTCTGTTGTAGAATACACCATTTATATTAAAGGTAACAGTTGTATTGGCTAACGGATTTCCGTTGAAGTCCAGAACAGTTGCGTAAAATTGTGTGCCGTTTCTGTAGTATTTAACTATATCCTTACTGATTATTGTTGACAAAATAGATACTGTGTTATTTATACTGGTTCCGAAGTATTTGGAAGTTCCACCAAATGTGGTAACAACAGTATAATTTTTACTGTCTAAATTAATAGCTATGGAAGCAGTACCATTTTCATCGCTTTGTCTAATATAGTCTCTGCCGTTTATTGAAATGGTTACATTCATATTAGCTAACGGATTGCCGCCAATATCTTTCAGGACAACTGCAAATCTTGTGCCGTCTTTATAATACATTACAACATTTTCTGCTTCTAAAACTGTTTTGATGGAGTTTATTTCAACATTTTCAGATACATTAACTGTCTGGTAGTTATCTTTTGTGAAAACTGCACTGATTGTATAATTTCCATAAGTTAAGTTTTTTAATATTAATGAACCTGTTCCATTAGTGTAAGATAATGTGTAAGGTGTATTATTTACAAGAACTGTTAAATTTCCATCAAGTTTTTCAGACAAGTTAACATTTACTGTTATGTCTCTGTAATCTTTATCTATAGTTACATTCATGGTGATTTCTTTTTTAGCTACTGTAAAATCAGCAGTGCCATCAGCAGCATTATATTTTTCACTGCCCAAATAAGATACCCCAGCATGATATTTTCCGGCATCCAACACTTCAGGTATTTCAAATACAGCCAAAGCGTTGACAACATTAACAATATATTTTTTGCCGCTGATTGTTAAAACAACATCACCTGTTACATTAACACCAGCTACTGAAGTTAAATTAATATTAACTATAGGGTTTTCACCATAAACAATATCGCCAATATCAGCAGTTAAATTAACATCGGTTTTGGTAACGCTGACGGTTTTTTGAACGAAAGATCCGTTATACAATCCGTTATTTTTATAGTTAGCTGAAATTACATAATCTCCAACTTCATCAAAGTATACATTAATCTTTGCAACACCGTCAACTACACCAGCTGTGTAATTAGTTCCGTTAATGCTGAAAATAACTTCCCCGATTTTAGCCATTTTGCCTTTACCGTCAGTTACAGTAGCTATAATTTCACTGAACTCCTGAACTTTAGGAGCAATGTTATTTAAAGTAACAGTTGTATTCTGTATATCAGTGATAGTGAATGCTTTAAGACAGGCTACCTGAGAATTATATGTGTGGCTATAAGCTGAAGCTGAGTAATCATATAAATCTGTCCATTTCTTACCGTCATTACTGAAGTATGATACACCTGGAGCATAATAACATCTGGTTGTTGAAAGTTGTTCTGAAATAGGAACAGCAGCATATCCATTTTGAGGATTTGCAAGTTTTACAACAATTTTGAAGATATCCCCAACAGCTACAGGAACATATTCTTTTAATGGAATGGTATAATACCCGCTTCCTTCATGTCTGCCGTTTTGGGTAAGCTGCAATACATCATTTACATAAATAGAAATTTCATAATCAACAGTTGTATTGAAGAAGGTTGATACAGCAGCAATTGCCTCATTGCCGGTTGCATTATAAATATTCTTATACCATACAGTTTTTTTACCGGTTATTAAGTAATCAGTCATTCCTGCAACATCGTACTGATAGTTTTTGGTGTATCTTACAGTATCATTTAAAATGTAGGTAAATGCCTGATTATCTTTATTTACAGCAAATAAAACTCTATCATAGTAAGAAATGTAGAAGTAACCATTATCTCCCCAGGAACTTCCCCAGCTGTTTTTAACTATAAATGCACCATCACCTGCAGGAGCAGTATAGAAATTATTTTTTGAATAATTGTCATCCCAGCCAACTACAGTAATTGCATGGTTTCCATTACCTGTGTATGGATCATAATAAGCATTAGTTTTAGAGTTGAGATAACCTGCTGAGTGATAATATGAAGCATATAATCCGCCGTATTTTAAAATAGCTTCTTTTATAGCATCATTATCAGTGTAACTTGTACGTGCAGGCAAAACATAAATGTTTTGAATATGCATTTCACTGTCTAAAAGCGGGGATAAAGTTCCCTTATCATCAAATGGATCCAAAGTAGCATTAACCGGACCTAACCAGCTAGCCAAATAACCCATCGGCATTCCGTTATATCCACCCTCGTTAGTTTCCATTTTCCAGCCGTAGGCAGAATACATTTCAATTAAATTTTTCATGTTTTCCACAGAAAAATTAAATGTTTTATTGCTTGCTTTTAAAACACAGGTTTCAAGTGAAGCAAGTGCTGCAAATGCCCAGCAGTTACCTGAATCCTGCTGGTTTTTAACATCAGTTACAAAACCATTTTCAGCTAAATTATATCTTGCAGGTAATGTACCGTTAAATAATGATTTGTAAACAAATAATGAGTAATTATTGGTGCTTGATACAATAGGACTGAAATTAGACTGATTTAACATGTTGACATTGTAACTGGCTTTATTGTCAGTAAATGTAACTCCATCAACTGTAAGTTTAGGATTTGCATTGGAAAATATTGCTCCTCCAAATCCTGTTGCTGCATTTGATGCAAATTCAGAGTTTTTAATTTCAAAAGAAGTACAGTTATCGCTAAATAATGCGCCTCCGTTTAAAGCAGCATTTTTAGTAAAGTTGGACTTCATAACAGTTCCTGAACCATACATTTTATATACTGCTCCACCTTCATATCTTGCAAGATTATTTGTAAAATTAGAATAAGAAATTAAAATTTCAGAATTTAAACTACAGATAGCTCCTGCAAAGTTTGCAGAACAATTATTAAAAGTACTGTCTCTAACTTCCAAATCAGTAGAAAATGCATAAATAGCTCCTCCTGCATCATCTACAGAACGGCAGTTTTCAAAAACAGTGCCGACAACAGAAATTTTAGAATCCTTATCAGAAGCTATAGCTCCGCCAAACCAATGTGCAGAGTTATTAATAAACTTACAATTTGAAAGAGATAATTCCCCGTATGGCAGGTAAATAGCTCCCCCATACATCGCACTGTTATTTAGAAATGTACAATTATACAATGTATTTTTAGGCACATTAGTCACATAACCGTAATAATCAGTACTGACATAATTGTAGATAGCTCCTCCGTATGCATTATCATATCCGTAAGAAGTATCATCAACAGCTACACCGTTTTTAAATATTACATTAGTTGCACTAACAGTACCCAAATTCTTAACAGTTGCATGATCCAATGTTAAATCTTTTAAAGTTAAAGTATAGCCATCTCCAACATTAAAAGCAATACCATTAAACTTAATGATAGTATTTTGAGCACTCTGACCCATGAAAGTCATGGAAGAATATATTCCTTTTTTAGAATCCAGCTCATAAGTACCGTCTGCGAAATGGGCAGTACAGCCTGAAGTTAATCTGTTATACTGCAGGTACTTGTATGGACTGGATTGTGTTCCTCTCCCGTCACTTTCAGCAGATGCATTGAAATATATATCATTAGAACCTGTAAGAACATTAGTATCTTCACCATGACTGTAAATAACTCCACCGTCATCAACAGCAGAAATTTCAATCTGTTCATCACTGCTAATGACTGTCTGGTTATCAACAGCATCACTAGCAAAAGCAGATGGAACAATCATTAATAATAACAAAAATACTGAAAAAAGTACAATTGACTTATTAACACATTTGACCACTTTTTGTTCCTCCAAAATTTAATTTTATAATATCGTATAAATATATATGGAATATAATTTTATACAATAATACATTAGATTTACTAATATAAATACACATATAACATTTATTTCGAAAATAAATGCAATATACAAAAATTATCATATAATTACATAAGTACCATCATAAATAAAATAGCGATGTAAACTATATTTCAATTAAGCATATTTTAATAAATCTAATTATAAATTTATTTATAAACAAAAATATTTAAATTTATATCATAAAAGAAACTAAAATTAAAATAACTAATTATAAGGAATTATTTTATTATGCTATCTATCAATCAATGTTATTTGGATTTTGTTAAAAAAATCTTAAACCAGGGAAAGGAAACATATAAAGACAGCAACCACCATTTAAAAGAAAGTTTAGGTAATTTTTACGTAATTGATGATCCGTTAAACTTGAAATTTGTGGCAAAATACCAGCATATGACTACTGATATGATGCTAAACGAAATCAAATCAGGAAAGTACGATATTGAAGGCTGTCCTATTAAAAGTGATGCACTCTATGAATATGTTAAGTCATTTGAAAACAGTGACGATCAGGGTTTTGTATACACTTATCCAAACCGAATATTGGCTCATTTTGATGTTGACCAGTTTGAAGTGATGAAAAAAAGAATGCTGCATGCAATTGGAAGTAACCGTGCAGTAGCTGTTACATATGACCCGAAATTGGATCAGGACCGTGAAGACATTCCATGTTTACAGTTCCTGCAATGTATTGTCCGTAACAATGAATTAACAATCCACTGCTTATTCAGGTCCAACGACATCTTTGGAGCTTTCTATTCAAATATGTTTTTTATAGCATATATCGGAATTAAAATGAAAGAAGAGCTTAATAAAGAGTTATTAGGCGAAAAAGTAAACTTCGGAGGAATCCATTACCACTCCACCAGCGGCCATATCTACAGCAATGATATGAAAGCTGCTAAAAAATTAATAGCTATTAACAAATAGCTAAATTTTAACTTTTTTTTAAATTTAAATCCTTTTTACAATGAGGATGTGACACGAAGTCACATTTTTTTCTAATTTTAATTGTTTTATTTTTCT
>ERZ506979.355-NODE-355-length-32381-cov-6.675586_pt1 | contig 32381 bp, 26 predicted proteins | sample MGYA00512887_ERZ506979 | MGnify/ENA metagenome assembly ERZ506979 | reverse complement strand
GGGGGCAGGCTCCGCCTGCCCCCGCCCCCGTTTGTCCGCCCGGGGCCCATAGGGCCCCGGGCGCGCCAAACGCCGCCCCCCGCCGCGGAACTGGGCCGTCGTCTAGGCCCCGCAACCACAAAAAAACGCCCTGGGCAATTCAGAAGCCCAGGGCGTTTGCCTATGCGAATGGATACAAAGACACGCGGTCAAAGATCAGGAGCAATGATAGAGGTCGGGCCGGCGATCCCGGAACACGTTGATCCCCGCCCGGATGCCGGCGGTGATGGACAGATCGCAATCCCCGCTGAGGAAGCAGGGGGTCTCTCCGGCCCGAGCCAATACCGTGCCCCAGGGGTCCACCAAGCCGCTGTTGCCGCCAAACCGGGTACCAGCGTCATCCTGGCCGCAGGCGTTGCAGCAGGCCACAAACATCTGGTTTTCCACAGCCCGGGCCTCATATAGTAGCCGCAGATGCCCCGCCCGCTGCACCGGCCACTGGGCTACTAGGAAGAGCACCTGGACGCCTTGTAGGGCCAGGGTACGGGTCAACTCCGGGAACCTGAGGTCATAGCAGATCAAAAGGCCGCAGAGGGTATCGTCCAGGGGAAAGACCGCCAGATGGTCCCCCGCCTGGAAATATACGTCCTCCTCCATGGGGGAGAACAGGTGGGTCTTGTCATAGGAGCCCACCAGGCTACCCTGCCGGTTGAAGGCCATAGCGGTGTTGTAGCGCTTGCCCGCCCGCAGGCAGGCCACGCTGCCCGCCACCAGGTTGACCCCCAACTCCCGGGCCAAGCCCCCACACAGCGCCGCCGTGCGCTGGCCATCTGGGTCCGCCAGCTCGTCCAGGCCTTCCTTGGGGAAAAAGCCCGTGTTCCACAGCTCCGGCAGCAGAATGACGTCGGGCCGCTCTTCTTTGGCTGCCTGGCGCACCAGAGCTTCCGCCTGGCGGAAATTCTCCTCGGGCCTGGCAAAGGCCACGTCCATTTGAATGCAGGTTATCCGCATGGGAAGTTCCTTTCCCCCTTATAGGGCGTTGCGGCGGATCTTGCCGCTGATGGTCTTGGGTAGTTCGTCCCGGAATTCCACGATCCTGGGATATTTGTAGGGCGCGGTCCGGTGCTTGACAAAGTCCTGGATCTCCTTCTTCAGCTCCTCGGAGGGTTCTTTCCCCTTCACCAGCACGATGCTAGCCTTGACCACCTGGCCCCGGACCTCATCCGGCGCAGCGGAGACCCCGCATTCCAGCACATAAGGCAGCTCCATGATGACGCTTTCGATCTCAAAGGGCCCGATCCGGTAGCCGGAGGATTTGATCACATCGTCCTTGCGGCCCACATACCAGAAATAGCCGTCCTCATCCCGCCATGCCACGTCTCCCGTGTGGTAGATGTCATCGTGCCATGCCTCCTTGGTGGCTTCAGGGTCCAAATATCCATTGAACAGGCCGCAGGGCACTCCATCCTGGGTACGGATCACGATCTCCCCGCTTTCCCCCACCGCAGCGGGCTGGCCGTGGACGTTGAGGATATCCACCTGGAACAGGGGGCTGGGCTTGCCCATGGACCCGATCTTAGGCTTCATGCCCACCAGGTTGCCAATGACCATGGTGGTTTCGGTCTGGCCGAAGGCTTCCATAACGGATAGGCCGGTGGCCTTCTTGAATTGATGGAACACCTCTGGGTTGAGGGCCTCGCCGGCGGTGGTGGCATGGTGGATGGAGCTTAGGTCGTACTTGCTCAGATCCTCCTTGATCATGAACCGGTACATAGTGGGCGGGGCACAGAAGGTGGTGATGTTATACTTGGCGAACAGGGGCAGGATGTCGTGGGCGTCGAAGCGGTCGAAATCATAGGTGAATACCGCCGCCTCGCACAGCCACTGGCCGTAGAGCTTGCCCCACAGGGCCTTGCCCCAGCCCGTATCCGAAATGGTGAAATGTAGGCCGTCGGGCTCCACGCAATGCCAATATTTTGCGGTGATGAAATGTCCCAGGGCATATTTATAATTATGGGTCACCAGCTTGGGATAGCCGGTGGTGCCGGAGGAGAAGAACATCACCATGGGGTCGCTGCCGCAGGCCGTGTCCGTCTCCCGGTGGAAGGAGCGGGTAAACAGCACGGATTCCCCATCATAATCGTGCCAGCCTTCCCGCTGGCCGCCGCACAGCACCAGGGTCTTTACCCCGGGGCAATTGGGCAAGGCTTTCTCCACCTCTTCCGGGGCATGGCTATTGGCGCTGCACACCACAGCCCGGATATCCGCCGCCTGGAAGCGGTATTCAAAATCCTTTTGCAGCAGCTGATCCGTGGCTGGCACCGCCACTGCGCCCAGCTTATGCAGGCCCAGGATGGCAAACCAGAATTGATAGTTCCGCCTGAGCACCAGCATGACCCGGTCTCCCCGCTGGATTCCCAGGGATTTGAAATAGTTGGCGGCCCGGGCGGATTGCAGCTTCATGTCCTGGAAGGTGAACCGCCGCTCTTCCTTGTTGTGGTCCAGGTGGAGCATCGCCAGCTTATCCGGCTTTTCCCGTCCCAGCCGGTCCACGATATCAAAGGCGAAGTTAAAGGTTTCCTCGTTTTTAAAGGCGATCTTGGTGAGGGCGCCGGTCTCGTCCTCCGTGGCGTCGATGAAGTCCTGATAGATGAGACGTCCTGTGGTGGTAGCGGGCCGGATAGTCTCCGCGACCGCTTCCTCCTCGGTCTCCTCCCCAGGCAGGATCATGGCCAGGAAGGTACAATCCGCCCCATCCATGGCGATCATGCCATGGGGCGTGGAACTATCATAATAGATGCTGTCCCCTTCCGAGAGGACTTCCTCATTATCCCCTACCCGCACCTTCAGCTTGCCGGAAAGCACCAGGTCAAATTCCTGCCCATTGTGGGAGGTGGTATGGATGGGTTGATTCTGCTGGGCAGGATCATACGCATAGGTTACCCAATAGGGCTCTGCGATCTTATCCCGGAAAAAGGGCGCCATATTTTTGATCTCGATGCCCTTTTCCTTGGCCGTAGTCTGTCCCTTGCCCCGGCGGGTCACCGTATAGGAGGATAGCCGGGCGCTACGGCCCTGCATCAGGTCCGTGATGCCCACGTTGAAGGTAAGGGCGCATTTGTGGATGAACGTAAAGGGCATATCCGCCCGGGCGGACTCATAGGCGATATAGTCCGTCAAGGAGACATTGGTATATTGGGCCATCTGTTCCTGACTGTAGCCGGATATCTCCCGCAGTTCATGAATGCGCGCTGCAACGTCCATCAGTTCACGGGATGCGGGTTGGGCTTTTTGTGCCAGCATAGCTTTTTTCTTCCTTCCATTTTGTAAATAAAAAAACCGTCTCAAAGTTTCCTTTGAGACGGATTAGCTCCGCGGTACCACTCAAATTGCATATATAAAATATGCCACCTCATAGACTCCATCAAGTCCTTCGCCTTTACGCGGCTGCACGGGTGGCGTCTACTGCCTACATGGGTTCGGGCCACCGGCTCGGAAGGGATGGGCATATGGAGAAGGGCCGCTACCGGCTTGCACCTACCGCCGGCTCTCTAAAAGGGACGCAACTCCGCCGTCTTCGTCATTGCCTTTGTCATATGCGATTGCAGTTACTTTATCATATTTCCCCGGCCTTGTCAACAGCATTTTGTCATATGGGGGCGCTTCAGCTAGGCCAGTTGTCCTCCTGCCTCTTCTACCGCCCGCCGGGCAAGAACCTCAGTGGGGTCCAGGGGATTGCCGGGCAGGTCAAACTGCTGGAAGGCCAACGGCAATTCGGTACACCCCAGCACCATTGCTTGCGCGCCCGCCTCCTGTAAGCGGCGGATGGCGTCCACCACGGGGCTGGTATCAAAGCTGGTCAGGCCTGCCTTGACGCAATCGTAAATCAAGGACATCACAGCCCTTTGCCCGGCTGGGTCCGGCAGCAGCAGCTCCACCCCGGACTGGGCAAATGCTTGCCCGTAAACGCCGCTTTGCACCGTACCGTCCGTGGCCAAAAGGGCTACCTTCTGATAGCCCATTTTGCGGGCGGCATGGGCGGTTTCCCGGGGCATATGCAGCATGGGGATATGCAGCGCCGGCTGTAAGCGGTCATAAAAATAGTGGGCGGTATTGCAAGCCATAAGCAGAAGGTCTGCGCCCATGGCTTCCAGGTTCTTACAGGATTGGAGCAATATGGGGGTGGGATCTTCCCCGCCATGCAGGATCGCTGCGGTACGGTCGGGGACAGCCGGATTGCTGTCGATGAGCACATGGATGTGATCCTGATCCTTGGCGGCCTTGGTGCGGTGGATGATCTTGGTGAAAAGATCCGCCGTGGCCAGGGGGCCCATCCCCCCCACGATACCGATGGTCTTTGTCATAATGCAATGCTTCTCCTTATTTTTTACATGGAATTGGCTCGGGGAGCATCCCCGAGCCTGCCGATAGGTATGCAAATTCCATTCGGCTTACACATCCATGTCAATATACTTGGGGTCCAAATCCTTTTCGCTGGCGGCGATCACCACGGAGCAAGCGATGTCGCCGGTCACGTTGATGCAGGTGCGGGCCATATCCAAGATACGCTCCACGCCCATGATAATGCCCACCGCCTCCAAGGGCAAGCCCACGGTGGTAAGCACCATACCCAGCATTACCGTGCCTGCGCCGGGTACGCCGGCGGTGCCGATGGAAGCCAGGGTAGCGGAAAGGATGATGGTCAACATCTGGCCCATGGTCAGGTCAATGCCATATACAGCCGCTACAAACAGGGCGCAGATCCCCTGGAAGGCCGCGGTGCCGTCCATATTGATGGTGGCGCCCAAGGGGAGCACAAAGGAACGGACTTGGGGAGATACGCCTAATTTTTGTGCGCTTTCCATGGAAAAGGGCAGGGTAGCAGAAGAACTGGCAGTGGTGAAGGCAAAGAGGGAAGCCGGCATGGCTGCTTTGAAAAAGTCAATGGGGCTCATCTTTGCAAAAGCCTTCACCGTAACGGAATAGACCAGCACGGCATGGAGGATGCAGGCAAGATACACCGCCAAAATCAGCATGCCCAAGGGCGCCAGCACGGAAATGCCTTGGCTGGCCACCACGGGGATAATTAAGCAAAATACCGCATAGGGAGCCAGCTTCATGATGCCGCCGATAATAGTATACATCACTTCCGCAAAGCCTTCCATGCCTTTTTTAAAGTTCTCGGCTTTGGGGCCTACAACTGCGATGCCCACCCCCACAAATAGGGCAAAGGCGATAACCTGCAGCATATTGCCATCCACCAGCGCCTTAAATGGGTTTGTGGGAATGATGTTGAGCAGCGTCTCTACAAAGCCCGTAGACTCTGCCGCTTCGTAGGTAACGTCTGCCGGCAAGGTGATGCCGGTGCCCACTTTAAAAATCTTTCCGATAATGAGGCCCAATACCACCGCGAAAGCTGTGGTACATAGGAAGTAGGCGATGGTTTTGCCGCCGATGCGGCCTACCTTTTTAATGTCGCCTAATCCACAGGCGCCCATTACCAGGGACGCAAACACCAGCGGGACGATCACCATTTTGATCAGGTTGAGAAACAGGGTTCCAAAGGGGCTGATATAGGTGTTGGCGATTTCGGCTTGGTTGGTCAGGTTCAGGATCACGCCTACGATGATGCCAGCAATCAGGCCAATTAGGATTTTCACCGTTAGGTGAAGCTTCTTGGGTTTGGTTTTTTCCATGAGAATACCCCCTGTTTTTTTATTTGCCTTTGCCTTACCTACCGAAAGGTTCCATTGAAAGGCTGACTGCCTCCAATTTTTCATGATACCCACCCCCCTTGACCGGTTGAAGGCATCGGCAATTCTTAAAAATATGTATTTCTCCGTCGGTTTAATTGGTTATCTGCACAGTTTGAAGTGAAAAAAAGCATGAACAACTACCATTATTAGCATTTTAACATTTCTTAACGAGAAAATCAACCATACAGGTTTTTTTCTTCCCCCGGTTGACAAATAATGCGGAAGTTGGTATAGTTATTGCAATTGTTTGGAAAGGAGTTTTTCGTCATGGCCGCTCAGATGCATTGTCAGGCCCATAACCCGGCGCAGGCATGGATGGCGGGTATGTCCTCCTTTTCTATAAATGTACGCCAAAGGCACACAGTTCTTGTGTGCCTTTATGTTTTCCTTCTTGGCGTTGCGCTGCTGGGCATTCTTAACCTGGCGGCTATTCTGCTTTGCCTGGTACTTATTATTATGCTACCCCGTCAAGGCGTTCGCCCAAGAATAGACGGTTAACCGGTACAAAGATTCCCGGGCCCCTGTTCTTAGCGAACGGGGGCATTTTTGTTAAATTTACAAAAGGAGTCTCGCCATGTTAGCAAAATGGCCCCTTACCCATAAACACATCCACCTGATCGCCGGTCATTATGGCAGCGGCAAAACCGAATTGGCCGTATCCTTGGCCCTTTTTGCAGCCAAGCTCCGAGCCTATCCCCGGATCGCCCTAATCGACCTGGACATCGCCAATCCCTACTTCCGTTCCCGAGAGCGCCGAGACCTGCTGGAGCAGGCGGGCGTCGGGGTATTTGGCAGCGCCTACCGGGAGGAGATCACCGCTGAGCTGCCCGCCCTGGGCGCCTCCGCCCGGGGGCCTTTAGAGGACCCCCAGTGTCTCTGCATCGTGGATCTGGGGGGCAACGGGGAAGGCGCCAAGGTGATCCGCCAATTTGGGGATTATTTTCACAGCGACGATCACGAGGCCCTGGCTGTGGTGAATGCCAACCGGCCGGATACCGCCACGGTGGAAGGGGTTTGTATGCATCTTGCGGATATTGAAGCCACCATGGGCTTTCCGCTCACAGGCATTGTCAACAACTGCCACCTTTTGCGGGAGACCACCCCCGCCACCATCCAAAAGGGTCACGCCCTTTGCCTGGAGCTGGAACGGATCACCGGGCTGCCCCTGATGCTGGATTGCTATCCGGCTCCCCTGGTGGACCCAGACGCCCTGACGGCAGCCGGCTTGGACCCGGCCAAGTTGATGCCTCTGGGCATGTATATGCGGGAGACCTGGCTGGATCGATGAAGTCAACCGCCTCTGCGGCTGGTTTGAAATAAGGAATATCTTGGAACGAAAATTTGGAAGGAGCGAGAAACAGACATGGCAAATTTCAAGGTGACCTTTCAGGATGAAAGGTGCAAGGGCTGCGGCCTATGCGTGTCCGTATGCCCCAAGAAGATCATCGCCATGGGGAAGCACGTAAACAGCAAGGGCTATAGCCCCGCAGGCATCACCGACCAGGGCGCCTGCATCGGCTGCGCCAGCTGCGCGGTGATGTGCCCGGATGGCGCCATCGAGATCTACCGGCTGGAGGAAGGAGAAGCAGAATGACGGAAAAGGTTTTGATGAAAGGCAACGAGGCCTTTGCGGAAGCCGCCATGCGGGGCGGCTGCAAGTACTATTTCGGCTACCCCATCACCCCCCAGAGCGAGATTCCAGAGTATATGTCCCGGGAGCTGCCTAAGCGGGGCGGCTGCTTTGTCCAGGCGGAAAGCGAATTGGGCGCCATCAACATGACCTATGGCGCAGGCGCTGCCGGCGGCTGCGTGTTCATTTCCTCCTCCTCCCCGGGCATCGCCCTGATGCAGGAGGGTCTTAGCTTCCTGGCCAGCGCCGAGGTGCCTGCGGTGATCCTGAACGTTTCCCGCTGCGGCCCCGGCATCGGCGGCATCCAGCCCGGCCAGGCGGACTATTTCCAGGTGACCCGGGGCGGCGGCAACGGCGATTACCATATCCCCGTATTCGCCCCCTATAATATGCAGGAAGCGGTAAACCTCATCTATGAAGCCCCCGCCCTGGCGGAAAAATGGCGTACGCCGGTGATCCTGCTGGCGGACGGCATGATGGGCCAGATGATGGAGCCTGTGACCCTGCCCCCGGAAAAGCCCATGCTCCAGCCCCAGGAGATCGCCCCCCGGAAGGATTGGGCCATCACCGGCTGGGATGACCGGGGCGGCCAGCAGAACCGCCGGGTGGTCAAGTCCCTCCGGCTCCAGCCCGAAGCCTTGGAACAGCACGTGGAGCACCTGTTTGCCCGCTATGCGGAGGCTGCCCCGGACTTCACCCGCTATGAAGCCGTCAACCTGGAAGGCGCCGAGATCGTGTTCGTGGCCTACGGTACCATCGCCCGCCTGACCCTGGAGGTCATGGATATGTTGGCGGAACAGGGCATCAAGGCGGGTCTCATCCGGCCTATCAGCCTGTGGCCCTTCCCCGAAGCCGCCTTTGACCAGATCTGCCCCTCCACCAAGGTGGTCATCAGCGCAGAGCTCTCCAAGGGCCAGCTGCTGGACGATGTGAAGCGGGCGGTTTGCGGCCGCTTCCCCGTGGAGCTCATCTACCGCACCGGCGGCATCATCCCCACCTCCCTGGAGGTTACCCAGAAAGCGAAGGCTATATTGGAGGGTTTAAAATGAAACCGATCTTTACCTATACAAACGGCATGCTCCCTGTGAGCACCCATTATTGCCCCGGCTGCACCCATGGCATCGCCCACCGGCTCATCATGGAGGTGCTGGAGGAAAACGGCAAGCTGGGCCAGGCCATCGGCGTTGCCCCCATCGGCTGCAGCGTAATGGCCCACCAGTATATGAACGTGGATATGTGCGAGGCCGCCCATGGCCGGGCCCCCGCTGTGGCCACCGGCATCCGCCGGGTCCATCCCGATAAGGTGGTCTTTACCTACCAGGGGGACGGCGACCTGGCCTCCATCGGCATGTCCGAGATCATTGCAGCCGCCGCCCGTGGCGAGCGGTTTTCCACCTTCTTCATCAACAACGGCATCTATGGCATGACCGGCGGCCAGCTGGCCCCCACCACCCTGATCGGCCAGCGGGCCACCACCGCCGTGGAAGGCCGCACCAAGGCCCAGTTCGGTATGCCCATCAAAATGTGCGAGCTGCTGGCCCAGCTGGAGTGCGCCGTATACGTGGAGCGGGTAGCCCTCAACTCCCCCGCCAATGTGCGCAAGGCCAAAAAGGCTGTGCAAAAGGCCTTTGAAGTACAGGAAAAGGGCCTGGGCTTCTCCTTTGTGGAGTTCTTGTCCACCTGTCCCACCAACTGGGGCATGACCCCGGCGGACGCCATGAAATGGGTGGATGAAAAGATGATCCCCTACTATCCTTTGGGCTGCCTGCGGGCGCCGGAACAGGAGGCTTCCAAATGATCCAAAAGCTGTTTTTCGCCGGCTCCGGCGGCCAGGGCGTGATCCTCATGGGTCAAATGACCGCCTATGCTGCCATGTATGAAAACAAGGAGGTCACCTTCCTGCCCTCCTATGGCCCTGAAATGCGGGGCGGCACCGCTAACTGCACGGTGGTGATCTCGGATAAGCCCGTCAGCTGCCCCCTGGTATACGAGGCGGATGTGGTGGTGGCCATGAACCTGCCCTCCATGACCCGCTTTGAATCCCTGGTCAAGCCTGGCGGCATGCTGTTCTACAACGAATCCCTCATCCCCGCCAAGCCTACCCGCACCGACATCCAGGCTATCCCCGTGCCCGCCAATGACATCGCCATGGAGCTGGGCAACAGCCGGGCCGCCAACATGGTCATGCTGGGCGCCGTGTCCCACATCGCCGGCACCGCCGGAGATGAAGCCCTGGACCGGATCCTCCAGAAGGTTTTCTCCGGCAAGAAGGCCGGCCTGCTGGATTTGAACAAAAAGGCGTTCCATGCTTTTGCAGACGCCAAATAATATCCGCTGAAAGGAGCCACTTATGGCAGACTATACCTTCCCCGTTATCCGCACCCAGCATCCTAAACCTAAGCCCCCCCAAGATAAGCTGGGCTTTGCCAACTACTTTACCGACCACATGTTTGAAATGCGCTACGACGAAGGCCAGGGCTGGCACGATGGCAAGGTGATCCCCTATGGCCCCATCTCCCTGGACCCGGCTTCCGCAGTGCTCCACTATGCCCAGATGCTCTTTGAGGGCATGAAGGCCTACAAGCGGCCTGACGGCGGCATCCAAATCTTCCGGCCGGACATGAACGCCAAGCGCATGGCCAACACCTGCGAGCGTATGTGCATGCCCAAAATGGACTACGATTTGTTCCTGGCCGCCGTCAAGGCCGTCGTCCACGCGGACGAGGACTGGGTGCCCAGCGAACCTGGCACCGCCCTGTATATCCGTCCCTTCATGATCGCGGATGAGGTATCCTTCAGCGTGCTGCCCGCCAAGCATTACCGCTTCCTCATCATCCTTTCCCCGGTGGGCTCCTATTATGCTGCCAACGATGGCGGTCTGTCCGCCACCCGCATCTACGTGGAGGATGAATTCATCCGGGCGGCCCTGGGCGGCACCGGTTTCGCCAAGGTAGGCGGCAACTATGCCGGGGGTATGAAGGCTTCCCAGAAGGCCATGGCCTACAACTGCAAGGACGTGCTGTGGCTGGATGCTGCGGAACATAAATATGTGGAGGAGATCGGCACCTCCAACGCCTTCTTTATGATCGACGGGGAAGTGATCACCTCCCCCCTTACTGGCACCATCCTGCCCGGCGTGACCCGGGATTCCGTTTTGACCCTGCTGCGCAAGTGGGGCGTGCCGGCCAACGAGCGGAAGCTAAGCACCGATGAGCTGTTCGCCGCTGCCAAGGCAGGCAAGCTCCAGGAGGTGTTTGCCAGCGGCACCGCCGCAGTGATCTCCCCCATTGGCGTGCTCCATTACCATGGGCAAGACTACACCGTTGGGGATGGCAAGGTTGGGCCCATTGCCCAGCGGCTCTATGATACCTTATATGGTATGCAGACCGGCAAGGTGCCCGACGACATGGGCTGGACGGTACAGATCTGACCCAATGGACCCCGGGCGGCTACGGTTTCCCAGGCTACCCGGGGCGATTTTACGGACTGAATGTTTGAAAGGCAGGTAATTCCCATTGCAAAATGTTGAAATTATGGACATGACCCTTCGGGCCAGCGGCCAGCTCTCTGCTTCCGGCCTGAGTTTTAAGGAAAAGCTGGAGATCGCCAAGCTGCTGGAAAAGCTGCGGGTGGACGTGGTGGAAACAGGCTATATTGGGGATGCGCCCGCCGATTTGGCCGCTGTGCGAGCCATAGCGGATACCTTGGTTACCAGCGTGGTCTGCGTGCCGGTGGGCCTAGGGGAAGAGGAGATCCGCCGGGCCGTTCAGGCCTTGGAGCGGGCCAAAAAACCCCGGCTGAACCTGGTGGTGCCCACCAGTGCGGTACAGATGGAGTATACCTATCACCGCAAGCCGGACAGCATGCGCAAGGCCCTTTCCCAAAGCGCAGCCCTGTGTGTCTCCCTGTGTCCGGATGTGGAATTTACCGCCGAGGACGCCACCCGCAGCGAGCCTGCCTTCCTGGCGGAGATGATCCAGACAGCCATTGACGCTGGCGTAGGTCGGATCACCCTTTGCGACAGCGCAGGCCAGCTGCTGCCCGAGGAGACCGCCGAGCTGGTGCGGGAGCTCAAAGCACAGATCCCCGCCCTCAAAAACGCGGTGCTGGGCCTGCAGCTCCGGGACGATCTGGGCCTGGCTACGGCCAATGCCCTATCCGCCCTTTCCGCAGGCTGCGCCGCCTTAAAAACCACCTTCAACGGCATGGGCGCCACCCTGTCCATGGGCCAGCTGCTCCACGCCATCGCCCAACGGGGCGACGCCCTGGAGGTGGAGTGCCAGGTAAACAACACCCAGTTGCAGCGTTCCTGCAAGCAGATGGAAGCACTTCTGGGTATGAACCGGACGGGCCGTTCCGCCTTCAGCCGGGTCATCGGCACGGCGGAACCAGAAGGTAAGCGGGATAAGGAGCCCATCACTCCAGAGACCGATATCTTCACCCTGCGGCGCAAGGTGGAGCGCATGGGCTATGACCTGGAGGAAGAGGACCTGAAGCGGGTTTATCAGCGGGTGCTGCGGCTGGCCTCCAAAAAGAAGGTGGATGACCGGGATCTGGACGCCCTGGTGGCGGAATTGACCCGGCATGTGACCCCCACCTATCAGCTGATCAGCTATGTGACCAACAGCGGCAACAACATCAGCGCAACCGCCTGTATCCAGCTGGATAAGCAGGGGGAAACTTTGCAAGCCGTATCCCTGGGGGACGGCCCCATCGACGCGGCCTTCCTGGCCCTGGAGCAGATGCTGGGCCATCACTTTGAGCTGGAGGATTTCCAGATCCAGGCGGTTACCGAGGGCCGGGAGGCTATGGGGGACGCCCTGGTGAAGCTGCGCCATGGCGGAAAGCTCTATCCTGGCCACGGCTTGTCCACAGACATCATCGGCGCCAGCATCCAGGCCTATCTCCATGCGGTGAACAAGATCGTCTATGAGGAGCAGAACGTATGAAGCTTTCCTTTGAAACCCAGGGCTTTGGTTCCTTTTCCTGGGAAGACGCCTTAGCATTGGCCAAGGAAAACGGCTTTGGGGGCGTTTCCTTCGCCTATACCCCCAGCTTTTCCCAGCGGTTTTCCCACGGCCCGGAGGCCAGCCGCCGCCGGCGGGATCTGGAGCTAAGTTGCCGGGAATCCGGAGTGGTGATCCCCTGCCTCTCCACTGGCGATCTGTTTGCCTTGGCCCCAGCCGATCCCCAGGCCCTCTCCCAGCTCCAGGACGCCGTCGCCTTGGCGGGCATCCTGTCCATTCCCTATGTGGCCCTCCAGGCCCAGCCCCAACAGGACCCTGATCGCCTGTTGCCGGTATTGGAGCAGCTCTTGCCCCTGGCGGCAGCCCAAGATGTTACCTTGTTATTGGAGACCAGCGGGCCTTTTGGCGATACCAGCGCGTTGCGCAGCTTGCTCAATAGCTTTGCCAGCGACCACCTGGCCGCCCTGTGGAACATCGCCGGGCCTGTGGGCGCCGGCGAAACCCCCGGCAAGACCATTGAAAACCTGGGGGCTTATGTGAAACATGCCTATATCCAGGATCAGCAGGATGGCCAGCCCCGGCTTACCGGAGATGGGGAATTCCCCTTGCAGGACGTGATGCTGGCCCTGCGTTCCATTGACTATAAGGGGTATCTGTCCCTGGTCTGGCCCCCTCAAATGTGGGAAGAGCTGGGCCTGGACGTGGCCCTACCCCACTTTGCCAACTATATGCAGCGCTTCCTGGGGGCAGGGCGGGACGGTACCCGGCTGTATTCCAACCGGGCGGGCACCGGCTATTTCCCCTGGCCCAAGGACCGGCTTATCCCCCTGACCTTTTCCCAGATGCTGGATCGGGTCACCGAGATCTTCCCGGACCAGTACGCCTTCCGCTACACCACCCTGGACTACACCCGCACCTATTCGGAATTCCGGGTGGATGTGGATACCTTTGCCCGTTCCCTCATTGCCCTGGGGGTAAAGGCAGGGGATCATGTGGCGGTTTGGGCCACCAACGTACCCCAATGGTATATTGCCTTTTGGGCCACGGTGAAGCTGGGGGCGGTGCTGGTGACCATGAACACCGCCTATAAGATCCACGAGGCGGAATATCTGCTCCGGCAATCGGACACCCATACCCTGGTCCTCATCGATGGGTACCGGGAGGTAAGCTATGTGGACATCATGAAGGAGCTGTGCCCGGAGCTGGCCACCTCCGACCCGCAAAAGCCCCTCCGCTGCAAGCGTCTACCCTTCCTAAGGCACATCATTACCGTATCCTCCCGCCAGCCCGGCTGTCTCACCTGGGGAGACGCCCTGGCCCTGGCGGAAAGGGTGCCGGTAGAGGAGGTTTGGCGGCGGGCTGCCCAGGTGCATCCGGACGACGTGTGCAACATGCAATACACCTCCGGCACCACCGGTTTCCCAAAGGGGGTCATGCTCACCCACCGGAACATCGTCAACAACGGCAAGTGCATCGGCGACCGGATGGACCTATCCTCCGTAGACCGGATGATGATCCAGGTGCCTATGTTCCATTGCTTCGGCATGGTGCTGGCCATGACCGCCGCCATGACCCATGGGGTCACCCTTTCCCCTCTGCCCTATTTCTCCCCCAAACCCGCCCTTGCCTGCGTTAAGCAGGAGCGGATCACCTGCTTCCATGGGGTGCCTACCATGTTCATCGCCATGCTGGAGCATCCGGATTTCCGCTCGGAGGATTTCGCCTTCATGCGCACCGGCATCATGGCGGGCAGCCCTTGCCCCGAGCCGGTGATGCGGGATGTGCTGGAGAAGATGCACATGACCGAGATCACCATCGTCTACGGCCAGACCGAAGCCGCCCCCGGCTGCACCATGAGCAGCACCGACGACTCCATCGAGGTGCGGGTATCCACCGTGGGCCGGGCCCTGCCGGAGATCGAATGCAAGGTGGTGGACCCGGAAACCTGGGAAGAGGTGCCGGACGGGGTGAACGGGGAGTTCGTCGCCCGGGGCTACAACATCATGAAGGGCTACTATAAGATGCCCGAGGCCACCGCCGCCGCCATCGACAAGGATGGCTGGCTCCATACCGGCGACCTGGCTTGCCGTACCCCGGAGGGCAATTACCGCATCACCGGCCGGCTCAAGGATATGATCATCCGCGGCGGCGAAAACATCTACCCCAAGGAGATCGAGGAGTTCATCTACACCCATCCCAAGGTGCAGGATGTGCAGGTGATCGGCGTGCCGGACCCCAGCTACGGGGAGGAGATCATGGCCTGCATCGTGCTCAAGGCCGGGGAAACCATGACGGAACAGGAAGTAAAGGACTTCGTCAAGGCCAGCATGGCCAAGCACAAGACCCCTCGCTACGTCCAGTTCATGGACGCCTTCCCCATGAACGCCGCCGGCAAGATCCTCAAATACAAAATGCGGGAGGACGCCGCCAAGGCCCTGGGCTTGAAACCCCAGTTCGACGAGCCGGAAAAAAAGGCTTGACGATGGCACGGCCATGGTTTATAATGCATAATAATTGATATGGTATTTGAAATGCGATGATGGAAATAGCTTGATGGCTGTCTTGCCCAGAGAGCCGGCGGTTGCTGAAAGCCGGTCTTGACGAAATCTTGCGGTCACTCCAGAGCAGGCCTCCTGAAATCCACCGAAAGTAGGGAGTTCCGGGTCCAGCCCGTTATAGGTGGGGGATTTGATGGAATCCTGTAAAGTGGATTTGTCCGTAAAGGGCAAATCAAATTGAGTGGTACCGCGGAGCTTACACAAGGCCTCGTCTCAAAGGAGACGAGGCCTTTTATTTATTCAAAACAATGATTACGAAAGGAGAGCGCAACGATGCTGTGCGATCGATTCGTCCAGGCGGACACCCGGGACTATGCGTCCTTCCGCCAAAGCTTCAAACTGACCCCGCCCCAAAACTTCAACTTTGGGTTCGACGTAGTAGACGCCATCGCTGCCAAGACGCCGGACGCCCTCGCCCTGCTCCATGTGGACCGAGTGGGCCAGTGCCGCCGCTTCTCCTTTGCGGACATCCGGGACCAAAGCGCCCGCATCGCCAATATGCTGCGCCGCCAGGGCTTGAAAAAGGGGGATACGGTGTTGCTGATCATGCGGCGGGCCTATCAGTATTGGCCCCTGAACGTGGCCCTGTGCAAGCTGGGCGCCGTGATGATCCCCGCCACCGCCCAGCTGCTCCCCCACGACATCAGCTACCGGTGTAACGCCGCTTCCGCCAGGTTCATCATCTGCGCCAACGACCCGGGCATCCTGGCCGCCGTGGAGGCCGCCCTGCCGGATTGCGCCAGCGTGGAGGGCCTGTTCCTGGCCGGCGGCAGCCGGCCAGGCTGGATCGACCTGGACGCCCAGGCCGCCCTGGAAAGCCCCTTCTATCCCCGCCGCCGGGGCAAGGAAGGCACCTGCAACGCCGATCCCCTGCTGATCTACTTCACCTCCGGCACCACCGGCTTCCCCAAAATGGCCATCCACGACCAGCTGTATCCCCTGGGCCACATCGCCACCGCCCGGTATTGGCACACCAACAAGCCCGGCGGCCTGCACTTCACCATTTCCGACACGGGGTGGGCCAAGGCCGGCTGGGGCAAGATCTACGGCCAGTGGCTGTGCGAATGCGCGGTGTTCGCTTACGATTTCGACCGGTTCGACCCTGTGAAGATCCTGGAAATGCTGCAAACTTACCGCATTTCCACCTTCTGCGCGCCCCCCACCATGTACCGGATGCTCACCCAAAACAACCTGGCCGCCCAATATGACCTAACGGCCATCACCCATTGCTGCAGCGCCGGAGAGCCCCTCAACCCCGAGGTGTTCCAGGACTGGAAGGCCCAGACCGGCCTCAGCATCCACGAGGGCTTCGGCCAAAGCGAGACCACCTGCTGCCTGGCCACCTTCCCGGGCATGGAGCTGCGCTTCGGGGCCATGGGCAAACCTGTGCCCGGCTACGATATCCAGCTGCTGGATGAGGACGGCAAGCCCGTGCAGCCTGGCCAGGAAGGCGAGATCTGCATCCGGGTGGATGGGCGTAAGCCCCTGGGCCTGTTCCTGGGCTACTATCGGGATGATTTGGCCACCGCTCGCGCCTGGCACGACGGCTTCTACCACACCGGCGACGTGGCCACCATGGACGCGGCGGGTTACTTCTGGTATGTGGGCCGCAAGGACGATTTGATCAAGTCCTCTGGCTACCGGATCGGGCCCTTTGAGGTGGAAAGCGCCTTGTTGGAGCATGAAGCGGTGCTGGAAGCCGCCATCACCGGGGTGCCGGACCTCATCCGGGGCCAGGTGGTGAAGGCCACCATCGTGCTCAAGGACGGCTATATTGCCAGCGACGCCCTGAAAAAGGAGCTGCAAAACCATGTGAAGCGCACCACCGCCCCCTACAAATATCCCCGTCTCATCGACTTTACCGACGCCCTGCCCAAAACCGCCAGCGGCAAGATCCGCCGGGTGGCATTGCGCTAAGGCAAGCGTTGACAAAATACGCCGCCTCCTTTAGACTGGAAGGGAAAATATTGCGCATAGCGCCGTGGAGCCGTCGGTCCCCATGGCGCTTGCCTGTGTGGGAGGAAACACGCCATGATCCAATTCCAATGCGATTATACCGAAGGCTGCCATCCCAGCATCCTGGCGGCCCTGCAAAAAACCAACCTGGAGCAGACCCCCGGCTATGGCACCGATCCCTATTGCCAGCAGGCCCGGGAAGCCATTTTGGCCCTTTGCCAGCAGCCCCAGGCCCAGGTCCACTTCCTGGTGGGGGGCACCCAGGCCAACGCCACGGTGATCGCCTCCATTTTGAAAGCCCACCAGGGAGTGATTTCTTCGGAAATGGGCCATATCGCCACCCATGAGACCGGCTCCATCGAGGCCACCGGCCACAAGGTGCTGACCCTGCCGGCGCCGGATGGACGCCTCAGCGCCCAGCAGGTGGACGACTACTGCCGCGCCCACTATGAAAGCCCCACCTTTGAACACATGGTGCAGCCCGGCATGGTGTATATCTCCTGGCCCAGCGAGTGCGGCACCCTCTACTCCAAGGCCCAATTGGAGGCCCTGCGCAAGGTTTGCGACGCCTGGCACATGCCCCTGTTCCTGGACGGCGCCCGGCTGGGTTACGGTCTTACCAGCCCCCAATGCGACGTGACGCTGGCGGATATCGCCCGGCTGTGCGATGTATTTTACATCGGCGGCACCAAGTGCGGCGCCCTGTTCGGGGAAGCAGTGGTGATCACCAACCCCGGCTTGCAGAAGGATTTCCGCTACATGATCAAGCAGCATGGGGGTATGCTGGCCAAGGGCCGGCTCCTAGGCCTCCAATTCCTGACCCTGATGACGGACGGGCTGTATTTCTCCATCTGCAAAAAGGCCGTGGAGCAGGCTATGGCCCTGCGGGCTGCGTTCCAGGCCCGGGGCATCCCCATGTGGGGGGATTCCTATGTTAACCTGCAGTTCCCCATCCTGACCCAGGCCCAATTGGACGCCCTGACGGAGCGGGGCTACCTATACGAAGTATGGGAGCCCACCGGCGACGGCCGGTTTATCGCCCGCTTCTGCACCAGCTGGGCCACCACCGAGGAAAACCTCCAGCGGCTCATCCAGGACATCGGGCGGCTGTAATAGGCCCCTTTGGCCAGCCCCATAGGGCATGGAAACGCCCCGGCAAGATGCTTGCCGGGGCGTTTTTTTGCGCAACCCTTCCAATCCCTGTTCCCTGCCCGTCAAGGGCCCGGCCAGGGGGCCTGGAAGGCTTTTTCAGATCACCTTCCGCGCCCCCAAGGACTTTTCAATGTTTCCCCGTTTTTTATACCCTGGCCCCCGCCTCCCGCAGCATGGCCAGGGCCGCATCGGCGGCCTGGCCGGGGGTGCGGCCGCCGGTATCCAGCAGGGGCCAGCCCAGATCCTGGTATAAGGGCAGCCGATTTAAGCTCCGTTCGATCACATCCGGCTGCCGAAGGCCCTTTCCCACATCTCCCCGAAGACGCTTCGCCAACGTGGTTGCCGGGCAGACCAGGGAAAGGGTATATAGGCGATAGGCCCCCTCCAGCCCGGAAAGGATAGCCGGCAGGATATCCGCCTGGTGAAACACCCAGCAAAACAGCACGGTCTCATAGGCCGTGCAGCCCAGGAAGCCGTTTAGCAGATGCCGGATGTTATCCACCGCCATGGCCCGGGTCTCCGGGGTATTGATGAAGGGATGGGCGTCCCAGCACCAATCCCCGTCCAGGAATACGCAATGATCCAGCCGGGCTTGCATTTGCCTGCAAACCGTGGTTTTCCCTACCCCCATGGGGCCGCCAATGCAGATCAACTGCTTTTGCATTCTGTCTTTCCGCCTCCTTTGCCGGCTTTTCCTTCCCTTGGGCAGATGCTATAATGATGGGGAATACGCATACCGTCAAAAGGGAGGTTCCTTATGTTTCAAATGGCGTCCCCCCAGGATCGGGCGGAATTAAAAGACCTGTGGCAGCTCTGCTTTCAGGAGTCCCAGCCCTTCCTGGATTGGTTTTTCACAGACCGGTTCCTGCCCGCCTATTGCCCCATTTACCGGGAGGACGGGGTCATCCAGGCCGCCCTCCACGGCCTGCCCGCCCATATGCGGGTCCGTGACCGGATCGCCCCCTGCGTGATCATCGCCGGGGTGGCCACCCATCCGGATTTCCGGGGCCGGGGGCTGATGCGGGGGCTGTTGGGCTATTACCTGCCCTATTTGGGCGGGTTGGGCATCCCCCTGGCGACCCACCGGCCTGTGACCCTGCGGACCTATGCTTCCGCCGGCCACTTCCCCGTCAGCGACAGCCGGTACCTGTCTCTGGCCCCGGACGCCCCCCGGCCGGCGGAGGACCCCTGCCAGCAGGTTCCCCTCCTGGAGCGGGCTTCGGAGCTATATGGCTGCTACCAACGGTTTTCCCTGGGCTATAGCTGCATTCTAAGCCGCAGCTATGCGGACTTTTTCCTCAAGTGCAAGGACTATTTGGCCAGCGACGCCAAATGCATCCTCACCCGGGATGCCCAGGGCCAAGTGGAAGGCTACTGCGTCTATTTCGATTCCCCAGGGGAAGGGGCCGAACCGCCCAGCTTATATGGGGAAGAATGCGTCGCCCTGTCTCCGGAAGCCTATGCAAGGCTGTGGGCAAGCCTTGCAGCGCGCAGCCAGGGCAAGGCCCTGAAGGTACGCATGGCCCCCAACGCGCCCCTATGCCCGGCGGGCGCCCAGTGGGAGACCCTGCCCCGCAGCGTATGGGGGGTGACGAATGTTTCCAGCCTATTGGCCCTCTTGGGGCTGCCGGGGGAAGGCGTCCTGGAGGTGGAAGATCCATTGGTAGCATCCAACCGGGGGCTTTACACCCTTTGCGGGCAACCCGCCCAAGGGAAACCCCAGTTGGTCATCCCGGCGGGGCGGCTTGCCCAATGGGCCAGCGGCTACAGGACCATGGCCCAGCTGGTGGCGGAAGGCCAGGCCCAGGCGCTGGACCCGGCCATCGTCCCCATCCTGGACGCAGGGCCCCGGCTCCCCTGCTTCACCATAGACGAATATTGATCGCCTATTGGGGTACGGCTTCCCCCAGCACCTGGCCGATGGGCTGGCGTAAAATCAGATCCGCCCGCCGGTCGTAAGGGGTCTCCGTCTTGTTGATCAGGATCAGATGCTTCCCCATGAAAAACTCCAGCAGGGAGGCCGCCGGATATACGGACAGGGACGTGCCGCCCACGATCATGGTATCCGCGCTGCTCACCGCCGCCATGGCCCCCCGCCACACCTGCTGATCCAGGGGCTCCCCATAAAGCACCACTTCCGGCTTGATAAGGCCGCCGCATTGGTCGCAATGGGGCACCCCTTGGCTGTTGCGGATATAATCCCCGTTAAAAAACCGGTTGCATTCCATGCAGCGGTTCCATTCCACGTTTCCATGGACCGGATAGACCCGCTTGCTGCCCGCCTGCTGGTGCAGGTTGTCGATGTTTTGGGTGATCACCGCGTTCAGCTTACCCGCCGCCTCTAACCGGGCCAGGGCATAGTGCGCTGGATTGGGAGATGCGGGCACCAACAGAACGCTCTTATAATAATCATAAAAAATATCCGGATGGGCCAGGAAGAAATCGTGGGACAGCAGCACCTCCGGCGGGTAACCAAAACGCTTTTGCGCCGCCTCCGCCGAGCCCTTGCTGCGGAAGTCCGGTATCCCGCTTTCCGTGGATACCCCGGCGCCCCCTAAAAAGGTCACCACCCGGCTCTGTTGCAGCAGCTTTTTCAGCTCTTCTACGCTCCCTACCATATCCCTTACCTCCCGGGTTTTTCTTTCATCATACCCCCCGCGCCCGTTTCCTGCAAGCATAATCCGCCCCTTTGCGCGCCCATATACAAACGCCCCGGCGATCTGCGCCGGGGCCAGAGGAAACCCTTCCTCAAAAACGCTTCAGCCAGGTCCTTATGCCAGGATCAGCTCCACCCCGGCGGCCTCCAGGCTGGCCCGGCAATCCGCCGGCACCTGGTCGGTGACCACCGCGCTCACGTCCTCGGTGGGCATCAGCATCACCACGCTGCGCCGGCCAAACTTGGAGGCGTCCGTCAGCACGATCCGCTTTGCCGCCCGTTCCCCCATGGCCCGTACCGCCTCCGCTCGGAGCATATCCACATTGGAAAAGCCAAAGGCCGGGTCAAAGCCGTCCGTGCCGAAAAAGAATTTATCCACAAAAAACTCCCGGGCGCAGACCCGTACCAACGGCCCGGTGGCGGTTTGGGCGTCGGGATCGTAATTTCCACCCAACAGCACCGTCTTGGCCCCGGGCAGCCGGCCTACGTAACCGGCAATGAAAGCGGAATTGGTCACGATGGTCACATCCCGCCGGTTTTCCGCCAGCTCCGCCGCCAACAGGGCGCAGGTGGAGCCGGATTCGATCATCACCGTTTCCCCGTTTTGTACCAAAGCGGCGGCCCGTTGGGCGATCCGCCGCTTTGGGCCATAGTCGAAAGCCATGCGATATGCCACATCGTCTGAGGAGATCTGTACTGCGCTGCCATGCTGCCGCCGCAACAGCCGTTCCTTTTCCAATTGGGCCAAGTCCTTGCGGATGGTCACTGCGGATACCCCTAGCGCTTCCGCCAAGGTGCTGACCTCTACGGACCCCGCTTCCCGGACCATATCCAAAATGCGCATACACCGTTCGTTCATTTCCATGTCTCCTCAAGCATTTTCAGGCTTATCCCCGGGCATATAGGCCCCCTTGTTCGCGGCCTGTTCCACGCCCTTTTTTGTGCCGCTTTTATTGTAAGGTCGCGCCTGTTCCTTGTCAAGGCGGGCCCCTTCGCAAAGCCTCTAGCGGAATCCCCGAGGGTATGCTATACTGAATCGGATCATCATGATGGGAAAAGGAGATTTTTATGGAAGATCTGCAAGCCTCCTGCCGGCTTCGGCTGGTTGTGCTGGATATAGACGGTACCCTCACAGACCCTGCCGGCGATATTACCCCGCCGGTGCAGGCGGCTGTAACGGCGCTTTTGCAGCGGGATATCCTGGTGGTAGTGGCCACGGGCCGCAATTTAGCCGAAATGGACCAGGTATGGGAGATCTGGCCCCAGCTTACCCGGATCGTCTATAGCAACGGCGCCGCCATTACCGGCATGGGCCAGCCCCTGGACGATTATTTCCAAGGCATCCCCGCAGACGTGGCCCGAAAGGTTTACCAATCGGCTATGGCCGCAGACACCATGCCGGAGATCTATGCGAACGGCAAGATCTATGTGGAGGCGTCCCGCTGGGAAAAGCGGGTCTACTACCGTGCGCAATACCTGGAAGAAACCACGCCCGGATCCCGGACGCCGATCCCTTCCTTGGAAGCGATTCTCTCCCGGGCGGACGCCCGCATTGAAAAGGTAAACGTGTTTTTCCCCTGTGACGACCACCGGCTGTCCTTTGAAGCTGCCAACCAGGGCATTGGCCTGCGCACCTCCCATACCATCCAAGGGGGCCTGGAATTCAACAACCCCAAGGCCAACAAGGCGGAGGCGGTAGCCCATATCTGTAAGGCGCTGTCCATCCCCGCCCAGGCGGTGGCCGCCCTGGGGGACAGCCAGACGGACAAGGAGCTGCTGCAATGGGCCGGCTGTTCCTTTGCCATGGGCAACGCCCTGCCGGACGTGCAGGCCTGCGCCAAGCAGGTGGCGCCCCCCAACAGCCAAGACGGGGCCGTATGGGCCATCCGGGAACAGATTTTGCCCCGCTGCCCCCAGTAAAACCTCGGCGGACCTACCCCGCCAAATAAAAAACAGGCGCCCGATGCTGCTTATTGCGCAGCCATTGGGTTCCTGTTTTTTACGGTAAAATTGGACGCGGAGACAAGTCCACGGTCGCCCGGGCTTAGGACTTTCGTGGGGCGTATCCTGTTCCTGGGAGGACCTACGCGCCCTTCAGCTGATATGATCTGGTACAACCGGCCAAATGGAACACCGGGCCAAGTCCCGGCGGCAACCTTTCCGCCAGCCGCTATTGGCGGCACCGACCATACATCCAGGTATAGCGGGCGATCCGCTGGGCCAAGGCCGGGCTTGCAGCCCCAGGGGCCATGCGCCAGCGCCAGTTGCCGGCGGTGGTGCCCGGCTGGTTCATGCGGGCTTCCGCCCCCAGCCCTAAATAATCCTGCATTTGGGCGATGAACAGATCCGCCACGGAGCCCATGCCCCCGCGGATCATGGCCCAAGCCAGGCCCTCCCCTTCCCGCACCCCCAGGTATTGCCGGGCCATGGCCACGTCTGGGCCGCTGGCCTCCGCGCACCAACCTGCCGCTGTGGTATTATCATGGGTGCCGGTATAGCATACGCAGTTACGGGGATAGGTATGGGGTAGATAATCGCTGGGCTCCCGGGAATCAAAGGCGAATTGCAGCACCTTCATCCCCGGATAGCCGGAATCCGCCAGCAGCTTGCGCACCCCCGGGGTCAGATACCCCAGGTCCTCCGCGATCACCTCCAGGGAGGGATAGGCCGTTTGTATGGCCTTGATAAAATCCCAGCCGGGCCCCTGCATCCAGGCCCCGTTCCGGGCGGTGGGCTCCCCCGCAGGCACGCTCCAATAGCTTTCCAGGCCCCGGAAATGGTCGATGCGTACGGCGTCATACAGCCGCATACTGTTGTGGAGCCGCTCCAGCCACCAGGCGTAGCCCTGGGCCTTCATGGCTTCCCAATCGTATAGGGGATTGCCCCACAGCTGCCCATCCTTGGAAAAATAGTCCGGCGGGACCCCCGCCACCCGGGTGGGGTTTCCCTCCCCGTCCAATTGAAACACCTGGGGATTGGCCCACACGTCCGCAGAATCCATGGAAACATAGATGGGCAGATCCCCCATCAGCTTGACGCCCTTTCCCTTGGCATAAGATCGCAGCGCATCCCACTGGGTATAGAAAAGATACTGTAGGTACCGGTAAAAGGCCACGTCCTCCCGGCACACCTGTTTCAGCTGGGCCAGGGCCTCCGGTTGCCGCAGCCGCACAGCCTCCGGCCATTGGGAAAAGGGTCCCATCCCGTAATGGTATTTTAGGGCCATGAACAGGGCGTAATCTTCCAGCCAAGCCCCTTGCGCCGCCCCAAAGGCGGCCTGGGCTTCCAGGTCCCGCTCCCGACCCCGGGCAAAGGCTTTGCGCAGCAAGGGAAACCGCTGCTGATAGAGCCTGCCGTAATCCACCGGCCCCGGCGCCGTCAGATGGGCTGCCACCTCTTCTTCCAGCAAAAGCCCATCCGCCACCAGCAGATCCAGGTCGATGAAGTAGGGATTCCCCGCGCTGGCCGAAAACAGCTGGTAGGGGGAATCCCCATAGTCAGTGGGCCCCAGGGGAAGAATCTGCCAATACCGCTGCTTTGCCTCCGCCAAAAAGTCCACGAAATCATAGGCGCATTGGCCAATGGACCCGATCCCGAACCGATTGGGCAAGGAGGAGATATGCATCAAAATTCCGCTGCTGCGTTCCATAACGACTGCTTTCCTTTATTATTCTTGGCTTTTTTCTATGGATCGGATGGAAGCCCCTGCCCGTAACCGGGTGGACATGATCACGTGCCGATTTCCTGCCTTGCCTTCGATCATATCCAGCAAGATCCGTACGCTTTCTTCCGCCAGGCTTTCCGCCGGCTGTTCCATGGTGGTCAGGGTGGGGATGGTATATTGGGAAACCTCCAACCCGTCTATGGCGATCACCGAACAATCCGCCGGCACCCGCTTCCCCCGCTGGTACAGGGCCTTGATGGCCGCCATGCCCATCAGGTCCGACAGGGCGAACAGGGCGGTGAAATCCCCCGCCCGGTCTATCAGGCGCTGTGTCCCTTGGTAGGCGCTCTCCATATTGAAATCATGGACGCATTCTACCAGATCGGGATCATAGGGGATGCCCTGTTCCTGTAGGGCAGCCTTATAGCCCCGGAAGCGCAATTCCCCAATAGAATGGTCGTCTTTTTCAACGATCAAGGCAGCGATGCGCCGATGGCCCCGGGTACAGAGCTCCCGAACCGCCCGGCTTGCCGCCCGGGTATCGTCGATGGTGACGGAAGAATAGGCTGCGGCGTCCAGGCAGCCAAAGGCATTGGTATAGGTACAGCACACAAAGGGCACTTGGAGCAACGCAACCTCTTCCGGGGTATAGTTAAAGCGGCCGCCGAAAAATAAAATGCCCTGGAGCCGGCGTTCCCGGGCCAAAGCCGCCGCCGCCCGGATCTCATCCCCATCCGAAGGGATCTGATGGAGCACGCAGGAATAATTGCGCCGGTAGATTGCAGGGGTGGCCGTTTTGATCAGCCGGTTGAAAAAGGGGTTCTCCGCCCCCCGCAATATGAGGGCTATGGCGTCGGATCTGGTCTTGGCCAAATTTCGGGCGCTATTGTTGGGCACATAGCTGTTTTGGGCCACCGTCTCCAATACCCGGCGGCGAAGCCCCTCGCTTACGTCAGGATGCCCGTTGAGCACCCGGGATACCGTGCTTACGCTGGTGTTGCACATTTGGGCGATGTCTTTGATGGTGATCTGCTGTTTCAAAAGCACACGTCCTTTTCTGCTAAACGCTCTGGAAACCGGAAATGGATAACCAAGGGACTGGTAACGTTTCCAGGTTGCTATAGTATACCATACCCCCTTCTTGCCTGTAAAGCGCGCCCTGCCCCGAAAAAAGCCGAACGCCCCGGGCAGGGGCGTTGTCTCATGGGATAGCTAAAGGGCCTAGGCGCTGCATGGGCGCGGGGTGGCGGCATTCCCCATCCGCCAAGCCATGTCGCCACAGAGAGGGCTGTCGGCGGCGCCGGCGGGCAGCGTCGCGCCGCAACCCACCCTAGGCCCTAGCGCAAACGGAGCCCTTTGGATAGGTGGTTTTTCAGGGTACCGTTCACCCCTTTCCCCAGGCCCAGGGGGCAGCCTGCGGTCTCCACCCGGCACCAGCCTGTTAGGCCGGCGTCTACCTCCAACGTCTCCCCCGCAAGATAGCGGGCCAAATCCTCCCCCTGGGGCGCCACCCGCCGCGCCCAGGAAAGCCCCGCCGCCATGGCCAGGGCATGGCTGGGCTGAAAACGGCCCCGCACCAGGTCGCCCGCATAAACGCCGGCCGTAAGCATGTGCACCCGCTCCAAGCCCTTGGGCAGGGGCTGGGGAAGAAGCAGCACCCGGCCGTCCGGCAGTTGCACCGGCTTCCCCGGCAGGGGACCGGAAAAGGTATCCTTGCAAAAGGCCGAAAAAGCCGCGTCCTTACACTGGGGCAGGGACAGCTCCCCCAGGGGCTTCTCCACCCCTGCTGAGCCGGCATGACGCAACCGGGCCACGAAATGGCCCTCCCCCTTCACCCGGTGGGGATACAGGGTTTCGGCAGATTCCAGCTGAAAGGCCGGATGCCGCTTTAGGAAATCCTCCACCACCCCCTGATTCTCCTCCTGGGAAAAGGTGCAGGTGGAGTAGACCAGCAAGCCCCCCGGCGCCACCGCCTGGGCTGCGCTCCCCAGGATGGCCTGCTGCCTTTTGGCGCAGGCGGCCACATGCTGGGGCGACCAGGCGGCTACCGCCGCCGGGTCCTTGCGGAACATGCCCTCCCCGGAGCAGGGCGCGTCCACCAGCACCCGATGGAAATACCCGGGCAGGGCCTCGCATAAAACATCCGGCCGGGCGCAGGTGACCACCCCATTGGCCACCCCCAGCCGCTCCAGGGTAAACCGCAGGGTCTTGGCCCGGCCGGGCACCACCTCGTTGGCCACCAATAGGCCCTGACCTGCCAGCCGGGCGGCGATGCCGCCGCTTTTCCCGCCGGGAGCGGCGCATAGGTCCAATACCCGCAGCCCCGGCTCCACCTCCAGCGCCCCGATGGGGGCCATGGCGGAAGGTTCCTGCAAATAGAACATGCCGGCCAGATGATAGGGATGGTTCCCCAGCGGGGGCGCATCCGGAGGTAGCAAAAACCCTTCCGGTAGGATGCCCCCTGGCTCCAAAGCCACCGGGGAGATCCGCAGGAAATCCGCCACGCTAAGGCGCAGGGGATTGACCCGCAAGCCCCTGCGAGGGGGCTGGTCATAGCAGGCGAAAAAGGCCGGGGCCTCCGGCCCCAGCCTTTGCTGCATACGCTGCATAAAAGCTTGTGGTAATTCGATCATATCCCTCCCGGGCCTTAGAATACCCGCTTGGCCCACTGGAAGTTTTGCGACGCCCAATCCGACCAGCTGCTGATGATAACTTTCCCTGCACTGGAAGAGGCGTGGATATACTTGCCGCTCCCCATATAGATGCCCACATGGCCGATGTCCGATGCGCCCACGCTATTGGTGAAGAATACCAGGTCGCCTCTAGCTAGGCTTCCTTGGTCCGAAATGGTTTGCCAGGAATCCACCCGGGCAAGGTTTTTGGAAGACATACGGCTCACCTGTACCCCTGCGGCACGCAGGCAATAATATACCAGGCCCGAGCAGTCGAAGGAATTGGGGCCTTCATCCGCATATACATAGGGGCAGCCCAGCCGGCTCTCCGCCGTGGCGATCACGGCCTCCACCCCGGAGCCCGTCACCGGGATGTTGCCGCTGGAACCGCCTGAACCGGACCAATTCCCGCCGGAACTGCCGCCCGAATCCGGCGTAGAGACAGGCGCCTCCGTCTCCTGGGGGATCCAAAGCTCCGGTGGGATCTCGCCAGGCTCCGTGACAGGCTCGTCCTCTTGCGGTTTCTCCGTCTTGACGGGGGCCTTGGTGGCTTCCGGCTTGGGAGTCTTGGTGGGCTTCGGCGTGGGGGACGGCGTAGGCGTGGGGTCCACCTTTGGCAGGGCGTCGGAGGAATACAGCACATCCCGGGTCTGCTGATCCTCGATGCCGGTGGTGGCCAGCTTGTTCTTGGTCTGGAAGGCGATCAGGGCTTCCTGGGTAGCGGTGCCAAAGTATCCGTTGCGCTTTTCCCCATTTTCCCCATAATAGCCCAGGTCATACAGCTGGTTTTGCAGGCGCTTTACATCGTTGCCCGAATCCCCGGCCTCCAAATGATAGGTGGCCGCCTCTTGGGAAAATAGGATGGACTGGGTCAGCTCGTCTGCAACGCCGGTCTCGGTCATATTGTGGATTCGCTGGAACCGCTTGATGGCTTCCGCCGTCTGCTCGCCAAAAAGCTCCGTGGGCTGGTCGCCATCCAAGTATTCCAGCTCCATCAGCCGGATCTGGATATCCATGACCATGGGATCTGTATCCCCTTCCCGCAGGGTGCGGTACTGGCTGCCGGCGTCTTGGGAACGGACTTCGCTATCCCCAGCCTGCATTTCCGCTGCTGGCGCGGACAGGGCGGCCACCGGTTCCAAGGGCGTCTCAGGCAAGGGCGTAGCCTCGGGGATCTCCACCACCGTAGGGGTAAGGCCAATTACGTTAAACAGCAAAGGAATCCCAAGGAAAGTCACCGCGCCTATGGATGCCACGCATAATACAGGCGTGCGCAGCCGCCGAAGTAAGCTGGCCCGGCTTTCCTTTGCCCGACGTTTTTCTTTCCAGTCATTCACATTCGTATCCATGGTATAATTCTACCATATTTCGACCTGGAATAACAAGGCCAACTGCCCATTCCTTGCATAAACCAGCGGATTTTGGGGTCTTTTCCGTCAAAATGTTCCAGCATGGCGCTGCCAAAACAGGCCGCTGCCATAGCGCTCCTTTGATTCCCCCCCCTTTAACGCCCTAGGGATCGGCCTTGTCCGTGCTTTCGCGTTGGCATAGACGGCGGGTTGTGGTATAATAATTTGGATTTTGTTGTAGGGAGGATGGAGCCATGGCAGTGCTTGCCGCCAGCGGTCTTAGCAAAAGTTATGCTGCCCGCACCCTTTTTGACCAGGTGAGCTTTGAATTGGCCCCCAAGGATAAGGTGGGCCTGGTTGGGGTGAACGGCTGCGGTAAGACCACCCTCTTTCGCATTCTCAGCGGGGCGGAAGCCCCGGACGCCGGCAATGTATATCAAAGCAAAGAGGTCCGGCTGGGGGTTTTGCAGCAAAGCGTAGAAAGCGGGCCCCAGAGCCTATATGCCTATGTGTTGGATGCCTTTTCCCATCTATTGCAGGCGGAGGCGGAATTCGCCCAGGTGACGGCTGCCCTGGAAACCGCCGCCGGAGAAGACGCCGCCCTGCTGGTGCGCCGGCAGGCCGCCCTGCAGGATCGCTTGGGCCGGGAAGACGCCTTGACCATGCGCAGCCGTACCCGCAGCATGCTGTTGGGCCTGGGCTTTACAGAACCAGAGCTGGCGCAGCCCCTCGCCACCCTCAGCGGCGGCCAGCGGAACAAGGCACAGCTGGCCCGTTTGCTATTGAGCCAGGCCAACCTGTTGCTGCTGGACGAGCCCACCAACCACTTGGATATGGATGGCATCCGCTATTTGGAGGATTTTTTGCGGGGCTATGCCGGTACATTTATGGTGATTTCCCACGATCGGTATTTTTTAGACCGGGTCACCACCCGCACCATGGAGCTCAAGCATGGCCGATTGTTGCAAAGCAACGGCAGCTATACCCGCCATTTAGAGCTGACCGCTGACCGGAACGAGATCCTGCGGCGGCATTATGAAAACCAAAAAAAGGAGATCCGTCGCCTGGAAGGGGTCATCGAACAGCAACGCCGTTGGAACCAGGCCCACAACTATGTGACCATCGCCTCCAAGCAAAAGCAGATCGACCGGCTCAAAGCCGCCCTAACGCCCCCGGAAGCGGATACTGCCTCCATCCGCTTCCACTTCACCGCCCAGGAGCCTGGTGGCAACGACGTGCTGCTTTGCGATGATCTTGCCAAATCCTATGGCCAGCCTGTGTTTTCCCATGTATCCCTCCACATCCGCCGGGGGGAACGGGTATTCCTTTTGGGGCCCAACGGGTGCGGCAAAACCACCCTATTGCGGCTGATCATGGGCCGGGAAAAAGCCGACCAGGGCCAAATTCGCCATGGCGCCCGGGTAAAGGCCGCCTATTACGAGCAAATCATGGACAACATGCCCCCGGAACGCACGGTGATGGAAGAGATCCAAGCAGCCTATCCCCGTATGGACGGCGCCCAGGTGCGTAGCGCCCTAGCTGCCTTTCTCTTTACGGGGGACGCCGTATTCAAGCAGATCGGCCCCTTATCCGGCGGGGAAAAGGCCAGGATCCAGCTGCTCAAGCTCATGCTCAGCGGGGCCAACCTATTGCTGCTGGACGAGCCCACCAACCATTTGGACATCGATTCCCGGGACGCCCTGGAAAGCGCCTTGGAAGCCTATGAGGGCACCCTGCTGGTGGTGACCCACGACCGGTATCTGGTGAACCGGCTGGCGGACCGGGTGTTATATTTGACTCCGAATGGGATTCAATCCTATATCGGCGGCTATGACGACTATCTCAGCGCCCGAGAGGCGGAAAGCCAGGCGGAAGCGGCCCGGCAAGCCCAACAACGCCCCCAAAACCACAAGCCCAACGCCTATCGGGAGCAAAAGGAGCGCCAAAGCGCCATCAACCGGGCCAGCGGGGAGGTGCGGCGGCTGGAAGACCGTATCGCCCAGGCCGAAGAGCAGCTGGCTCAGCTCAACAGCCAGCTGGCCAGCCCGGAGGTGGCCACAGATTATGTTCGGTCCGGCCAATTGGCCCAGCAGGCCCAAGAGGCCCAGGCCCAGCTAGATGCCCTCTATACTGCCTGGGAAGCGGCCCAGGAAGCTTTCGAGGCCCTGACCAGGGCAAAATGACCGGCCGCTCACGCTGGTCGTGATATAACGTCCCTTCGCACCACAAAAAAATTGGCCTTGCGGCCAATTTTTTTATATGCTATGGAACATGCTGCGCATGGGAAAGCCCGTGGCTTGCCTATCGGGATATGGCCAGGGGGATTACTCCTCCTTTTCCTCCTCTTCCTCTTGGCTGGGCGTAGGCAGTTTTTCCACCAGGGCTTCTTCCACCCGCCGGTCTTCTACCCGTTTCACATGGATGCGCAGGCCGTTTACCTCCACCTCCAGGGTCTCCCCATCCTGGGGAATGGTGTGCAGGCAACTGAATACCATGCCCCCCACGGTATCGTAATCTTCATCCTCGGGGATATCCATGCCCAGGGCCTCGCTTAGATCCTCCACCCGGGTGCTGCCATGGACCCGCCACAGGTTTTCACCCAGCTTTACAATGTCCTCCGGTTCCTCGGGATCAAACTCATCGTAGATGTTCCCCACGATCTGCTCCAGCAGATCCTCAATGGTGATCACGCCTGCCGTCTCGCCATATTCGTCGATGACCACGGCGATATGCACCTTATTATGCTGCATATCCTTGAACAACTGGTCCGCCCGGATGCTTTCCGGCACGCAATAGGGCTTGCGCATCAGGCTGGCGATATCGCAGGAGCGGCCCTCCCCAATGGCCAGCAGGAAGTCTCTCGCGTTTAGGATGCCCACCACGTCGTTGATATCCTCGTCGTACACCGGATAGCGGGACAGGCCGGTCTCCTTGATCAGCTTCAGGATATCCTCCCGGGTGTCTTCCAGGGAAATGGCCTCCACATCCGGGGTGCGGGTCATGGCATCGCACACGGACACATCATTGAATTCAAACACATTTTGAATCCATTCCTTTTCATCCGTATCGATGGCGCCCTTTTCCTCGCCCAGATCCACCATCATGCGGATCTCGTCCTCGGATACGGTTTCATCCTCCGCCTCGGTCTTAAGCCGCAGCAGCCGCAACACGCCATTGGTACTCACGCTCAACAGCCAAATTACCGGCTTCATGATCACGGAAATTGCGCTCACCACCACCGAGGTGACCCGGGCCACTTCCAGGGGCTTTTGCATGGCGATGCGCTTAGGCACCAGCTCGCCCAGCACCAGGGTAAAATAGCTGAGGATGATGGTGATGATCACGATGGAAATGGCGTTGAGGGACGCCAGAGAAATGCTCTGGAACGCCAGGTCGTTGTAGATCCAATCCACAATATAATCGGAGAAGTTCTCCGCAGCAAAGGCGCTGCCCAGGAAGCCGGCCATTGTGATGGCGATCTGAATGGTGGAAAGGAAGCTGGAAGGCTCCTCCACCAGCTTGAGCAACCGGGGGGCGCTTTTATCGCCTTCCTCCGCCATCTTGCGGAGCTTCGTAGCATTTAGGGAGATGACGGCGATCTCCGTGGCGGCAAAAAAGCCGTTGAGTAGGATCAGAAAAACCTGTAAAAGCAATTGACTGGGTATGGAATCCAAAAAAATCTCTCCTTTTTCTCTAACACGCCCTGTGGGCTAATACGATTTTTTTACACACAAAAAGGCACACCTTGCCTGTTCTACAAAAGAACGCAAGGTCATGCCCGAAGCCAATATAGGCGTTTACGCTGTATCACGGCGTTACTTGGACTTTCGTCGCTTTCCGTATCCTCCATGGGACATCCTTTCTTAAAAAATATATTACGCATATTGTACACGGATATGGCCCATCTGTCAACAGGCCCCCCTTGCATCCCGCTGGGCATCCTTTGTACTATGCACGGCATTCTATGCAAACGGGCGCAGCCAATGGCTGCGCCCCTTTGGCTGTCGAAAAAGTGGCTTGCGCCACTTTTTCGAGGTGTTCA
>ERZ506979.352-NODE-352-length-32482-cov-26.304098_pt1 | contig 32482 bp, 33 predicted proteins | sample MGYA00512887_ERZ506979 | MGnify/ENA metagenome assembly ERZ506979 | reverse complement strand
CAAGACAAAAAGAGGTAGCCTTGGCTGCAAGCTGTTTGGCATATTTAACACCACATGCATTACAGAACCTGGAATGGCATGAATGAGGGATAATGTTCCAGTTGTCACAATCGGGACATTCAAACTGGTCAAAACCAAGATAGCATGTGTGGCAAAGCAGTGATCGTTCTACATTATCTAAAATACAAGGACGAGCTTTACCGGAAGCATCTAGTTTTCGGATGTATTCAATATTGTCAAAAAAGATGTTCTTGATGGGATGAATAAAATTGAAGTTTCTAACATCACAATTTAAAAGTGATAGAGTTTCAATTGGAATGTTTGAATGATAAGTTGTATCCATAATTGAAGTATAGAATTAAATAGAGATGTAAACAAGACTCGGCAAATGAAAAGCGCCCATACAAATCATTTTATATGATTTGATGGGCTTTTTTTATGGTTATAAAAAAAATAAGAGTATATTTTTTAAATTGCCTATAAACAAAGGACATAAGATATGTATGGTTATATATTTTTTAAGTTTTATAAATGAAATCTAACAATAATCGTTTGGTTGTTATGAAAGATTTGAAAAGAATTTGAAACCTTTCTTTCAGTTGCATATAATAATATAAAGAAATGTGTGAGGTGTATTGACGTGAAAAGAGCGAAGAGAATGGATTTGTTTCAGTCTTCTATATTTACAGAATTGAAGAATATGAAATTGGATTATACAAATAGAACAGGAAAGGAGACAATTGATTTTTCAGTTGGATCTCCTAATATTGCACCAGAACCTTCAATTATGAAGGCGTTACAAGATGCTATCATGGTTCCTGAAAATTATAAATATGCAATCAATGAATTACCTGAAATGAAGGCTGCCATTCATGATTGGTATAAGAATCGATACAATGTAGAACTTACAAATGATGAAATGATTTGTTTACAAGGGTCTCAAGAGGCTCTAAGCACTTTGTTTTTAGCTATATGTGATCCTGGAGATATCGTGCTAGTACCTGATCCTTATTACCCAATTTTTAGCGATGGGCCAAAAATTGCAGGCGCAAAGGTCGAATATATGCCTTTATTACAGGAATATAATTATGTTATTCAATTGGATCAAATTGATGAGGAAATCGCAAAAAAGGCAAAAATGATGATTGTTTCTTATCCAAATAATCCGACTTGTGCTATAGCTCCAGATTCTTTTTATGAGGATTTGATTGCGTTTGCGAAAAAATATGATATTGTGGTTCTTCATGACAATGCATATAGTGAACTTGTATTTGATGGAAAAGTTGGTAAAAGCTTCTTATCCTTTGATGGCGCAAAAGAAGTGGGTATAGAATTAAATTCATTTTCAAAGACTTATGGAATGGCTGGTGCACGACTTGGTGTATGTGTAGGAAATAAAGAGGTTATTGAATGTTATAATACATTAAAATCAAATATGGATTACGGAATTTTCTTGCCTGTTCAATATGCAGGTATTGAAGCCTTAAGACATGGTGGTGCAAGTATTCATTCGACTTGTCAGGCATATCAAGATCGAAGAGATGCGTTATGTGAAATCTTTGATACAGTAGGGTGGCATATCGATAAGAGCCCTGCAACAATGTTTGCATGGGCAAGAATACCTGATCAATATGAAGATTCATATGCATTCACAAAGGATTTGCTAGAAAAAGCAGGTGTTGTAGTTACTCCGGGACAAGCTTTTGGAGTTCATGGAATAAGATATGTTCGTTTAGCTTTGGTTCAAGATATTGAAGATATAAAAAGAGCGGCTATGCGTATTGAAAAATCAGAAATATTTAAATAAAGTGCAAAAAATTGCACTTTTTTTTCGTATAAGAGTATATGAAGTGTAATCGATGTCAAAATGAAAATCCAAAATTGTTTACGTATGACCATGGAGTTTATTATTGTCGTAAGTGCATTGATTTTTCTCGGTTGGAGGTTAATGAAAAAATAGAACCGGCGAAATTAACGCATAGGACATGGGTTGGAGAGCCTAAATTGAATTATAGCTTAACACCTTCACAAGTAGAAGCAAGTCATACAGTATATCATCATTTATGTGAGGGGAAGGATGTTATGTTGTATGCTGCAACAGGTGCTGGCAAAACTGAAATATGTTTTGAGAGCATCTGTGGATATTTATCGAAGGGAAAGAAGGTGGCTTTTGCGATTAGTCGAAGACAAGTTGTACTTGAGATTGCAGGACGATTAAGAATAGCTTTTCCTGAATTAAGTATTTGTGAAGTTGCACAAGGATATACGCAAATTACGGATGCCGATATTATTGTTTGTACAACACATCAATTGTATCGTTATCCATATGCCTTTGATTTATTGATTTTGGATGAATTAGATGCCTTTCCCTTTGTTGGCAATGAAGTTCTTCAGGCAATCGCAAATCAGGCGTGTGTTGGTCAAAAGCTATTGTTGAGTGCAACTCCAGATGAATTGAGTATGGAATTAGTCAAACAAAAGAAAATGGAGCTTGTATGCTTGTTTGAAAGACCACATAAACATCCTTTAATTGTTCCTAAGGTCATACAAGTATCTGTTTTTATACAAGTATGGATCGTCCTGTATTTGTGTATGAAGTTTAAGCGGGAAGGGAAACAAATATTGGTGTTTGTACCAAGAAAAAGTGATGGCAAATGGTTAAAGTTACTCTTAAATATTTTTGTGAAAACAGATTTTATTCATTCATCCACAAAAGATAAAGACAGAATATTAGATCGTTTCCGTAATAAAGAAATGAGTGCCTTAGTTTGTACAACATTATTAGAACGTGGAATCACAATTCCCAGTGTGCAGGTCGTAGTTTTTAAAGGAGATCACTCTGTTTTTACCACGGCAAGCTTGATTCAGATTTTTGGACGTGTGGGAAGAAGCTTTAAGGATCCAGATGGAAAAGGAGTGTGTTTATGTCAGGCTTTAAACAAGTCTATCAAGGATTGTGTCAGTCAAATATCAAAAATGAACGATACTGTTTATGCTGTCACAAACCGATGAGTAAAATGCGAAATTTTGATATTTTCTTTTATGATGACCTGTTGGTTTGTCAAGATTGCTTGAAAAACTTTAAACTTCATAAGCATGTCTATAATATTGATGGAACACCATTATATGTATTGTATGAATATAATGAATTCCTAGAGCGATTGTTTTTCCAGTATAAAGAACAAAAAGACATTGTACTAAAGGACGTATTTTTAAATCAGCATATGTACTTAAAAAAACATTTTAAAAAGTTTTGTGTATGTGGTTTATGTAGTGCAGATGCAAAACGTATGGAAAGAGGTTTTGAAGCCACAATAGAGATATATTCAACATTAGATATTTTTGTGCATTCTCCTTTTTATAAAAAAGAGAATATTAAGCAGTCTTCACAATCTAAAATTCAAAGATCGCATATTAAAGATGTGTTGGCATTGAAACAATTGTATCCCTTGCCACAACAGAAGATTTTATTAGTGGACGATGTATGTACAACTGGAAATACGTTATATGCGGCTCAAAAGCTTCTGCATGCAGATTGTATGTTTGTGTTGGCAGCACATCCTTTATGGATTCAGGCAAATCAAGAAAACGTAGTGGTCAAATCAAAGTGGTTTTGGTAAAATAGTCTCGAAGGGGCGATAGAAGCTTATGGATAAGAAAAGAAAACATGAGAATGATGAGATTTCTCAATTACTAGATTCATTTCAAACCAATGAGGAAGATACATTAGAACAAAAAATGGATCAGTTCACAAAAAATCAAACTCGTAGTCGAGTAGAGAGAAATAAACCTGAACCTGAAATCCCGTTTCAATCTAAAAGATCGGAGCCATCATTGGGGGATACGGTTGTTGTTGGGTCAAAAGATTTAGATGAACCTAAAGAAGATTTGTCTGCAACACGCACTGTAATGTGGAATGCGGATGATTTAAAGCAGGAAGCAGATTCCACAAATAAAACAGTTGTGATTGATGATGATGAAATACAGTCATTATTAGAAGAGGGGAAGGGTCCTCAATTAAAACGAGAAGTAGTTAATAAGAAAAAGGAACCATCTAAAAAGAAGGCATCAACTAAAAAGAGCAATTCTAAAACAGGATTGTACATTGTTTTAGGTGTAGTAGGTGTTTTGTTGGTTTCTATGTTGATTTTTGGTGGTATGAAATTATTGACTGGCGGATTATCTGGTTCAGATGAAAAAACAGAAGAAGTCCAAAAGAAAAATTATCAGGAATTATTAGATTTCGCAAACAGCTACGATTCATTATCTTCAAGTGAGAAGAAGGATATTGTGGATTTGGAAAGTAAGTATAACAGTTTAACGCGTAAACAAAGAGAAAAAATCGATGAGATTTTAGAGGGCTCAACGGGTAAAAACTTTAATGAATTACTTGCGAGTGCGAATAAGAAAACACATTCACATAAATCAAACAACAACACGGAAATTGCAGAGAAGAAGGCTGAGTTGAAACAAAAAATTAGCAACTTAAAAACCCAGCTTAAAAATGCTCAATCCGATTTGGAAAGTGCACAAAAGGCACAATCGGATGCACAAAGTGATATAGATTCATTGAACAAACAAATAGAATCAGCTGGTGGGTCGGTAAAAGAAGCGCAAAGTGCAGTTATTAATGCTCAGTCTGCATATGATAGTGCGCAAAGTGCATTGCAGGCATGTGAAAATCGTCGAAGTGAACTTGAAAATATTCCAAATGATCAATTAACAGAAGATCAATACAATGAATTAAAATCTTTGTATGCACAGCATCAAGGATTGGTAAATCAAGTGAATTCTGCAAAAACAGATTTGGATGATGCGAAAGCGGCTTTGGCAACAGCAGAAAAGGGATCGGATACAACTTCTTTACAGAATAAGTTGAATTCGGCACAGACTAAATTGGACAGTGCGACTTCGAAAGTGATGGATGCACAGTCAAAAGTGGATTCTATCAATTCACAGATTACAGATTATCAGAATCAATTGGATCAATTAGGATAGACAATACAATTTGTATTGTCTTTTTCTATGTGTAACCTTTTAAAGTCTTACGATTTTTGTTAGAATAGATACGGAAAGTCAGGTGAAAATATGCGTAATGCGATTGTTCTGGCGGCAGGAAAAGGAACTCGAATGAAATCAGATCGTAGCAAGGTCATGCATACGATTATTGATCGTTCTATGTTGGCTTATATCATTGATGCTTTAAGAGCGGTGTCTGTACAACGAATTGTAGTGATTGTTGGATATCAGGCACAAAGCATTAAGGAAGCTTTTCCAGATGTTGAATTTGCTTTGCAGGAACCACAATTAGGAACAGGTCATGCGGTTATGCAAGCTACACAATTAAAGGATGAAGATGGGGACACTTTAATTATCAATGGAGATGGACCATGTATTCAGCCTGAGACGTTGGAAAAATTATTCCAAACAAATCAAGATGCATCATTAACATTATTGACTTCTGTATTGGATGATGGAGCTCACTATGGTCGTATCGTTCGTGATGAAAATGGTCATGTTCAAGCGATTGTAGAAGCAAAAGATTGTACAGAAGAACAAAAACAAATCTGTGAAATCAATGCAGGTATGTATTGTTTTAAAAACAGAGATTTATTTGATAATCTTGATAAATTAACAACAAACAATGCCCAAAATGAATATTATTTAACAGATCTAGTTAAAATTTTGGCAAATCAAGGAAAAGTTGTTAAGGGATTAGTTGTTGAGGACCGTGACGAAGTTATGGGAATCAATGATTGTGTAGAATTACATAAAGCGTATGAATGGATGCGAAATCGAATCAATAATAACTGGATGAAAGAAGGAGTACAGATTGTAGATCCTATGCGTACAGTTGTTGGAAAAGATGTCAAGATTGGTCACGATGTAATTATTCATCCAAATGTTGAAATCTTGGGAAATACTGAAATTGGTGATTTCGTTGAAATTTTACCGGGTACCTATTTGAGTGATTCAAAAGTTGAAGCTCATGCGGTTGTAGATTCAAGTAAAGTCGTTAATTCTTGCATAAAAGAAGGTTCTTATGTTGGACCTATGTCTTATGTAAGCAATAATCAAATCAAAAAATAAACCTGATAGGGTATGGAGAAAGGATAAATCATGAAAAACACTATTGTATTTGCTTTATCATCAAGCGTTGGTTTAGCAGAAGATATTTGTAAGGAATTAGGATTAGAATTAGGAAAATGTGAAGTTAAACATTTTGCGGATGGAGAAATTTTAGTTGAATTAGGTGAATCTGTTCGTGGAAAACACGTATATTTTGTACAAAGTACAAGTAAACCTGTAAACGCAAATTTAATGGAAATTCTAATTGGTATTGATGCATGTAAACGTGCTAGTGCTGCTAGTATTACTGCAATCATTCCATATTTTGGATATGCACGTCAGGATCGTAAAGCAAAACCTCGTCAACCAATTACTTCTAAATTAGTAGCTAGTTTATTAGAAAGAGCTGGAGCTGATCGTGTTGTAACAGTTGACTTACATGCTACACAGATTCAAGGATTCTTTGATATTCCAGCAGATGATATTACTGCAAATGGATTAATTGCAGATTATTTTAAACACCAAAAAGGATTAGGTGAAATCGTAGTTGTTTCTCCTGACCATGGTGGAGCTGTACGTGCTCGTAATTTAGCAAATGCATTAGGTGCACCAATCGCAATCATTGATAAACGTCGTCCTAGACCAAATGTAGCTGAAGCTATGAATTTAATTGGTGATGTAGATGGTAAAACTGCAGTTATCATCGATGATATGGTAGATACTGCTGGAACATTGACTGCTGGTATCAAAATGTTAAAAGACAAAGGTGCAAAAGCTGTATATGCTTCATGTTCACATGGTATCCTTTCAGGTCCTGCTATTGAGCGTTTAAAAGCTGCTGAATTAGCTGGATTCGTTTGTACAAATACAATTGATCAAACAGAGCACCAAAAAGAGTATCCAGAAATGACTGTTCTTTCAATGGCACCATTATTAGCTGGATTAATTCATGCGGTTGAAGAAAATTCTTCATTGTCTGAAGTTTTAGCTCACGCTTTTGATGACTAAAATGGAAACATTGTTTATTGGTTATCCGCCTTGTTCCACTTGTAAAAAGGCATATAAAGCTTTACAGGATTTAGGGATTGAAGCTACATATCGAAATATTAAAGAAGAAAATCCAACAAAGGCAGAAATTCAAAGTTGGATTGATAAAGGTGTGGAATTGAAGAAACTGTTCAATACGAGTGGTATGTTGTATCGTGAATTGAATGTTAAGGAAAAACGTGAAACATATACACAGGAGCAATTGATAGATTTGCTTGCATCAAATGGTATGTTAGTTAAAAGACCCATTGTGATTCAAGGGGATAAAATTATAATAGGAAATAAGGTTTCTGAATACGAAACATTACAAAAATAGACCTGTCAGATGACAGGTCTTTTACTTTGAGAATATTGAATTAAAATTAGCTTCAATTTGTCTGCATGCACTTGTTTCATCCAATTGTTTAATTTCACAAATCTTCTTTGCAACATATTCTACATACATAGGTTCATTTTCTTTTCCACGATATGGAACAGGCGTTAAATAAGGAGAGTCTGTTTCTGTGATGATTCGTTCAATTGGACATGCTTCGATGCATTCAGGTGCTTGTCTAGCATTTTTAAAAGTGATGGGTCCGGCAAAAGAAATCATTGAATTCATCTTTAAACATTCCATCATTGTTTCTTTACTTCCACTAAAACAATGAAATATGATTTTTGTCTTTGCGTATTGTTTCAGGATATCCATACAGTCTTTTGTAGATTCACGCATATGAATGGAAATCGGAAGATTGTGTTCATTCGCAATTTGAATTTGTTTGATAAATAATTCTTTTTGAAGATCATTAAAACTAGTATCCCAATAATAATCTAGACCAATTTCTCCTAAACAATCTAAATATGAGGTTTGATCAATTAAATATTGGATTTCTTTATTCCCAATTTCTTTTGCATCGGATGGAAACCAACCAAATGCAATTTTAAAGAATGGATACTCTTTCTTTAATCCTTTTGCACGCTCTAGTTCTTCAGGACTAGTACACATGATCATGCATGAAGTAATATTTTTATTTTTAATATTTTCAATAATTTCATCAATTCGCGTATATAAACGGTCACAAGTAATGTGACAATGACTATCTGTAAACATAAATAACCTTCTTTCTTAAATTAGTATATAATTGTGTTAAAAGAGGTGCAACATGAAAGTAAGTATTGAATTAAATGTAAGTGATAAAGAGTTTTATGATATGATGGTAAATTCATTAAATGAAGACCTTAAAAATTCAAATAAGAAAGTTTTAGAACTTAAGGAAGGATTAAAGTATAAGAAGAAATCGACGCAAAGAAAAGGTGTGGGGTCGGAAATAACAGTTCATATAAAAAGATTGATTCCAAATCAATTATATGTAGCGACATTTACAACGGCTATTGATCATACGCAAATTACGTATAAAATTGAATCTCTAAATGAATCAAAAATAAAAGTAACTTATGAAGAAGAATATGAAAATGTATCTTCTCGAGAAGTTCCTGCCTGGAGACAAAAAATGGCTGAGAAGCAATCGGCTAAAAAAGCAAAAAAGATGTTAAAAGAAGTCGAAAAATTCATTTTGAATGAGCGAAAGAAAAAAACTAATTCTTCCAAAAAATAGACCAAGTTTTCCAGCTTGGTTTCTTTTTATATGAAGATGCGTTATAAAATTGTTGTAGAAAAGCTTTAACCCAACGATAGAAGGAGGAATTGGATATGAAAAAGTTAGGTTATTTAGCAGGGGCATCATTGTTATTTGTTCCAATGCCTCTATATGCCGCAGGAATCAATTCAAGTAATCAAATTTTTACACATACTGGATGGTTCTCTGTGATTTGTATGGCAACAATTGGTGTTGGTGTAGCAATTTGTTCAAAACACGGGAAAGAATAATAATAGAGAGATGGGTATGCAGTGGTTAGTTTTAGGACTGTTGCCCTTTTTCTTTTTCTAACCGATGATGACAATAACATATGTTACCTAATTATTTTATAGATTGTGTTATACTTGTTTAACTGATAAAGGAAGGTTAAGTTATGGGCGATAATTACTTATTAAAATTTCTTGAAAATCAAGATATGCCTACAATCACAAAAAAAAGACACACTTATTTAACGTATTATGGGTTAGAGCAACAAGATACGTATATATTAAAGGAAGGCATTATTAAAACAAGTATAATTTTAAGAGATGGTCGAGAGTTTAATATATCTTACATTAAAGCTCCTGATATCATTTCACTTTTAAAAGATGAAGTTAGTCAATATACTTCAGCCCCATTTAATGTTCGTGTTGAAAGTGATACAGCAACTTTTTATCGTGTTCCAAGAGTTTTATTTTGGGAATTTGTGAATAATGATAAAGAATTACAAGAATGTGTAAATGCATATTATCGAAACAAACTATCAGAAGCTATTTTTAGACAGCAGTTAATGACTATGAATGGTAAAAATGGAGCGGTATGTGCTTTTATTTATCAATTGATTCCCTTGTTTGGGCGTGAAGTGAAACATGGTATCTTAATCGATTTTCAAATCACGAACGATGATATTGCAGGTTTCTGTGGTATTTCGACAAGAAATAGTGTGAATCGTATTTTACGTGGATTACGTGAAGCAAATGTAATCACAATGGTTTATCAAAAAATATTAATTTTGGATGTGGATTATTTAAAACAATATATACAGGCATAAAAATGCGCAGCACTTATTAAAGTTGCTGCGTTTTATATATACTTGTGATTTTTCGATAAGAATATACTAATTGACATGTCATTAAGCACCATATAACAGGTTCACAAACACACACACCTATATATTTTAATTTTGGAACAAGTAACACGGTAAATACTATTTTTCCAACAAGCTCAATGATACTTGATATCAGTGGTGTTATTTTATAGCCAAAGCCTTGAATAGCGTTTCTTAAATTTAAAAGAATGCTAAGAACCATACAGAATGGAATGTTGATTTTTAAATACATGGCTCCATTATTTAATACAACTGGATTGGTAGATCCGGATAAGAAATGTACTAAATATTTAGCTGTAAGAAAAATAAATATGCTTAGAAATATAGGGTAGATAACACCACATGTATTTGCGAGTCGAACCCCTTTTAGAATACGATCATAATTTTGAGCGCCTTTATTTTGAGAAACAAAGGTTGCCATAGACGCTGCCAAAGTAGAAAGAGGCAGGCAAAATAATGAAATCAGTTTTCTAGCAGCAGTATGAGCAGCTATAATTTGCGTTCCTAGACCATTGATTCCAGACTGAAGAATAATGGTTCCAATGGATACAATAGAAAACATAAATCCCATTGAGAAACCTTGTCCTAGTAAATCGCTGACCATATAGGATTTAATATGAAAGTGTTCTTTATGAGGAATTAATATTTTAGCTTTTTTTAGAATCAAAAGAAAACAGATGATGGTTGATATACCTTGTGCAACTACTGTAGCTACAGCAGCTCCCAAAACGCCCATATCAAGTATTGTGATACAAAATATATCAAGTGCAATATTGATGATAGAAGAGCAGAAAAGTACAATTAAAGGTCTAAGACTGTCACCAATAGCACGTAACATACCAGCTCCTAGATTATAGAACATGGTAATAATTAAGAAAGCAGATATACAACGAATGTAATTTAATGAATCAGTATAAATGCTTTTAGGTGTGTGTAAAACACGCAAAAGAGTTGGTAAAGACAAATAAGAAACGATTGTGATGACCAATGAAATAATGAGTCCTAGTACTAAAGAGGTAGCCACACTTTTCTTTAATTCAGTTTCATCTTTAGATCCGTAATAACGGGCGGTAACAATACTAAATCCGGTTCCGCATCCATTAGAAAATTGAACAATCAGTTCGAAAACAGCAGCTGTAGCACCCATAGCAGCTAATGCATTATCACCTAAATAATGACCAACTAACAGTGTATCGATGGTATTGTATAGTTGTTGAAATAGATTTGAAAAGAAAAGTGGAATCACAAAGAATAAGAGTCCTTTTGCGATACTTCCTTGTATTAGTGAATGATTTTTCATACGACCAGCCTCCTTTTAGAATATAAAATAAACCAAGAAACTAAAACAATCCCCTTGATAATACTAGAAATAGAGATAGCCCACCATACGCCATTTACACCTAGATAATGTGAAAATAAAATGGCCATAGGAATTCGTGCAGACGTGAATACAATGGAAACAATACCTGGAGGTAGAGTTTTACCTAATCCGTTAAAAGCTCCTTGTGTAGCAATTTCTATGCACATAAAGAGTTGAGAATATCCAAGTATTTTTAAATAGTCAATTCCATATGGCAAGATATTTGGTTCATGAATGAAGCATGAAAAAATAGGTCCAGGAAGAAAGACCAAGATGCATGTAGTAAATAATCCCCAAAGCCCTACTACAAGCATTCCTGTGTTGTATCCTTTATGGACACGCTCGTAATTTTTAGCGCCATAGTTTTGTGATGTAAAGGCATTGATGGAAGCACTAAATCCATCGGCAGCCATCCACGATATAGATTCAATTTGCGAACCAACTTTTTGAACGGCGACACTAATAGCACCAAAAGCAGAAATTAAGCGTGCAATATACATGGATATGCATGTAAATAACATACTCTGAACAGAAGAAGGAAAGCCTATTTTTAATATTCTAGATATATGAGTTTTATCGGGTTTCGATAACAAGTCTAGATTTTTAAATAAATCAAATTTTTTGGCATCGCATATAAATACAATAGTAACAACTATTTGAGCAATAATTGTCGCAAGGGCAGCACCGACCACCTTAAGATTGAAGACAAAAATTAATATAGGATCTAAGATTAAATTTAATACGAGACCTGTTGTTGTTGCGATAAAAGTACTTTTAGAATGTCCAGCCGCTGTTAGGATTCCTGTGAAAATTTGATTTACGAATGAGAAGATAATAAAGCCGCATGTAATCCATAAATAATTTTGTGCATCCTGAATGATTGAGGAGTCATTTAAGTTGAAGAGTTGTATTAAATTCTTTTGAAAAAGAATAATAATAATTCCGTATACAATCGCAAATAAAATAGCACTTTGAAAGGCAGATTGAATATATTCTTTTGTTTCCTCTTTGTTATTAGCGCCTAAACTTTGTCCAACTAAGGCTTGAGAACCGATTTTAGGCATATTGACAAGTCCATTTGCCAAATACATAAAATTACCAGATACACCAATACTAGCAACGGCTCCAGAACCTAAATATCCAATCCACAACATATCGACTAGATTATAAGCCATTTGAATAAAGTATGTTGCCATAATAGGAATAGCTAATAAACTTAACGATTTAAATATAGGGCCATGTAAAAGGTCAATACTTTGATTTTTTTTCATACAAGAAGTATTGTACCAATTTTTTACATATAAAACAAAAAAAGAGAAATTTAAGAATAACTTAAATTTCCTTTGAAAGATAAATATTATCGATTAAATTCTTCAATAATTTGTACTGTTGCACTGGCACCAATACGAGTAGCGCCAGCCTTAATCATTTCTTTTACTTCAGCATATGAATGAATACCACCAGCTGCTTTGACTTCAACATTTTTACCTACTATATCCTTCATTAATTTAACATCTTCTACTGTAGCTCCGCTAGTTCCAAATCCAGTGCTTGTCTTGATAAAATCTGGTTTTACTTCTTTGGCTATCTTGGCACATTTTTTGATTTCTTCTTTTGTCAAATAACAGTTTTCAAAAATAACTTTGATTCCCTTATGCTGGTCATGACAGATTTTTGTCAGTATTTCCATTTCTTCTTTGATTTTGTCGAAGTTACCCATTTTCACATCACCAACATTTAAAACGTAGTCAATTTCATCAGCACCATCCTTTAAAGCTTCTTTTGTTTCGTAAATTTTTGTGTTTAAACCACATTGTCCTAATGGAAAACCAACAACGCTGCATACTTTTACCTCTGTATCTTTAAGTACGTTCTTACAATACGCTACCCATTCTTCGTTAACGCAAACGCTTGCGGTGTTTAATTCTTTTGCCTGTTGGCAAAGCGTGTCAATATCTTGTTTTGTGGCAAATGCCTTTAAAAATGTGTGATCGAAATATTTGTTAAATTCCATATTACCCTCCTGTTTTTACCGATATCTAGATATATTATATACTGTATTAAAAGATAAGCAGAAGAAGTTTTATTTCATTGAATAATGTGAGAATTTCACATAATTAATTCTAATTTCACAACATTTACCAAAGTTATACTAAATTTATGACAACATGGAATGATATTCTATAAGTGTCTTAGAGATAAGGCAATGAATATAGAAAATAAACCAATATTCATATCTCTCTCCTAAAAATAATAAACAAAAAGAAGCCATTCTAGACGCCAACACTAGAATGGTTTTCTTGTCGTTTTAGGTGAAAAATATATGGTATAATCATATCGAAAAATGGTTGTTTGGATAAGAAGGAAGAATAATAATGAAATTAATGACGTTAGACTTAATTGTTGCGGATGAAGTTAAGTGTATGATTGAAGATGGTACATTGAGTATAGGAGATAAGCTTCCTAGTGAAAGAGAATTATGTGAGCGTTTTAATGTACAAAGATTGACATTAAGATCCGGTTTACAAATGTTAGAGGAAGAAGGATTAATATATTCAATACCAAGAAATGGATATTATGTTGCGAATAATCGAATTCAAAAATCGGCTGATAACATTGTTTCTACAACAAGTGAGATTCAGACTTCTAATCATAAAATGGAAACGAAAATAATTAAATTTGTGGAAAGAGAAATTGATAAATATTTATATAGCGAAATGAAACTTCCACTAGGAACAAGGTTGTATGAAATTAAGCGCCTTCGAATTATCGATGATAAGCCTGTCAGTATGGATTATTCATTTATTCCGAAATATACAACGCCTAATCTAGATAAATTTAATTTAGAAAATAGATCGCTTTATGAAATTTTAGAAAGTGAGTATGGAATTATCTTAAAAAAGAGTATTCAAAATATTATCGTAGTGCGTGCAGAAGAAAATTATTGTACAGATTTAGGCCTCACTACAGAAGATCATGTCGTTCTACAAAGTGGAATTGTGTATGATCAGAATGGTGAGTTGGTCGAATTTTCAGAGACATATTCAAGAATAGGTGCATTTGAATATGTGACATGTTAGGAGGTTTATATGGATTATAAAATTCCGTTATATATACAGCTTAAAGAGATGATTCTTCAAAGGATTGCAGATGGGGAATACTTGCCAGGAGAAAAAATACCGAGCGAAAGGGAAATGGCGGCAATTTATAAAATTAATCGAAATACAGTTAAAAATGCGATTAATGCGCTGGTTGAAGAAGGGATTCTCTACAAAGTAAAAAATACAGGGGTGTATGTAACAAAGTCGGATAACCAAAGAATGTATTATTTTAAAAATAGTTCGAATGAAATATCGAGTACAAGTTTAGGTGCCATCTTAAAGTTAAGTGGTCATACCGTTGAATCTGATGTTCTTGAAAAAGGAATTGTTTCAGGACGTAAATACATAGAATATAAGCTTGACTTAGAACCGGGAGAATCGGCATATGCCTTACATAGATTACGTAAGATAGAAGGGAATATTTTGGCGTTGGAATTTAGCTATTTGCCTTATAAATATTTTCCTGGAATTGATGAACATAATTTCAAAAATGCGAGTCTATATGCATATATGGATACATTGGGTCATTGTCCTGTTCAATTTGAACAAAAAATGATTGTAGAAAAACCAAGACGCCCATTTAAAAAAGTGATGAATCTGCAAGATGATGATTTTGTATATGCGATGGAACATATTGGTAGAGATGCAGATAATAATATTGTAGAATTCACAAAAACCTTTTTGAAATGTGAATATGGAATTTATACATTCGCAATAGAATCGAAATAAGCACAAATGTGCTTTTTTTTATGCATAATACGTGGTATAGTAAAAAAAGAAATATGGTATGCAATATAAACGGTAAGGAGGAAAAATGGAAAAGAAAAAAAAGACAATGCAGGATTATATTGAATTAACACCTGATATGATTCGAAAGAATGTTCAAAAAAATGAAGAATTAACGAAAGTGTTAGTTGATGAATTTAACAGGGATCATTTTGATTCAATTTTAATTATAGCGAGTGGATCAAGCTATAATGCGAGTATGGGAGCACGTCCATTCCTAAAAAAGATAATGAAAATGAATGTAGATGTTATTACTCCTTTTACGTTTGAGCATTATGAAAATGAATTTTATGGAAATCCCTTTGTTGTGGTAGTGAGTCAAAGTGGATGCTCAACAAATTCAATTTCTGCATTAAAAAAACTAAAGGCGATGGGACATCGTGCAATCGGAATTACATCTAATGTGAATAGCGATTTTGGTGATGGCATTTGTGATGTGGTTGTTGATTATGGAATTGGTATTGAGACAGTGGGCTATGTTACATTAGGCATGGTTGGACTAGTTCTATATTTTATGTTATTCGCATTAAATGTAGCTAGAGGAAAAACACTTACAGAAGAAAAATATACATATTATTTAGAAGAGTTAAATAAAGCAGCACAATGTCATGAAGATGTGCAAAATAAGGTCAAAGATTTCTATGAGTTGAATAAACGAAATCTTCTTTCTATGCAAAACTGTTATGTAGTAGGTATGGGACCAAATTTTGGTACGGCTTTAGAAGGAGCGTTGAAATTTAGTGAAACAATTCAAGTTGTTTCTGTAGCATATGAATTAGAAGAGTTTTTACATGGACCAAACTTTCAGCTAACTCCAAATTACACATTATTTTTTATTGATAATGAGGATGAAACTAGTGATCGCTTGTTAGACATTTATGAAGGATATAGTACAGTTACAGATCGTTGCTTTATTATATCAAATAGTGAAAGAATACAGGGAGATCATGTGCTTCGAATTGATGATTTAACATGTGAAGATGTATCGATGTTGTATAAGGTGGTAGTATTTGAATATTTAGCTTATAAGGTAACTACAGATTTAAATAAATGGCAATATCATCCATTGGCAAAGGTAGTGGAAGATACGATTATTAAAATCAAAAGTTCAAAATATAAAGAGGGATATGATAAGCTTTAGAAATAGGTAAGAGGCTGTAACGGAGAGTTACAGTCTTTTTTATAAGTAAAATATTGGTATAAAAATATAAAAAAGTGGTTGCATTTATACTTTGATACTGGTATATTAAATATGTAAAGTGGAACATACAAGAAACCACTTGTTTATATTCTGTATTTCATATTTCAAAACATCAGGAGGAAAGACAAATGGCAGTCAGTGAAAAAATTGAATTAATTAAATTTAATGAGGAACAGTATCTAAAAGAAGGCGATGCAGTTTATGCTCAAAGAGCAGAAGTAGAGGCAATTGCAGATGCAATTGATAAAGCAGGATATAGTAATATCTTCTTGTTGGGTATTGGTGGTACCGAATTTGAATTCGCTCAATTTGATTATTTAGTTAAGAAATACTCAGATATCGAATTATATGCAATCAATGCAGCAGACGCGAATACAGTGCATCCAAAAAATCTTACAAAAGATTCTCTTGTTATTACGGCTAGTGCAAGTGGTACTACGGTTGAAATTGTTGAAGCGTTAGAATGGATTCAAAAAACAGGAGCTCATATTGTAGGATTCACAAAAAAGGATTGTCCAGTAGGAAGATTATGTACAACTGTTATTGAAGCTAAAGTAACAACAGGACAATGTGAATATTCTTATGTATTACAATCTTTCTTGATTTATAGCTTGTTGAATAAAAAAGGATTCTTCCCTAATTACACTAAATTTGCGGATCAAATCAAAACAATCTTTAAAAACTTAGTGGACATTCGTAAGGTATATGAGCCTAAGGCGGATGAAATCGCAAAAACGTTCTACAATAAACCATACACAATTTTTACAGGGTCAGGTGCGTTGTGGGGTGAAACACTATTATTCGCAATGTGCATTCTAGAAGAGATGCAATGGGTAAGAACACGTCCAGTTACAAGTGCACAATTCTTCCATGGAACTTTAGAATTGGTTGAAAAGGATGTGCCTGTATTTATTGTTAAGGGAGAAGATGAATTCCGTAAACAAGATACACGTGTAGAAGATTTCTGTAAAAAAATTAATGCAGAATACACAGTGTTAGATACACAGGAATTTGCATTAGATGTAGATCCAGAATTTAGACCATTTGTCATTCCTTGGATCGTAACGGCTTTATTGACTGAAAGATTAGCAAAACACTATGAAGTTTACACAAAACATAATTTACAATATCGTCGTTACTATCATCAATTTGATTATTAATAGATTGTGGGGTCATTGTGATCCCGCTTTTTTTGCTTTATGGTATAAAAAAATAAAAAAGTGGATTATATTTTTTATGAAAACGCTTGCATTATATCTTTTTATTGGTATAATAAAAGCGAAATATGGAACATATAAGAAACCAGAAAGGAAAAGCTATATGAGAAGATTTATTGTTGCTACTCATGCTTATATGGCAAAGGGAATTGTTAGCAGTCTGGAATTAATTATGGGGCCACAGGAAAATTTAAAATATATCTGTGCTTATGTCGAACAAGATAAACCATTCCAGAGAGATTTAGAAAGTGAACTAGACAAATATAGTTCAGAAGACGAAATAGTTATCTTCACTGATTTATTTGGAGGAAGTGTAAATAATGAAGTGATGGATGCTGCTTCTAAAAGAAAAAATGTATTTGTAGTTACAGGAACAAATTTAATTTTGTTGATTAGCATCCTATTAGCTTCAGAAGATACACCAATTAATGAGGTTATAAAAACTAATATTGAAGAAGCAAAAAAAGGAATAATTTTCTGTAATGAAACAATTCAATCATCAGATGAAAATGTTGAATTAGATGAATTTTAAGAAGGAGAAAAATATGATTAAAGCATTAAGAGTAGATCATAGATTGTTGCATGGTCAAGTTGCATTTTCTTGGACACAAGCTATTGGAGCAGATTGTATATTACTTTGTAGTGATAGCTTGGTAAAAGATAATTTAAGATTACAGACGATTAAGCTGGCAAAACCTTCAGGAATCCGTGTGGTTGCAAAAAGTGTGGAAGGAAGCTTAAAAGCAATACAATCAGGCGTAACTGATAAATACAAATTGTTTATTATTTGTGAAGATATTGAAAGTGCTGCAAGAATTAGTCGAGAATTAAATATTAAGGCAATCAATTTAGGAGGAACATATCCTTCAAATGATAAACATGAAATTAGTAAGTCAGTATTTGTCAATGACGCAGACATTGTTTTATTAAAAGAATTGATAGGGGAAGGTATTGACGTATTTTGTCAGCAAGTACCCGCAAATTCAAAAGTGAGTGTTCAAACATTAATTAAATAGAGAGAGAGGGAAATCTATGGTAACACAAACCATTTTAATTACATTAATTGCCATTTTAGGTAAGTGTGAGTTTTTACTAGGAACCTCATTAATTCAAAGACCTATTATCATAGGCCCACTAGTAGGTGCTGCTATGGGAGATCTTCATTCAGGAATTGTAATGGGAGCTACCTTAGAATTAGCGTTTGTTGGAGCAGTGAGCATTGGAGCTTATATACCACCTGATATGTTATCAGGAACCATCTTAGGAACAGCTTTTGCTATTAAAGCAGGAATGGGACCGGAAGCAGCCTTAACTTTAGGGATGCCAATTGCTACTATTATGCTAGCGTTAAATACAATTATTGGATCGCCAGTCATGTTGTTCTTTACGCACTTGGCAGATAAACATGTTGCGCAAGGAAATGAAAAAATGTTCTCATTTGATGTTATTGGTGGCGGATTGATTGCAGCCATGATTACAATGCCTATTATTCCATTGGCATTTTATCTAGGATCTGATGCAGTTACAGCTGTTTTAGGAGGATTACCTAGCTTTATTCAAACGGGCATGAATATTGCGTGTGGTATGATGCCAGCACTTGGATTTGCAATGTTAGCACAAATGATTATGAATAAAAAAGTAGCTCCGTATTTCTTCATTGGATATATTATGGTGGCTTATTTAGGCAGTGTTGGGGTTGGTACTACTGCTGTAGCCATGGTTGCTTGCTTAATTGCAGCATTAAAATTTTCTAAAGAAGATAATGTGGTAGAAGTTACAAATTCAAATAGTTTTGAAGCTGAAGCTGAAGATGGAGGTGTCCTAGATGAGTTCTAACAGTGAATATACAGGTGTTGTTACAAAAAAGGATCTACAACGCATTTTCTGGCGTTCTATTCCAACTGAATTATCATGGAACTATGAACGTCAAATGAATATGGCATATGCATGGGCATTGCTTCCAGTTTTGAAAAAGATTTATCCAGATAAAGAGGAACGCATTAAAGTATTGACTCGACATCTAGAATTCTATAATACGACACCATACATTATTACGCTTCCACTCGGTATTACTGCAGCAATGGAAGAGGAAAGAGCAAAAGATCCAATGCATTTTGATGATTCTTCAATCACAAATGTTAAAGTTGCTATGATGGGACCTTTGGCAGGTATTGGAGATTCGATTTATTGGGGAACACTTCGAATTATCGCAACTGGATTAGGAACAGCGCTTGCGTTGTCAGGTAATATCTTAGGACCTATTCTATTTTGGCTGATTTATAATGTTCCAGGCTTAATTGTACGCTATATCTTAACTTTTACAGGATATAAGTTGGGATCAGATGTAATTGTAAAAGCAAATGAATCTGGGCTTATGAAGAAGTTTACAGATGCAGCAGCAGTCGTTGGATTAATGGTGGCTGGAGCTATGACGGCAGGAAATGTTGCTGTTACTATACCAATCAAGTTTGGTACAGAAGGTATGGAAACAGTTGTACAAGATATTTTAGATGGTATTATGCCAGGTATTTTACCATTATGTGTGTTTGGTATTACGTGGGTTATGCTAAAGAAAAAAATGTCACCAATTTTGATTATGTTTATTCTAATGGCTGCAGGTATTGCAGGAGCGTTCTTTGGCGTTTTAGCATAATTGATGAAAAAGATGAGATTTACTTTTAAAACTGAATATTCTTCTCCTATTAATAAATGAAATCGTAAGAATGAATTTAAATCTCATTAAGTCACATAAAAGTTTTAAAGCCCCAATAAAATGGGGTTTTTTGTTTAAAAAGATTATTGATTACTTCATTGTGAATGGTTTGCTGACAATTTGGTTGCACTTACTTTTGTTTGGTTGGCATACCTCTTTAATTAGCGATTGAAAAATAAAAGTGAGTAAGTTTTGTGCTTATATTTGATTCTAAAAAATTAAAGAGGGTGATATAGATGAAAAAAGATAAATCATTTATAAGATATTTTATTGCTTTAGCGATCCCAGTTGTAATTCAACAATTATTAGTTAATCTATTAGCTATTACGGATACGATTATGGTTGGGGGAATTTCAGAGAATGCGATCAGTGCCATAACTGTTGCTAATAAGTTCTTCTTAATCTATAATTTAGCCATTTTTGGACTCACAAATGGAGTTGGATTGTTTATTTCACAGTATTATGGGGCAAAAGATCATGATAATTGCAATCGAACATTACACTTTGGTTTAATATTAGTTTGCCTATTATCATTTGCAGGAATGGGAATTTTAATATTATGCCCAGATTGGGTGTTGACCATCTTTGTAAAAGATACAACCATCATTGAGATGGGAAGACAATACAACGATATCGTTCGGTTTTCTTATTTACCATATGGAATTAGCCAGATGATGGCAATCGCCTATAGAGTCAAAGGCGATTCATCACTTCCATTAGGTGCTGGAATCGTTTCTTTTGTGTTAAATATATTTTTAAACTATGTTCTAATATTCGGAAAATTAAGTTTCCCTCAAATGGGAATTGAAGGGGCAGCCTTGGCTACGGCTTTATCTCGATTAGCAGAAGCATTGGTTTTAATTATGAATATGTTTAAAAAGAATGATGAGTACTATATTTTTAAAAAATATGGCTTTTTGAGTAAAGAAAAGGCAATCGAAATTATACATAAATCGCTTCCATTAATATGCAATGAAACAATATGGGCTTTAAGTATGAATTTGATTTTCTTGAATTATTGTTTTGTAGATGAAAGCTATATTCCTGCTTTGACCGTTGTAGATCAAATTGGTAGTCTATCCTATGTAGTATTTGCTGGATTTGCCAGTGCAGTAGGCGTTGTGATTGGAAATACTTTGGGCGCAAATGAGCTGGATAAGGCAAAAGATTTATCTAAAATAATGCTTCGAATAGGTTTGATGATCAATGTGGTAGTCTCTATTTTTGTTGCGGCAACTAGCTTTGTGATACCAGGATTATATTCTTTAGGCAAGGAATCAACTGTTATGGCAACACGATTATTATTGATTAAGTGTGCCTTCATGTGGACACAGGGCTATTCAGAAACAGTTTATTATGTGTTAAGAGCGGGCGGCGATACAAAATCTGTTTTCTTAATTGATGGCTTTTTCATGATATGTGGACCACTATTGATGTCATATTTATTTACACGTGTTTTTAATGTAGATACATATATGTTATTCGCAATAGTAGAGGGCGTCTATGTTTTAAAGATATTTGTTGCAACCTATTTTTATCATAAAGAAACATGGCTTAAAAATCTAACATTGGAAATTATATAATAAACAATCCTTCTGTTTTCTGGCAGAAGGATTGTTTATTTAAAATTTGATTTCTTAATATATGCATAGCTATTTTTATATTTAGAATCTATCTCTAAATGATTCTTTTTTACTGGAGCTTCACTTGATATTTTATAGTATTCATTCTCATCCTTTAATATATGAATAGATACGATATTGCCTTTTTTATAGGAATAAAGAACATCTTTTTTGTTTGGAGCATATACTTTTAAATCCTTAGATAGTTGAACTGTTCTAATTGGATTCTTTTCTTTATCTATACCATTTTTATCTAAGTGATAGTAGAAACTAGCCGCTTTTTCTCCCCAGTATGGATCAGATGCATAATCGACATTGATACCACTTGCCTTATCTCCAAACCAAGAGCCGTGGTATCTAGAATCTTTGGGATTTAAGTAACCTTTTTGTAAATAATTATAAGCATGTTGTTGAATACAATCTGCTAAAGAATTGTATAGGTTGGCATTGTCTGGGTTTTCGTCTATGGCAGCATGGCCAAATAAGTTATTGTATTCAATCGCATATTGACTTTGTCCAAACCCACTTTCATTTAAGGCTAGCGCAAACATCATGGAAGCATTGATTGAATAATTTTTTTGTGTTGTTAAGAAGGCATTAGCTTGATTATAGAGTGCAGATTCATTATCCATACAAGGATAGGTTTCTGCTGTTTTATTGATTCCATATTCAGATAAAAAATCATTGTAGACTATATTGTTTAAATACGATGTAGTTCTATGAGGTGTGTATTGATAATAATTGTAATAAGGCTCTTCATTTATTTTCTTATCTTCTATTAAATCTTTAAAGCTCGAATAGAAATAATGTCCATCATATGAATAGTAGATGGTGTCTTTTTTTAGAAATTTGGGAGCAGGACCAATCGATATAGAATTTACACCTCCATGTACAATATCTGTCGAAATCGTATGAATGAGGGAGCTATTATATACGGAATAGGTAGATAAAGTGTAGGAATCATTATAAAAGCATAATTCAACGTTGTTGATATCTGTCCATGCCTGCACACCACTGATTTTGAAGTGTACTTCTTTTCCATTAAAGCTTGTGCCTAAATATTGAGCATCAGCTCCATAATTGCCATTTACATATCCAGTTTCATCTGTATCTGTTGTGTATTCTGTATTTTCAGTTATGTCTTTCGTCTTTAAATTAACGATACCAGATTGAAGCCGTAAGATTTTTCCGTTTTCATCTTTTATACAAACATACTTAGAATCAATTGTATCCATCTTAAAAGATGCGAAGATATAATGTTTATAGGAAGCTTGTACTTCACTTGTATTTAAATCTTCTACATAGTATTGTCCGTCTTCAGTGATTTTTAAAATGGTGAAGGGGATGACTACAAATACGAGAATGAGCAATATTAAGACCATAGTAAATGGAATCTTTTTAACTTTTCTTTTCTGTTTCATACCTTATATTATACTCTTATCTTCAAAAATTGCGTAATAGGACAATTTCCATCGACAATAAGTGTACTTTATATTAAAATAGATGGGGTATATCGCTAAAATAAAGCGTTTTTTAAGTGGCAAAACACTCAAGATATAAAGAATATGGAGAAAGGAAGTATATTTATGGCAAAAATGGATGAGCGTTTAGAAAAAATGGTTGAACGTTATCGCGAAATTAATGATTTAATGATGCAAAGTGATGTAGTATCAGATCGTAAGACCATGGCAAAATTGGGTCGTGAACAAAATGAGTTAACGCCTATTGTCGAAACATACGAAGAATATAAAAAGGCAACTGAAGAATTAGAAGAGGCAAAAGTCCTTTCTAAAGAAGAAGATAAAGAAATTCGTGAAATGGCACAAATGGAAGTGGAAGAGTTAGAACCAAAAATCCAAGAGTATTTAGATCGTTTAGAATTGCTTTTGGTACCAAAGGATCCTAATGATTCACACAATGCAATTCTAGAAATTCGTGGAGCCGCTGGTGGAGACGAAGGAAATATCTTTGCCGGAGACTTATTCAGAATGTATTCAAAATATGCCGAGGCAAAAGGCTGGAGAACAGAAGTTATCGAAACGGAAGATAGTGAAGCTGGAGGATTCTCATTAGTTTCATTTAAAGTCAATGGAGAAGGTGCTTATGGAACTTTGAAGTTCGAATCTGGATCTCACCGTGTACAACGTGTGCCAAAGACAGAATCACAAGGTCGTATCCACACTTCTACAGCTACTGTGTTGTGTATGCCAGAAGTTGAAGCCGAAGATTTCGATATTGATATGAACGATTTAGAAATCGAAACAATGCGTTCAAGTGGAGCTGGAGGACAGCACATCAATAAAACCGATTCAGCGGTTCGTATTGTCCACAAACCTACAGGTATTGTAGTTAAGTGTCAGGATGGTCGTAGTCAACATGAAAACCGTGCAACTGCATTAATGACAATTCGTGCACGTGTATATGAAGAAAGACAACGTGAATTGGATCAAAAGAATGAAAAAGAACGTCGTACAAAGATTGGTACGGGAGATCGTGCAGAAAAGATTCGTACATACAACTATCCTCAAAACCGTGTAACAGACCACCGTATTGGATATACAGTGAATCAGTTAGATCGTATTATGGATGGTCGTTTAGATGATTTGATGGCTGCATTACAGCTTGCAGATCAACAGGCAAAAATTGCTGGAGAAAAAGAATAATGAGTACATATCATTCATTGATCAATGAAGGTAAAGAACGTCTTTACAAAGCTGGTCAAGGTGAACAGGCTGCTCAACTTTACATGGTGGAATTATGTCGCCAAAAGGATGTAAATCTATATATTTCTATGGATGAAGAGGCGGATGAACAAATTCAGACGGATTATTTAGAAGGTATTCATCTAATGGAAAATGGAGAACCACTAGGATATGTGTTAGGATATGAATGCTTCTATGGTTATGATTTTATTGTGAATGAAGATGTTTTAATTCCTAGACCCGAAACAGAAGAGTTAGTAGGACTTGTGTTATCTAAATTTGATGATTATTTTTCAGACAGAGAACATGTCAATGTATTTGATGTCGCAACTGGATCTGGTGCAATTGGGATCACTTTAAATCTAGAAGAACCAAGAATGGATGTAATCGCATCTGATATTTCTAAAGAAGCCTTAGTGGTTGCGCAAAAAAACAATGAGAAGCTAGGCGCAAATGTAAATTTCATTTGTGGTAGTATGTTAGATCCATTTATTGATCGAGATTTACATTGTGATATTTTAGTTTGTAACCCACCATATATTCCAAGTGAAGAAAAGATGGAACGAAGTGTTGTAGATTATGAACCACATGTAGCTTTATTTGGTGGTAATGATGGATTAAAATTCTATCGTGATGTATTTGAAAAAGCACATCTTGTATTGAATGAAAAAGCCTTTCTTGCCTTTGAAATGGGTTGGGATCAAGGTGAAGCTTTATCAAATTTAGCTCGTGAATACTTTGAATCTGCAACGATTACTGTACATAAGGATATGTCAGGAAAAGATCGTATGTTGACGATTGAATTATAATTTAAAATTTCTTGAGCAATACTTTTGAAATATTGAAATGAATATGCGATAGTATATGCATAAGAGGAAATAATATATTTCAAGAGGAGGATTATTTATGAAATATAGATGCTTAATTTGTGGACACATTTATGATGAGGAAAAGGAAGGCGTAAAATTCGCTGATCTTCCTGCAGATTGGAAATGTCCAACTTGTAAACAACCAAAAGAAAAATTTGTTCCAGTAGAAGACGAAATGACTTGGGCTGCTGAACACGTAGTAGGAGTCGCAAAAGATGTTGCTGAAGACATTAAAAATGACTTACGTGCTAACTTCGAAGGTGAATGCTCAGAAGTAGGTATGTACTTGGCAATGGCTAGAGTCGCTCACAGAGAAGGATATCCAGAAGTTGGATTGTATTATGAAAAAGCAGCTTGGGAAGAAGCAGAACATGCTGCAAAATTTGCCGAATTATTAGGTGAAGTTGTTACAGATTCAACTAAGAGAAATCTTGAAATGCGTGTAGAAGCAGAAAATGGAGCTACTGCAGGTAAGGTTGATTTAGCAACTCGTGCTAAAAAGGCAAACTTAGATGCAATTCATGATACAGTACACGAAATGGCTCGTGACGAAGCTCGTCATGGTAAAGCATTTGCTGGATTATTAAAACGTTATTTTGGTGAATAATGCATTTAGAAGCTTCTGAATTGATCAGAAGCTTTTTTTCTTTAAGAATCGTGGTTTTCGTGTATAATAAGTTGTGTCTAACGAATATATAGAAAGAAGGATCAAAATGATTGGTAAGAATAGTCCATGTTGGTGTGGTTCTGGTAAAAAATATAAACATTGTCATGAAGAATGGGACAATACAATTAATGTATTAAAACTACAAGGTAAAATAGTTCCAAGTCATAATTTAATTAAGTCGGAAGAAGATATTAAGTGGATCAAAAAAGCAGCTAAAATCAATAATGCCGTACTTGATTTAGTTGGAGAAAAAATCTGTGTGGGTATGACAACAGAAGATATCGATAAATTAGTATATGATTATACAACAAGTCATGGTGGAATTCCTGCATGTCTAGGCTATGAAGGATTCCCTAAGAGTGTTTGTACATCTATTAATAATGAAATTTGTCATGGTATTCCAAGTGAAAAAGTCGTATTAAAAGATGGCGATATTATAAATGTAGACTGCACTACCATTGTACATAAACACTTTGCGGATGCATCTAGAATGTTTTGTATTGGAAATGTAAGTGATGAGGCAAAACGTTTAGTCGATGTTACTAAAGAATGTCTAGAAATTGGTAAAGAAGCCGTACGTCCTTGGGGATACATTGGTGATATTGGTGCAGCCATTCAAGAACATGCACATAAAAATGGCTACAGTGTCGTTGTTGATTTTTGTGGACATGGTGTTGGTAATGCTTTCCATGAAGATCCATATGTACATCATGTAGGAATCCGTAATACAGGTATGGTTATGGCACCGGGTATGGTATTCACAATCGAGCCTATGATCAATCAAGGAACGCGTGATTTATATATTGATAAAGATAATGGCTGGACATCTTATACAAAAGATGGAAAGTTATCGGCGCAATGGGAAAACACGATTCTAGTTACAGAAAAAGGAATTGAAGTATTAGCTTGGTAAGAAGTCAATAAAATGACTTCTTTTTTGATGGGGTTTAAAAAAGGGAATATGCAAAAGAGTATGATTGAGGGGAATACGTTAAAACTCATTTTGAATTTTAGTATTCCATTATTATTAGGAAATTTATTTCAACAATTTTATAACGTTGTTGATGCGGCTATTGTTGGGCAAACACTAGGTTCTAAAGCATTGGCAGCCGTAGGGGCAAGTAGTAGTGTACAGTTTTTGATTCTAGGTTTTTGTATGGGAATATGCCAAGGCTTTGCGATTATGGTTTCACAAAGTTTCGGCGCAAAAAGGCTCGATGAAATGCACACTTATATCTATACAGGAGCGATATGGACAGCCATTACAGCTTTTGTGGTATCCATCTTAGTTGTTGTATTTTGCGCAGACATTCTTCATATTTTACAAGTCAATGATGAAATCTTTAAAGATGCCTATGCCTATTTGGTTGTCATATTTGCAGGGATACCATTCACATTACTTTATAATTATTTATCAGCTATCTTAAGAGCTATTGGAGATTCAAAAACGCCATTTTTCTTTTTAGCTTTTTCTGCATTTTTAAATATTGGCCTTGATTTTTTCTGCATTCTTGTTTTGAAATGGGGATGTGCAGGGGCTGCCATCGCCACCATTTTTGCCCAAGCTGTAAGTGGTATTTTGTGCTTACTATTGATTGCGTTTAAAGTCAATGTTTTACATGTTCCTAAATCAAGTCGTTATATGGATAAGAAACATTCGATAAAATTATTGGCAATGGGAGTTCCTATGGGATTACAATTTTCAATTACAGCCATTGGTTCAATGGTCATGCAGTCGGCTAACAATGCTTTGGGAACCATTTATGTTTCTGGTTTTACAGCAGGTATGCGTATTAAATCGTTGATGATGTGTCCATTTGATGCATTAGGTGCAGCTGTTTCTACATTCCTTTCCCAAAACTATGGGGCTTGCAAGTTAGAACGAATCCATGATGGATATCGTAAAGGCGTAATGGTGAGTATTTTGTATGGTGTATTCGCATGTGTCGTAATGGTTTTCTTTGGAAGAATTCTTAGTATGATGTTTGTGAGTGCAAATGAATCACAAGTGTTAAATGCAAGTGCTTTATACTTAAGAAGAATGGGCTATTTCTATCCTGTACTAGGAATTTTAATCACAACAAGAATGTCCGTTCAAGGCCTTGGTTATTCTGCTCGAGCCATGCTTGCAGGCTTTGTAGAAATGATTGCACGATGTATCGTGGCATTATACTTTGTTCCAATTTTTAAATATAATGCGATCACATGGGCAGATCAAACAGCATGGGTTGCAGCTACACTGGTATTGATTCCATTGTGGATCAGTACAATATGTACGGTTCAAAAGAACATGAGGTAAAAGAGAAGTGTAAAAACTTCTTTTTTTGACTTTTAATATCTTTTTCACATAAAGATATCTTCTTGGGATAAGCTGTTAAATTGGATCATGACATTCGTTTTGAAGAGATAATTATAGCGATGAAGGAATATGAATCAAGAGCTCAACTACTACATGAATCTATCGTATCGTATGAAAATAGTTGAAGATAAAGATGAAGGTGGGTTTGTATTATCCTATCCAGATCTTCCTGGATGTATGACATGTTCAGATTCATTAGATGACTTGTTAGAACTTGCCAAAGAAGCAAAAGAAATGTGGATTTTAGGTATATTAGAAGATGGAAAAGAGATTCCACTTCCTAGTGTATTCAGGACAATTTAAATTAAGAATACCCAAAAGTCTTCATAGATCCTTATCCATACATGCCAAAGAAGAAGGCATCAGTATGAATCAATATTGTTTGTATCTTCTTGCGAAAAATGATGCGGAATTTAAAAAAGAAAGACGTTGATTGTCTTTCTTAAATATAATGGATTTCAACTCCACCAAAATGAATACGGCCTGTGATATTTAATGTAGGATAGCCACTAGATGATGGCTGTCCTTTTTCATCAACTCCACCAAAGAAGGCACGAACATGACTTTGTACATTCCATTCTTTAGGTACATAGAGTTCAATACCTGTAAAATTTCCATCGATTTCAATCGTAGCTTGATTTTGAATGGTAGCCTGATCAAAATAGAGTTTCAATCCTGAAAATTTAGAGTCAATGGTCACATATTGTAAATCATTGGTTTGAATATATTGAACTTTTGCACCAAAACTAGAAGTAATATTGATGATGGAATTTGTTGAGTATTCTACATTTTCTGTATCGTCATCACCAAAATTGATTTCAATTTGTTTGTTGACTTTAATATGGCTTTTTTCAGGATGGAAAATACTAGTTAATCCCCAAGCTAATAGCCAAGTAGCTAATAATAGAAGCCATAAAGAAATATCTTCAAAACCTAAATCTTCTCTGAATAAATAGAAAATAATTGCAATCCCAAATAAGGGACTGTAGAAGCTTCTTTCTTTGATTCCGTCGATAATAACAGATAGACAGATTAGAGTTCCAATGATTTTCCATAGACTAAATGTAAATTGTAGAAAACCAAATAGATTTCCAAAAATTAAAATGGCACCTAGAATACAAATAATGCCCCAAAACCAATTTCTTTTCATAAATGATTCCTTCTTTCTTTTAATACTTTGTAGTACATTCTCGATACATAGACTTGTTTATGACTGTTTTGAAAAGTAATGAGATGACTCGATACAGAATGCGACAGAGAATAAATTTTTTGAATATTCACTATTGTAGATTTAGAAATTCTTAAAAAGGAATTCGGCAATATATTTTCTAATTCATACAATTTCTGTGTTGTAGAAAACATATCATTGACTGTGTGTGCATATACCGTTCCATTGTCACTTTCAAAGAATAGAATCGCATCTAAATCTAGATAATACTCTGTATCTTGTTTAAAGAATTGTATACTCGGCTTTGATTTAAAATTAGAAAGTAATTGTTTCAATTCCTCAGTATATTCTTTTGTATGTATGACGATTTCATCTTCATTTAATGAATCATCAATTTCTAGTCTTACTTTCATGGCCTTATTATTTCATATGAATATTTAAAAGTATAGTCTTGAAAAGTAAGTGGTTAAAATAAAAGGCTAAGTGGTAAATTCTGTATTCTAAAGAGTTTTCTTGGTATAATAATAGAGTTGAAATGAGGTTTTATTATGGATGAAAATATAATTTCCTTAATTGCGAAAGAGCTGAATATTTCAATTTCGCAAGTTAAGAATACATTGGAATTATTAGAAGAAGGAGCTACTGTTCCTTTTATTGCACGTTATCGTAAAGAACGTACAAAAGGTTTGGATGAAGAACAAATTCGTGTTATTCAAGAAAATTATGCATATCAAGTAAACTTAGCTAAGCGTAAGGAAGAAGTCTTGGCACGTATTGAAACATTAGGTAAATTGGATGATGAAATTGTAAAGAATGTCAACGCATGTACAAAATTATCACAAGTAGAAGACATTTATCGTCCTTACAAACAAAAGAAAAAGACGCGTGCTAGCGTTGCGATTGCGAATGGTCTACAGCCATTAGCTGAAACATTCATGTCTTTTCCGCGTTATTTTAAGGAAACAGAATTAGATGCCTACATCAATGAAAATGTAAAAGATCGTGAAGCTGCCATTCAAGGAGCATGTGATATCATTGCTGAAAAAGTAAGCGACGATGTGGATGTGCGTAATAAAATATTGGATTCAATGACAAATTATGGGCGTGTTGTTACAAGTGAAAAGAAGGATCATGAGGATGATCATAAAGTTTATAAGATGTATTATGATTATTCAGAAAGAGTGAATACATTAGCACCACATCGAGTTATGGCGATTGATCGTGGGGAAAAAGAAAAAGTATTAAATGTATCGATTTCTTTTAATGAAGAATATATTGAAAACTGGGTGTGCCGAAGATTTATTCGTTTTAATAACAGTGGTACAAGTGAATATGTTCATACAGCAATACTAGATGGTTTAAAAAGATTGGCCTATCCTTCGATTGAAAGAATGGTGCGTTCAGCCTTAAGTGAAAAGGCACATGAATCAAGTATTGATGTATTCTCTATGAACTTAGAAAAACTATTGCTTCAACCACCTATGAAGGATAAAGTGATTCTAGGGTTTGACCCTGCCTTTAGAACTGGATGTAAATTGGCTGTTATTGATGCATCTGGTAAAAAATTAACAGTCGATGTGATTTATCCACATCAGCCAAATGCGAAAGTAAGAGAGTCTGAACAAAAATTAGTTCAATTATGTAAAGAATATCATGTGAATTTAATTGCGATTGGCAATGGTACGGCAAGTAGAGAAAGCGAAGCTTTTGTAGCCAATACAATTAAGAAATTTGATTTACCAGTATCCTATACCATTGTTTCTGAAGCAGGAGCTAGTGTATATAGTGCATCTAAATTAGCAATTGAAGAATTCCCTGATTTACATGTTGAACAAAGAAGTGCAATCTCGATTGCGAGAAGACTGATGGATCCACTTTCTGAATTGATTAAAATCGATCCTCAATCGATTGGTGTTGGTCAATATCAACATGATTTACCAACCGCAAGATTAAAAGAGCGTTTGGATTTCGTAGTAGAAAAAGCGGTTAACCGTGTCGGTGTAAATATCAATACAGCAAGTGTTTCATTGCTTAAAAATGTTGCAGGATTAAATAATGCGAGTGCCACAAGTATTGTGTCGTATCGTGAAGAGAATGGAAAAATTGAATCGCGTACACAAATTAAAAAGATTCCTAAAATCGGTCCAAAAGCTTTTGAACAAGCAGCTGGATTCTTGCGTATTGAAGATGGAAAAGAACCATTGGATCGTACAAGCATTCACCCTGAGTCTTATAAAGCCACAAAGGTATTATTGAAGGAATTGGGGCTTTCTACTTCGGATTTGGGAACACAAAAGGCAAAAGACGTGATTTCTAATTGTGATACAAAACAATTGATGCAAGACACTGGATTAGATAGTTATACATTAAAGGATATTTTAGATGCGATTTGTCTTCCACTAAGAGATTATCGTGATAAATACGATGCACCATTACTAAGAAAAGATGTCTTGGAAATCGAAGATCTTCATATCAATGATAAGCTTGAAGGAACGGTTCGTAATGTCGTTGACTTCGGGGCTTTTGTAGATATTGGGTTACACGAAGATGGATTGGTTCACATTTCAAAAATGAGTTCAAATAGAGTGAAACATCCAAGTGATGTTGTTTCTGTAGGAGATATTGTTACGGTATGGGTATACAATATTGATCAGGAGAAACAAAAGGTTCAATTAACGATGGTTAATCCAAATTGACAATCATTAAAGAGGAGTTTATTATCTATACGAAAGTAGGACAACTTGTTGTTGTCCTTTTGTTTTAAGGAAGGGATTATATGAATATTACGACGATTGTAACACAAATGACAATTCTATTATTATGGCGCAATAAATTTGGATGGGGTTAGGTGAATTTGCTCTCCAAGAATTTAAGGGG
>ERZ506979.351-NODE-351-length-32564-cov-5.723646_pt1 | contig 32564 bp, 30 predicted proteins | sample MGYA00512887_ERZ506979 | MGnify/ENA metagenome assembly ERZ506979 | reverse complement strand
CTCTTTCCCTCCACGACGCTCTTCCGATCTGATTTGGAACAACTCTAGGTAATGCTTTAAGAAGAGTAATGTTATCAAGTTTACCTGGAGATGCTATTACGAGTATTAAAATAGATGGAGTAGCACATGAGTTTCAAAAACTAGATGGAGTAATTGAAGATGTAACAGCTATCGTTTTAAATGTAAAAAGCATAGTATTAAAAAATCATTCAGATGATTATGATAAAATACTTAGAGTATCAGCCGTAGGACCATGTGTTGTTACTGCAGGTGACATTGAAAAAGATGCTGATATAGAAATATTTAATCCAGAACAAGTAATTGCTACACTAGCTGAAGGTGGTTCATTCAATATGGAAATGACTATTGCAAATGGTAGAGGATATACTAGAAGTGAAGAAAACAAAGAAACATTCAAAAATAACAAAATGAATGTTATAGCTGTAGATAGTTTATATTCACCAATTGAAAGAATTAACTATGAAGTTGAAAGTGCAAGAGTAGGTCAAAACAATAACTATGATAAATTAATATTAGAAGTATGGACAAACGGTTCTATTACTCCAGAAGAAGCTATATCATTAGCAAGTAGAATATTAATTGAACATTTCCAAATATTAGCAGAATTAAATGAAATAGCAGATGAAACAGGATTAATGACTTCAAAAGTAGAAGATCCTAGCTTAAAAATATTAGAAACTTCAATAGATGACCTAGATTTCTCAGTAAGAGCATATAACTGTTTAAAAAGAGCAGGAATTCTTACACTTCGTGATTTAGTTGATAAGACAGAAAATGAAATGATGAAAATTAGAAATCTAGGAAAGAAATCATTAAAAGAAGTTATTGATAAAGTAAAAGAAATGGGTCTAAACTTCAAAAATGAAGACTAATTAAGGAGGAAAATAATGGCATACAGAAAATTAGGTAGAAATACTAAACAAAGAAGAAGTATGTTAGCAACTTTAACAAAGCAATTAATATTAAACGAAAGAATAATAACTACTGAAACAAGAGCAAAAGAAGTTAGAAAAAGCTTTGATAAAATGGTTACATATGGAAAAAACGGTTCTTTAGTATCTCGTAGATTAGCCTTAGCTTTCTTACATAATGATAAAGAATGTGTTAATAAAGTATTTAATGAATTAGCACCTCGTTATAAAGAAAGAAATGGTGGATATACTAGAATCACTAAATATAAAGAAAGAAAAGGAGATAACGCATTACTTGTTATCTTAGAATTAGTATAAGGTAAGTTTAATACTTATCTTTTTTATATAACAAAAAAATCACCTTAATTGGTGATTTTTAATTTATCATTTTCTACATCAATAGTAATTGTACTATTATACATAATCTTATCTTCAATAATCATATTTGCTATCATAGTTTCAACATTCCTACTGACATATCTCTTAATTGGTCTAGCACCATAAATTTCATTATAAGAATTATCAATTATATACTTTCTAGCATTGTCTGTAAGATTAATTTTAATTCTTTTATCTTGAAGCCTTAATTCAATATCATGAATTAATTTATCAAGAATAGTATAAACAACATCTTTAGATAATGAATTAAATATTATAATTTCATCTATTCTATTTAAAAATTCTGGTCTAAAAGTATGTTTTAATTCTTGCATAACCATTTCATCTGAATTACTATTATTCTCTAGAATATATTCACTGCCTAAATTAGAAGTCATTATAATAATAGTATTTTTAAAATCTACTGTTCTACCTTGACTATCAGTAATTCTACCATCATCAAGTATTTGAAGTAATATATTAAAGACATCTTTATGAGCTTTTTCTATTTCATCAAATAAAACAATACTATAAGGGTTTCTTCTAACCGCTTCAGTTAACTGTCCTCCATCATCATATCCAACATATCCTGGAGGAGAACCAATAAGTCTTGCTACAGAATGACTTTCCATATATTCAGACATATCAATTCTAATCATATGTTTTTCATTATCAAATAATTCATAAGCAAGCGTTCTAGCAACTTCTGTCTTACCAACACCAGTAGGTCCCAAGAAGATAAATGAACCAATTGGTCTATTAGGATCTTTAATACCAGCTCTAGCTCTCTTTATAGCATCACTAACTAAATGTAGTGCCTTATCTTGACCCATAACCCTTTTTTTCATATTACTTTCCAAATTTAAAAGTTTATCTTTTTCAGAACCAACCAACTTACTAACAGGAATATTTGTCCACCTAGATATAATTTGAGCAACACTCTCTTCATCAACAGTATCACTCAATATATCAGAAACATTTTCTTTTTGCAAAGTATCAAGTTCTTTTTGAAGAGCAGGTATAACACCATGACGCAATTTAGCAGAAGTTTCTAAATCATAATTATTTTCTGCTCTTTCAAGTTCAAATTGTGCTCTATCTAATTCTTCCTTTTTCTTACTAATTAAAGCATTCTGCTTTTTCTCCATATCCCATTTATTATTAAGATCATTAGCTTTATTTTTAAGTTCAGCAAGATTATTATCTATCTCAATAACTCTATTTTTAGAAATATCATCTTTTTCCTTTTTTAAAGCTTCTTTTTCAATTTCAAGTTGCATAATACTTCTATTTAAATTATCTAATTCTACAGGTACAGATTCCATTTGTACCTTAATCGTAGCACATGCTTCATCAATTAAATCTATAGCTTTATCAGGTAAAAATCTATTTGTAATATATCTATCAGATAATGTTGCAGCAGCTACTAAAGCCTTATCTTTAATATTTACACCATGAAACACTTCAAATCTAGATTTAAGCCCTCTTAGAATAGTAATAGTGTCCATTACTGTAGGTTCAGATACCTGTACTTTTTGAAATCTTCTTTCAAGTGCACCATCCTTTTCAATATATTTCCTATATTCATTTAAAGTTGTAGCTCCTATACAATGTATCTCACCACGTGCAAGCATTGGCTTAAGCATATTACCAGCATCCATAGCCCCTTCGACAGCACCAGCGCCTACAATCATGTGTATCTCATCAATAAACATAATTATTTCACCATTAGATTCTTTAATTTCCTTTAATACTGCTTTAAGTCTCTCTTCAAATTCACCACGATATTTGGCACCAGCCACCAAAGCACCCATATCCAATTCCCAAATTTTTTTATCTTTTAAACTAGTAGGTACATCACCCTTAATAATACGCATTGCAAGTCCTTCAACAATAGCCGTCTTACCAACACCAGGTTCACCAATAAGAACAGGATTATTCTTAGTTTTTCTAGATAAAATTCTAGTAATATTTCTAATCTCTTCATCCCTTCCAATTACAGGATCAACTTTACCAATGCGAACAGATTCAGTAATATCACGACCATACTTCTTTAAAACATCTTTCAATGATTCTTCATATTCTGGATTCATATCTTATCCCTCCTTTAACTATTTATAATTATAGCACAAAATTAGCAATTGTCAATAGAGATTGCTAAAATTAACTAATGTAATAGAAAAACATTTAGAAAAGAATTAAATTAATAATAGTAATGATAGTGCAAATATAGCATTTCCAAATGTACCTAGAATACAAGACAAAAGAATAAGAATGATGATATTTAAAAAAATATAAAGGAAAAAATATAGGAATTGTAGTTAACATAGCACCACAATTAGCCTTTGAAGTAATAACAAAGAAAATCAGTTGGATTTATAATCTAGATTAATTTATATTAATAAAAAATTTTGTTGTTAAAATTTATTTATTGTTATATACTTAAATAGAGGTATAATAATGAAAGTAAATATTTATGATTTTGATAAAACAATATATGATGGAGATAGTGGGTATGACTTCTATAAATATATGTTAAGAAGAAGACCCTTTTTGGTATTTCCTAATGTATTAAAAAGTATTCCTACAGGAATAAAAATATTATTTAAAAAAGGAACTACTAGAGATATAAAAGATAAATTATTTTATTTCTTAAAAGATGTTAAAGATTTAGATAAATATGTAAAAGATTTTTGGAATGAAAATGAACATAAAATAAAAAAATGGTATATAGAACAAAAAGAAGAAAATGATGTTATTATAACAGCTAATTATGAATTTTTAATAAGAGAAATATGCAATAGATTAAATATTAAAAATTTAATAGCAACAGAATATGATTTTAAAGAAAACAAAATAAAAGGAATTCATTCTAGAGGAGAAAATAAAATAACATTATTCAAAAGTCTTTATCCAAACTATGAAGTAGGAAAAACTTATAGTGATAGTATGATAGATAAACCATTATTAGAAATTGGTAATCCTGGATACTTAGTAAAGGGTAATGAATTAATTGAATATAAAAAATAGAGGCAATATGAAAATCGAAAAATATGAATCAATAAATAATGGACAATATAAAATATATTTAAGTGATGGTACTATTCTAAAAATAAACTCAGATGTTATAATAAATAATAATTTATTATATAAAAAAGAAATAGATAATACTTTATTAAATAAAATATTAAAAGAAAATGATAATGCAAATATTTATAATAAATGTGTTAAATATATTAGTGTTAGATTAAGAAGTAAAAAAGAAATAATAGATTATTTAAAAAAATTAAATATAGATAATACTGCAGATATAATTGATAAATTAACTAAAAATAATCTAATAAATGATGAAGTATTTACTAAAGCTTTTATTAAAGACAAAATAAATGTGACTTCATACGGTCAATATAGAATCAGACCAGAATTAAATAAATATAATATTGATAATGAAATAATAGATAAATATATAAATGATATAGATGAAGAAATACTTATAGATAAGGTAGATAAACAAATAAATAAAATGATTAAAAGTAATAGAAAATATTCTGGTAATATCTTAAAATCTAAAATATATAATAATTTATATAATAATGGTTTTGATAAAGATATGATAATTAATGTATTAAATAACTATAATTTTTAGGTATAATTTACTTTTTTTGGCATATATTACTAATGGTGATAATATGAAAAAACTAAAATATATAGTAGTATCCTTAGCAGTATTTTTATTAATGGGATGCACCATGTCTAATACCCCAACTTCAAAAGTAGAAGATTTATTTTCAAAGTATCAAACTTTAGATAATGATATTAAGTCTGATATTAATGAAGTATTAAAAGAACAAAATTTAACTGATACACAAGTAGAAAGATATAAAAAATTATTAGAAGATCAATATAGAAACTTAACTTATGAAATAAAAAATGAAAAAATAGATGGTGATCATGCTATTGTAACAGTACAAATAGAAGTAATAGATTATAAGAAAAGTATATCAGATTTAACATATGATAGTACTAAATATACTAAAGAAAGTTATGATGATGCTAAATTAGATTTATTAGAAAAAGCTAAAGATAAAGTTACTTATACCTTAGAATTAGGTGTAACAAAAGATAAAAACAACAATTGGCGCTTAGATAGTTTATCTAATGCTGATATTAAAAAAATACAAGGAATGTACTAAATTTATTTAGTACTTTTTTATTTACCATAATTTTGATATAATTTAATTAAGGAGAGTATATGAAAAGAGAAAGTTCAAGAGCAGTTATAATTGATAATAATAGAGTGCTAACTATGTTTAGAAGAAAGATTGATGAAGCAGGAAATAAGAATGAATATTATGCTATTCCAGGTGGAGGTATTGAAGAGAATGAAACAATGGAAAAAGCTGTAGTTAGGGAACTACAGGAAGAATTAAATGTTAAAATTAAAATATTAGGTTATTTAGGTAAAATTGAAAAAGAAAAAGATATAGAAAACTATTTTCATTGTGAAATAATAGAAGGAAAGCCACGTCTAGGTGGAGAAGAATTAGAAATAATGACTGATAGTAATTACTATGAACCAATGTACATGGATATTAATGAATTAAAAAATAAAAACTTTCAAAGAATGGATGTAGTAAATAAAGCAATAAATAAGAAATATGAGTAGTGAAAATAGGAATTAATATTATATTGTAGGAGTATATGATATAATATAAATATATATTAAGGATGGTGTCAAAATGGAATTATTTAGAAAAAATAGAGCACATGAATTATCAAAAACTATTCAAAAATTATTTGATACAGAAGGATTTTATGAAGAACTACTAAAATATAATAGCCAAATGGATTCTTTCTATAATAATTTAGGGATGATTATAGAATACTACATAATTACAAGAGATAAAAAAATGCATACAGTAGAAGAATTAATGAATTTAATATCAAATCTATATAATGAGTGGAAAGAAAAATATAAAGAAAATGCAATGAATAAAGGTTTTTTAACGCATTCTTGTAATGGATTATTTAAAGAAAAAATATTAGAGAACGGATTAGGACATCAAAATAATAGAGATAAAGACTTAGAATCAAAATTAACCTATCTAGAAGAATATTTAGGACAAAGTAGATATTTAAAGCAACAGAAGAACTCATATGATGAAATATATTTATCAACCCCAGGTACCTCAAGTATATCTTATGCCTCTAATTATGCTCCAGAGCGATTATTTCTGGGGATACTAAGTCAAGATAATCCTCTTCCAATCATTGTAGGAGAAACAAGATTAGACTATTATAAACGAGTAATTGATGAAAAAGTAAAAGATTTAGATAATAGTGAAGATTTAAAGAAAATAGCCTATGAAGTTTTAGAAAAACTTTTAACCAAAAGACCAATTATAGTTTTTGTACCAATTAATAGTAGAAATTATAAGTTGAATATTAGCATGTCTAGTACTAGTAGTGAAAAAGTAGAAATTAATAAGTTTATTGAAGATAATATACATGATGATTACTTAAGATTTTTTAGTCATACTATTAATGGATGGGATTCAAATAATTTAAATGACATGGTGGTAGAAAATGTGTTAATTCCCCCTAAAGAGTTAGGAATAATAACTATTCCTTCAAGATATGAATTTATACAAATGAAAGCAAAAGTTTTAGGAATAAGTAATGGAAAAACTATTAATTATGATGGTGAAGAGATAACAGAAGAAGTTACTGAAGAAAAATATGAATACAAATGGAATGGAACTAATGAAGAACATGCGTATGATTATAGAGTAACAAACAATAAAAAAATATAAAATATTAGGATGTGACAGTAATGAAAAAATATTTATTAAAAATAAAAAAACTAATTATATTAATATTTATTGCTTATGGAGTATTGTCTTTAATCAATATCTTTAGTCCAATAATCAATGCCAAATTACTCACTAGTTTAACAAATTTTAACTTAAGCGAAGCTTATAAATATACCTTTATATTTTTTGCAATATCAATTTTATCAGTATTAATTAATAAACTGGCAATTAAATTATTAGGAAAAATTCATGAGAAACTTCTTTATGATATAAGATATGACATAATACAAAGATTATTTAAACTTAAAATGAAAAATTTTGATGAAATACCATCAGGAAAATTCCAAGAAAGAATTAAAAATGATCCAGAAGGTATATTTTCTGTTTTTAGTGTAGTTCAATATAATATTTTTAATATAATAACAGAAGTTTTTATGCTAGCTTATGTAATGTATTTAAATATCATAATAGGACTTATTTATATTTTAGGAATTATCATTATTTATTTCTATGAGAAATATGCTTATGAGAAATTTGAAAAATTAGAAGAAGAATCAAAGATTCAAAGAGAAAAAAGTGGTACTATTTTAAATGAAATATTAAGAGGAATAAGAGATATAAAATTACTAGGTATTACTAATAAAGTAAATAAAATGACAAGTGAAACACTAGATAAACAATCAAAACTAGATACAAAGATTTCTATATCAAGAATGAACATATATAATACCACTGAAATAGTAAAAGATATATTAATATTTATAATTATATTTCTAGGAATATTTTTAATAAATATTAATAAATTAACTCTAACTACTTTTCTAATTATATTTATGTATAGGAATGATATCTTTTCACTTGTATTTAGTTATACTTCTTTAAAAGAATATTTGGTTAAATATAAAGTGGCCAAAAATAGAATTATGGAATTATTTGATAATAAAAAGTTTCCTATAGAAACATATGGAAATGAAAGTATAGATAATATAAAAGGAGAAATAGAATTTAAAAACGTAAGTTTTGCTTATAATAAAAAAGAAATTATACATAATGTATCATTTAAAGTTAACCCCTTAGAAGATGTCGCTTTAGTAGGAAAAAGTGGAAGTGGTAAGAGTACATTATTTAATTTACTAACAAAGAGTTATGATAATTATGAAGGAATAATAACCATAGATGGTGTTGATATTAAAAAATTAAATCAAAAGACACTGATAGATAGTATTTCAATTATAAGTCAAAATCCCTATATTTTTAATTTGTCAATTAAAGATAATTTAAAATTAATTGATAAAAATATTACAGATGATGACATAATTAATGCTTGTAAGACTGCTAGAATTCATGATTTCATTGAGACTCTTCCAGATAAATACAATACTTTGCTAGGAGAAGGAGGAGTAAATTTATCGGGAGGACAAAAACAAAGATTAGCAATTGCAAGGGCATTGTTAAAACAAAGTAAAATACTTTTATTTGATGAAGCAACTTCATCTCTTGATAACATAACACAAGACGAAATACAAACTGCTATCAAGTCAATTTCCAAGAATTTTACCATAATAACAATAGCACATAGACTATCTACGATAATTAACTCAAATAAAATATATTTATTGGAAGAAGGAAATATAATAGCCTGTGGAACACATAAAGAATTATTAAAATCAAATACATATTATAAAGAACTATATAATAAATAAAAAATATATTAAAAAACTTTAAATGATTGTCTTACCATTTATTGACTTATTCCTTGAAAATAAAATAATACCACAAAAATAAAAACGATTTAAGAATTTATCAAATTTCTCTAAATCGTTTTTATTTTATATACAAATATGGCGTCCCCGAGTGGACTTGAACCACCGACCACTTGCTTAGGAGGCGAGTGCTCTATCCGCTGAGCTACGAGGACATAATTTTTCTTACCACTTAATTATAGCAAAACCTATTACAAAAGTAAAGTGTCATATTTTTTAAAATTTGACTTCTAAAAAAATTATGTTATAATAACTGCAATTGCAGTGCAATGTATTTAATAATATATTGTCAAGGTTTAAAGTGGGGGATTTTAATGAGAGGTAAATTAATATTAGGTAATTTTGATGAATATGAAAGTACTAAATACAATATTTCTGAGGGATTAGATCCTTATCGCTATGAAATATCTATATGTACTGATTTAAGTGAAGAATTTGTAAATTTAATTTTAAATATTGGTGAAGGGAATGAAAGTGATTTAAATGCAAGTATTGAAGCTGTAATAGATTGCTGTGAAGATGAAGAAAGTAAGACATTCTTTAAACAATACAAAAACAGAACGTTAGAACTTTTACAAAATGCTGAATATGTTACTTTTAATTTTGATGTTGAAAAAATATGTAAATATGTAAAAGCAAATAAAATTTTAAGAACAAAGAAGATAATCTTTAATGATATATTAGAATTGAAGCCAGAAATAGTAACAGAAATTAGTAATACTTTTGGTAATGATACTTCAAATATTTATTTTAATGTGGTAGGTAATAATAAATTAATAAGCTTTGAAGAATATAAAGCTACTGTAAAAGTAATAGATGATATAGTAAAAGATATAGAAAAGTTTGATTTTTCACCATTGGAAAAAATAATGTATGTTTATGACATAGTAAGAGATAAGGTATATGTTGAAGTTGATGAAAATGAAGATAAAAACATATCTAGAAGTCTATCATCAGCCTTACTTGGAAATAAAATTGTATGCGTAGGATACGCAAAAATATTTAGAACTATATTAGAAAAACTTGGTATAAGTTCTCATGAAGTATACTTATATTATCCTAATAAAAATGGAGGTCATGCAAGAAACGAAGTATATATTAAAGATGAAAAATATGCTGTCGATGGTGTCTATTATTTTGATCCTACATGGGATAGCAAAAAAAGTGAAAATGATAATACTTATTTATTTTCATATAGATATTTTGCTATGACAAAAACAGCAATGGATTTAATGGACAAAGGAAGATTAATTGATAGAGTTTTCCCTTACTTTTCTGATGATATAGCAGATGAGTTTGAAGAAATTATTAAAGAGGGATTAGAAAAAGTGCCAGAAGAGATGATAAAATCGATAAATTATATGTCAAGTTTAGTTTATAACAAATATCTTATAGATAAAACAAGATATATTTTATATAGACAAGGAATAATTAAATCATCATTAGTACTTGATAGAGATAAAGTTATTGAAGAACTAACACCATTGGTGGAATATTTTAACAAACCATTATCTGCTAATATATTATTAAAAGTTTTATACAATGTAAGAAAACAACAATATTATGCTAATCCAGAAAAATATCCATTTGGATTAAATGAATTTTATAATACTATTATAGAATCTAGATGGCGTTTTGAAATGACAGGAATGCAAAAATTAGCCTATGAGATTGCAAAACCAAAAGAAAAAGGAAGAATTATATCAAATCAAATGGTTGAATATTCACAAAATACAGATTTATATAGAGATATAGAACGAGTAAAATTTGCTAAAACATTAAGAAGAATTTATAATAATAAAAAAGATAATGAACAATAAGAAATTAATTTAAAAAAATATATAAGTGTAACATAAAAAGGTTGACACAGCAATATAATTATGTTAGAATTTTAACTATGTAAGGAGGAAATTATGGCTACAAAAATTAGATTAACAAGAATGGGAGCAAAGAAAGCACCATTTTACCGTTTAGTAGTTGCTGATTCAAGAAGTCCTAGAGACGGAAGATTTGTTGAACAAATTGGAACTTATAATCCATTAACAACACCAGCCGAAATTAAAATTAACGAGGAGTTAGCTTTAAAATGGCTAAATAACGGAGCAATACCTACGGATACTGTTAAAAATTTATTAAGTGATGCTGGAATTATGAAAAAATTCCATGAATCAAAGATGGGTAAATAATGAATTTAGTAGAATTAACTGAAGCAATTATAAAAAGATTAGTTGCTGATCCAGAAACAGTATCGGTAAAAGAATTTGATACAGAAGAAGAAAATACTGTACAAATAGAGGTATTAATACAAGAAGATGATATGGGTAGAGTAATTGGAAAAAATGGAAAAGTTATCAGTGGAATTAGGACAGTAGTTCAAGCAAGTTCTAGTTTATATGATAATAAAAAAGTTAAAATAAATGTATCATCATACTAAGAAATAGTCTATTAAGATTATTTCTTTTTATATAATATCCCAATTTAATACATATATAAAAAGAATAAAAAAAATATTAGAAAATAATTGATGCAATGATTAATATTTGTTATACTACATAGTAAGAAGGAAAATTGATGAGTAAAATTAAGGAGGTGGTGAAGTAAATGAATAATAAACTTAATAATATGATTAATGATTTTTTAGCAAATACAGATGCTAAAGACGAAAATGAATTAAACGAAAAATTACAAGAATTTATAAAGAAATATAATGCTGGTGAGATTGATTATGAAAATACGATACTTGATGAGGCATACGAACTTTTAGAAAAAGCAGAAAATACAAAATCTAAAACACAGGCTATTAAGTATGCAAAAGAAGCGTATGAAACGTGTCCTGATTGTTTTGATGCAATTTTATTTCAAGTGCATTTAGAGGATAATCCATTAAAAAGATGGAAATTATTAGATGAAGGATTAGAATTCGAGAAAGATAGACTAGAAGATGAAGGATATTTTGAAAAAGATAATGTAGGACATTTTTATGGAATATTTGAAACAAGACCATATATTAGAGGTTTATATGCCAAAGCAGATTATTTAATACTAGATGGTAAAATAAAACAAGCACGTGATGTTTGCAAAGAAATTCTTAGATTAAATGAAAATGATAATACAGGTGCTAGATATTTGCTTATGGCAATATATGCTTATTTTGAAGAAGAAAATGACATGTTAAAGCTATATAAAAAATATCCAGAAGAAAATTTAGAAATGTTATTCCCATTATTTATTCTTTATTATAAACAAGGAAATGATAAGAAAGCTAAGGAATATTTAGATAGAATAAATAAAGCTAACCCACATTTTATAAAATTCTTTAAAGGTACTATGAAAGAAAATACTGATATACCATATAGACATTATGCTAAAGGGGATTCGTCAGAAGTTATAATGTATTTTAGAGAATATGATTTTCTTGTAGAAACTATACCAACTATAAATTATTACATATTAGAAAATAGTAAAAACAAAAAATAATAATACAATTACATTTTTTAAGATAATGAAAGTAGATACTTTTATGTATCTTTTTTCTTAATTATAATAAAATGAAAGTTTATGGTATAATAATATATAAAAGAGAAGGAGAAATTTATTATATGAAATGTATTTTAATGAATAAGAATACAGAAGTATTGGTTGCAGAATATAACGATGTATTAAAAGTTTTTACTTATATGAAATAAAAAATATAGATTATGCTCCGTTAATCTTATTCAATAGTTATAATAACGATAAAAATATTACGCCAGTACTTACAAATTGGTTTAAAGGAAGAAGTATTCCTTCGTGGAGATATGATTTAGATTTATTACTTGTCAAGTTGAATATTTCATCTCCTGAAGAATTATTAGATAAGGCATTCGGATTGTCATTGTCGGACCAATATTGGGTAAAACCAGCTGATTCAAATATGAATATAAAGATATAAATTTCTTTGAACATGATTTTAAAGATTCAAAGTTTACTAATGCTACATTTAGTAGTGGAGTAGATAGTAGTACAAAAATTAGTCTAATATCACCGAATAATACCACTGATGGGAGATTAAAGAAAACATGGATAATTGAAAATAACAAAAGATATTTATTAAAAGGTGGATATAAAAATGAAGTAATGCAACCTTTTAATGAAGTACTAGCTAGTATGATATGTGAAAGATTAGGATTTAACCATATAAAATATACTATTGAAGTCATTAATGGAAAAGTAGTATCTAAATGTGAATGTTTTATCAATACAGATACAGAACTTATTCCAGCACATCAAATATTATATGAAATTCAAAAAAAAGAAAATGTTTATGAAGAATATATTAAAATTTTAGAAAATAAAGGCATTAATAATGTTAGAGAAAAATTAGAAAATATGTTTATACTTGATTATTTAATATTAAATGAAGATAGGCAACTAAATAATTTTGGAATAATAAGAAATGTTAATAATTTAAATTGGATTGATATTAAAGATATAAAAAGAATTGATTTATCTAAACTTGATGGCGTAGTAGACGAATTTGATGAATTATTGCATAAATATCAAAGTACAACTATAATGACAGATAGAAGAATTAATAAGATATGTACTTTGTTGATTAGTAGAATAAATAAGTTAGAAAATATAATTAATACATAAATTTTATAAATATTAATTTAGAAAATTTATTTGGATATTATAATGTCTGCTGTAATTCAAGTTATTTCGTATAAATTGATTTGCAACTCAATATTATCGACTTGAATCACTTTTTTACTACAGAAATGTTTCACATCAATTGTAATACTACATTTTTACCAAAATATTTTATTGATTTATCAATCTAGTTATTGTATAATTAAATTGTATCATTTTAGGAGAGTCGATATCATGAAAAAAATATATACTAGTATTGATATTGGATCAGATACTATTAAATTTGTCGTAGCAGAATTGTATAAAGAAAAATTGCATATTTTGCATTCCTCTTCTATAAAGTCAAAAGGAATAAGAAAAGGGTTAATAATAGACTCTAATTTAATGGTAAATTCAATAAAGGATGGAATAAAAGTAGTTAGTAATGACTTAGGATTTCAAATAAAAAAAGTCATTGTTAATGTACCAAGTTATAATGCTAAGTTTATGTATGTTACTAATAAAATAGAAATTAATGAAGAAATAACTACTGAAGACATAAATAAAGTTATTAAGTCTTCAGTATATGGTAAAATAGATAGTGATTATGAATTGGTAACAGTACTACCTTTAGAATTTGTAATTAATGAGAGTGATAGTGTAGAATATCCTGTTGGTCTAAAAGCAAATACTCTAGAAATAAAAGGAATAATGATAACAGTACCTAAGAAGAATATTTTTTCTGTGGTAAGTGTTATGGAAAGTGCCGGTCTAGAGGTTGTAGATATTACTTTATCAGGGTTATCTGATTATAGTGAAGTAAAAAGGGATAATATCAAAAATAAAGTTGGTGCTATTATTAATATAGGACATGACATAACTAATGTATCTGTATTTAATAAAGGTAAATTAATGAATACTGAGGTATTACAGATAGGTGGACATAACGTTGAGAAAGATATTGCTTATGTATTCGGTATTAATGTAATTGATGCCAGAACAATAAAAGAAAAATTTTCTTTTGCTCATAAAAGATTTGTTACCTTGACTGATACTTATGAAATAAAAAATAATGATGAAAAATTAATTAAGATAGGCCAATTAGAAGTTACAGAAGTAGTTATGAGTAGACTTACAGAGATACTTAATTATGCTAAGAAGCAGATATTGTTACTAACTAAGAAGAATATTGAATACATAATTATTACTGGTGGAACAACAGAAATGAAATATTTTAAAAATTTAGTATATGAAATTCTTGGGAAAGATGTTATAATATACTTAATGAAGGATATTGGCATAAGAGATAATAAGTATATAAGTGCTTTTGGTAGTATAAAGTATTTTATAGAAAAGATGACTATAAGAGGAAAAGATTATTCTATGATTAGTCCTTTGGATGAAGAGTTATTGTTAACTCCTGAATCAAAAACAAGAAGAGATAAAGTGGGTATAGCTGGAATGTTTAAAAATTTTGGTAAAAATAAGGAGGAAAAATAATGAATAATATGTTTGGTTTGGAAATGAATCAGTTGGCTAAAATCAAAGTAATTGGTATTGGTGGTGGGGGATGCAATGCTGTTAACCGTATGATAAATTCAGGACTAAAAGGTGTTGATTTTATCGTTGCCAATACTGATTTACAAGTCCTAAACGATTCATTAGCTCCAACAAAAATACAGTTAGGAAGTGAACTAACTGATGGATTAGGTGCTGGTGCAAATCCTGAAATAGGAAGAGAAGCAGCACTAGAAAGCAAAGCTGAAATAGAAGATGCATTAAAAGGTGCTGATATGGTCTTTGTTACTTGTGGAATGGGCGGTGGAACTGGAACAGGTGCATCACCAATAATTGCCGAAGTAGCTCAAGACTTAGGAGCCCTAACCGTAGGTATAGTTACAAAACCATTTAGCTTTGAAGGAAAGAAAAGAATGGAACAAGCTATTGCTGGCTTGGATGAATTAAAAAAACATGTAGATACCCTAATCGTAATACCTAATGATAGATTAAGAGAATTAATTGATAAGTCAACACCAATGCTTGAAGCATTCCGTGAAGTTGATAACATATTACATAGAGGTGTTCAATCAATATCTGACTTAATTGCAATTACAGGCTTAGTAAACCTAGATTTTGCTGACGTAAAAGCTGTGATGAAAGATAGAGGAAATGCATTAATAGGTATAGGTGTAGGTTCAGGTGAAAATAGAGCTGTTGAAGCTGCTAAACAAGCCGTATCTAGTCCACTATTAGAAACATCAATAAATGGTGCTACAGATGCCATCATAAATGTAACAGGAGGTTCATCACTTACATTATTTGAAGTGGAAGAAGCTGCTGAAGTAATAAGATCAGCTGCTAATACCGATATAAATACAATATTTGGAGCCGTTATAAATGAAAATTTAAACGATGAAGTAATAATTACAGTTATAGCCACTGGATTTGAACAACCAAGCGAACCATTATATCATAGTTTCAATTCTACTAATAGAGATGAAATGTATAAAGATACATCTGATGAAGATAATGAATTAGATATTCCTCCATTTATTAGAGATAGAGAAGATTACTAACAGGTTTTTATACCTGTTTTTTTTTACCAAAATAATTAACATATTTTTTACATTATATTCCATTTATAGTAGACATATTTCTACATTTTTGCTATAATTAACTTAAAGTAAAATTACTATCAAAATAGGTAGTGCATAATAGGTAGAGTGATAATGTGAAACATTTTTTAAAGTTTATCTGTTTAATAGTTACATTTTTTATGTTAACTACTGGTGTATTAGCTTTAACAGTTAGCGAAAATAATATTGAGATTCCTAAATCAGATAGAAAAAGTATAGAATTGTCTACTAATAGTGAAGAAATGCTTACTAGCGTAGAATTCACTTTAGTATATACAACTTATGATATACCAGCAAGTTTTATAGTTAATCCTAATTATACAGATTCTAATCCTAATGGTATAAAACATAAAATAATTTTTTCAGAACCAATTAATGGTAATATTATTTTAGGAAATATAAATATTAATGTTGTAGATAATCCAAAAGATAATACAGGAACTGTTAATATACATAGTGCCATAGGATATACCGAATCAGGAGAAACTATTAATCTTACTAGTCAAAATATAAATGTTACAGTATTAAATAACAGAGAGACTAATACAGAAACAAATGAAATTGAAAAGCCAAAAGAAGACAAACATGAAGAAACAAAAGAATTTGATAAAAATGTCTTAAAAGAAATTAAATCAGACCTTGTAAAAATAAATATTCAAAAAGATATTTTTGAATATACAATAACTATTAATAATGACATAGAAAAATTAGATTTAGAACCAATAGCTATTAATAAATCATATAAAGTAGAAATATCTAATCAAGAAATTGCTACATTAGAAGATAATAAAATAAATATAACTATTACTGATAATAAGGGTAATAAAATAGACTATATCATTAAAGTAAATATTTTAAAAGATATCTCTGATGTAGAAATAGATGATAGTGATTTTAAAGAAAAGAATACTTATAAAGGGAAATGGATAATTTTAGTTATTATTTTTTCAATAATCTTATTATTTGGATTAATTCTAACAAGAAAGAAAAAATAATGGAGTAGGTAGGGAGTATAAAAATGTATAAGAAATTTATTAAAAGAATATTAGATTTGTTGCTAGCTATAATATTATTAGTTTTATTATCACCTATATTTATAATTGTTTCAATAGCCATTAAACTAGAAACTAAAGGACCAGTTATATTTAAACAAATAAGAAGTGGTAAACATAATAAAGTTTTCACTTTATATAAATTTAGAAGTATGACTGCTAGTAATGACTTCTATAATACAAAAGAAGAAGATCAAATAACTAAAGTAGGCAGGATAATAAGAAAAACTTCTCTTGATGAATTACCTCAATTATTTAATATTCTTAAAGGAGAAATGAGTTTTATTGGGCCAAGGCCTTGGATAACTGATTATGCTAAATATTTTACTAAACATCAAATGAGAAGATTAGAAGTACTACCAGGAATTACTGGATTAGCACAATGTAGTGGTAGAAATAATCTAAATATCAAAGATAGAATTAATATTGATGTCAAATATGTAGACCACATATCATTAAAAATGGACTTATACATATTTTTTAAAACAATAAAAAGTGTTATTAAGAGAGAAGGCTTTAGTAATAGTAAATCTGCTATTCATGAAGAACTAAGAATACTAGAAAGACAACATATTCAAAAGAAGAAAAATAGAGAATTTATTAAAAAAATATCATATAAGAAAAAAAACAAAACAACGTCAGAGTATATTGCAAATGATGATTACAACAAAAGTTCTAATAGTTCCATTGTTGAAGGTATATTAATTGGAAGTGGTGCATAATGAAAAAAGTAGCAATTTTAGCAAATGATACTACATATACTTACAATTTGAGACTAGCATTAATTAAAGAATTGATTGATAAAAAATATGAAGTATATATAGTTGCTGAAATACTTAAATTTAAAGATGAATTAGAATCAATTGGCTGTCATTTAATTAATATTGATATTGGAAGGCATGGGACAAACCCTTTATCTGATTTTAAATTAATGAAACAATATAAGAAAATATTAAAACAAATAAAACCTGATTTTGTTTTATCATATAATATTAAACCAAATGTTTATGGTGGAATGGCATGTAAAAGTATAAAAACAAAGTTTATGCCAAATATTACTGGATTAGGGACTGCTTTAGAATATCCTGGGATAATGCAAAAAATAACAGTTTTATTGAACAAAATTGGATTAAAAAAAGCAAATACAGTTTTTTTTCAAAATAGTGAAAATATGACTTTTTTTAAAAAACACAAAATTCTTTCCAAAAACACAAAAATGGTACTATTACCCGGTTCAGGAGTAGATTTAGAAAAACATAAATTAATGGATTACCCGAATGATAAAACTATCAATTTTTTATATATAGCAAGGATTATGAAAGATAAAGGAATAGATATTTATCTTGAAACAGCTAAGGAAATTAAAGAAAAATATACTAATACTGAATTTCATATATGTGGATATTGTGATGATGAAAAATATAAAGAAATTCTTAAACAGTATGAAAAAGACAAGATTATTATATACCATGGTGAGCAGAAAGATATGATTCCGTTTTTTGAAATGGCACATTGTATAGTTCATCCTTCTTATTATCCCGAAGGTATGAGCAATGTTCTTTTAGAAGCTGCTGCACATGGAAGACCAATTATTTGTACCGATAGATCAGGTTGTAAAGAAACAGTTAATGATAATGAGACTGGTTATATTGTCCCTATAAAAAACACTGCTGAAGTAATTAAATGTGTTGAAAAAATAATTAGTTTATCAAATAATAAAAGGGCACAAATGGGCCTAAATGGAAGAAAAAAAATAGAAAAAGAATTTGATAGAAAAATTGTTGTAGAAAAATATATGAAGGTAATGGGTGAATGAAATGAATTATAAAAAAATAATTAAAAGTCAAAACCTTCGATTTAAGATTTTAAACTGTTTTGGTTGGATACCAGATAAAATGATGATAAAAATTCAATACAGAATTAAAACTGGAAGGAAATTGAATTTAAATAAGCCTAAACGTTTCACAGAAAAAATTCAATGGTATAAGTTATATTATCGAAATCCATTAATGCACAAATGTGTTGATAAATATGATGTTAGAGAGTATGTTAAGTCAAAAGGATTAAATAAGATATTAAATGAAATGTATGGAATTTACGATAAACCAGAAGACATTGACTATGATAAATTACCCAATAAATTTGTAATAAAAACTACTGCAGGAAGTGGTGGCCAAAATGTTTTTGTTTGTCATAATAAAGAAAAATTAGATAAAAAGGAAATATTACAAAAACTCAAGTACTGGCAAAAATTAAATCCCAAAAAACATTTTGGTAGGGAATGGGCTTATCAAGGATTAAAAAATAGAATTATAGTTGAAAAATATATAGAATCAGATTCAAATGGCTTGGTAGATTATAAATTCTTTTGTTTTAATGGAAAAGTAGAATATGTTTATGTTATCAGTGATAGAGTTTTAGGAAAATCAACTAAACTGGGTATTTACAATGATGCATATGAAAAAATTGATGCATATAGATGTGATGAGGGAAGACAACTTGACTGTTTTCCTATACCAAAGAGCTTTGAAAATATGAAAAAATATGCTTCTATTTTATCAAAAGATTTTCCACATGCTAGGGTAGATTTTTATGAATCAAATAATGAAGTAATATTTGGGGAAATAACATTTTATGATGGAAGTGGATATATGAAATATGATCCTGATTCTTTTGATTACATAATTGGAAAAGAATGGATTGTTGGTGATAGTAATGATAGATAGTAATGATGTATTTATAAGAAATGATATAAAGACAAAATATAATAATATTAAAAATTTTAATCCAGGAAATTTTTATCCTGAATTTGACAATTGGAATATAAAAATTGAAAGTGATTATGTTGTTTATGATGAAATTAGAAATTTATTATTAGATATGAAACTGGATGAAAAAAATATTGGCACAAATAAATGGAATCCATTTAAGGACTTTATCAAAGAAGGAGACCAAGTTTTGATAAAACCTAACCTAGTTAGACATAAGAATCCGTCACCTTTTGGCTCCCTAAAATCAACAATAACTAATTATTCTGTTATTAGACCAATTTTAGATTATACTATAAAAGCTATAGGAACTAGCGGTAAAATAATAATTGCAGATGCTCCTGTTCAGGAATGTGATTTTGAAAAATTATTATCAAAATCAAAACTTGAATATCTAATATCAAATTATACCAATATTAAAAATATTCAATTATACGATTTGAGAAAAAATCAAAATGCAAATGTTAATACTGTTTCAATTGATTTAGGAAGCAAAAGTTTTTTCTGCGATAATAGTCTCAAAAACAAGGAATACCTTATTTCTAATTATTCAGATAATATCATGAAGAAAAATCATAATAATAATCACCATATTTATATTACTTCTGATATTGTGCTCGAATCTGATGTAATCATCAATGTATTCAAACCTAAATGTCATAGGATAGCCGGTCTGACTGCATCAATGAAAAATTTAATTGGAACCATTTCAAAAAAAGAATGTCTCCCACACTATTCTCATGGTTCTATAAAAGACAATGGTGATGAATATCCATATTTATCCAATTATAGAAAGTTTTGTTACAAGATATTTAATAAAAAAAGTAAATATATGATTCCTTTTCAATTGTTTTTAAAAACATTCAATCAATTAATTCCTGATAAGAGTACTATTAATGGTTGCTGGTATAAAAATGACACAATATGGAGAACTATTTTGGATGTTAATAATATAATTGATTTTTCTAACAAGAAAGGGAAATTATCATTTGATAAAAAGCAAAGAATAATTTTCAATATTGGAGATATGATTATATCTGGAGAAAAAAATGGGCCATTACATCCAAGAGATAAGTATGTTGGTTGTTTGGTAGCAGGATTTAATAGAAACTCAATAGATAATGTTATATGTGATGCAATGGGTTTTGAAAAAGAATATATTAGGTACCTAATAAATAATCAAAATTATAAATTGTATATAAATGGCTTAAAGAGTGAAACAATAAAGAATTATAAATTTAAGCCTGCAGATGGATGGAGTATTGTTAAAAAAAATTAATAATTCTTTCTATTTTCTTTTCAATTATAAAAAAGGAGTGTTATAATGTCAAACAATAAAATGCCATTAGTTTCAGTGATTATGTGCGAATATAATACTGATTCAATAAAATTAAAAAAAGCTATAAATAGTATTTTGAATCAAACGTATAGTAATATAGAATTTATTATAGTTGATGATGGAAGTAAAACAAATGTTAAAAGCATTATTTCTTCAATAAACGATAGTAGAATACGACTAATACAAAATAAATGTAATAAAGGGTTTGTCTATTCATTAAATAAGGCTATAGACTCAAGTAGTGGTGATTATCTTTTAAGAATGGATACTGACGATATATCAACTAATAATAGACTAGAAATACTCATGAATTTTCTTCTTAAGAATAGTCAATATGCAGCTGTTGGATCAAGGGCTTTAGAGTTTTCAGATGATGATGAAAAGGAAGATCCAATGTTTTCTCAAAAAAAATATATTGTTATTGGTAAAAAAGGAGAAAAGACAAAAAAAGACATAATGCATAACAATACTGTTATTCATGCAACAGCATTATTTAAAAAGCAAGCATTATTGGACATTGGAAAGTACAAGAATTATTATAGATGCGAAGATTTTGTACTTTGGTGTGAATTGTGTATTAATGGATATAAGACATATTCATTAGATGATATTTTATATTATTATAGAGTTAATATTGATGATTATAACAAAAGAAAACTAAAAAAAAGGATTCAGTCTATTAAAGCAATAATTAATTATTATCCTAAATTAAATGCAAGTGTATCTGATTACTTTTATTTAATTAAAATAATTTTGTCTGGTACTTTGCCAAACAAATTAGTTGCAAAAATTAGAATGCACAAATATGGAATAAAACGAGATATGTAAAAAAATATTTATTAAATATTTAAAGTTGGTGAATTGATATGAAGAGAATATTATATGTTTTCGATATTATGAATCGTGGTGGTGCGGAAACGTTTACTATGAATGTATTTAGAAACATAGATAAAAATAAATTTATGTTTGATTTCCTTTGCTTAAACAAAAATGAAGGCGCATATGATGATGAAATAAGAAAATTAGGTGGTAAAATTATTTATGTTGATGGAAATGCTAATAATAAAGTCTTTCGTATTCATCAAATTATAAAAACTTTACGTAAATATAATTATGATACTATTCATATTACAGTTGGTTTTTATTCTGGTATTATTTGTTATTGTGCTAAAAGGGCTGGTATAAAAAAAATAATTGTTCATTCTCATAGTGCTGGAGATGAAAATGCAAATAATTTTTTCAGAAAAATATATCACTATATTATGAGAAAATTTATTATTGTTTTTTCAAATTATAAACTTTCATGTGGTTATTCTGCTGGATTGTTTCTTTTTGGAAAAGACACCAAATTTAATATTATATATAATAGTATTGATTTGGATGTATTTAAAAATAATCCTTCATATTCAAGTGAAATTAAAAAGAAATACAAGTTAAATAATTGTATTGTTATTGGAGAAATAGCAAGGTTTTCAAAGGTTAAAAATCATATGTTTTTTGTCAATCTAGCAAAATATATAAAAAAACAGAAAATAAATATAAAAATAATGCTAGTAGGAGATGGACCGCTTAAAAAGTATATAATGGATGAAGTAAACAATAATGATTTAAATGATATTTTTGTATTTACTGGAAATACTAATGAAGTTTATAAATATCTAAATGCTATTGATGTTTTAGTGATGCCTTCTTTATTTGAAGGATTTCCAATGACAGTTGTTGAATCTTTAGCATGTAGTACACCTTGTCTTTTATCAGATAATATATCAAAAGAGGCTGCAATTATTGATGATATGATTTTATTTTTAAAATTGGAAGATTCCGAAAAAAAATGGATTGATAATATATATAAACTATACAATAAAAAGAAGAAAAATTTTGATACTCATTCCATATTACTAAAAAAAGGATTCAATATAAAATCCAGTGTAGAAGCACTAGAAAAAATATATAGTGAATAAAAAGGGTGATTGATATGAAAAAAAACGTAAAAAATGTAAATTCTCTTTACATAGTTATTAATATATTTTTAGTTGTTATATCTTATATTTTTATCCATATTTTATCAGAAATATATGTATCTGATTATCCTGCATTAATTAAAATTATTGGTTGGATAAATACTATTAATTTTCTAATTTGTGAATTTTTGTTATATAGGAAAAAAGGAACTTTGTTTGATTTTGATATATTGTTTTTTCTATTCTTTTTTCTATTTTGTAATGGGCAAATATTTTTATATTCTATGGGAGTTGATTCTCATTTTTTATCTGTTTTTACTCGTTCATCATTTGTTGAAATATCATCGTGTGCAAAATATTATTGCATAAGTCAATTGTTTTTCTCACTTGGAATGTTATTAATTAAAAATTCTTTTAAAGATGAATCATATACAATTAGTGATCCGCATTTGTTAAAAGCTATAAAAACAACAGGATTTATATTATTTTTCTTTTCAATAATCCCTTTTTTATATAATATTATTCCAATGGTAAAAAATTCTGTTATGTATGGATATGGGTATATATATAGTAATTCACAAGAACTTGATGGGGTATTTGGTTATCTTTCTACTTTCTTTATTCCATCATTATTTATATTACTTTTCTCAGAAAAACAATCAAAGCCTAAATCATTTTTTATACTATTTGTTTTATTATTAATATCATTACTATATTTAATAATAGGTACACGAAGTACTGCTTTAAGAATTATTATTTCTTTGATTGTTTTTTATAATTTTTTTATAAATAAGATTAAATGGAAAAAAGCAATCAAATTTATTCCTATAGTAATAGTAATATTGATTATTATTCCTACAGTCCATCAATTTAGGTCAGAAAGCAATAAAAGTATATCTTCATTCAAAGAAGTTATCAATAGTACATTGAGTAGTACTGATAATAATTTTGTTGTTCAATCAATATCAGAATTAGGTTTTTCTTCATATTCATTTATTCTAACGGAAAGAGTTATACCTAGTAGAATTAATTATCAATATGGGAAATCATATTTAGCAAGCATTATGATGCTTATTCCAAGCCCGCTAATGGGAGGATATTCATTTGCTCAGTTTGCCAGTTTAGATGTATGGTTACAAAAAGTTCACAATATGTCATATGGCCCTGGATTCTCTATTATTGCTGAAACTTATTATAATTTTGGATGGTATTTTGGATCGATATTTACTGTTTTTATATCTATGCTTTTTTCTTATATGTTTAATATTCATTCTTCTGATAAGAATAAAAATACTGTTTTCAAACTTTTATCTTTTGTTTTCTTTTATTCTTCATTAGTTAGAGCTAGATTCCCATTCCATGGAACAGTTAGAAATATATTTTATATGTACTTTTGCATATATATATTAATTTATTTGATATATAATAATCGTAAAAAAAGAGGTTGTGATTAATATGAAGATATTAATGTGTATTGACAGTTTATCGAAGGATGGTGCAAGTAGAGTTTTTACAAATCTTGCTAAATATTTATCTATTAATAATGAAGTGTTGTTTTGTTGCTCAGTTAGTAATATTATTGAATATCCTATTCCTAGTACTGTTAAACAAGTACATGCTTTTAGCACGGCTTCTAACAAATTAAATAGAAATATAGAAAGAATTAAAAATTTGAATAATATTATTAAAAACAACAAACCAGATATAATTTTATCCTTTTTGCCAAGATCATCGTATATGAATTGTCTTTTAAAAAGAAAAAATATAAAATTAGTCATTTCTGTAAGAAATGATCCTAAAACAGAGTATTCTAGGTTAATAGATAAAATATTGATGAATTTATTATATCCAAGAGCTGATGGCTTTGTTTTGCAGACAAATGATGCAAAAGATTATTTTTGCAAGAAAATTCAAGATAAATCAAAGATAATACTTAATTCTGTAAATCCTGACTTTTTAAAAGATGATATACACACAAATAAAAAGAAGAGAATTATTTCTATTGGTAGACTTGTTGAACAAAAAAACCAAAAATTACTTATTGATTCTTTTGTAAATATCTCTAATGATATTCCAGAATATTGTTTGGATATCTATGGTGATGGCCCTCTTAAAAATGATCTTGAAAAGTATATTCAGTCAAAAGGAATGTCTGATAAGATATTTTTAAAAGGAAACATAGATAATATAAAAAAAGTTATGTGTGAATCTAGTTTGTTTGTATTATCGTCAAATTATGAGGGACTCCCTAATTCTTTAATTGAGGCAATGTCGAGTGGAATTCCATGCATTTCAACTGATTGCCCATGTGGTGGTCCTAGAATGTTAATAAATAACGGAGTTAATGGTTGGCTTGTTAATGTAAATGATAATAATCAATTATCAAAAATAATTAAATATGTATTAAATAATCCATCTTTAGCAAAAAAAGTTGGGAATGAAGCAAAAAAAATTAGAGAAGTGATTAATCCAAATATAATAAATAAGGAATGGGAAAATTATTTAAAAGGAATTACTAATTCAAAATAAGGTGATGATATGATAAAAAAATTAATTTGGTATATAAAAAAACCAATTAGAATTGTGTTTTATTTGGATAACAAAGGCATCATTAAATTAAATGATAAATTATATTTGAAATTAATGTTTAAATATAGATTTGGTAAAAAATTAGATTTAAATAATCCACAAACGTTTAATGAAAAATTACAATGGTTAAAATTAAATGATAGAAAAAATAAATATATTGAAATGGTGGATAAATATGAAGTTAAAAACTATGTATCTAGAATAATTGGAAACAAATACATCATTCCTACTATTGGAGTTTATTCTAAGTTTGAAGATATAAATTTTGAAGAATTACCTAATAGTTTTGTTATAAAAACAACACATGATTCTGGCGGTATAGCAATTTGTAAAGACAAATCTACATTTGATATTGCTCAGGCAAAAAAAACTATAAATTCTTCTTTACATTATAATTATTTCTATTCTGGAAGAGAATGGCCATATAAAGGTGTAAAGCCTAGAATAATAATTGAAAGATATATGGAAGATGAAAATACAAAAAATATAAGAGATTATAAATTCTTTTGTTTTAATGGCGAAGCGAAAATTTTTAAAATTGACTTTGATAGATTTGTTGAACATCATGCTAACTACTATGATTTAAATGGTAATATATTACCATTTGGCGAAAAAAACTATCCACCAAAATATGATAAACAAATTAATATGCCGGTTAATCTTAAGGAAATGATAAAGTATGCAAATTTATTATCAAAGAATATTCCTTTTGTCAGGATAGATTTTTATGAAATAAATAAAAAATTGTACTTTGGAGAAATAACATTTTATCCTGCATCAGGATTATGTGAATTTACAGATTATGGTTGGGATTTAAAGTTAGGTAATTGGATAATGTTTCCAAAGGAGATAAATGATGAGAAGTAAAAGAGCAGTATATAATATTATTACTAGTTTGTTGTTACAATTTGTAATTATTATTAATGGGTTTGTTGTACCTAAAATAATAATTAGTAGTTATGGTTCAAGTGTTAACGGTTTAATTGCATCTATTGGACAGTTTTTATCATATATTGCTTTGTTAGATTCAGGATTTACTGCAGTAGTAAAATCTGAATTATATAAACCAATTGCTGAAAAAAATATTTCTAAGATTAATAATATTTTGAAATCTGCAGATTTATTTTTTAAGAAAATAGCATTTATTTATATTATTTACATAGTAGTTTTGATTTTTACTTATCCATTAATTGTTAATAATACATTTGATTATATATTTACTATGACATTGATTGTTATTTTATCTTTATCATCCTTAGCTGAATATTTTTTTGGTATGACTTATAGAGTTTTTTTACAAGCAGATCAAAAATCATATGTAGTATCAATAATTCAAATCATTTTATATATAACAAATATTATTTTAATTATATTTTTATCAAGTCTTAATGTTTCAGTTCAAATATTAAAATTAAGTAGTATTCTTATTTTCACAATGAGGCCGATTATTCAAACAATATATGTTAAAAATAAATCTAATGTTAATATTAAACTTGGAGATAAAAAATATATAATAAAAAATAGATGGGATGGTATGGCACAACATATTGCCTCTGTAATTCATACAAATACAGATATAGCAATTTTAACGATAATGTGTAGTTTAGTTGAAGTATCTATATATTCAGTATATAACTTAGTCGTAATGGGCATAAAAAATTTAATTCAATCTTTTACTGGTGGAATTGATGCTACATTTGGCGACATGATTGCTAAAAATGAATATGATAATTTAAATGCTAAATTCAATACATATGAGATTATTTTTTATTCAATAATAACTATTTTATTTACTAGTACAATAATTTTGATTGTTCCTTTTGTATCTGTTTATACAAAAGAAATAAGCGATGCTAATTATGTCAAATATGCATTTGGATATCTACTAGTTATCAGTGAATATATTTGGGCGATTAGATTGCCATATAGTTCAATTACTTTAGCTGCAGGTAGATTTAAACAGACAAAAAAAGGTGCATGGGTTGAATGTTTTACTAATATAATAATATCAATAATACTAGTTAGAAAATATGGTTTGATAGGTGTGACTATAGGAACAATAATTGCTATGTTAATTAGGACTTTAGAATTTATTTATTATTCAAATAAATATATTCTATCTAGAAATATTTGGAAAAGTTTTAAAAAAATTTTAATTGTAGTTATGGAAACAATAGTAATATTTTTTATATGTAGATATTTACCTTGTCTAGATAATATTAATTATTTAAATTGGTTATTGAATGCTATAATGGTTTTATTAACTTCTTGCATTATAACTTTAACCATAAATTTTATTTGTTATAGAAACGAATATAAAAATGTATATAAAATGATTAAACAAGTTTTTAGGAGGAAAAATGCTAGCTAGAAAATTAAGATTATTATTTGTTAAATGCAAATATGGAAGAAAATTAGAAATGTCAAAAAAAGCAAAATATACCAATATTGAAAAATGTAATAATATCACAATAATAGATGGGAAAATTATTTTAAATGGTTCATTGTGCATGAAGCACGGTTCACGCTTAGGTGTAAATAATGGTGGAAAGATAATAATTGGTGATAACTGTTTTTTTAATAATAATTCAATATGCTGTTCTCTTGGTAAAATTGAAATAGGTTGTGGTGTTTCTATTGGACCAAATGTTTCAATTTATGATCATGACCATGATTTTAATGAGAATGGTAAAATTACTGATAAATATAAAATTGGTGAAATATCAATAGGTAATAACGTATGGATTGGTGCTGGTGCAATTGTTTTAAGAAATTCAAAGATAGGTGATAATTGTGTTATAGGTGCTGGTGCAATTATCAAAGGTGAAATTCCTCCAAATTCTTTAGTTGTTGGTGATAGAAATATTATAATTAAAAAACTAAAAAAGAAATAATAATTCATTGAAGAAATGTCATAATATAACTTGACATTTCTTTTTATTTGTCATAAAATACTCTATGGATTTTGAAAGAGGGGTATTATGGAATATTTATCAATTCATGATATGAGTAAAAATTGGAATATTAAAGAAAGAAAACTAACTGCACTATGTAGAGATGATAGAATTGCTGGTGCTAAGAAATTTGGTAAAGAATGGATGATTCCTAGCGACGCTATTAAACCACTAGATAAAAGAACAAAGGAATTTGAAGATTATAAATTAGTATTAGAAGAATCAAGGACAACAATTCCGTTTTCTACAAGTAATAGTGAAGAAAAAATAATGAAAAGGTTTTTTGATAAATATAATGAAAAACCAATGTATACTGCTTTTACCCCTTATAAGATATGTCCTATTGGTGCTCATGTTGATCATAACTTAGGTTTAGTTACTGGATTTGCTATTGATAAAGGTATTCATATTGCATATAGTTCCAATGATAATGGAATAATTGATATTGAATCTTTACAATATCAAAAGAAATGTAGTTGGCATGTTACTAATACACCTTATAAAAAACAAAATGATTGGGCTGATCCTCTTAGAGGAGTAACTATTGAACTAAATAATAGATATCCACTTAGAAATGGTATAAGTGCAATTATAGATGGTGAATTACCAATTGGAGGATTATCTAGTTCTTCATCATTAATTATTACATTTATTAATGCACTAGCATTCATTAATAATATTAAATTAGATGAAAATGAAATGATAGAAATATCTGAACTATCTGAAAAAAACTATCTAGGAATTGAGAATGGTAAATTAAATCAAATGTGTGAGATTTATTCAAAAAAGAATAATTTGCTTTTTGTTGATACAAAAGATGATTCATATGAATTGATTGAAACACCTAAAAATATGAAATATGTTATTGGAATTTTCTTTTCTGGAATAGATAAAGGAATAGATAGTGAAGAATATAATAAAAGAACAGATGAGCTTAGAAGTACTGCATATTTAATAAAAGCACTAAATAAAGAAGACTATACAAGATTTAATAAAACAAATATGAGAGATATATCATATGAAACATATATTAAATATAAATCAAAATTGCCAATTAATTATCAAAGAAGAGCAGAACATTTTTACAGTGAAATAGAAAGAGTAAAAAAAGGAATTGCTTTTTATAAAAAAGGAGACATTAATTCTTTTGGTAAACTTGTTACAGAATCGGGCGATAGTTCAATAAATAATTGGGAAACCGGTTCAAAAGAAATGATAGATTTATTTAATATTATTAAATCTTGTGATGGAGTTTATGGAACAAGATTTTCTGGTTCAGGTTTCAAAGGAAGCTGTTTATCATTTATAAATCCCAATAAAGTTGATTCTGTTTTAAAAGAAGTTGAAGAATTATATATTTCCAAATATCCAAAGTTAAAAGAAAAATATTCTGCTCATATATGTAACACTGCTGATGGAATTAAATTATAGAAAGAGGTTATTATGAAAACAAAAGTAGATTTAAATAATAAAACAATATTAGTTACAGGTAGTGCCGGTTTTATTGGATTCTATCTTTCAAAAAGATTATTAGAAGAAATTAAAGGAGTAAAAGTAATTGGATTTGATTCTGTTAATGATTATTATGATGTTTCAATAAAAGAATGGAGATTAGACCAACTATCTAAATATGATAATTTTACATTTATTAGAGGAAATCTTGCTGATAAAGAATTAGTAAATAAAGTATTCAATGATTACAAACCTAGTGTAGTTGTTAATCTTGCTGCACAAGCAGGTGTAAGATATTCAATAGATCATCCTGATGTATATATTGAATCAAATATAATTGGATTCTATAACATATTAGAAGCTTGTAGATATAATCCAGTAGAACATTTAGTATATGCATCATCTAGTTCAGTTTATGGTGGAAATAAGAAAGTTCCATTTAGTACAGATGATAAAGTTGATAATCCAATAAGCTTATATGCTGCGACAAAGAAATCAAATGAGTTATTAGCTCATTGTTATAGCAAATTATATAATATACCAAGTACAGGATTAAGATTCTTTACTGTATATGGTCCAGCTGGTAGACCAGATATGGCTTACTTTGGATTTACAAACAAATTAATAAATAATGAAACTATAAAGATATTTAATTACGGTAATTGTAAAAGAGACTTTACTTATGTAGATGATATAGTTGAGGGAATCATAAGAATAATGCAAGGTGCACCTGAAAAAGTTAATGGTGAAGATGGTTTACCACTTCCACCATATGCTGTATATAACATAGGTAATAGTAATCCAGAAAACTTATTAGATTTTGTACAAATATTACAAGAAGAGTTAATTAGAGCTGGAGTATTACCAAATGATTATGATTTTGAATCTCATAAAGAATTAGTTGCTATGCAACCAGGAGATGTACCAATTACATATGCAGATACAAGTGCATTAGAAAAAGACTATGGATTTAAACCAAGTACTTCTTTAAGAGATGGATTAAGAAAATTTGCCGAATGGTATAAAGAATTTTATATAGATAGAAAGAGTGATAAATAATGAAAATAGCAGTAGCTGGAACAGGTTATGTTGGATTATCTCTAGCCACATTACTTAGTCAAAAACATGAAGTGGTAGCATTAGATGTTATACCAGAAAAAGTAGAGAAGATTAATAATAGAATTAGTCCTATTCAAGATGAATATATTGAAAAATTCTTTAGAGAAAAGGATTTAAATTTAAAATGTACTTTAGACTATCAAGATGCTTTTTATGGAGCTGATTATATAATTATAAGTACACCTACTAATTATGATCCTGAAAAGAATTTCTTTGATACATCTAGCGTTGAAGATATTATTATGAAAGTAAAAGAGTTAGGACTAGATACAACTATGATTGTTAAATCTACTGTTCCCGTAGGATTCACTGAATCAATGAAAGAAAAATATCACATTGAAAACATAATATTTTCACCAGAATTCTTAAGAGAGGGAAAGGCTTTATATGATAACTTATATCCATCAAGAATTATTCTTGGAGAAAACAGTGAAAGAGCACAAGTTTTTGCCAATTTATTAAAAGATGGTGCCTTAAAAGAAAATATTGATATTTTATATATGAATAATACTGAAGCTGAGGCTGTTAAATTATTTTCTAATACATATTTAGCTTTAAGAGTAGCATATTTTAATGAATTAGATACTTATGCTGAATTAAAAGGCCTAAGTACCAAGGATATCATTGATGGTGTTTGTCTAGATCCACGTATTGGAGATCACTATAATAATCCATCTTTTGGATATGGAGGATATTGTTTACCAAAAGATACTAGACAATTATTAGCTAATTACAGAGATGTTCCTCAAAATATGATTAAAGCTATCGTAGATTCAAATGAAACAAGAAAAAGTCATATTGCCAATATGATATTGAGTCAAAATCCTAATACTGTAGGAATATATCGTCTTACGATGAAAAAAGATTCTGATAATTTTAGAGCCAGTGCTATTCAAGGAGTTATTAGTAATTTAAGTAATCACGATATCGATATTCTTATCTATGAACCAACTCTAACTATTCCTTATTTTAATGGCTACCCAGTAATCCAAGATTTTGATGAATTTACTGAAAGATCAGATATTATTTTAGCAAATCGCTTAGAAAAACCATTAACTAGAGTTAGAAAAAAAGTGTATACAAGGGACTTATATAGTAAAGACTAATATGAAAAACAAACGTAATTTAATCATAGTAATTATATGGATGCTCATAATATTTATAATGTCTTCATTTAATTCTACCCAATCTAGTAAT
>ERZ506979.347-NODE-347-length-32857-cov-4.044723_pt1 | contig 32857 bp, 21 predicted proteins | sample MGYA00512887_ERZ506979 | MGnify/ENA metagenome assembly ERZ506979 | reverse complement strand
CGACGCTCTGCCGATCTCGCGCGGCGCGCTCGCGGGAGATGCGGTTGGCCTCGGCATCGATGCGGGCGGCCTCGCGTGCCTGCGCCGCGGCGCGCTCCAGGTCGCTTTCGGTCAGGCCGTCGCGCTTGAGCATCTGCTCGAGCACGTCGATGTCGGTGGTCAGGTCCAGCACGTCGTCGCGGTAGAGGTTTTCCAGCAGACGCTGGCAGCCGTGGATGACCACGTCCAGCGCGTCCCCGATGCGCCGGCGCGCGTCCTGCGCCTGCGCGCCGGTCACGCCGCGCTCATCCAGCGTGCGAAAGCCCCGGACCATTTTCAGCGTGGTGGGCAGGTAGTATTCCATGAATTTGCGGATCTGCGGGGCCTTGGCGGGTTTGTCGTACACCGCGCGGAACACCTCGGCGCACAGGTTTTCCAGCTGATCCAGCCTGTCGGAGAGGGAGGAGTCCGGAATGCGGTCGTTTTCCGAGCGGATTTCGGCGATCATGCCACGCCCCTTTTCCAGCAGCGCGTCCACGTCGGGGTCGCCGGTGTTGCCCTGCACCTTTTGCAGGCTTTCGGGGGTTTTGACGGTGGGGCTTACGTCCAGTCCCTGCGCCATCACGCGGATGACCGCGCCCGCAAACAGGCTCAGCGCCGTGGCCAGCGCAAAGGCCCCAATCGTGTGCGGACGGAACAGAAGCGAAAACAGCGCGAACACCACGCCGAACGCGATGATGCCCGCGCCCAGGCCCTTGCGCTTTTCGGAGGGTTTACGATGGCTCATCTGGCATACTCCTTTATGCAGCGCGAAGGCCCGAAAGCCCCGCGCGCTTTAACGGAATGCATTATACCATAAAACGGGGAGGGTGAAAAGAAAGACAGGCGCAAACCCGCTGTGGAAACGCTGAAAGCAGCATTAGAATTTGCTAAGAGGTCGTTTTTTACCGTGGGATGACAAAATGCGAAAAAAACATGCAAAAAACATGTCGTGCACCTCTTGACAATGAGGCTTGGGTGGCGTATGATACACGCAATCAAACCGTTGAGGGAGAGGAGTAACCGCCACAGGGCGCGGCAAAGGGAGCCGTGAAGAGTGAGACCACGGCGCGCGGCAGGGCGGTGAATGGACTTCCGAGGGCGGCGGCGAAAGCCCGTTTGGACCGTAGCCGCTGACGGGACCCGCACCCGTTATCCGGGCGGCGCGTATGTTGGTACGTGAAGAATGAGCCCGCCCATGGCGGGGAAATTGAGTGGCACCGCGGAAATACCGCCTCAAGCAACCTGGGGTTGCTTGGGGCGTTTTTCATTTCTCTCAAATTCAGGAAAGGATGGATGAATCATGATGAAGAAGCTGACTGCGATCGTACTGACTTTGGCCCTGTGCCTGACCGCCGCGCTGGCCGCAGCCGAGACCGACAAGACCTACACCATCGGCATCGCGCAGTTCGCCGAGCACTCCAGCCTGGACAACTGCCGCGAGGGCTTCATCCAGGGTCTGGCCGAGATGGGCTATGTGGAGGGTGAGAACGTGACCTTCATCGTGCAGAACGCGCAGGCGGATATGGGCCTGTGCCAGCAGATCGCTCAGCAGATGGCGCAGGAGTGCGACCTGGTATGCGCCATCGCCACCCCCATGGCGCAGGCGGCCTTCAACGCCTGCATGGACAGCGGCAAGCCTGTGATCTATACCGCGGTGAGCGACCCTGCGGCCGCCATGCTGGCCAACGATGAGGGCAAGAGCGAGTACAACGTGACCGGCACCTGCGACGTGCTGCCCGTGGAGGCGCAGCTCAAGCTCATCCGCTCCTTCCTGCCGGATGCCAAGAAGATCGGCATTCTCTACACCACCAGCGAGACCAATTCCGAGAGCCAGCTCAAGCTCTATCAGGATCTGGCGGGCGCCTACGGCTTTGAGATCGTGGCGTCGGGCATTTCCACCGGCGCGGACATTCCTCTGGCGTGCGACACCCTCCTGCCCCAGGTGGACTGCCTGACCAACCTGACCGACAACACCGTGGTCAGCTATCTGGCCGTGGTGCTGGACAAGGCCAACGCGCTGGGCAAGCCTGTCTTTGGCAGCGAGATCGAGCAGGTCAAGAACGGCTGCATCGCCTCCGAGGGCGTCGAATATATCTCCCTGGGCCAGCAGACCGGGCGCATGGCCGCGCAGGTGCTGGAGGGCGCCTTTGCTGGCGACATCGCCTTCGTGAGCAGCGAGGGTGGCGACATGTGCTACAATCCCGACGTGGCCGCGGCGCTGGGCGTGACGATTCCCGAAGCGGATCTGGCGCGCGGCATCGACGTGCTGGACCTGACGGACCCGCGCGCCTTCGCCTCCGGCGACTGCGAATTCATCGACGGTTTCCACGGCGGGGAAGTGACCTACGCCCGGGTGCTGCGGGCCATGGCGGACCGCTGGCCCGCGCTGCTTTCCTATGTCAATATGGAGCGGCTCAATGCCGCCATCCGGGACCGGCAGGGGCACGCCCTGGTGCCCGACGAACGGCTTACCGGCCTGCCGGAAACGGATTTCATGCGCTTCGGCTGCCCCAAACGTCAACCATGAGGGGGAAATATGTCCCTTTTCCATTACGTTCTCCTTGCCGCGGCCGGTCTGGCCTGCCTTTTCTTCGACGCGGGCGCGGCGCACGCCATAAGCCAGACGGCTTCCCCCGGTCAGATGGCTGAAAAACCTGCCACCGCCGCCACGCGCGCGGTCAACGAAGCTGTGGCCGGAGAGCTGGATTTCAACGATCGGCAGGACTATGAGGACGCCCAGCGCGGCTTCATCGCCCCCCTGCCGGATCAGGGCCGCATTGTGGACAAAAGCGGCCGGGAAACCTGGAGCCTGGAAAAATACGCCTTTCTGGCCCCGGCCATGAGCCGGGACATGCCGCCCTCCCGCATCATGCCCACGCCCGCGCCGGACACGGTGAATCCCAGCCTCTGGCGGCAGTCGCAACTGGTGTTGCGCGACGGCCTGTACCAGGTCACGGAGCGCATCTATCAGGTGCGCAACGCGGACCTTTCCAATATGACCATTATTGAGGGCGACACGGGCCTGATTGTGGCGGACCCGCTGATTTCCGCCGAAAACGCGGCCGCCGCCCTGCATCTCTATTACGAGCACCGGCCGCGCAAGCCCGTGAAGACGGTCATCTATTCGCACAGCCATGTGGACCACTATGGCGGCGTGCTGGGCGTGACCACGGAAAAGGACGTCAAAAGCGGCGCGGTGCAGATCATCGCGCCCGAGGGTTTTCTGCGCGCGGCCATGTCCGAAAACGTCATGGCCGGCACGGCCATGGGCCGCCGGGCCCAGTACATGTACGGCGAACTGCTGCCGCCGTCGCCCACCGGCCATGTGGGCGCGGGGCTGGGCCTGAAGAATTCCTCCGGCGCGACCGGGCTCATCCCGCCCACGCGCACCATCGCCCGGAGCGGCGAACGCCTTGCGCTGGACGGCCTGACCTTTGTCTTCCTCCTGGCTCCCAATACCGAGGCTCCGGCGGAAATGCACTGGTACATTCCCGAACTCAAAGCCCTGACCGCCGCCGAGAATTGCACCCACACCATGCACAATCTCTACACCCTGCGCGGGGCCAAGACGCGCGATCCCCTGAGCTGGTGCCGCGCCATCAACGAAACCCTGGCCCAGTGGGGCAATGAGGCCGAAGTGCTCTACAGCATGCATCACTGGCCGGTTTGGGGCAACGCGCGGGTACGCCAAACTCTGGCCCTGACCAGCGACCTCTACCGTTACATCAACGATCAGACCCTGCATCTGGCCAATCAGGGCCAGACCATGCTGGAAATCGCGGAAAACCTGCGACTGCCGCCGGAGCTGAATCGCATTTTCGGCCTGCGCGGCTATTACGGCAGCCTGAACCACAACGTCAAAGCCGTGTACAATTTCTATCTGGGCTGGTTTGACGGCAATCCCGCGCATCTGCACTCCTTGCCGCCGCGCGAGGCTGCCCGCAAGTACGTGGAATACATGGGCGGGGCCGGGGCCGTCGTGCAGCGCGCCCGCAAGGATTTCGAGCAGGGCCGGTACCGCTGGGTGGCCCAGGTGCTGAATCACGTGATCTTTGCCGATCCCGGCAATACGGAGGCCCGCGCGCTGGCGGCGGACGCCCTGGAACAGCTGGGCTATCAGGCGGAAAGCGGCCCCTGGCGCAATTTCTATCTCAGCGGCGCGCGGGATCTGCGCGGCCTGCCTCCGGCCAGGGACAAAAACGCGGCGCAGAAGAGCAACAGCCAGTCGCGGGCCATGACTCCGGATCTCTATTTCGACTATCTGGGCGTGCGTCTCAATGCCCAACGGGCTGAAGGCCACAGGCTCAGCCTGCGGATGAACGTGTCCGATCTGGAGCAGATCTGGAATCTGCGGCTGGGCAACAGCGTGTTGCACGCCCGTCTGAGCACGGACGACCCCGACGCGGGGATCGAACCGGACGTCACACTGACCGCCGACATGCCCACGGTCATGGCCCTGTTTGAAAAACGTCTGCCCCTGGATCAGGCCGTAAAGCGGGGCATGATCCAGGGTGACCGCCAGACCCTGACGGAACTGCTGGGCCTGCTGGACAGCTTCACCCCCGACTTTCCTCTGGTATTGCCCGGAAAGGAATAATCGCGCATGTCCATTGTTTTTTCCCTCCGGCGTTTCCCGTGCCGGGTTCCGGCCGCATTCCTGGCCTTGGCTCTGATCCTGGCGCTGACCGCTCCCGGCGGCATTCCCGCGGTCCGGGCCACCGCTCCGGCGGATCAGGTTCAGACACCGCCCCAGACGCAGGTTCAGACGCCGCGTCCGGCAACGCCTCCCGCCGCTCCCAAGGCCGCGCCGACCCGCAAGAAAAAATCCAAGACACGCAAGAAAAACGCGGCGGCCCGGACCGCTCCGGCGGCAGCCGGTGCCGCCGCCGGAGCGGGCGCGACGACGCAAACACCCGCGCCCGACGCGCTCTCTCCCTCACAGGCGGAAGAAACTCCGGAGCGGGACCCGGCCCCGGCTCTGCCCGAGGGACCGGCGGGCGACGCCGCCCGCGCTTACGCCCGGGGGGATTTCCTCACGGCCAGGGATATCTGGCAAAAACTGGCCGAAGGGGGCGACGGCCAGGCCATGAACAATCTGGGCGTGCTCTATGACCAGGGCCAGGGCGTGGAACCCGACACGGGCCGCGCTTTGCACTGGTTCGCCCAATCGGCCAAGGCCGGGCACCCCTCGGGCATGAGCAATTACGGCCGCATGCTGGAGCAGGGGCGAGGCATGACCGCCAATCCCGGCGAAGCGGCCCGCTGGTTCGATCTAGCGGCCCGCCAGGGCCAGCCGGAAGCCCAGTACAACCTGGGCCTGCTGTATGAGCAGGGTCGGGGCGTGCCGCGGGACGACAAGGCGGCCGCCGCCTGGTACAGCCGGGCCGCGGCCCAGCAGCAGACCGAGGCCATGGCCCGGCTGGGGCATTTCTACCGCGCGGGGCAGGGTGTGGAAAAAAATTCCGCGCGCGCCGCCTTGCTGCTCTACGCAGCGGCTATGAACGGCGAAGACGGAGCCATCCGCGAGCTTGAGGAGATGGCCAAGGAGGGACCGGCCCGGCCGGCCGCCGTGCTCTTCGGCCACAAGCTGGACAATACCGACCGCGCCGCCATGCGCGCGGCCCTGAAAAAATCCGGCACGCCCGCCAGCCGCGAAAGCGACGACTTTATCTGCGACCTCTACGACGTGCGCCGCGTGGTTCCCGGCGCGGAGCAGATGGCCGCCTGTTACGGACCGGGAGCGACCGCGCCGCTGGGTTTTCTGAAAATCGACTATGCCGCGCCGGATAAAGCCACGGCCGGGCGCATCCTGCGCATGGTCGAAGAGCGCTTCGGCCCGCCCTCGGCCGGGGAGGGAGACGACGCCCGGCTCTGGAATCTGGGCTCCGTGGTGGTGGCCACCCAGTACGCGCCTACCCACCGCCAGATGAGCCTGATGTACATGGTGCCGCGCGTCTACCATCTGACCCGGCGGCCATGAGCCGGGCAGACAGAACGAGAAAGAGCACCGGCTTCAGACGTTCCGCAGGATTGTTGTTTTTTTGCCATATCCGCCGTTTCCGCGCGAACGGCGTTATCAAATGTTTTTGAACCGAAACCGGCCGCTGTCTTGCCCCTACGAAAAAACGCCACCCTGCAAGATTTCCGCAATGCCGGTCCCCCCGCCCGCATTCCGGCCGCACGGCGGCGTTCCCGGCAACCGGAAAGTACCGCTGCGGCCGCCGGCCAGCCAAGAGCATCCGCTGGACGGGGGAGGTTCTTTTGTCTATTATGTTGAATAATCACAATGTATTTGTATTTTGGTGAGATGGAGGCTTCATGGTGGATGACAGCGCGAAAAGCGGCCTTGCGAAGCGTATTCAGGTCAGACAGATCAAACAGACCATGGAAAAAACCGTGGCCGAGAGCAAAAATCAGGACAAGTCCTATGGCGAGGCCGTCATTGAGTATCTGCGCGATAACGGCCAGATCATCTGCATTTCCGACGACAACGCCTTTATAGATCTGCTGCGCGAGGTCGTCTGCACGCGGCTGAAAATGCCCACGGGCTGCCTGACCATCAGCAGCAACGCCGACATGCTGCTGCATACCGTGCGCCAGATGATCTCCACCAAGAACGCGCCCCTGCTGCTCATTGAACAGACTCTCAGAAACCGGGACATGACCTACCTGCTCCGTCAGCTCAAAAACGGCTTCCCGGAGCTGTGGATCATCATCGTCACCCACGAGACCAATAAGCAGCGTTTCGTCCTCCTGCACGAGAGCGGCGTGGACAACTGCATCGTCAAACCCATCGGCGTGCAGGCCCTGCTGGAAAAAATCGCCCTGACCATCAAGCCCCACGGCAAACTGGGCCGGGTGCTGGAATGGGCGCGCACCCTCATGGCCCAGGGCGAACATCTGCGCGCCCTGCAGGTCTGCAAACAGGCGCTGGATCTCAAGGCCAATTCGGCGGCGGCCCTGCTGCTCATCGGCGATATTTTCCGCGCCATGCAGCAATACGACAAGGCCTGCGAAGCCTATGAAAACGCCAGCCGCACCTCTTCCATGTACCTCGAACCCCTGCGCAAGCTGGCGGAAGTTTACGCGGATACCGGCAATACGGCCAAACAGCTGGCATGCCTGGAGCGGCTGGACGAACTCTCGCCCCTGAACGTGGAACGCAAGCTGACCATCGGCGAACTCTACCTCCAGCTGAACCGCCCGGAAAACGCCAAGAAAATTTTTGACCAGGCCATGCTTCTCTCGGACCGCGAAGCCACGGAATACGTCTCGGGCGTGGCCTTCCGGGTGGCTGACGTCTATATGGACAAGGATCCGCAGACCGCAGCCTCCTTTTTGCAGCGCGGCCTGGAGGCCAAGAAGGGATTCTGGGGTCCGGAAGATATGCTCACCTTCAACCGCGTGGGCATTCTGTTGCGCCGCGCCGGCAAATGGCGCGAAGCCGCCGAGGAATATCTCAAGGCCCTGAAGGTGGCCCCCAACGACGAAAACCTGCACTACAACCTGGGCATGGCCTATCTGGAAGGCAAAGACTTCGAAGCCGCCCGCTCCTCCACGCTCAAGGCCCTGGCCCTCAACCCGGACCTGCCGCGCAAATCCTCTCTGGTCGCCAGCAACCTGGCCACGGTCTTCGTACAAACCGGCGACAACATGCACGCGCTGCCGCTGCTGCGCCTGGCTCTGGAGCAGGATCCGGGCAACGGCACGGCCAGGGACATGCTGGCCCAGGTCGGCCAGACGGACCAGACCAGCCGGGGAGAAAACTGATCCCATAATCCGGGGCCGCCCCCGTCCCTGAACGGAGCTTTCTGCACCGGCGTCGTCAGACGCCGGTTTTTTTGCGCCCGTCATCCGGCGGCGCGGACAGGACATTTTCACTGATGCGTCTTCGGCATATGCATTAAAAAGCATATTCCTTACTTAAAATACAACCCCTCTGTTATGCAGCAACAAACATATTGCGGATCATTGCATATACGCTATAGTTCAACATACTTGTAGTGTATTCCGATTATCGCATCCTTTTCATACAGCCGAGGTCGCTATGGACAAAATTTTGCGCATCAATGTGGACGCCGAGGGCGGACCCAAGATCAGGGAAGAACGTCTGGGCGAATACGCGGGGCTTGCGGGGCGCGCCCTGACCACCGCCGTCATCTGCAAGGAAGTGCCCCCCACCTGCCATCCCCTGGGACCCGAAAACAAGCTGGTCTTCGCGCCCGGCATGCTCTGCGCCACCACGGCGGGCTCCTCGGGCCGGATTTCCGTAGGCTGCAAAAGCCCGCTCACCGGCGGCATCAAGGAATCCAATGCCGGCGGCACCGGCGGCCAGTATATGGCCCGTCTGGGCTATGCGGCCATCATCATCGAGGGCCAGCGCCGCGGCGACGATCTGTACAAGGTCGTCATCAAGGCCAGCGGCGTGACCGTGGAAAAGTGCAATGAGCTGGCCATGCTTTCCAACTATCCCTGCGTGGCGAAACTGCGCGAGGAATACGGCGAAGGCCCCGGCTTTGTGACCATCGGCACTGCCGGTGAAATGCGCATGTGCAATTCCACCATCTGCTTCACCGACCCCGAAGGCCGGGCCACCCGCCACGCCGGGCGCGGCGGCGTGGGCGCGGTTATGGGTTCCAAGGGCATCAAGGCCATCGTGCTCGACCCGGCGGATACCCCGGTCATGCGCAAGGCCCGGAATGCCGAAGCCTTCAAGGACGCCTGCAAGCGCTTCGCCAAGGGCATCACCTCCCATCCGGTCACCGGCCAGGGCCTGCCCGCCTACGGCACCAATGTGCTGGTCAACATCCTCAACGAAGCCGGCGGTCTGCCCACCCACAACTTCAAGGAAGGCCGCTTCGCGGGCGCGGAAAAAATCTGCGCCGAAACCATGGTGGAGATCCAGAAAAAGCGCGGCGGCAACCCCACCCACGGCTGTCACCGGGGCTGTATCATGAAGTGTTCCGGCATTTGCGTAGACGAAAACGGCAAGTATCTCTCCAAGCAGCCGGAGTATGAGACGGTCTGGGGTCACGGCGCCAACTGCGGCGTGGACAATCTGGACGACATCATCCGCATGGACTACCTGGAAGACGACTACGGCCTGGACACCATTGAGACCGGGGCCACGCTGGGCGTGCTGATGGAAGCCGGGGTCATTCCCTGGGGCGACTCCAAGGCCTGCATGGAAATGATCCACGAGATCGGCAAGGGCACGCCCATGGGCCGCATTCTGGGCGCGGGCACGGCCACCACGGCCCGCTGCTACGGCCTGGAGCGCGCTCCCGTGGTCAAGGGCCAGGCCATGCCCGCCTACGACCCGCGCGCGGTCAAGGGCGTAGGCGTAACCTACGCCACCACGCCCATGGGGGCGGACCACACCGCCGGTTACGCCGTGGCCACCAACATTCTGGGCCTCGGCGGCAAGGTCGATCCGCTCAAGCCGCAGGGCCAGGTGGAGCTCTCCCGCAATCTCCAGATCGCCACCGCTGCCCTGGACTCCACGGGCTACTGCATCTTTGTGGCCTTCTGCATTCTGGACCAGCCCGAAACATTCCAGGCTCTCATCGACACTCTCAGCGCCTTCACCGGTCAGGAAATGACCGGCGACGACGTGGTGGCCCTGGGCAAGAACATCCTCAGGCAGGAACGTGAATTCAACGCGGCCGCCGGTTTCACCCGCGCCCACGACCGCCTGCCCATGTATATGCGCCGCGAACAGCTGCCGCCGCACAACACCACCTTTGACGTGAGCGACGAAGAGCTGGACAGCGTCTTCAACTTCTAAAAAACGTATCATGGCGGCCGGGTTTTGCCCGGCCGCCCTTTTTCGGATACTATCATCTCATGCCGGACGACCTGTCTCAGCTTGAATCAGCCATCCATGGCGCGGCCCGTGACGGCCGCATCACGGAACAGACCCTGCTTGAACTGGCCTCCGCCGCCGGGGTGGACCTGCTCGCGGCCCAGCGGGCCGCCTGCCGCGTCGGCATCTGGCCCGCACGCTATGTCCGCAACGCCCGGCAGCTCTCCCTCCAGGACCAGCTGGCCCTGCTGGAAAGCCGGGTCCTGCTGGTGGGACTGGGCGGTCTGGGCGGCTGGCTGCTGGAACTTCTGGCCCGCCTGGGCGTGGGCGCCATTACCGGCGTGGACGCCGACCGTTTTGAGGAATCCAATCTGAACCGCCAGTTGCTGGGCGACGCGGACAACCTGGGCCAGAGCAAGGCCGAGGCCGCCGCCGCGCGCATGGCCGTGGTCAATCCGGCAACGCATTTTACGCCTGTGGCCCGCTTCGCGGACGAAGCCCTGTCCGTCCGTCTGCTGCGCGGCATGGATCTGGCCCTGGACGCCCTGGGCGGTCTGGACTGCCGCCTGCCCTTGCAGGAGGCCGCCGCCAGGGCGGACGTACCCCTGGTCAGCGCGGGCATCGCGGGCCTCACCGGCTGGGTGGCCGTGGTTTTGCCCGGTCGGCCGGGTCCGGTCCAGTGGCTGGGAGCGGGCGCGGCGGAAAGCGCGACCGCGCCCGAGGAAGAACTGGGCAATCTCGCGCCCACGGCGGCCATGGCCGCGTCACTGCAAGCCGCCGAAGCCCTGAAGCTGCTCACGGGACGCCCTCCGGCGCCGGGCATGTTCATTTTTGATCTGGCGGACGGCGACGTTCAGCGCATCCGCCTGTAAATCCCGCCAGCCGCCGCATTAAGGAACGATTATGCGATTGAACGTCAAATGTTTCGCCACCCTGGCGGAAAAAAGCCCGCCGGGCGGCGTCTGTGAACTGCCCGAAGGCGCGGACGCGGCACGGCTCATGCTTACCCTAGGCGTGCCCGCCGCCGAGGTAAAACTCATCTTCATCAACGGCGTGGCCGCCGAACCTGACGCCGTGCTCCACGACGGCGACCGGGTGGGACTTTTCCCGGCCGTGGGCGGGGGTTAGGACACCTCACCTGAAGAAATCCCCCCCAAGACGCTTCATTTCCATCCGCCTCCAGTCCGCCTCAAACCGGCAACGCCGGATATGATCAATGCGGCGGCGTCAGAACGCTGATAAAAGCGTTTTGGCGCACATGGCCAGGATGAGGAAAAAAACCAGATTGCGGAACAACGCCGGTGGGCAGCGGGCCACAATCCGGCTGCCCAGCCAGCTGAAGACCGCAATGACCGGGATCAGTTTCAGGGCAGAGATGATCAGATCGGGCGGCAGCATGCCGTTCAGGAAAAAGCTGACGGCCCTGACGAAATTGCTGATCAAAATCAACACGCAGCAGGTGGCGACGAAAACCCGGCTCTCCAGTTTGAGATGCACCATACTGAAGGCGTAGAACACGCTGCCCGCGTTGACGACATTGAACACCCCTCCCAGAAAGGAGGCCAGATACGCGGGTATGGCCGTTGCCGCGAATGAGGCCGGCAGACGGGCAGTCAGATGGTGCAGCCCCCTGCAGGGCAAAAGGTTGCTCAGGGCATAAGTCACGCCGATGACGCCGATCACTGTTTTCAGCGTATTGGCGGGCAGATGCTGCACAGCGAGGCTGCCGCACAGCACGCCGATGACGGAAAGCCCTGCCATGACTGTCAGGACAGGGGGGGCGATCCAGCGCTTCCAGTGACAACCGACAGCTATGATGTCCATGAGGAGCAAGAGCGGCGCGGTGGCGGCCAAGGCTTTGAACGGGTCGAAAATCAGGCTCAGGGCCGGAAGCAGAAAAAGCCCGGCGCCGATGCCCGCCCCACTTTTCAGAAAGGCGGCGAAGGCCGTAGCGACAAATAGAATTGTCAATTCCGCGCTTGTCATACATCCCTCAGAGGCGCTGCGGCCGCGACAAAGAAAAAGGCCCGATGGAGCCTTGCCTTCTCCATCGGGCCGGGGACGGGTTGGGTTACTTTTCAATGAACGGCTGGAGCAAATCCTTGAGGATCGCTTCGCGCCTTTCAAATATCTTGAGCATGGCCTGGCGGTCCAGTATGCGGTACGGGACGCCGGTCTTCTTCATGTTTTCGATCACGATGGGGTCGTTGAACATTTCGTAAGCCTTTTGGGCGGCCTTTTCCACGATAGCCTTGTCCACGCCTGCGGGCAGAGCGTAGCCGCGGAAGTTGGTCGTGGCATCATCCAGATTCTTGTAACCTTGTTCAATGAAAGTCGGCACCTCGGGCATAAACTCGTGCCGTTGCAGATCGGCGATGCCCAGGACCTTGATCTTGTCCGGGGCGCGCATGGCGATGGACAGATTGTTGAAGCTGCCCATGACCTTGCCGGCCAGGACAGATTGCAGCGCGTCAGAGCCGCCCTTTTCAGGAATATAGGTCAGATTGATCCCCGCTTCTTTCTGTAAAAGCAGAAGGGCGATGTGATGACCCACAAAGAGGCCTGAACCGTTCAGGGTGACCTTGCCGGGATTCGCCTTGGCGTAGTCCACCATGTCGGCCACACTGTTGAAGGGTGAATCCTTGGCTACGAAGAGCACTACCGGGTCCGCCGCAAAGTTGGCCAGCGGCTCAAGCGTGCGGATGCTGTACTTGGCGTTCTTCTTGACGATGGATTGGGCGATGAAATTGGGCAGGTTGTAAACAGTCATGGTCAGGCCGTCGCGGCTGCCCCGGTCCATGAACCAGTTCCAGCCGGTCAGACCGCCCGCGCCCGCCTTGTTCAGGATAACGATGGGCTGGCCGAAGTATTTTTCAGCGGGCATGGCGCAGATGCGGGCCTGCACGTCGGTCTGGGAGCCGACGGAATAGGTGCACACGGCGGTGATGGGCCCGGAGGGATAGCCATCGGCCGGGCCCGCGCCCGCTGCCGCCGGCAACAGCAGGAGCGCAGCGGCCAGCACAACGCGGAAAATGCGGTTCATACCATATCTCCTTTGTTACAGATTAAACCCATGAAGTTCCCTGCGGGAACCGGACAACCTTTAAAACTGCATAAAGCCCTTGGGGATCTGGACGGTCAAAGCCACGGTAAAAAGCAGATACAGAAAACCGATGCAGACAAAGGCCACAAGCAGCCGTTTGAGCGCGCCCACGGGAGTGATCGCCATGGGCTGGGCGATCAGCGACGCGACTGTCAGGTAGATGAAGGATGCCAGATAGAAGCCCATCCACTCCAAAACGGCGATATACAGCACCGTGAGGGCGCACAGGACGCCCACCCGTTTCAGCGGATAACCCTTGAGCGTCAGTATGGCGTCGATCTTCTGCCTGTTGCGGAAAAAGGCCAGTATGTACTGTCCCGCATTGAGGAGCCCCATCAGGTACAAAAGGAACCTGGGGACCAGCAGGGATTGCTCGTCTTGCGGACCGTCCATCTGGAAGGCGAAGAAAACGATGATGAGGGTCATGGTCAGAGTGGCGGCGAATTCCCTAGGCATGACTGGCCTCCTTTTGCCGGGCGGCGAGCCTGGCTCTGGCCCTGCGGGCGAACTTGACCTCGCTGTATGCGGCATAGACCAGCGACAGCAGGCAAAGGCCGACGAGAACCTGGTTCAGCGTACCGCCGAAGAAATATTGCCACATCCCCACGTCGGTATTGGCTATCATCCTGCCGCGCAGGAAGTTCTCTTCCGCCAGAGGACCGAGGATGATGCCCAGCACGATGGGAGCGCTGGGAATGCCCAGTTTTTTGAACAGCAGCATCAGCGCGCCCAGGCCGAACATGATCAGCACGTCCTCGAAACTGTTCTGCACGCAATAGGAGCCGAAGACGCAGAGGATCATCACGGTGCCGAACATCATGTAGTTGGGCACATTGCTCACGACATGCGTATAGCGCGAGGCGAGGATGCCGAAGCCAAACATGAAAAACTGGGCGATGAACATGCCGATGATGAAGGGATAGGTGATGTCGGCATTCTTGGTGAAAAGCTCCGGTCCGGGGAGCAGCCCCTGGATCAGCAGGCCGCCCAGAAGAACGGCGGCCGTCGGGCTGCCGGGGATGGACAGGGTCAAAAGCGGGATACAGGCCGGAGCCACGGTGGCGTTGTTGGCGCATTCGCTGGCGCAGACCCCCTCAGGATCGCCCGTGCCGAAACGTTCCGGATTTTTATCCATCTTCTTCACCTGGTCATAGGCCATCAGACCCGCCACCTGCGCGCCCGCCCCGGGGATGACGCCGATGATGGTGCCGAGGATGCTGCCGAGGGTCAGGGTACGCAGATATCTGGCATGGTTTTTGATAACCTTGAGCAGAAGGCCGCCCTTGATCTGTACCTTCATTTTTTCAAAAACGACATGTGAATCCTCCATCATTTCGACCACCTGCGGAATGGCGAAGAGGCCGATAAGAGCAGGCACAATGGCTATGCCCGCGGTCAGCATCTCATGGAAGATGAAGCGGCCCTCTCCTGTGACGTTGCTTTCGCCTATGCAGCCCAGGAAGAGGCCCAGAGCGCCGCCGAAAAGACCTTTGAGCATGGCCCCTGAAGAAAGTCCGGCAATGACGGTGATGCCGAAGACGGTTGTCCAGAAAAGTTCGGAGGGGCCGAAGCGCATGGCGAATTCGGACATGGGCGGCGTAAGGAAGATCAGTGCGAGAGCCCCCACAACACCGCCGACCAGGGAGGAAACGAACGTGGTGTACAGCGCTTCCTGCGCCCGGCCCTGTTTGGCCATGGGATAGCCGTCAAGCAGGGTGGCAATGGAGGCGGGCGCCCCGGGGATGCTTAACAAAATGGCCGAAATGGAGCCGCCCGCCACGGCGGAAGTATAGACCGCACCCAGCAGGAGCAGGGAAGGTACAGGCGGCATGTAGAAGGTAAACGGCACCAGCAGGGCCACGGCCATGGTGGGACTCAGCCCCGGCATGGCTCCGAAGAAAAGCCCGCCGACCGACCCGCAAACAAGCACCAGAAAGTTGGACCAGGTCAGGACATTGGGTAAATACTCAAGCAGTTGTTCCATGGTCAGTGCTCCTCGATCAACTTTACGATAAACCCGGCTTACCGGCTTTTAACGTTAAAGTTGACGCATCCGTCGGCCTTGATCTTGTCCACCAGGCCGGATTCCCAGTCAAAATAGTCTTGCATGGCTTCTTTTGAGGCGTTGACGTCGGTATAGGGGCGGTACCAGATATCGTCTTCGGCGCACAAGGCGCAGGGCATGCCTGTTTCAAGAGGCAGGCCCGCCCTTTCCCAGGCAGGGGTGCCGCCCTGGATGAAGCTCACAGCGGCGTCCGGCCAAAGAGCGCGCGCGTCTTGCGCCGCCAGCGCCGCATGGGCGCTTTGCTCGGCGGTCAGGATGATGCGCCCGGCCTGAGGGTAGAGAGCGCGCACCCGCGGCAGATACGCCCGGGCGACCCATTTCGCGCCGCATATATGGCGGGCCCGATGCAGGTTGCTGGCTCCCACATTGATGCACAATATCCCGGCCCGGCTTTCCATCTGCCGGGCCGCTTCCTCGGCGCTGACGCCGCCTGCGGGGGCGCGGCCTTCGGGGCAGTCCCCGCCCTCGGTCAGCCCCTGGGGGGCCAGCACGGCGGCATTGAAAATACCGCCCTTGAGCACGAAAACCTGAGGCAATCCCATCTGCTGCAACCAATGAGCCGTCATGATGGCGCGCAGTTCGTCATCGTCCATGAGAATGTAGCGCCCGTTGCGCACGGCCGCGTATTCGTCCGTAGCCTGGACCAGTTGGCCGCCCTGGGCGGAGATCGAGCCCGGGATATGGCCGGACGCGTATTCCCGGGGCTGGCGCACGTCGAAAAGATAGAGCGTCTTGTGGCCCGCTTCCGCCTGCCAGGCGGCAACCTGCCGCGGGTCGACGAAGCGGACATGGTACATTTCGGCCACCTTGCGGATACGCTGTTCGGCCATATGCCGGCCTTCCTCCGTGATGGGAGGCACCGGCCGGGTGGAACCGTATTCCAGGTCAAAACCCGCAAGCTGCCAGTTCATGGTGCCGCCCTTGAGGGCCACAACCCGATTGGGAACAGCGGCGTTGAGCAAAGTCTGCGTGCCGATGATGCTTCTTGTCCGCCCCGCGCAGTTGATGATGATGGTCGTGCCGGGATCTTTGACTACTTCGGCCAGACGGTAGGTCACTTCGCAACCGGGCAGATTTATGCTGCCCGGAATGTTCATATTGCGGTATTCGCCTGTGGGCCTGACATCGATGACAATGGTCCGGACCCGGATGTCGTCGAGCAGTTCCTTGATTTTTTCGGGGGGTAGGCGCGGCGTTTGCTGCACGACTTCAACGTATTCGCCAAAACCCTTGCTCAGGGCCCCGACCCCGTTAACAGTGACGAAACCCGCCTCCCTCCATGCCTTCAGGCCTCCGCCAACGACGCGGACAGCGCGGTAGCCCATGGCCGCCAGAACCCGGGCGGCACGTTCACCACGATTGAGGTCTTCAGACAGACCGTCATCCATCACAAAAACAGGTGTTTTCTTGCAGGGGACGAGCCTCTCGACCATCAATTCCAGTCTGCTCAGAGGTGCGCAACAGGCCAATAAAATATGCGCTCTGGAAAATTCTTCTTGCTCCCGCACATCAAGCAAGGCAAATTCCGTCTCTCCTCGCAATGTGTTATGCAAGTCATGTACAGAAATGTCGGCAGCTACAGTAGTCATACATGGCTCCTTCTGGACAATGCATTATCCTGTTGACGAATAAAAACACCTGTATACCGGTGCGGTATGTTGCTGTTTCGCATAAGCAGGATTTGTGCCAATGTTCACATAGCCTTATTTTTTCTATAACACACTTAATTTACTATATTTTAGCAAAAATCCCCTTGAGGCTTGACGTTACCATCACTGAGAATATATGCATATTTTGAGATTTTTTCTTTTTTTTAAGAATACGGTTGCGCAGAAATTCTGCTCGCCGGAATATGACTCTTGCTAATATTTAAAATGACCTGTGACGCAAAGTCCAGCATGCTAAAATTATAATGTTGTTTATAATTGGCAAAAATAAACTTCTTATAATATTTCATTTATCGAAAGGTATATGACAATGAAGCAGGAAAAATATCGCTTTGCCCTTCTCGTACATTCATATGAAATAATCGAAGAATGCAAAAAGGCCATGGACAATTCGCCTGATGAGATCCGCTATGAGCTTGTCGATTTTGAAACCGGACCGAAAATGGCGCGCGAATGTCTTGATAACGGCTTTGAAGTGATCTTGTGCCACGGTGGTACGGGTGACACCATTTTCCGCTCCGTGCCGCATTCCGTCGTCAAGATCGAACGCTCCGACATGGACGTGCTCAGAGCCTTGCGCGTGGCGAAACAGTATTCCGACAAGATCATCCTGGCATCATACCAGGATGAATTTCATGACACTATTGCTGTGGAAATGGAACGTCTGTTGAACATCAAGGTGCAAAACGCCACCTATGACTCACCGTCAATGATGCGGCAAGCCATACAGCAATGCGTACTGCAAGGCTTCAAGGTGCTCATCGGCGGCGGCGTGAGCAAGGCCTGCATGGAAGAATACGGCGGCCGCGGATTCATCATCAAGCCCACGCACCGAAGTATTCAGCTGGCGTTCAAGCGCGGCCGCCATCTTGCCCATTCCCAGCGCGAGGCCAAACGCCGCAACGGCAACATGATGATGATCATGGAGCATTTGCAGGAGGGCGTGCTCTGCATTGATTCGGAGCAGCACGTCCTTATTGCCAATAAAGCGGCTTACCAGTTGCTCAAGGTGCCGCCTCAGGCGGATGAAACGTTTTTCAGCTCTTTTTTCCAGCCGCTCGGCCTTCTCGACACCCTGCAGGATCTGACTCCCCGGGAAAACAAGCTGGTCGACCTGCGGGGCGAGGCCTTCATCGCCACAACATATCCGCTTATCTTGTATTCCGACACGCCGTGCGCGGTCAGCCTTTTTCGCGACACCCCGTCACTGCAGAACATCAGCAACAAAATCAACAAGGAGCTTTACTCCCGCGGCTTGTCCGCCCGCACGACCATTGACGACATCAAGGGGCAAAGCCAGCCGGTGCGGCTAATGAAAGAAAAGCTGCGCCAGTATGCGCCGTCGGACGTGAACATATTCATCCAGGGAGAGACAGGCTCGGGCAAGGAACTGGCGGCCCATGCCCTGCACGCGGCCAGCCTGCGGAAAAACAAGCCCTTTGTGCCGGTCAACATTTCCGCAGTGCCCGTGCAACTGATTGAAAGCGAACTCTTCGGCTATGAGGAAGGCGCTTTTACCGGGGCAAAACGCGGCGGGAAAGCCGGTTTTTTTGAAATGGCTCACAAGGGGACGCTTTTCCTGGATGAAATCGGCGATATCAGCGAGGAAATCCAATTGCGCCTGTTACGCGTTCTTGAGACGCGGGAGGTGCTCCGGGTGGGCGGCAATCGCATGTATCCCGTCGATGTGCGCGTTATCTGCGCCTCCAACAAGCCTCTTCTCCAGTTGGTGCAGGCGGGCCTGTTCCGCATGGATCTCTATTATCGCTTGTCCACATTCAAGTTGAGCGTGCCGCCATTGCGTCGCCGTCTCGAGGATATTCCCATCCTGCTGAATGATCTGCTGAAAAAATACCATTGCGGCAAAAAGGCGTTATCCGCGCCGATCCTGGAATGCCTGCGCCGCTACCAGTGGCCGGGCAATGTGCGGGAACTGTTGGCTATCATGGAAAACTACCTGCTTCTTCTGGGGGACAATCCGCCCGATCCGGCGTTGCTGACCAGCATTATGAACGAGCATAGCACGGACAGCGTGGAGGCCCTTCCCCCGGCAACAGCGCCCGCTTCCAGGCCGCGCCGCAGCCCCCTGCCCTTTTCTCCGCAAGAAGCGGATCCACCGGCGGATCCGCGCCGGACGCTCAAGCAAAGTCTGGACATGGCCCGTGACGCTATTTTGAAAAAAACCATGGACTTCTATGGCGGGGACAAAAAGCAGGCGGCGCAACACCTCGGCATCGGATATTCCTCCTTGTGCCGTCTGCTCAAAAAATACTGAAGGCGACTATGCGCAGGAACGGTCCGCCATTGCCGCCGCAAAAAAAGGCTTGCGGAAAAACGCAAGCCTTGAAAATTCCCCAAAAAACGGCTCAGTTTACTGCCGCCAGGGCGCTTCACTCCTGAAATCTGACGCCACACACCGCGCTTGCGTCCCGTCCGGCCCGGCGCTACGCTGTATCTTCTCGCCGCCCGGCGGCGTTTTTTCTGACGGGGAATGCCATGGTTATTTTCGCGGCCATGCTCCTGCTGGGGGCTGTGATCGGCTTTGTGGGCGCGGGTGGGGCCGGCGTGATGATCACCCTGCTCACCGTGGGTTTCAACGTGCCCATCCATACGGCTCTGGGCACGTCTCTGGCGGCCATGGCCTTCACTACCCTCTCCGGTTCGTACAGCCACTTCCGTGAAGGCAATGTGCTGCGCCGCCTGGGCCTGGCCATGGGCCTGTTCGGCGCTGTGGGCGCGTTCTGCGGGGCGCTGATCTCCTCCTCGCTCCACACGGAAGTCCTCACGCCGCTCACAGCGGCGGCCCTGCTGCTGTCGGCCTTGCTGATCCATCTGCGTATCTTTCATCCTCAGAGCCCGATCTTCCGTCAGCGCTTCTTTACGCCCAAGGGAGGCAGGTTCTGGCTGCTGGCAGGCCTGACCGGCATGGTGAACGGACTGATCTCCGGGGCCTGCGGCATCGGCGCGGCCTCCTTCATCCAACTGAGCCTGCTGCTGGTTTTCAACGTGCCGCTGTACCAGACTGTGGGCACCACAATGCTGATCATCCTGCCCATCGCGCTAATGGGCGGCGCAGGCTTTCTCAGCGCCGGGCATCTGGAGCCCCTGCTCTTTGTCCAGGTGCTGCTGGGTCAGGTCACCGGCGCGTTTTTCGGGGCCAAACTCACCCGTCTGGCCCCGCAGATACTGCTCAAAGTCGCCATGGTGGCCCTGCCCGCCGCGGGAGGAATCATTCTGCTGATGGCCCGCTGACCCGGCCCCCGCTTCGCGCAATGTTTCCGCCGTGCTGCGGAAATTGCAGGCATCTGGCGACAAGTCTGAAAAATGCTTAATAATACAATACGTTTTTTCAGTGGAGCAGTCCTGCACAGTCTGGTTCAAGTTCGGGGCCAAGTACATGACCGCTTCCGTGCTGCTGGTCATCGGCGCAACCTATGTGACGGACCTCTCCCTGGTCATCAACACCCTTTCCATCGCCAATACCCTCCAGGTCATCACAGTGGTCCTGGACGCGGGCCTCGGCGGCGTGCCGGTGGGCTTCCACTTCATTGAATCCAACGTTTCCGCCGGGCTGTTCATGGCCAATATGGGCGGCGCCGGCAACGTGGCCGTGCTTTCGGCGACCCGGCGTATGGTTCTGATGCCTTTCGCCCGGATTCCCTTCCACCTCGACGGCGTGCTCATTCTGGCGCTGGTGGGCCTGGTGGCGCCGCTGCTGATGCGGTAACCGTTCCACACGCAAAGAGCCTCATCCGTTTCCCGCGGCTTTCTGGTCGGCGGGGACTTTGCCGAGGCTTCCGCTACGCCCTCTCTTGGACTGCGTTACAGGACCACCACCGGCTTGATCAGATCCCGGGGTTTGTCTTTCATCATCAGAAGGGCCTTCTCAATGTGTTCAAAACCCTGGAAACGGTGGGTCAACAATGGAGCCACATTCAAACGTCCGGTGACCAGCAGGCTGGCCAGCTTTTCCATGCGCAGCCGCCCGCCGGGCATCAGGCCGCCGGCCACGGTTTTATGGCCCATGCCACACCCCCACTCCACCCGGGGGATTTTAACATAGTCGCCCGAACCCAGATAGTTGACGTTGCCGATGCGGCCACCCGGCTTGAGCACACGGATTACCTCCGCGAAGGTATCCACATCGCCGCCCGCTATAATAGCCTTGTCGACGCCCTTGCCCCTGGTTTTGTCCATGACCTGGCTGACGATGTCGCCATCGCGGTAGTTAATGATGTCCGTCGCGCCATAAGAGCGCGCCGCTTCTGCGCAAACGGGGCGCGAGCCCACGGCGAAAATCTCTCCGGCTCCGCGCAGGGCGGCGCCGGCCACGCCCATGAGGCCCACCGGGCCGATGCCCACCACCAGCACGGAGTCGCCGTACTGCACATCGGCCAGTTCCGAACCGTGCAGGCCCGTAGGAACCATGTCGCTGAGCATGACGGCCTCGGCGGGGTCAATGGCGGGCGGCAAATGCGCTAAATTGCCGTCAGCGTCGTTTACGTGAAAAAATTCACCGAATACGCCGTCCTTGAAATTGGAGAATTTCCATCCGGCAAGCATCCCACCGGAATGCATGGAGAATCCAGCCTGAGCCTCCAGCGAATTCCAGTCCGGAGTGATGGCCGGCACGATAACCTTGTCGCCGGGCTTGAAGTCGCGCACAAGCGCGCCCACTTCCGTCACTTCGCCCACGGCCTCATGGCCCAGAATCATATCATGTCGGTCGCCCAGAGCCCCCTCCCAGACCGTATGGACATCCGAAGTGCAGGGTGAAACGGCAATAGGCCGCAGCAGCGCATCCAGAGGACCACATTGAGGCTTTTCCTTTTCAATCCAGCCGATCTGGTTCAGAGACAACATCGCGAAACCTTTCATGGCAGTGCTCCTTGCGTCAGGATTCCTGAACGGGTTGTTTATTCAACCTATCCAGCGCCCGGCACAGGGTCAAGTTCTTTTTTTCACATTTATTGATCTTCTAGTATTTCGGCATATTACCTTCCTACGGAACAATTCGCGCCGCACGCGTATCCCGCTGCAAGAAGGGGCGTCCCTGCGCGGCAAACACGCCATCCCGGCAATGAATATTTTCCCGCACGCGGCATGAAACGGCATCCGCACCGCGAACCGTGCATGTTTTCCTGAACAGCGATCAGTATTGAACTGCCGGCACGGGGATTTTTGTTCTCCGCCAAATTCCAGAGATACAAGAAATTCTTCCACTCAATCCCGCCAGTACCGAAGAGCGTATAGTCCTTTGCATATCTTTGCCCGGATACCACCGCGCGACGGCATGGTTTACATTCATCACGGCGGAAACCTTCTGCGCTGAGCAGCTTCAGCCCATGTGATCTATCTTACTTCATTGACAGTTTCGCTTATTGGGGAATGTGGATCTGTTATCTTTAAAAAAATTGGCGCCATCATTTCCAACTGGTAGCAAACTTTTATTTTTCGTGCTATCAATCAAAATCAGTGACACGTTTTTACAAAAAATAATATTTTTATCATTGAACAATTCCAGGAGTTCAATGCCCCCTATGCAAAGTACAGCGGATTTTCTTGCGCAACGCCGCCGCAAATATTTTGCCCTGGCGGCCTTGTCCGGCTTCGCCTGCGCGGCTCTTGCGCTGGGCCTCGGCCTTGGCCCCCACGGCTGGTCGCTGCCCTTTGCCGGAGCGACGGCCTCGGAATCGCGTATTTTCTGGCAGTTGCGGCTGCCGCGCGTGGTCATGGGCGCTCTGGTAGGCGGCGGACTGGCCATGGGGGGCGTGCTGTCCCAGGCGGTGCTGCGCAATCCCCTGGCCTCACCTTTTACCCTGGGCATTTCGTCCGGAGCCGCTTTCGGCGCGGCTCTGGTCATTGTGGGCGGCGTTTTCGGCATCTGGCAGATGGCGGCCGGGGCTTTTCTTTTCGCGGCGCTGACCGCGCTGGTCATCCTCGGCCTCGCCGGACTGCGGGGCAGCCGCCCCGAAACGCTGATTCTGGGCGGCGTGGCGGTGATGTTTCTTTTTTCCGCCGCCACCTCCTTTCTGCAATATCTGGGTACGGAACAGCAGGTGCAGGCCATTGTTTTCTGGAGTTTCGGCAATCTGGGCCGGGTGGGTTGGCCGGAAATTCTGACTGCGGCGTGCATGATCCTTCTGCCCTTGCCCCTGGCCTTGCGTCTGGCCTGGGATTTCAACGCCCTGGCCGCCGGGGAGGAAAGCGCGGCGGCCCTGGGCGTATCCGTGAGACAGCTGCGTACTCTGGGCATCCTAGCCGCGTCCGTCATGACCGCCGGGGCCATCTGCTTTACCGGGGTGATCGGTTTCATCGGGCTGGTCGCGCCGCATGTGGCCAGATTCTGCCTCGGCGGCGACCACCGCCTGCTGCTGCCCGGCGCGGCTTTTTTCGGCGCCGGTCTGGTGACCCTTGCCGACGCCGTAGCCAGAACCCTGCTCGGGCCGCAGGTCATTCCCGTGGGTATTGTCACGGCCTTTCTCGGCGTTCCGTTCTTTTTCTGGCTTTTGCTGTGCCGCGGCCAAAACCGGGCGGGAGGGCTCTGATGCCGTCCCGTCTGGAAGCGCGCGCCCTCGCTTTTGGCTATCCCGGCCACGCGCCTGTGCTTGACGCTGTGGATCTGACCCTGCGACGCGGCGAGGTGTGCGCCCTGCTCGGTCCCAACGGCGCGGGAAAGACCACACTTCTGCGGCTTCTGCTGGGTCTGCTGCGTCCCACCAAGGGGGAAATTCTGCTGGAGGGCGTTTCCCTGCAAAAGCTGACCGGCAAAGAACGCGCCCTGCGCATGGCCTATGTGCCGCAGGAGGCGCTGCCGCGCTTTCCCATGACGGTTTTTGAGGCCGTGCTGCTGGGCCGCAAGCCCCATATGCGCTGGGGACCGGGCAAAAACGACCTCGCCCGCACGGGCGAAACCCTGGCCCGGCTGGGCCTGGAAGCGCTGGCGCAGCGCCCTCTGGACGCGCTTTCCGGCGGACAGCGGCAAAAAGTGACCCTGGCCCGGGCGCTGGCGCAGGACACGGATTGGCTCCTGCTGGATGAGCCGGTCAGCAATCTGGATCTGCGGCATCAGATCGAAGTGCTGGATCTGGCGCGCCGCGTGGCGGAAAAGCGACATCTCGGCGTGCTGCTCTCGCTGCACGATGTGAACATGGCCGTCCGTTTCGCGCACACTGTGGCTCTGCTGGTGCCGTCGCCACGGGGGGCTCGCGTCGAAGCATGCGGCGAACCAACAATGGTGCTCACGCCCGAACGCATGCGCACGGTCTACGGCATCGCCATGCAAACCTACCACGGGGAGAACGGGCAAGTTCCCCTCTGGTTTCCCTCGCCACCGCAACCCTAACCTGGAGTGTTCCGTGAAGTTCCGACGTTCGTTGTCAGTCATCTGTCTCGCCGCCTGTTGCCTTACCCCGTGGTCCTCCGCCCTGGCGGAGCCGGATGATCCGGCGCGGGCAGAAATGAACCCCGTCGTTGTCACCGCCACCAGGACCAAACACAGCCTCGGCGATGTCTCCGCCGCCGTATCGGTGGTCACCCGCAAAGAACTCGACCAAATTCCGGCCCAGAATGTTCTGGACGTGCTGCGGACCATGTCCGGCGTCACCGTGGACAGCGACCGCAGCTCTTTCGGCAGCAGTACCTACAATAAGGTCATCATTCGCGGGATGGGCGGCAATACGCAGGGGCGCGTGCTGGTGCTGGTGGACGGCATGCCCGCCATGCCCGCGGGAACGAATATTTTCGAGTGGAACAGCATCAATCTGGACGCCGTGGAGCGCATTGAGGTGGTGCGCGGGCCGTCGTCGGCGCTGTACGGCTCCAGCGCCATGGGCGGCGTCATCAACATCATCACCCGCACCCCGCCCAAAGACGGTTTCACCGCCACCCTGGACACCAAGTACGGCAGTTATAACACCTGGGATTCCAGCCTGTACCATGCGGGCGCGGTGGGGAAATTCAATTACTCCCTTTCCGGCAGCTATCTGACCTCCTACGGTTTCAACGGCATCCCGGAGCACAGTTCCAAGCCCGGCAGCAATCAGAAGCCCGGCTATAATGACGACGGCACCGGCGTGCGCAATGTCACGGGCGCGGCGCGCGTGGGCTATCGCTTCGACGACACCGCCGACATCACCCTCAGCGCCGATCTGGCCTCCAATCTGCGTACCGGGCAGTACAATTTCGACGACGATTACCGCCTGTACGAATATCACAAGACGGGCTTCGGCCTGCGCCTGCACAAGGACTTCGGCGTGGTGGACAGTTCCCTGGCTTTCCGCGCGGACTTTCTGCACACGGATTATGACAGCATAGGAGGCACGGCGTCCAGCGGGTACCGGGTGGACTATGTGTCGCCCACCAGGCAGGAACAGTACACTCTCGACCAGCAGAATACCTTCGCCCTGGGCGAGCACCAGTTGGTCACCGTGGGCGTCGCCGCTTCATACGGGCGCTCGGACCAGTCCCTGGATTACTCCCCTCTCTCCACCTACAAGGACCGCGTCCGCGAAAAAGGCGGCAGCCAGTATACCCTGGCCGGGTACATTCAGGACGAAATCAGCCTGTTCAACAACAGTGTGCAGATCATTCCCGGCCTGCGTTACGACGTCATCGGCACGGACGGCTATGACGAGGACTCCACCAACAAGACGCGCGACTGGCGGAAAAACTACGGCATGGAAGTAGACAGCCGGCTCACGCCCAAACTGGGTCTGCGCGTGAATCCCTGGGACGGCCTGCTTGTATTCCGCGCCAATTACGGCGAGGCCTTCCGCTCGGCCAGCCTGGACGAGCGTTTCGGCGAGTATGCCTACGGCAGCACCCTGTACAAGGGCAGCCCGGATCTCAAACCGGAACTCTCGCGCACCCTGGATGCGGGTTTTGATTTTTCGCCGCTCAAGGAACTGACTTTCGGCGTCACGGGCTACATCACTTGGGCCGAAGACTATATCGCCTCCATCAAAGATGATACGAAGACGGGCGATTACTTCATTTCACAAAAGCAGAACATCGACAGCGTGCAGATCACCGGTCTGGAAGGCGAGGCCAGCTGGAAGGCCACGGAGTATCTCACCCTGTTCGCCAACGGCACCATTCTGAACCCGCAGATCACCTCCGGGCAGTACAAGGGCAACCAGATTCCCTTCACCCCCACCTCCAAGGCCACGCTGGGCTTTACCTTCGCGCATCCGGACTGGTTCACCCTGCGTGTGGGCGCCACCTGGACCGGCCCCATCTGGACGGATCAGGCCAATCAGGAAGCCAATCAGGAAGGCAACTTCTGGCTGGGCGAAGTGCGCATTTCCAAGCGTTTTGATTTCCGGGACTGGTGGGTGGAGCCCTACGCGGAACTGCTGGCCGCCGCCAGCAAGGAAGAAGTGCGCTATACCAATACCTCGCGCATTCCCACCAACATGACCTTTGTGGGCATAAAAGCGGGATTTTAATCGCGGGGAGTCTTGCGGAAGGTCCATCCGGTCCTTCCGCTCCCCATATTTCCGACCGGGCGGCATACCCGGAGGTGCGACGCAATGAAATCACCAATCGTTCTGACCTGCATCGTGTGGTCGAGTCATGTCACGGCCCTGCGCGAGGCGACGAAATCCCTGGAGGATGACGTTGTTGTCCACGTATTCTGTTCACGTGATCTTGAGAAACGCCCGGAAGACTGCCTGCGGGCCGTTGAACAGGCCGGGGCCGTTTTTGTCTTTCGCGGGGCCGACGCGGCCTGGGAGGTGCTGGACGCTCCCCTGCGCCGGGCCGGGGAGCGCCTGCCGGTAATCTGCGTCGCCTCGGACCCCGCCGCCTGGACGTTATCCTCGGTCACGCCGCAAGAGGCCGAAAGGGCCTACCGCTATCTGTCCTACGGCGGCACGGACAATGCCGGAGCCCTGCTGCGCTTTATGAAGGCGCTGGCCTGTGGCGGCGACGTCGCCGCGCCCGAGCCGCAGCCCATGCTTTGGGAAGGGCTGTGGCATCCGGACGCGCCCGTGCCCGCGTTCGGCGAAGTCAGCGCCTATCTTGCCTGGTATGCGGAGCATGCGGCACGAAAAGGTCTGCGCGGGGCCTGCGTGGGTTTGCTTTTCGGACGGCACTACTGGGTCAACGCCATGACCCAGGCGGAAGAAGCCCTGGTGCGCGCTCTGGAAAGCAGAGGCCTGCGCGTTCTGCCCGCCTTTGCCAACGCCCTGCGCGACGCGGCTCTGGGCAACAGGGGCGGAACCCGCTGGGCGGAAGAGGTTTTCGTGGATAAGCAAGGCCGGAGCCGGGTGGACGCCCTGATCAAACTTCTGCCCTATTTCTCGCGCGAAAAGGGCATGGAGGAGGAAAGCCCGGCCTTTGTGGGCGACGATTCCCCGGCCGGGGACAATGTGCGCCTTTTCCGTCGGTTGGACGCGCCGGTTTTCCAGCCGGTGTTTTCGTCCTCCAAAACAGTGGAAGCCTGGCGGACCGACCCGCAGGGACTCGGTTCCGAAGTGGCCTGGGCCGTGGCCCTGCCGGAGTTTGAAGGCGTCATTGAGCCGTTTTTTCTGGGCGGCACAGTCCCTGAAAAAAGTCTGGACGATACGGCCTACCGCGTGCCCCTGCCGGAACGCGTGCAACGTCTGACGGCCCGCGTGGAACGCTGGCTGCGTCTGCGCGCCAAACCCGTGGCGGAGCGGCGCGTGGCTTTCATGTTGCACAACGATCCCTGTTCCTCCGCCGAGGGCACCGTGGGCGGCGCGGCCGGGCTGGACACGCCCGCCTCGCTGCACGCCCTGCTGCGCGACATGCGCGCCGCCGGATATGCCGTTGACCTGCCGGAAAGCGGCGAGGCTCTGATGCGCATGATCCTGGACCGCAAGGCAATCAGCGAATTCCGCTGGACCACGGCGCGGGAAATCGAAGGCAAGGGCGGCGTGCTGGCGCGCGTGCCCCTGGCGCAATACCGGGAATGGACCGCCGCCTGGCCCGAAGAAGTGCGCCGCCGGGTGGACGAGGCTTGGGGACCGCCCGGAGAGGGCAAGGACGGCCTGCCTCCGGCCATGACTCTTGACGGGCATCTGCTGGTGACGGGCGTGGCTCTGGGCAATGTCGTGGTCTGCGTGCAGCCCAAGCGCGGCTGCGCCGGTTCCCGTTGCGACGGACAGGTCTGCCGCATCCTGCACGATCCGGACATCCCCCCGCCGCATCAGTATCTGGCCACCTACCGTTGGCTGCAGGACGGCTTCGGCGCGGACGCCGTCGTGCATGTGGGCACCCACGGCACGCTGGAATTTCTGCCGGGAAAGGCCGCCGGGCTTTCCGCCGCCTGTCTGCCCGACGCGGCGCTGCACGAAGCGCCGCATCTCTACATCTATAATGCCGACAACCCCGCCGAAGCCGTGATCGCCAAACGCCGCGCCTATGCCGCGCTGGTCAACCATATGCGGCCGCCGCAGGTCACGGGCGGGCTGGATGAAAAACAGGAAGCCCTGGACAGCCATCTGGGGCAATGGACTGAGGTGCGCGGGCGCGATCCGGCCCGGGCGCATCAGCTTGAGCATCTGGCGCGCAAGGCCATGAAGGCCGCCGGACTGGCCGAGGTGGAACGGGAACTGCTGCAAAAGAACCCGCGTGCGGACTTCGCCGCCCTGGCGGCCCGGCTGCATGAAACGCTGGGGCTGTTGCGCACGACCAGGGTGGACGACGGTCTGCACGTGCTGGGAGAACTTCCGGCGGGCAAGACGCGAGCGGACTTCATCTACGCCCTGTTGCGGCACGACACTGGCGCGCCTTCGGATTTGCGCCGCCTGCTCTGCGCCGCCAAAGGCCTGGATATGGACGCGCTGCTGGCCGCTCCCACGGAACGCGAAGCGGACTCAGGACCGGACCACAGCGTCCTGTTGCAGAGCCTGGACGAACAGGGCGCGGCGCTCGCCGCCGCCTTGCTGGAGGCGGCCGCACTACCTGATGCGGAAGCGGAAAGGCGCCTGGCAGGCCTGATGCCGGGTCTGCCCGCGTCCCTGCACGGCGCGCTGCGCGGGCTGCTCACGCGCGTCCGCGATCTGGCGGCCCGGCTGGACGCCTCGGCGGAACGCTCCTCCTTTCTGCACGCTCTGGCCGGGAGGTACGTGACGCCCGGCCCGTCCGGTCTGCTGGCGCGCGGACGTGACGACATCCTGCCCACGGGCCGCAACTCCTATACCCTGGACCCCCGCCGTCTGCCCACGGAAGCGGCCTGGCGCGTGGGGTGCAACCTGGCCGGCGGCATTCTGGACAAGCACCTGAAGGAAGAAGGCCGCTATCCTGAAAACGTGGCCATGTTCTGGATGTGCAACGACCTGATGTGGAGCGACGGCGAGGGCCTGGGTCAGTTGCTGGCCCTGCTGGGGGTGCGGCCCGTCTGGCGCGGCGGGGTGGTCTGCGGCCATGAAATCATCCCCCCGACGGAACTCGGACGGCCGCGCATCGACGTGACAGTGCGGGTTTCCGGCCTGTTGCGCGACTCCTTTCCCGAGGCCGTGCGTTTTCTGGACAGCGCCGTACAGGCCGTGGCGGTGCTGTCCGAGACGGATGAGGAAAATTTCGTCCGCAAGCACTGCCGCGAACGCCTGAAGCTGTGGCAACAGCCGGAAGAAGACCAGAGCGCCTGGCGCAAGGCCACCTTGCGCGTGTTTTCCTCCCGCCCCGGCGTCTATCAGGGCGGCGTGGATCTGGCGGTTCACGCGTCGGCCTGGCGCACGGAAGCGGATCTGGCCGGCGTCTTTCTGCGCTGGAACGGCTATGCCTACGGCAACGGCGTCTGGGGGGACGAGGAGATTCCGGCGCTGACGGCCAGCCTTTCCAATGTGGACATCACCTACAACAAGGTGGTCAGCGACGAGCACGACCTGCTCAACTGCTGCGCCGTTTACGGCATTCACGGCGGTATGACCGCGGCCGCCGCGCATCTGAGCGGGCGGCCCGTGCGGGTTTACTATGGCGATACGCGCGAACCCCGGCACGTGCGGGTGCGGGACATGGCCGATGAAATCCGCCGGGTGGCGCGCGGCAAACTGCTCAACCCGCGCTGGATAGCGGGCATGAAACGCCACGGCTACAAGGGCGCGGGCGACATGGCCAAACGCGCTGTGCGCGTCTACGGCTGGGACGCCACCATCGGCATGGTGGATGACGGCATTTTTGACGACATGGCGCGCACCTTTGTGCTGGATGCGGAAAACCGCGCCTTTTTTGAAGAGCACAATCCCTGGGCCCTGGAAGAAATCGCCCGCCGCCTGCTGGAGGCCCAGGCCAGAGGTGTCTGGCGGGCCGATCCGCAGGTGCTGGACGCCCTGCGCCAAAGCTATCTGAACATGGAAGGCTGGCTGGAAGAACGCACGGAAGCCTTCGGCGGCAGTTTTCAGGGCGGCGGCGTAGACGTCATCGTGGCGTCAAACACGGATATTCAGGACAGTGAGGACAAGATATGAGCATGATCCGACGGCATTCCTACCCCTTTTCCGCCATTGTGGGACAGGAGGCTCTGAAGGAGGCCCTGCTGCTCAATGTGGTCAATCCCGGCATCGGCGGCGTGCTGGTGCGCGGCGAGAAGGGCACGGCAAAATCCACGGCCGTGCGGGCGCTGGCGGCCATTCTGCCTGAAATGGACGTGGTGCGGGATTGTCCCTGCGCCTGCGACCCTGACGACGCGGACACGCTCTGTCCGCTCTGCCGCGAAACGCTTTCCGCCGCCGGAGAGCTGCCCAGGGAACAACGGCGGGTGCGCGTGACGGAACTGCCCGTGGGGGCCAGCGAAGACCGCGTGGTCGGCTCACTGGATATGGAAGCGGCTCTGGCCGACGGCCGCCGCTGTTTCGAGCACGGCCTGCTGGCCGCCGCCAACAGGGGCATTCTCTATGTGGACGAGGTGAATCTGCTGGACGACCATCTGGTGGACGTCCTGCTGGACGCCGCGGCCATGGGCGTCAATACCGTGGAGCGCGAAGGCCTTTCCTGGTCGCATCCGGCGCGTTTTACCCTGGTGGGCACCATGAACCCGGAAGAAGGCGAACTGCGGCCGCAATTGCTGGACCGTTTCGGCCTTTGCGTGGAAGTGCGCGGCATGGCCGAACCGGAACAGCGCATGGCGGTCATGGCCCGCCGCATGGATTTTGAGCGCGATCCGGCGGAATTTTGCGAACACTGGCGGGAAAAGGACCGGCTTCTGGCTGAAAGCGTCATGACGGCCCGCCGCCTGCTGCCGGGCGTGCGGGCTGACGAGGCCTGCATGCGCGCGGTGGTGGAACAGGCCATCGCCGCCCGGGTGGACGGGCACCGCGCCGACATCGTCATGCTCAAGACCGCCAAAACCCTCGCGGCCCTGGACGGGCGCGAAGAAGTCCGGTCGGAGGACGTGCGCAAAGCCGCCGCCCTGGCCCTGCCGCACCGCATGCGCCGCAAGCCCTTTGAGGCCGTGGGCGGGGGGCCGCGCCCATGAACGCGGCCGTGCCGCCGGTGCGGCTGTTCCCCTTTGCCGCGCTGGCGGGCCAGCCCCTCATGCGCCGCGCGCTGCTGGCCAACGCGCTCTGTCCGGAGATCGGCGGCGTGCTGCTGCGCGGGCAAAAAGGCACAGCCAAATCCACGGCGGTGCGGGCGCTGGCGCGGCTTTTGCCGTCTGTTTCCGTGGTGGCGGGCTGCCCGTGTCACTGCGCCCCGCAAGGTCCGCTCTGTCCGGCCTGCGCACGGGCGGCGGCTGACGGCCCCCTGCCGGTGGAGTCCCTGCGGGCCCCGCTGGTCACCCTGCCGCTTTCCGCCACGGAAGACAGGCTGGCCGGCGGCCTGGATACAGAGGCGGCCCTGCGCGCCGGACGGCGCGTGTTCCAGCCGGGGCTGCTGGCCGCCGCGCACCAGGGCATGCTCTATGTGGACGAGATCAACCTGCTTCCCGACCATCTTGTGGATTTGCTGCTGGATGCCTGCGCGGACGGCGTCAACAGGCTGGAACGCGACGGCTGCGCAATGGAGCATCCCGCCCGTTTTGCCCTGATCGGGAGCATGAATCCCGAGGAAGGCCCGCTGCGGCCGCAATTGCTGGACCGTTTCGGGCTGTGCGTGGATGTGCTGGCCCCGGAAGATCCATCCCTGAGGCTGGAAATCCTGCGGCGGCGGGAAGCTTTTGACGCCGAGCCCGCACGGTTCACGGCGCAATGGAAGGCGGCTCAGGAGGCGCTGGCCGGGCAACTGCGCGAGGGCCGCGCCTTGTTGTCCGAACTGCGCGTGCCGGAAGCGCTTCTGCGTGACATGGCCCTGCTGGCTGCGGAGGCCCGCTGCGCCGGGCACAGGGGCGAACTGGCGCTGCTGCGCACGGCGCGGGCTCTGGCCGCGCTGGACGGCTGCGTCGCCGTGCGCGACGAGCACGTGCGGGAGGCGGCGGCTCTGGCTCTAACACACAGGAAACGCCTGGACGCGCCCGCCGCGCCCGAGCCGAAAGAACGCCTGGAAACGCCAAAACCGGAGCTGAAAGAACGGCAGGCGGAAGGAGAATACGCCTCTCACGGCGGCGATCCGCTCCCGGATAAGGGGGGCATGGCGGGGGATGCGGCGGGCCATGACAGGGCATCCCACAGGCCGGACGCTCCGGCGGGCACGGAGCGCGAACAAGTTTTCGCCGCCGACAAACCCTATCAGGCGCGGCCGTTGCAGCCGCCCGTGGACAAACGCCTGCGCAAGGGCTCCGGCCGCCACAGCCGCACGCGCACCGCGCAAAAAAGCGGCCGTTGCGTCGGCTACCAGGCGCATCCGCCTCTGCGGGACATACCGCCGGACATCGCTCTGGAGCCCACAATCCGGGCCGCGGCTCTGCGCTTGACTGCGGGAGAGGGAGTGGGCATCAGGCCGCCCCTGCGTGTGCGGCCTGAGGATTGGCGCTATAAACGGCGGGAACGCCGGATGGGCAATCTCATTGTCTTCGCCGTGGACGCCTCCGGCTCCATGGGCGCGGCGGGCCGCATGCGTGAGCTCAAAAGCGCCGTGCTGTCCCTTCTGCTGCATGCCTATCAGAAGCGGGATCAGGTTTCGTTGGTGGCCTTTCGCGGCCAGCGGGGTCAGACCCTGTTGCAGCCCACGGGCAGCGTGGAACTCGCCTCCAGAGAGCTGGAGGAACTGCCCACCGGCGGGCGCACGCCCCTGGCCGACGGGCTGCGGGAAGCCCGCCGCGTCATCGGCAACGCCGTGCGGAAAAATCCGGACAC
>ERZ506979.345-NODE-345-length-33034-cov-5.843264_pt1 | contig 33034 bp, 28 predicted proteins | sample MGYA00512887_ERZ506979 | MGnify/ENA metagenome assembly ERZ506979 | reverse complement strand
ATGTGGGCTCTGGCGAACCTTCTTTGAGCTCACACGCCGGCGAACGAGAACACGATGCCGACGACGGCGGACGCCGCGATGTACACGATCGGGTGCAGCTTTTTCGTCGGCTTGACGACATTCGTCAGCACCCAGATGACGGCTGCGAGCAGCAGCCCCTTCCAGAAAAACAGATCCGTGAACCGGCCGCTGGCCTGAAAGGCGCTCTCCTGCAGCAGCGAGATGCGCACGACGGAAAAGCCCGCCGCCGCGATCAGCGCAGCGGATGCCGGACGCAGCCCATAAAACGCATGGTCGACAAATCGGTTTTCCCGGAACTTTTTCAGGCACGAGGCGATGATAAGGATGCAGATGACCGCCGGCGTGACGAGACCGAGCGTCGCGACGAGCGCACCGGGAACGCCGCCCGTGATGTAGCCCACATACGTCGCCGTGTTGACGCCGATGGGGCCGGGCGTAGACTCCGACACCGCGACCATGTCCGCGATCTGCTGATAGGTGAACCAGCCCGTGCGGTCGGATATGTCATAAATAAACGGGAGCGTGGCGAGGCCGCCGCCGACAGAAAACAGGCCGGTCTTGAAAAACTCCCAGAACAGGCGCAGATAGATCATGCCTTACGCGCCTCCAGTTCCTTGATAACGATGCCGGCGAGCGCGGCCGCGAGCACATACAGCACCGGCGAGACATTCAGAAACACGCTGCCCGCGAACACGAGCAGGAAGATCAGAAACGTCTTCCAGTCCACGACGGATTTTTTCCACAGCTTCACGACGGCGTTGAGGATGAGCACGCACACGCACACACGGATACCAGCGAACGCGTTCTGCACGGCAGGCAGGTGCGCGAAGTTCTGAATAAAAGCCGCGATGATCATAATGATCACGAGCGACGGGAACACGACGCCAAGCGTGGCAAAAATGCCGCCCCAGACGCCCGCCTGCTTCTGCCCGACGAACGTGGCGGTGTTGACCGCGATGACGCCCGGCGTGCACTGGCCGATGGCGTACCAGTCCATGACCTCTTCCTCCGTGGCCCAGCGGCGCTTTTCCACGACCTCGCGCTGCAGCGCGGGCAGCATGGCATAGCCGCCGCCGAACGTCGTCACGCCGACGACGGCGAACGCGCCGAAGAGGCCAAAGAGCTGCTTGATTTTCTCTTTCATAGCGATCCCTCAAAAATCCGGCCCTCCGGCGAAAACTGCCGGAGGGCCGGGGCGTGTGGTTTCGGTTCAGCCGCGCAGCGTCTCGGCGAACTGCGCGTAGCGCTGCACGCGCTCGTCGCACTCGGAGCGCGTCGCGCCGACGCCAAGGATGTACACCTTGATCTTCGGCTCCGTGCCGGACGGGCGGACGATGAACGAGCAGCCATCGTCCAGCTCAAAGTACAGCACGTTCGAGCCGGAGATGGGCGTTTTGTCCATCTTGCCGAGGCCCATGACGTACACCGAGCCGTCCTGATAGTCGCGCATGCGCACGACCTTCGTGCCCGCAATCTCCTGCAGCGGCTCGCGGCGCAGCTGCGCCATGAGCGCGCGCATCTTCTCCAGACCGTCGAGACCCGGCATGACGAGGTTGAGCGTGCGCTCACCGTAGAAGCCGTACTTTTCATACAGCGCGTCGAGCGCCTGCGCGAGCGTCATGCCCTGCTCGAAGTAGTACGCCGCCATCTCCGTGATCATCACACAAGCAGTCACGGCGTCCTTGTCGCGGACATAGTCACCCATCATGTAGCCGTAGCTCTCCTCGAAGGCGAGCACGTACTGATACGAACCGTCGCGCTGGTACTCGGCCAGCTTCTCGGCCATGAATTTGAAGCCCGTGAACGTCTCGTCAAAGTGGATGTTGTTCACATCACAGATGCGGCGCACCATCTTGGACGTGACGATCGTCGAGATCGCGGCCGCGTTTTCCGGCAGCGTGCCCTTGCGGCGGCGCGCCGTGATGATATAGTCGAGCAGCAGCACGCCCATCTGGTTGCCGGTGATGGTGTGATACTCGCCGTCCGCACCGCGGACCATGACACCGACGCGGTCGGAGTCCGGATCCGTGCCGAGGATGAGGTCGCTGCCGACCTCCTTGGCAAGGTCCACAGCCAGATAGAAGCCCTCCGGATTTTCCGGGTTCGGGCTCTTGACGGTCGGGAACGTGCCGTCGAGCACCATCTGCTCCTTGACGGGGATGACCTGCGTCATACCCAGGCGGTGCAGCGCCTCGGGCACGAGGTGCCAGCCCGCGCCGTGAAACGGCGTGTAGACGATCTTGAACCGGTCGGCCACGCGGCGGACGACGTCCGGGTCGATCGGCTGGCGCAGGACGTTGGACAAAAACGCCTCATCCGTCTCCGCGCCCATGAACTCCACAAGACCCTGACGCACCGCGTCGTCAAAGTCCACGCGCTGGATATCGTTGAAGATGTCCAGCCGCTCCATATTCCTGGCGATGGCGGCGGCATGCTGCGGCGGGAGCTGCGCCCCGTCTGACCAGTAGACCTTGTAGCCGTTATACTCTTTCGGATTGTGGCTGGCCGTGATGTTCAGGCCGGCCGTGGTGCCGTAGTGCTTGACGGCGAACGACAGCTCCGGCGTCGGGCGCAGGGCGTCGAAAATGCGCACATGGATGCCGTTGGCCGCCATAACGCCCGCCGCCTCGTGGGCAAAGCGCTCACTGTTGACGCGGCAGTCAAAGCAGATGGCGATGCCGCGCGCACACGCGCTCTCGCCCTCGGCCTTGATGACCTCCGCGAACGCCTGCGTGGCGTGGCGGATGACGTGAATGTTCATGCGGCGGCAGCCGAGCGCCATCTCGCCGCGCAGGCCGGCCGTGCCGAACTCGAGCGGGGCGAAAAAGCGGCTCTCGATCTCTTTTTTGTCGTCGCGGATGGCGTTGAGTTCTTCCCACTCCGCATTGGAGAGCGCGGGGCTGTCGAGCCAGCGCTGGTATTCTTCCATATAATTACGCATTGTCGTCTCCTTCCGTCAGCGCCTCAGCGCAGCCTTCCTGAAGTGCCTGCGCATCAGCAAGCAGCGTCTCAGGAACCAGAATTTCCACTCCGTAACCGGACATGCCTAACATGATCTTGCCAAACTGACCGTCCCCGGGATAGTTTTTCAGGCAGGGGATGCCATAGGCCTCCAGCATATTGACCAGCAGCACGTCGTCCATATCCACGCCCGTGCACTTGGTCAGCATTGCCGGGGGCACCGGTTCGCCGTCCGCATCGCGCGGCCAGCGCTTGAGCAAATCGCCGGGAAGCGACCTGCCCCACTCTGCTTTCAGCTCTTGCGCCATGTTGTTTCTCCTATTTCATTTATGATATTGCGTGCCCGCGTTGATCGTGCACGCGCGGTAGATCTGCTCGGCGAGCATGACACGCGCCAGATGGTGCGGAAACGTCATCGGCGACATGCTCAGCCGCAACGATGCCTCGCGCTTGATGCCCTCGTCGAGGCCGAACGACCCGCCGACGAGAAAGCACACCTTCGACGTGCCGCCCGCAGCGTAACCGGCGAGCTGCTGCGCGAGCGCCTCGCTCGAGAGGAGCCTGCCCTCGACGCACATGGCCACCACGGCCGCCCCCTTCGGGATGCGCGCGCGGATGGCCTGCGCCTCTTTTCCCAGCGCGGCGTGGATCTCTTTTTGCGACGGGCGCTCCGGCAGACGCTGCTCCGGCAGCTCCACCAGTTCAAACCGGCAATAGGCGCCCAGACGCTTGGCATATTCCGCGAACGCGGAGATATAATAGGTCTCGCGCATCTTTCCGACGCAGACGAGGGTTATCGACAGCATACGCACGCCTTTCCCGCCGTGAGCGCGAGCGTCGTCTCCGCCGGGGCAGCATACAGCTCCGGCTGCGTGCCGGGCTGAAAGCCCGCCGCCGCGAGCGCGAGCGAAACGGTCTCGAGCGCGGCTCGGGGCGTGTTGTTCTCCCGGCTGAGATGGCCGAGGATGAGCTGCTGCGCCCCGTTTTCCGCGAGGTACACCGCCAGCGCCCCGGCGCTTTCATTGGACAGATGGCCGTGATCGGACGCGATCCGGCGCTTGAGATAGATCGGGTAAGGCCCGGTGCGCAGCAGCTCCGGGTCGTGGTTTGCCTCGATGACGGCGCAGTCCACGCCGCACAGCGCCGCGCGCACAGCGTCCGTCACAGTGCCGAGGTCGGTGCAGAAGCCGAAGCACGCCGACCCGTCGAGCCGGTAGCCGCAGCTCCCGGCCGCGTCATGCGGCGTGGGAAACGCCGTCACGCGCACATTGCCGAGGCAAAAGGGTTCCCCCGGCGCGATCTCGTGCAGGCAGTCCGTCCGCTCGGGCAGCAGTTTGCGCAGCGCGGCGCACACCGCCGGCAGCGCATACACCGCCACGGGGTCCCGGCGCAGCAGGACGGTCAGGCCCTTGACATGATCGGAGTGTTCGTGCGTCACGAGCACGCCCGTGAGGTCGGCCATCGCAACATCCTGCGCGGTGAGCCCCGCGCGGATGCGCCGCGCGGAGATGCCGGCGTCGATCAGAATATGTGTCTCGCCGTCGGACACGAGGGCGCAGTTGCCGCTCGACCCGCTGGCAAACAGTGCAATGTTCATTCGGCCGCGGCTGCCGCGCACTGCTCGGCCCCGTCGCGCTCGAGCACGATGTCGGCCCCGATGCTGTGCAGCTTGCCGACGAAGTTTTCATAGCCGCGCTCGATAAAGCGGATATCCGTGACCACGGTCTCCCCCGCGGCGCACAGGCCCGCAATGACCACGGCAGCACCGGCGCGCAGGTCGCACGCCCGGACTTCCGCGCCGTGCAGGCCCTCCACGCCGTTGATGATGGCAGTGCAGCCGTCCACATGCGCGTCCGCGCCCATGCGGCTGAGCTCCTGAATGTACTTGTAGCGATTGTCATACACGCCCTCGGTCACGACGCTCGTGCCGTCGGCCAGGCACAGCGCGACACTGATCTGCGGCTGCATATCCGTGGGGAAGCCGGGGTACGGCTGGGTCTTGACATTCGTGTGGCGCAGGCGGCCGTTGCTGCGCACGAGCACGCTGTCCCCGCCTTCGACGACGGTGACACCCATCTCGCGCAGCTTGGCGCTGATGCACTCCAGATGGCGCGGGATCACATTCGCGAGACGCACTTCCCCGCCGGCAGCGGCGCAGGCCGTCATATACGTGCCCGCCTCGATCTGGTCGGGGATGACGCTGTACGTGCCGCCGTGCAGGCGCTCGACGCCCTGAATGCGGATGGAATCCGTGCCGGCGCCGCGAATGTCGGCACCCATGGAGTTGAGGAAGTTGGCAAGGTCAACGATGTGCGGCTCGCGCGCCGCGTTCTCGATCACGGTGCGGCCGCGCGCAAGCGTCGCCGCAATGATGATATTCATCGTCGCGCCGACCGAGACCTTATCCAGATATACCTTTGCCCCGTGCAGGCGGCCGTCCGGCGTGTCGGCGTAGACAAAGCCGTTTTTCACCTCGACGTTCGCGCCCATCGCGGTCATGCCCTTGATGTGCTGGTCGATCGGCCGGACGCCGAAGTTGCAGCCGCCGGGCATGGTCGTCTTGGCCGAGCCGAAGCGGCCGAGCATCGAGCCGATGAAGTAGTACGACGCGCGGATCTTGCGCATCAGGTCATACGGCGGCTCGGTGAAGCGCACCTGCGTACAATCGATCTCGACGGCGGAGGGGCCGAGGTATTCCACCCGCGCGCCCAGCCCCTGCAGGATCTTCAGGAGCATATCCACGTCGCTGATCTGAGGCATATTCTCGATCCGGCAGACACCGTCGACCATCAGCGCCGCCGGAATGATCGCCACGGCCGCGTTTTTCGCGCCGCTGATCTCGATCTCCCCGTGCAGGGGTCTGCCGCCATGTATTACATATCTATCCAAACTATTTGACACCTCTCATGCTGCGAAAGCAGAGTGCAGCTCCGCATCTGTGGCCGGGCGAATACGCTCCGTGCGTAGCTTGCCCGATTTTAGCGGAACCTAACGATGAATTATAGCATGCTTTTCGCGGAAAAGCAATCACAACCCGCCACTTGCCGCCTCGCCGCGCTCGCGCGCGAGCAAAAGCTGCGTTTTCAGCAGGGCAACCGTCGTTTTTCCGTCGCAGAGTTCACCATCAAGCGCCATTTGCACCAATTCCTCCAGCGGGTGCCGCTCCACATTCAGAAATTCGCCGGGGTCAAGGTGCGCCGCGCCGCGGTGCAGGTCGCGCGCCAGATAAATGTGCAGCACCTCCTCCGAGTAGCCGGGCGATGTAAAGTTCGCACCCAGATACTGCAGTCTGCCCGCAGTCAGCCCCGTCTCCTCCGAGAGCTCGCGCGCCGCAGCCAGCTCCGGCGCCTCGCCCGGCTCGAGTTTGCCGGCCGGCACCTCAAGCAGCGTGCGCGAAAACGGATAGCGGTACTGCCGCACGCACCAGACCGTGCCGTCGGGCTCCAGCGGCAGGACCGTCACGCCGCCCGGATGCTCCACGACCTCGCGCTTGGCCGTGCTGCCGTCGGGCAGGCGCGCCTCGTCGAGCCGGACGTTGACGATCACGCCGTGGTAGCTCGTGACGGTCCTGAGCTTTTCTTCGATCAGTTCCATGAAACATCCACTCCTTTTTTCAATTGGCATGATACCATATTCCTGCGCCGATTGCCATATATTTTGAGTAGCGAAACGCGAGTGCGGGCGCTATACTGAATCTAACCGGACGCCTGTCCGGAAACCGACACCAAGGGAGGCCATTCCCATGCTTGTGGAAACCGCTGACGCCGGCGCCGTGGCCATGCGCATACCGCGCGCCGAGTGGGCCGCGCTGCGCGAGGCCGACATCCGCACCGCCGTCGACAGTGCGCTCGAGACGCACGGGCTCGCGCCCTGGACAAGTATGAAAATCGAACTGTTCGTCGCCGAAAAGGAGGTGCTGCTCATCGCCAGACCCATTTCTGACCCGCCGCGCCGGTTCCGGTTCCGCTCGTTTGCCGACCTGACCGCGGCGCTGGGCTGTTTTCCGGCCGGGCTCGACTCGGACGTGGTGTACATAGACGGCGGCTGGGAGCTGTTCGTGCGCGCCGAGGACGAGACGCTGCCGAACGCGCTCTTCGAGTTCGGCGAGCCGCTGCCGTGTACCACAGAACTGTACGCACACATCGGTGAACACGGCGACGTGGTCGCCCGCCGCGATGCCGTTGCGACCCTTCAGCGTTATTTCTGCTGATTTCGCTCTTTTCATTTGCCGCCGGATGTGCTAAACTATATCCACGATTTCGCACGAAGGAGGTCCCCGCCATGCCGAGAGCCAAGGGCGTCAAGCAGGTCGCGGCCAACCGCAAAGCCCTGCATGACTATTTCGTGCTCGAGCGGTTCGAGGCCGGTGTGGAGCTCTTCGGCACCGAGGTCAAGTCCATCCGCGCGGGCACGGTCAATCTGAAAGATTCGTTCTGCACCGTGAAAAACGGGGAGCTGTTTGCCTACGGCATCCACATCAGCCCCTACGAGCACGGCAGCATCTACAACCGCGACCCCGACCGGCCGAAGCGCCTGCTCATGCACCGGCGGGAGATCACGAAGCTCTACGCCCGCACGAAGCAGGACGGGCTGACGCTCGTGCCGCTGTCGCTGTATTTCAAGGACAGCCGCGTGAAGGTGGAGCTCGGCCTGTGCAAGGGCAAAAAGCTCTACGACAAGCGCGACGCCGACGCGCAGCGCAGCGCCAAACGCGAGATCGACAGAACGATAAAGGAGAAAAATTACTGATGAGCAATCCGATTGTCACCATTGAAATGGAAGACGGCGGCATCATCCGCGCCGAGCTCTATCCGGAGATCGCGCCGAACACCGTCCGCAACTTTATCAGTCTCGTCAAGAAGGGTTTTTATGACGGTGTGATCTTCCACCGCGTCATTCCTGGCTTCATGATCCAGGGCGGCGACCCGACCGGCACTGGCATGGGCGGCCCTGGCTACAGCATCGAGGGCGAGTTCACGAGTAACGGCTTCAAAAACGACCTCAAGCACACCCGCGGCGTGCTGTCCATGGCCCGCGCCATGGATCCGAACTCCGCCGGCAGCCAGTTTTTCATCATGCACATGGACGCCCCGCACCTTGACAAGCAGTACGCCGCGTTCGGCAAGGTGACCGAGGGCATGGACGTCGTGGATGCCATCGCGCGCACCCCGCGCAGCATGTTCAACGACAAGCCCACCAACGAGCAGAAGATGAAAACCGTCACGGTCGAGACCTTCGGCGTCGAGTATCCGGAGCCGGAGACCTGCTGAGGAAACAAAACATCGACAGTTTCGTCTGATCTTTCAGAATGCGTTCCTGCCTGCGCCGCGAGAGCGGCGCGGGCGGCCGACGCACCCGACATCATGGGGATGTACCGGTTTCGACGGGGGTGTGGAGGCAGGAATAGCGGGCGGCGGCGCCTGACCGCCATAAAACGGGCATCTTATAAATTAAAGAACAACAACGAAACTGTTCTTCTCGCTGCTTAATTAGCGAGCGTTCCCGCCGGGAGGACCACGGCCCGGCAGCGGAGCGTCGATGAGTGGTGAACGTGCGCACGCTAAGCTTTGCGCGTGCCATGCATGATGAAGCTACCGGACGGACAGGCTTGCCGGTTTGCCTGTCCTGAAGGGAACGGGGACGCATAGCGTCCCGCAAAAACCCGCTGCGCCCGGAGAAGTTCCTGTCAAAGCGCTTTCGGACGGGGGTTCAACTCCCCCCATCTCCACCAAAACGACCCTAGACGAACTCAAATCGTCGATGGTCACATCAGAATGGCTGTCCTGTGTGTTATACAGGACAGTCATTTTGTCGTCATAGAGGTAAATCTTGTTGACAAAGGTGTCCACCAGAGTCTGACGGTATTTGAGGTCATTGACATCGCCTTTACGGAACTGGTTCAGGAAGAACCGCACTTCATTGACCGTGGGCGTAGGGTGGGAGGAAGTCTCCACAAGAATCTGCTGTTCCAGCTCGTTGCGTTCCCGTTTCTTCTGGGAGATACGCTCCGCAATACGCGCTATTTTTACACTTATATTTTTATGTGTAATCTATTGCGATGCGCCAAAAGATGCTTTATCATGTGGGTATGAATTCAAAAAAACAGAGAGAAGGACGGATACCATGAAATTTCAAGAGCTATTGGCTGGAAAGCAAGTCAACTGGGACAGAGTAAAGCTGATTCGTCACAACCTTACCAAAGAGGAGATAGCCGCCAACTACGAGCGGGGGTATCTGGAATTGTATCAGTCAGTTCAAAACCATGCGCGGTTTCGGGACTGTGATATGGTCATCAGCTTTTTGGGGACGGAAGGCACGAATGGTGTTTTTCAGGGCTGTTATTGCGTTGGTGGTTCAAAGCCATATATCCGCACAAAATTCCCAGAAGACTTTGTACCAGATAGCGGCATGACTGAGGAGAAGTCTGTGGTATATGAACTGGTTAAGACGGACTTACTTGCTGATATGAAAGACCGTCTTGTAATTGACTGGGGCAAGGGAACGATCAATTGGTGTCAGAACGGGACAACAGAGAAGGAATTGTTGGAAATCCGCCCTGCCGTGTCTGAAATCAGCTTTACCAGCTATGACAAGGTATTGCTGTCTTTTGAGACGCTCCACAAAATTGTTTACAACAAAGCAGCATACAAAGAGTGGGAGGAAAAACTGTCTGCTGTGGCTGGGGTGTATCTTATTACGGATACCAAAACGGGTAAGCACTATGTCGGCTCCGCCAGCGGTGAGCAGGGCGGTCTCTGGGGCCGATGGAGCGAATATGCCCGGACAAAGCACGGCGGCAATAAGCGCCTCAAGGAGCTTATCACCGCCGATGCTGACTATTGCAATAATTTCCAGTATTCCATTTTGGAGGTATTTCCCATCAAGAGGGATAAGCATGAGGTATTGGAGTACGAGCAGTTGTATAAGAAAAAGCTGTGGTCGATTCAGTTTGGGTTAAATGATAATTAAAATGGGTTGATATTATCTCTTCATTTGGGTATACTTTCAGTGTATAGATCCTAGTTAACAGTTACATTTAACAAAAGCCCTCCTGCAAAACACCACAAGTTCTTATTTGGCCCGCCTAGGTCCACCATTGCAGAGCCAGACGAACCAGCATGGTTCGTCTGGCTTTTTTATGCTCGAAGATCTGCACGGTCAGTGGTATTTTCGCGCTGTCCGATCCGGATCACACCGCCCGGTGGTCTTTTTCGCGCAAGGCGAAACCAAGCCGCGTATTTTTCGTCTGAATGTGCAAGACTCTGTATGGGGCGCGGCGGCAGAATTAAGACTATTTCAGGTGTCATTGACTGTTTTTTTCGCCCAGCCCCTGCTATAATGATGCCACAAAACGAAGCATCTTTAGGAGAACGGAGCAAATGGCAGGTACAAAACCACGGATGACCAAACAGCATACACGCGCGGCAGCACTGCCGGGAAAGCCCTGCTTCCCGACCGGAGCGGCGCGCTGCAAACGCCATCCGGACAGCGGCGCCGCAGGATCTGCAGGCGCTCTTTTCTGCACGCGCGCGCTGTCGTTCGCGTCCGAAAACGACCTCATACAGGTGCTCGGGCTCATCCCCGGCGCCGTGACGCCGCTCGGCCTGCTCAACGATGCAGAGTGCAAGGCGCAGCTCTATCTCGATGAAGCGTTTTTCGCCGCGCCGGGACTCATCGGCGTGCACCCGAACGACAACACGGCCACCGTGTGGCTGCGCGCGGACGATCTCGCAGCCCTGATCCGCGAGCACGGAAATCCGGTGCACATCGCGGAGCTGTAAACACAACTGCATACACGCAAAAAGCAAGGCTTCCCGAATTCGGGAAGCCTTGCTTTATCTATTTCTCTTTTTTGCAGTCACAGTTTCTGCCGCACTGCGCACAGTTGCCGGTGCAGCCGCTTCCGCAGCAGCCGCCCTTTTTCATGGCGCGGCGCCAGACGCGAAACGCGACGACGGCGCACACGGCCACGATGGCCAGCAGGATATAATCGAGCGGACCCATCACACCAGCCCCGCGATCGCATACGCAACGAGCGCCACGACCCACGCGACCGAGCACTGCAGGACCACAACGCCGACCGTCTTGAGCCGGGAATCGAGCTCGCGGCGGATGGTAGCGATGGCGGCCACGCACGGCGTATACAGCAGCGTGAACACGAGGAAGCTGATGGCCGAGCGCGTGGTGAGCAGCGACGAAATGGCCGCGCCGCCGAGCAGCACCTGCAGCGTGCTCACAACAGACTCCTTGGCGATGAAGCCGGAGATGAGCGCCGTGGCACAGCGCCAGTCGCCGAAGCCGAGCGGCCGGAAAATGGGCGCGATGAACTGCCCGATGAGCGCGAGCAGGCTGTTGGCGCTGTCGGCCACAACGTTCAGGCGCGTGTCAAAGCTCTGGAGGAACCAGATGATGATCGTCGCAAGGAAAATGACCGTGAACGCGCGCTGGAGGAAGTCCTTCGCCTTCTCCCAAAGCAGCAGCGCCACGCTCTTGAGCCCGGGCATGCGGTAGTTCGGCAGCTCCATGACAAACGGCACGGGCTTACCGCGGAAAGCCGTCTTGTTCATGATGAGCGCCGCGATGATGCCGATGAGGATGCCGAGGACATACAGTCCCAGCATGACGAGCGCACGGTAGCGCGGGAAAAACGCCGCCGTGAAAAATGCGTAGATCGAGATCTTCGCCGAGCAGCTCATATATGGCGTGAGCAGGATGGTCATCTTCCGGTCACGGTCGGACGAGACGGTGCGCGTGGCCATAATGGCCGGCACCGAGCAGCCGAAGCCGATGAGCATCGGCACGACGCTGCGGCCGGACAGGCCGATCTTGCGCAAGGGCTTGTCCATGACAAAGGCGACACGGGCCATATAGCCGGTGTCCTCCAAAATGGACAGGAAGAAAAACAGCGTCACGATGATCGGCAGGAACACGAGCACGCTGCCGACACCGGAGAACACACCGTCGATGATGAGACTATGTACCACAGGGTTGATGCCGTAGGCCGTGAGCGCAGCGTCCACGACGCCGGTCAGCGCATCGATGCCGAGCTGCAGCAGGTCGGACAGCCACTGGCCGATGACGTTGAACGTGAGATAAAACGTGAGGAACATCACGACGAGGAACGTCGGCAGGGCGGTATACTTGCCCGTGAGGATGCGGTCGAGCTTCATGGAGCGCGCGTGCTCTTTGCTCTCATGGCACTTGACCACGGACGACGCCACGACGCCCTCAATGAACGTGTAGCGCATGTCCGCAAGGGCCGCGTTGCGGTCGAGCCCGGTCTCATTTTCCATCTGCACGATGCAGTGCTCGAGCAGCTCCCGCTCGTTTTCATCGAGCTCGAGCGATGCCGCAAGGTCGTCGCCGCCTTCGATGAGCTTGGCCGCGCAAAAGCGCGCCGGCACGCCGATGCGGTCGGCGTGGTCGGCGATCAGGTGCACGACCGCGTGGATGCAGCGGTGCACGGCCGAATCGTCCGAGCAGAAATCCGTCACTTTCGGCAGCGTCCGACTGCGCGCAACGGTCAGCGCCTGGTCCACGAGTTCGGACACGCCCTCCCCTTTCGCCGCCGAGATCGGCACGACGGGGATGCCCAGTGCCTGGCTCATCTTCTGCACATCGATAGCGCCGCCGTTGGCGCGCACCTCGTCCATCATGTTCAGCGCCAGCACCATCGGCACGCGCAGTTCGAGCAGCTGCAGCGTCAGGTACAGGTTGCGCTCGATATTCGTGGCGTCCACGATGTTGATGATGCCGTCCGGCTTCTGATTGATGATAAAATCGCGCGAGACGATCTCCTCCTGCGTATACGGGCGCAGGGAGTAAATGCCCGGCAGATCGACGACGGAGCAGCCCTTCTCGTCACGCATCTCGCCCATCTTCTGGTCGACGGTCACGCCCGGGAAGTTGCCCACGTGCTGGTTGGAGCCGGTGAGGGCGTTGAAGAGCGTCGTCTTGCCGCAGTTTTGGTTACCGACAAGTGCAAAGATCATGTCGGCACCCCCTCGACCTCGATCTTTTTCGCTTCCTCCACGCGCAGCGTCAGTTCATAGCCGCGCACGCGGATCTCGATGGGGTCGCCCATCGGCGCCACCTTCTGCAAGGTGACGCGGGTACGGGGCGTGAGCCCCATGTCCAACAGCCGGCATCGCAGCGCGCCGTCCCCACCGACCGCTGTGATGACAGCTGAGGAACCGATCTTCAATTCATCTAGTGTCATTGCCATTGCCTTTCTGTAAAGATTCATTTCCCTGATGAAAAAGCTAGCACAACGGGTACGATTTTGTCAAGAGCGTGACAGGAATTTCCGAACTTTTTGCCGAAAGGCGGCGAAAAGACACCCCGGAGCGGTAAAGCCGCTCCGGGGTGCCCCGTTCGATTTTGGAATGCTTACAGGTTGGAATGATTCTTACGGATTCTCGACATCCGTCTGGTCCTGGGGAGCACTCGGCTCTGCCGGAACACTCGGCTCTGCCGGAACACTCGGCTCCGCCGGAACACTCGGCTCCGCCGGAACACTCGGCTCCGTCGGGACGCTCGGCTCCGTCGGAACGCTCGGCTCCGTCGGCTCCTCGGGCGTAAGCGGGAGGACGTTCATCACATACATCGCCATGATCATCGCGAACTGCTCACGCGTCGTCACACCCTGCGGATCAAGGACCGTCTGGCCATTGACGACCGCACCGGAGATCAGGCTCTCGGCAACCGCCCAGACCATGGGCTCCTGCGCGAAATCGGAAACCTTGTCCATGTCCGTAAACGCGGACAGATCACCGTACACGTCCACATCGCAGCCCTTGAACATCGCATATTCATGCAGGATCGTCGCAGTCTGTTCACGCGTTGCATCGCCGTTCGGGTCAAACTTGCCGTCGCCAATGCCGGCCACGATCTCGTTCTGTGCCGCCCAGATCACCGCGTTGGTGTACCATTCGTTATCCGCAACGTCGCTGAAGGGGTTCTTGCCGGTAACGGCAGGCTCACCCTCGAGCGCGTAAAGGATCTCAACGATCATTGCGCGCGAGAGCTTGGTCTCAGGCTCGAAGGTCATGGCGCTCGTGCCGTAGAAGAGCTTGTGCGCAACGACGAAGTCGATCGCATCGTGCGACCAGAAGTCGACCGCCGGCATATCGCTGAAGGGGGCACCCGGGCAATGCTCGTCGCCGGGGCACGGGATGCTCATCGGATCCTGCTTCTCGCAGACCGTGCAGTAACCGTCAACATAGTGGTGCTTGGCCGGGATACGCTTCTCGCCTGCCAGTATCGTGCCGCAGACCGTGCAGGCAACGCTGCCCACTTTGCCGTCCTTCGTGCAGGTCGCCGGAGTGATCTGCAGCGCCTGCGGCGTGTGCGGAAGCTTGGCAATCTCCGTCTGTGCGACAAGGATCTCGCCGCAGACCGAGCACTTGCTGCCCTCGGTCAGACCGGTCTCCGTGCAGGTCGCCGCGACGCCCGGAATCACTTCCGGCGTGTGCGGCTTGCGCGGGATGCTCTCGAGCATGATGTTGCCATTGTCGCAGGTGTAGGTACGCACACCGTTCTCGGAGCAAGTCGACTCCTTCGTCACGACGCCGGCATCCCAGGTGTGATCATACACGGCGCTCATGTTCGCGATGCGCGCAGTCAGCCAGGTGTTGAGGTCCTTGACGGCATCGGCATAGGTCGTGCCAACGGGCCAGAAGTGGTTTTCGTTGTTCGGATGGCCAACACGGATCAGCGGCCACTGCCGATAGTTCATCGCAGCGCTGGCCGAGACGCGATCGTAGTAGTCCTGAACCTTGCCGTTGTCGCCGACAAGCGCCTGCGCCTGCGCCAGGAACGTGTTGTGATAGTAGTTGCTCACCGCAGCGCGGAAGCCAGGGATCTTGGTGAGCGCCTCGGCGAGGTAACGGCTGTCAATGAACTTATTGTCCGCCGTGATAATGCCGGTCCAGCCGCCGCCGCAGGTAGACTCCATATCCCAGACGGGGCCGGCGTACATGATGCCGTCCACGTCTTTATAGAAGAAGAACGAGGAATAGAACGCGTCGGAGTTGCCGGAGAGGCTCTGCATCAGGTAAGCCTGGACCAGAGAGGTCAGATCGCAGTACTCATAGTAGTACTTGCCGGTCTGCGCATTGTAACCGGTGTAGTTGCCATCGGCATCCTGCGCATAGACGGCGTCCTCAAACTCCTGATAGTACTCGCTGATGTAGGCCATGGCGTCCTTGCCGCACCACTCGGGGCTCTTGACGTTCATCGCCGAGCCCTTGCCGGTGATGAAGCCGCTGGCTTCGTCATACTTTGTGCCGTTGAGCTCGAGCAGGTAGCCGCCGGTGATGTTCTCCGGCTCGGTCAGACCGGTAGTATACTGATAGGTCTGGCCGTACTTGTTCTCGGCGGTCGCCGTGGAAGCGTTCTCTCCGTAACCGGAGTTGAGGTCTTCGTAGGCCTTCTCCATGTCGGTGATGTTGACGCCCGTCTTGTTGACGGCGTTCTTCTCACTGACGAGGTAAGTGCCGCGATACACGCCGTCGTAGTACAGATCCACCCAGTCGGAGCTGGCCGCGTACGGCATGCCGAGCGACTTGGCAAGATCCTTGAACATCTTGTCGCGCATGAGCGTTGCATCGTTGTAGTCAGCGAGCAGCGTCCAGGTCTTGACCTTCTCGCCACAGGCGATGAGGTCGGCCTTACCGTCCAGTTTGATCTGGTACGACTTCTTCTCGGCGTTCGTGAAGGTGGTGTTGCCGCGCGCCTTGAGCTGCGTGAGTGCACCGTCATACACTTTATTGCCGTCCTTGTCCACGGCAAGCAGATTGCCGGTCGCGATGTTGGACTTGCTGGCATCGACAAAGTCTCTGCCCTGCGCGGCCGGATCGGTGCTCGTGATGTAGAGTGCACCGATGTTGGCCGACTGCGCGATGTGCACGACCACGGCCTTCTGTCCGTTAACGAGGACCGTAAGGTCATACAGGCCGTCCTGTGCGTCTGCCAGCTTGGTCACATTCACAGCAGAGCCGTCCATCGGCTGCGTGCCCTTGGCACCCTGCAGCTCCACGGTCGGGTTCGTGCAGTTTTGCGTGTTCACGGACAGGGCAAGCTTGCTCAGGTCAGCGCTGGCCGGCAGGAACAGATACTGATCCGCACCGGACTGCATACCGGAGATCGCCTGTCCATCGACAGTCGCGCTGATGTCCTGGAACTGCTCGGACGGTGCGTACTGATCGGCGTTGAGCGTCGTGGCCTTGATGATGCTGGAATAATGCGGGGAATTGTACCACTTGCCGTCAACCTTCGTGCAGCCGTACAGACGGAAGCTGTACTCCGTCGAGGGGTTCAGGTCCGTGGCCACGCAGCTGGTCTGCGAGGTCACCTCTATGACCTTCCAGCTGTTGCCGCCGTCGCTGCTGATCTCCACGCGGTAGTTCTCCGCGCCAGCAGCCGGGCTCCAGCTGAGGGTCAGGCGTTTCTGACCGATATCCGTCACTGCTGCGTCCATGACGCCCGCGGGCAGGATCTTGTACTGAGCGGACACGGTGCCGTAGTAATCGCGCATACCGCGGATCGTCACGGTGCCGAGACCGACCTTGGTGTTGTTGGAATAAGAAACGTAGCCGTCGACGTTCGCATCGCTGGTCTTGACCGTCAGCTTCTCACCCTCATAGGTGGCGGAGACGGCGCACAGCGCGTTCTTGCCATTGTAGACGGCGTAGCTCGTTTTGACCACGGCCTTGGAGATATCCTTGCCCACGAAGCCGCACTTCGTGCAGACATGGTTTTCATCCCAGTCATGGCCTTCGTACCAGAGGGCCGCACCGCGATAGGTTGCGTGGCAGGTCTTGCAGGTCGTCAGGTAGTAGCCGGTGGTCGTGCAGGTACGGGTATCGACCGTCTCGGTCTCGTGTGCGATGCCGTCATCGCCGAAGTGATACATCTTCTCGCCGATCTGCTGCCAGCCGGTGACATAGTCGCCAGCCAGGAAGTACATCTGCTGCTCGGTGCCCTCGACGGTCATCCAGCCGGTGTACTGCGCGTCCTTGACGTTGATCATCTTGCCGCAGACCGCGCAGGCGGACTCGCCATTCTGATAGGTCGTCAGCTGGTGGCCTCTCGAGCAGCGGGACTGTAATGTCGTAGAATCGACAAGGCGGCCGTCTTTGCTGTCGTATGCCGAGACAAGCATTTCCTTGTCGTTGGCCGTGACGTACATGACCAGGCCCTCGTAAGCCTGCTCCTTGTAGGCAAACGAGAAATCGGAGGTAATCGCATAATCGGCTTCTCTGGATTTCTCGCCCAGATCGCCGCAGATAAAGTAGGTTACGCCGTTTTCCGTAACGGGCTCGCCGTCCTTGGCCATGATGCGTGCATAGGAGTGGTCATGGCCGGAGAAGACCACGTCGATGCCGGCAGCCTCCGCAGCAGCCGGGATATGCTCATGGAACTGCTCGTTGCTGCCGCTTTTTGCATTGGTATAGTACGGCGGCTGGTGGATGGACAGAATCTTCCACATGCAGGTGCTCTGCGCCGCGTCCTGCTTGAGCCATTCGCAGGCTGCACTCAGGTCGGCGCTGTTGTTGATGACGGCAACATAGACATCGCCATACTCCACGGAATAGTAGTCCTTGCCCGGGAGCTGGAGCAGATCCGCCGAGATATGGCCGCTGGCGTCACCATAATACTCGTGATTGCCGAGCGTATGGAAGAAGCTCACGCCCGGGAACGCAGCGGAAAAGGCATTCTGCATTTCCGTCCACATGGCGTAGTTGGAGCCGTTGTCCACATAGTCGCCGGTCTGCAGGCCAAAGTCGATCTGCCTGCCCTGTTTCTCAGCAAGATCGCCGAGCTTTTCCAGCACCGCGATGCTTGCCTTGTCCTCTTCGCTGTCCGGATTGCCGGTCATCTGCGTGTCGCCCATGACGACGAAGGACGTGGTGTCCTGCGCAGCCGCGCGCGTGCGGAAGCTCTGAGGCTCCGACCAGGTGGCGCCGTCGCCGACCCGGAACTCATAATCCGTGCCGGCCGTCAGGCCGGTGAGCTGCGCCGCGTTGGTATAGGCAGCGCTCTTGGACGTGGAGAAGCCGGTCAGCGTGCAGGTCCCGTCGGCCGTCTGCCAGGCGTCCGTGCCCTTGACGCGGTACTGAACGACCGCCTTGCCGGCCGTGCCGATGCCGGACAGCCAGCTGATGCCCTGCGCGGTGCTGCTGCTCACGGCGGCGTTGAGATGGATGCCGTCGTAGGCCGTGCCGCCGGCATCGGCAAGTACCGTGACCTTCGTCGCCTCGGCCACGCCCTTCGGGCCGATGGCCGTGAGCGTGCAGACCATGCCGGCGTCCTTGGTCTTCATGGCATCGGTCGGAAGCAGGCCGTTGGCATCGGTCTTGCCGATCTCGTTGCCGTCGAGATACACGGTCACGCCGGCGGCGGGATTGCCGTCTTTTTCATAGACCGCGATCACGCTGGACATGCCGACCGGCTGCGGGCCGGGCTGGATGCTGTAGTACGCCGACAGCGGCAGACGCACCGCCGCCTGGGCCGCCGTGTAGGTCTTGCCGTTCGCTGCGGTGAGCGCGATATTGGACACGGTGTACGTAAACTGGTTGACCATCGTATCCAGATACGGGTTGATATTAAATTTCAGCGTGGCCAGCTCGCCCTCGACCGGGGCCGCCGACTCAAGGTGCAGCGTCAGCATGGCCTTCTTAAAGCCGGTCTTGGTGTACACCAGTTTGCCGGTCACACCGTTGGCATAGGTCACCGTCGGCTGACCGATGTCATCGTTGAGGTTGAGCATCGTAATGTCCGCAGACTGGATCTTGCCATCCGCCGAAACCGTCAGTGTATAATCGCTGCCGAGCGGGACAAAGTTGGAACCGCTGACGCTGACCGTGGCCGAATCCGGCATCGTGTTGCCGGCAACGACAAAGGCCATGGTCTTTTCGACCGTGTTGCCGAACTTGTCAGACACGGAGACCGTCATGGTGTGCTTGCCGTTCTGGAGATTCAGACGGACAGTCGCATTCGCGTCGGAACAATCCGCTGACGTGATCGGCTCGCCGTCGATCTTGACCGTCGTCGCCTGTGCGTTGATGCCGGAGCGGTTCTGACCGTCCACATCATGGTATTTTGCGATTGCTTCGATCGAGTTGGCGTTGATGACGGTGGCGCCGTCGCTCGTGAGCGTCTGGCCGTTGACCGTCATTTCATCGATGACCGGGTTATTCAGGTCGTCGAGGTTCGTGCCGTAGACAACACGATAGTTATCAAAGTAGATCGTGCCATTCTTGCGGCCGGAATCGCCAATGCCCTCGCTGCCGTTCGGCTGATAGGACATCCAGATCAGGCTGCGGCCGCGGCGCAGGCGGATCGGGTGCTCCGCATCACTGTAAAGACCGCTGATGTCTGCCTTGCAGTACATCCAGCCGGTCCAGGTGATCTGAAGCGGGCGCTCCGGATCAGGGTCCTGCGCGGTCAGGCGCGTAGACAGGTGCGCTTCATACTGATTGGTTGCCGGATTCCATGCCTCCACGTCCACATACATGCAGTATGCCGGCGTGCCCTCAGGCGCGTACACCCAGACGCCGATTTCTGTGGGTTTGCCCGGAATATAAATGTCACTGTCACCGCAATAGCGGATGTTGAAATTGACGTTGGATGTGCCGTTGTAGGAGCTGTAGTCGTAGTTGAACTCCATCGAGCTCTGGCCGAAACGGACCTGACCGCCCTCCTCTTCGGTGACGATCTTCAGGTTGCCGCAGCAGTAATCATCCAGTGCACCATTTGGCCACAGGAAATAATCATAACCATCGTTATGGAACACATCTACCGCGCCCATATACGGAATCAGCGGAAGTTTGATCGGCGTCTTATCCTCGGAATTCTTGGGAATGTAACCGCCGTCAGGGTTCGTGCCATTATCGGCAAATTTATCAAGAATCCAGTGATAGTGCGCGCACTGCTGGCGATTGCCCTCCGCATCGGGCTCAAAGTCGAGCAGTGTCACCGGCAGCTTGCCGATCTCAACGTTGATCTCTGCGCTCAGAGACTTGTCATAGGCATACTGCACCTTGACCGCGGCATTCATGGTCTGCGTACCGTTGCCGGACACGAACGTGTTGCCATCCATGTGCCCAACATCCGCATCCGCCACACCTTCCGTCTTGGACGTAATGGTCCAGTTGAAGTCGCCATCTTTATAGATGATATCCAGACCATTGCTCTTGGCAACCAGGCCAAGGTCCGAGGTGGCACCGAAGTCCATAGAGGCCTCCGGGCTGCTGAAAGAAAGCGCGGTAATGTCCGCGATCTTCACAGTCGTCGCGCCCTTGACGGCGCCATCCACAAGCAGGCGGGCCGTTACATCGCCCTTGTAATTCTTCGCGGGCGTGAACAGACCATTGGCATCGATCGTGCCGCTCTTAGCATCTGCGACCGCCCAGGTCACATTCTCCGGGAGCTCGGCATGGCCGCCGTTGGCGTCCACACCGATGGCCGAGAACTGGATCTGGCTGTTGGGCGTATAGATCGTATTGTTCGGAGAGAGGGAGGCATGATCGAACACGCCGTCGCTCTCCGCCGTGGAGACCAGCAGCAGTGCGCTCGAGACCGTGCGCTCCACGCCGTCGGACGGGCGGTTGCGGATCTGGAGGTCCGTGGTGCCCTCGCGCTTGGTGGCGCAGGTAGCGGAACCGCCGCCGTCGAGGTAGATCGCATTCACCACGCCCTGCGCATACAGGAACGAAACCACCTCATCGATCGTCATGCCGACAGAGTACGGGCTCTGGCGGCCGTCGGCCATAAAGGTCACGACCGTGCCGTCCGCCTTGATGCCGATGCAGTTGCGCGGCATGAGGTCCGGATTCCCGTCGTAGCAGGGCTGTCCATTCTTGATCAGATAAAACGGGCCGGAAATCGCTTCCAGAACGTCGGAGCAGTCCGCCCCGGCGTCACGGATGGCATAGGTACCGTCTTTCAAAACCGCAAAATACGGTTCCCACGTGCCGCCGTTGCCCGTCTGGATGACATTGCCCTCCATGATCAGGTAACCGGTCGGCTGCGCCGTCTGCATGTTGTAGTAGTCGCCATTCATGGCCATGATGACGTTGCCACCGGTGGCCTTAGTATAGTTAGCCGCCTGCAGCGTCGTCTTTTCCAGGCTCCAGGTCATGTTGGCCGCCTTGTCCTTACGGGACGTAGGTGTGCTGTTTTCTGTATAATAACCGTTATACGAAGCCTTGAAAGTTGCCTTCGCACCCGGTGCGATCGTCGTCATAAAGCCGGCGATCTGCGCATTGCCTTCCTTGGTATTCAGAAAGACATCAGATTCCGTCACGCCGTCAACCAGCGCGTAATCCGTCTGACCAACGACGATCTTGTCACCGGCGGGCTTGACGGGGTCTACGGTGTTCACAGCCAGCGCCTGCGGGGCAATGAGTGTCAGCGTCATCAGGACAGCCAGCACAAAAGCCCAAGCTCTGTTTGCGAATCGGGTCGCTTTCACGACTCACATCAACTCCTTTTCTGTGTTTTTCTCTCTAAATTTGTCAGTTCAATATGTAAAAAAAGAAGAGATGAGGTTTTCCCATCTCTTCTTTGTGCTTTAGGGACCTATGATTTGTCTATTAGCAACCGAAGTCCTGATAGAAAAACATTTAATTGGCAGTGAGCTGCTTACTCCGCAAACGCGTTGTACAGGAACTCAACAGCCTCAGCACGAGTGCAGGTCTTGTCCGGGCTGAACGTGGTACCATCGTTGGTGCCGACAGTCAGGCCGTTGGCCCATGCCCACAGCACTTCGTTGTAGTACCAAGCGCTGGCCGGAACGTCAACGAACGGCATATCGTCAGTCGCGCCGTTCGCCAGCAGGCGGGCGATGAAGCTGATCATCTCGGCACGAGAGCAGTCCTGGTTCGGGCTGAACGTGGTGGCAGTGGTGCCAGCAACAATACCGCTATCAACAGCCCACAGCAGGGACTCTTCGTACCAGAAATCATCGGAACCGGAAGCCGGAACATCGGTGAAATTCACAGTCTTGATCGTAGCCTTCGGCTGGCCGGCAGCGTTCCACAGGAACTCGACCATCTCGGCACGGGTGCAGGTCTTGGCGGGCTCAAACGTGGTGGCAGTGGTGCCAACCGTGACGCCGTTTTCAACGGCCCACATCACGGAATTATAGAACCAGTCGCCTTCCGCAACATCAACGAACTTCGGGCCAGCGGGCTCGGTCGGCTGCGTCGGAGTAGTCGGGGCAGTCGGAGTGGTCGGAGTGGTCGGAGTGGTCGGGGTAGTCGGGGTAGTCGGAGTGGTCGGGGTAGTCGGGGTGGTCGGGGTGGTAGCACCGGTCGGGGTGGTAGCACCGGTCGGGGTAGTAGCACCAGTCGGCGCAACGGCCGCCAGGGCTGTCGTGGCGAGCAGGCAGACTGCCACCAGAAGCGCCAGCACGACTGTCAGGATTTTTTTCTTGGACATGCTTTCTTCCTCCATAAATAAATTTTGGTTGCAAATTCTTGCCTTGGACGACACGATCGCCGCGTTTTTAAGCTAGGTAGAACTTAACACGGTTATCGTAACACAACGTATTATGTTTTTCAAGCCTATTTTGGACAAAAAACGCAGTTTTCTACGATTATCTTTGTCTGCACCAGCTTGTCAATTCATTGTCAAAACCGATAGCGGGTGATGATTGACAGCAGCGCCGAATTTTCCCTGCGGATTTGGTTTGACACACGCTCGCGCACACTTATATAATATCATGTCATTTCATGCATATCATCCCGGAAATGCCGGCGGCAGATGCCGTTTTGATGCCGAAACGATGTAATTTTGACCCGAAGGAGGCGGTGGCATGATCCAGATCCTGATTGTGGACGATGAAAAGCCGATCTGCGACCTGATCCAGATGAGCCTGACCCGCGCGGGCTATCACTGCACGTGCGTATATGACGGGCTGGCCGCAGCGGACATTCTGGAACGGAACGTATTTGATCTCATTTTGCTTGACGTGATGCTGCCGAACGCCGACGGCTTCGAGCTCATGGAATATATCCGTCCGCTGGGCATCCCGGTCATTTTCCTGACCGCGCGCGGCTCGGTCGACGACCGGGTGCGCGGCCTGCGCATGGGCGCGGAAGATTATATCGTCAAGCCCTTTGAAGTCGTGGAGCTGCTCGCGCGCGTGGACGTCGTGCTGCGGCGCTACAACAAGACCGATGCCGTGATCGAGATCGGCGGGCTGCGCATCGACACGCGCGCCATGCAGGTCTGGCGCGGTACGGAGGAAATCAGCCTGACGCACAAGGAATATGACCTGCTGCTGTTTTTCGCGCGCAACCCCGGCACCGCGCTCTACCGCGAGACGATCTATGAGCATGTCTGGGGCGGCGAATACAGCTACGGCAGCAAAACCGTGGACCTGCACATCCAGCGGCTGCGCAAAAAGGTTGGCTGGGAAAACCGGCTGCTGGCCGTGAACAAGGTCGGCTACCGGCTGGAGGTATGAGCGCATGAAGTTTCGCGCAAAGCTCACCATCGCCATGGTGCTGCTGCTGTCGCTGACCTACGGCATCGGCGGCAGCCTCATGATCGCGCAGTCGTTTTCTTCTTCCATCGACCGCGAGCGCGACGCCGCCGTGCAGACCTATCGCATGGTCGTGGACGTGCTGGATCTGCTCGGCGACAACGCCTCGCCCGGCACGGCGGCCAACACCGTCGCGCTCGTGCTGCACAAGCTCGGCAGCGGCGGGTCGAGCACGGCGGCGCGCATCCGATTCGGCGCACAGATGACCACAACGGGCGACACCGCGCTGCTCGACGCCGCGCCGGAGCCGGCCGACGGCGACACGGGCGTCACGCGCATCGTGCGCACCGGCAACGGCCGGCACTACCTCATGCTCGGCGCCACGGCCAACGGCACGACCGTCCAGCTCGCGTTCGACGTAACGGAGGCCTACACCGTGCGCCAGACGCAGCAGCGTGCCTACCACACGACGTTCGTGATCCTCATCGCCATCGGCGCGGCCGTGTCGTGGGTCACGTCCTATCTGCTGACGCGCCCGCTCGGCACGCTTTCCCGCGCGTCGCGGGAATTGGCGAGGGGCAATCTCAGCTACCGGGCGCCGGTGCGCTCGCGCGACGAGGTGGGGCAGCTGGCATCCGACTTCAACCGTATGGCCGGGCAGCTCGAGCAGAACGTCAACCGCATTCAGGAGAGCATGGCGCTGCAGGAGCGGTTCATGGCCGACTTCTCGCACGAGATGAAAACGCCCATGACCTCCATCATCGGCTATGCAGACCTTTTGCGCAGTCAGGTGCTCACGCCCGACGAGCAGATGGACGCGGCAAACTATATCTTCTCCGAGGGCAAGCGGCTCGAAGCGCTGGGGCTGAAGCTGCTGGACATGCTCTCGCTCGACCGGTCGAAGCTCCAGCTCGTGCCCGCGAGCCCGGCCGACCTCGTGGCAGGGCTGCTCGAACACCTCAAGCGCGTGTACGCCCAGAAGGGCATCGCCCTGCAGTACCGCACGGCGGAGGGCATGTGCTTTCTGGAGCCGGACCTATTTAAGACCCTGCTTGTAAATCTGATGGACAACGCCCGCAAGGCGCTCGACAACGGCGGCTATATCTACGTCTGGCAGGAGATGCTGCCCGACGGCTGCCGCGTGCGCGTGCTCGATAACGGCCGCGGCATCCCGCCGGAGGCGCTCACGCACCTGACGGAGGCGTTTTACCGCGTGGACAAGTCGCGCTCGCGCGCACAGGGCGGCGCGGGCCTCGGCCTGTCGCTGTGCAACGAGATCGTGCAGCTGCACGACGGCACGATGCAGTTTGAGAGCCGTGTCGGCAACGGCACGGTCGTGACCGTGGAGCTGAAAGGAGGCCGCGTATGAGACCGTGGATGCGCACCGCGCTGGCAGTCGCGCTCGTGCTGGCGATCGCGGCGGGCGGCTTCTTCCTGCCGAACCTCGTGGCCGCACGGCTCGACCGCGCGGATCAGGACACGGCGTTTTCCCTCAGCACCGGCGACGAGCAGGGTCCGGCCACCGTTCTGCGCCGGAAACTGACCGACGGCATGCAGAACCTGTTTTACGGCACCGAGGAGCCCGTCGAGCTCGACGAGAGCGCCGCGGCGCACACACTGGCCGAGATGACGCAGTACGCGCAGGAGCTGCTGGGCGCGCTGGAAAAGGACAGCGCGCTGTTCGGCGGCGGCTTTTCCGTGGAGGAGGGCGCGACCGTCCAGTACGCGAGCTACGGCAGCGGCTTCGTCCTCTGGGGCATTGCGCTGAGCAACCCGCGCGGCGACACGGCGTCCTTCCTGCTCGACGACGCGACCGGCTGCGTGCTGGCGCTCAGTTATACGTTTTCGGACAGCTATGCCTTCCAGATCCGGCAGAACGACCTGTGGGATTACCTGCTGTGCGTGTTTGAAAACCGCGTCGGTGCCACGGTCGCGGCCGCGCTCGGCGTGCCGTACGACGAGGTGCAGATCCCGATGCCGGAAGCGGCGAAAAAAATGCTCGGTCTGCGCACAAGCGGTGGAAACACCGTTCCCCTGCAGCTGCTCAACGCCGGAAACGAGGGCAGTTACAACGACGGCATGGACAGCAGCATCACCGACTACCTGCAGTTTTATGACCCGGACGCCGACACGGCCTTTTCCCTGCCGGCGTGGCGCGTGGAAAATACTTTGTATTTCAACGCACAATGATGCCGTTTCGATGCCAAAGTGTTGCCGGACGGATCACAGTCTCCGCTAAGATGGGGTCATACCCGCTTCGCGGAGACTTTTTTCGTCAGGAGATGTCCATCATGCAGATACAGGATCAGCCTCACATCGGCGTGCTCGGCGCAGACCCGGCCGCCATCACACAGTTCCTGCGCCGCGTGCAGGCGCTGGGCGGAGAACACGCCGTCCTGCTGCCGCTGAGCCCGGCGGCCGTGCCGGACTGCGAGCCGTATCTGTGCGGAGCGTCCACACAGCCGCCCCTGCCGCAGCTGCGCGCAGCGGCGGAGGTGCTGGCCGCCTCCGGCTGCACGGTCATCGCCGTGCCGGACAGCGCGGGCATTTTCTGCGAGCAGCTTACAGCAGCGGCCGGCGTCCCGGTGCTGAGCACCGCGGGCGCCGCACTGCCACAGCTCGTCGGCAAGCTCCGGCAGCGCGCGAGCGTGCTGTGTACGCCCGGCGTGCGCGCCGCCAATGTCTACGGTCTCGCCGCGCGGCGCTATGGGCTGCACTGCAGCTATCCCGACGCGCCCGTGCAGGCGCTGCTCGGCTGCGTGCAGCCGGAGAAAGCGTCCAGCGAGCAGGTGCTGCGCTCGATCATCGAGCTGGAGCTGGCCCGCGGCAATGACAGCGTCGTGCTTGACAGTGCGCAGCTGTGCGCCGCGTTTGCGCACTTTGGGCTCGCCGCGCGCTACCCGCAGGCGGCCGACAGCATGGAGCTGCTGGCGCAGGCCGCGCTGCTGCACACCGCGGCAGCAGCCGGCGTCCGCCGCGCATAAGATAAGATAGGAAAAAAACGGCGCGCCCCGAACGGGGCGCGCCGCTTTATGATTCGCCGATCGTGAACGTCTCCTGCGTGTCGATGTGGCCGTCGTGATCCGTGCCCGGCGGGTTGTCGGGCATGTCGTAGACATAGGTCAGCCGCCCGCCGTCGAGCATCAGGGACGTGATGGTATAGGTATCGGCATAGCTCACGGAAAACGCCCCATCGCGCCAGACGACACGCGTGCGTGTGACGGTGTCCGTCCCGTCCGCGAATCGCAGCGTGTGGCACAGCAGCCCACCGTCGCGGCAGACCTCATAGAGCGCGATCTCAGCCGTCTCCCCTGCCGCGCGTGCGTCCCAAAAGGCGGTCACCGCCTCCGGATGCGCGACCGGGTCGGCCGCGTCCACGTGCACGGCCGTAAGCCCGGCGGCTGAGAGCTGCGCCACCACCTGCGCGATCTGCGCGTCCGTGAGATCAACGCCAGCGCTCGTGCCGTCGCCGACCGCCTGCACAACGGACTGATACCGCTGCGCCGCCGCGACGGCGGGGTCGATCGTCCCGCCCTGCGCCGCCGGCTTCTGCCCGCAGGCCGTCAGCAGCGCCGCCAGGCACAGCAGAAGCCGCAGCATGCGTTTCATGCGCATCCCTCCCGTCATTTTCTGCAAACAGTGTACACGAAAAAATTCAGCATTGCAAATTTCGCCGCATCTGCTATACTGTCGGCAGATGTATGCCGTAAGATGCTGCCGGGAGAGCGCTGCGGCCGCCGAAGGAGTGACACTCTCAGGCAAAAGGACCGGCGGCTGACGGAGCTCTGGAGAGACGATTCCGCACCGAAGAAGCAAGGCCGCACGGCCAATCTTTCAGGTAAAAGGACAGAGTACACACCTGCACCATGGCAGGGGTGTACTCTTTTTTCGGAGGTCATGACGATGGAAACCTTTCTCTTTCTGCTTGAGCTGGCCGGGACGGTCGCGTTCGCCGTCAGCGGCGCGGTGCTCGGCATCGAAAAGCACATGGATATCTTCGGCGTGGGGCTGCTGGGCATCACGACGGCCGTCGGCGGCGGCATCCTGCGCGATCTCGTCGTGGGGCTGACCCCGCCGCGCGCGTTTCAGGACCCGATCTATCTGCTCGTCGCACTCGGCGTGTCGGTCGTGCTGTTTTTCCCGTTCGTGCGGCGCATCATCGGCCGCAGCAAGCGCGTGTTCGACGCGCTCATGCTCATCATGGACGCGGCCGGCCTCGGCATCTTCACGATCACGGGCATGAACACCGCCATCACCCTCGCCGGGTGCACGGATCCGCTGCTGCTGGTGTTCGTCGGCCTGCTGACCGGCACGGGCGGCGGCGTGCTGCGCGATATGCTCGCCGGGGATATGCCCTATATCCTGCGCAAGCACATCTACGCCAGCGCGTCCATCGCGGGCGGCATTCTCTATCTGCTCCTGCGGCAGGTCTGGCAGGGCCCGGGCGCCGTTTTGACCGGTGTGGTCGTCGTCGTTGTGATCCGCTGCGCCGCGGCGCACTTTGAGTGGAACCTGCCGCGCGCAAAAACCGTGTGGAAAAGCGACGAGTGATGTGCTAGGATAAAGAAAAGAGTTCGCAAGACCGGAGGTCATGACCATGGCAAACATTCCAGCGCGCGCATGCCCGCTCGCAAAAAAATGCGGCGGCTGCCAGCTGCAGAACCTGTCGTATGACGAGCAGCTGCATCTCAAACAGGCGACGGCCATCCGCCTGCTCGGCCGCTTCGGCCACGTGGAGGAGATCATCGGCATGAAAGATCCCTACCACTACCGCAACAAGGTGCAGGCCGCCTTCGGCGTCAATCGGCAGGGGCAGATCATCTCGGGCGTGTACCAGTCGGCCTCACACCGGATCGTGCCGGTCAGCGACTGCATGATCGAGGACACCGTCGCAGACCGGATCATCGTCACGATCCGCGGCCTGCTCAAGAGCTTCAAGATCCGTCCCTATGACGAGGACACCGGCCGCGGCACGCTGCGGCACGTGCTCGTGCGGCGCGGCTGGCGCAGCGGGGAAATTCTCGTCGTGCTCGTGACGGCGCACGGCATGCTGCCCGGCAAGCGCAACTTCGTGCGCGCGCTGCTGCAGCGGCACCCGGACATCACGACCATCGTGCAGAACATCAACGCCGGGCAGACAAGCCTCGTGCTCGGGCCCCACAGCGAGGTGCTCTATGGCCCGGGATATATTCATGAGCAGCTCGGGGACTTCACGTTCCGCATTTCGCCGCGCGCGTTTTACCAGATCAACCCCGTGCAGACGGAGGTGCTCTACCGCACGGCGCTTGACTACGCCGGGCTGACCGGGAAGGAAACCGTCGTGGACGCCTACTGCGGCACCGGCACGATCGGCATCTTCGCGAGCCGGAACGCCGCGCGCGTGATCGGCGTGGAAAACAACCGCGACGCCGTGCGCGACGCGATCAGCAACGCGAAGGTGAACCGCGCGGACAACGTCCGCTTCTACACCGCCGACGCGAGCGACTTCCTGCAGGGCATGGCCAAGGCCAGTGAGCGCGCCGACGTCATTATCCTCGATCCCCCGCGCGCCGGCAGCGACGAGCGCTTTCTGTCCGCCGTCACGGCCGTCGGGCCGGAGCGGGTGGTGTACGTGTCGTGCAATCCGGAGACGCTCGCGCGCGACCTGGGCTACCTCACCCGGCACGGCTACCGCGTCACGCGCATCCAGCCGGTGGACATGTTCCCCCACACGGAACATATCGAAACCGCCGTGGCACTGGCACGCACGGACAGCAGAACATAAGAAAGGAAAACACACCCCACTATGAACTTCATCCGGAAAAACTGGAAAGGCATCCTCGCGTGCCTCGTCATGGCCGTGCCCTGCTGGCTGCTCGGGCAGCGGTTTCCGATCGTCGGCGGCCCGGTGTTCGGCATCCTCGCCGGCATGATCATCACTCTGCTCTGGCGCGACAAGAGTGCGGCGCAGCCCGGCATCTCCTTCGTGTCGAAGAAAGTGCTGCAGTACGCCGTCATCCTGCTCGGCTTCGGCATGAACCTGTCCGTCATCTGGCAGACCGGCAAGCAGTCGCTGCCGATCATCCTCGTGACGATCACGACGTCGCTCGTCGTGGCGTGGCTGCTGCACAAGCTGCTGCACATCCCCGGCAAGATCTCGACGCTCGTGGGCGTCGGCTCGTCGATCTGCGGCGGCTCGGCCGTCGCGGCGACCGCGTCCGTCATCGACGCGGACGACGAGGAAGTCGCGCAGGCGATCTCCGTCATTTTCTTCTTCAACATGCTCGCGGCCATCTTCTTCCCCGCGCTCGGCGCGCTGCTCGGCTTCTCGACCACGAACGGCGAGGCATTCGGCATCTTCGCCGGTACGGCCATCAACGACACGTCGTCCGTCACGGCTGCGGCCTCCACGTGGGACTCGCTCCACGGACTCGGCAGTCAGACGCTCGACAAGGCCGTGACCGTCAAGCTCACGCGCACGCTCGCCATCATTCCGATCACGCTCGTGCTCGCCTTCGTGCGCACGAAGCGCGCCAAGACCGACGGCACGAAGGTCGATCTCAAGAAGATCTTCCCGATGTTCATCCTCTACTTCCTGCTCGCGTCCGTGGTCACGACCATCTGCGTGAGCGCCGGCGTGTCGGCAAGCGTGTTCAACCCGCTCAAGACGCTCAGCAAGTTCCTGATCGTGATGGCCATGTGCGCCGTCGGCCTGAACACGAACATCGTCAAGCTCGTCAAAACCGGCGGCAAGCCGCTCATCATGGGCTTTTGCTGCTGGGTCGGCATCGCAGGCATGAGCCTGCTGATGCAGCACGTGCTCGGCATCTGGTAAGACACGAACAAAAACGGGCGGCAGCCGGAGCTATCCGGCTGCCGCCTTTGAGACTGTCAAAAAGTATTACTTTTTGATAAAGAGGCCGCAGTCTGCTGCGCGCATAATTTGAGCGCCGCCGGCGCACAAATTCCACACTTGCAGCCTGAGCGGTATTTTCTCCGCCGCACATGTCGCCGGAGAAAATGATCTGACCTTCTTTCGCCACTGCGGCGGCGAAACTCTACGAGGTTTTTGGACAAGCTGTAGGCGGCAGCCGGAGCTATCCGGCTGCCGCCTTTGTTTTATGCTTCTTTGCCGTCGCGCGGCAGCGTCACGAGCATGACCGTTCCGTCCGCGCCGCTGCGCTCGATCTGCACCGTGCCGCCGTGCAGCGCGGCGATCTCCCACACGAGCGACAGACCGAGCCCGACACCGCCATGCGCCCGGCTGCGCGACTTGTCCACGCGGAAAAACGGCTGGAAAACGCTCTCCCGGTATGCCTCCGGGATGCCGGGACCGTGGTCACAGACGCGGATCTGTACATTCCCGTCCGCCTCGCTGACCGCGATGCGCACCGCCCCGTCCGGCCGGCCGTAACGGATGGCGTTTTCGGTCAGGTTGAACAGCAGCCGGTACAGCAGCGGGTCGCTGCCGGTGAGCACAGCGCCGCCGTCGGCCTCCAGCGCGATGCACTTGCTCTCTGCAAGCGGCGCGAGATCGGTGAAGATCTCCTCGATCATGGGCGCGAGCTCGACCCGGTCGTCACAGGGCACGGTGCGCAGTTCGCTCATCTCCAGCAGGATCTTCGTCATCTGCGCCATACGCTCCGTCTGCTCCTGCAGCAGGCTCAAAAACGCCGCCGTTTCGGGCGTGACGTCCGCGTGCTCGGCGGAAAACAGCTCAAGCTGCGCCTGCATCAGCGCAAGCGGCGTGCGCAGCTCGTGCGCAGCGTTGCCCGTAAACTGCCGCTGCGCCGTGAAGCCCGCGTCCAGGCGGTCGATCATGCCGTTGAACGAGCGGCTGAAGCGCTGAAACTCCGGCAGCACGTCCTCGCTGACCTTGCACTGCGCCAGATTGCCCGGCTGAATACTTTCCACCTGCGCTGCAAAGCTGCGCAGCGGACGCAGCGCGCGGCCGCTGACAAAATACGCGAGCACGCCGCCGGCGAGCGTGACCGCCGCCGTGATGTACCAGTTCGTGACGCCGAAGGCCGCCTGCGCGCCGCTGATGATGATCGTCAGCTCGTCATCCGGCTGTTTGCTCTGCGGGTCGAAGGCGTCGGGCGCACCGGACTCGATCTCGCTGTAAGCCGAGATGCCGCTGCCGATCGCATCCATGTACCGCTTGCCGGAATAGCCGATCAGGCAGTTCATGAGCACACACGTCACGCCGATCAGCGCCGCCGTCATCAGCGTGATGCGCCACTGCAGAGATAACCGCTTCATGTCTGCTCCTCCATAACATAGCCCTCGCCGATGCGGTTGCGAATGGGGTCATAGCCCAAGGCGGCGCGCAGCTTTTTCCGCAGTGCGGAGATATGCACGCGGATGGAGTTGCCGAAGCCGTCCGCCCCGCTGTCCCACACGTGCTCCAGCAGCTCCTCCTGACTGACCGGCCGCCCCTGATGCAGCAGCAGGTATTCGAGGATGCCCGTCTCCTTGCGCGTGAGCGACAGTACCTCGCCGCGCACGGACGCCTTGCGCGCCTTGGTGTCAAACGACAGCTCGGCGCAGGTCAGGACCACGTCGCTCTGCGTAAAGCGGCGCAGCGTCAGGCTGCGGATGCGCGCCGCGAGCTCATCGAGGTGAAAGGGCTTGGTGAGATAGTCGTTCGCGCCCGCATCGAGCCCCGCCACCTTATCGGCGACCTCGCAGCGCGCCGACAGGATCAGCACCTTGGTGTCGCGGTCACGCTCGCGCAGCGTCCGGAGCACCGTCATACCGTCCTCGCCGGGGAGGTTCAGATCCAGCACGACCAGATCAAAGCGCTCGACGGCGAGCATCTCCGCGGCGCTCTGTCCGTCATAGCAGCAGTCCACGCTGTAGGCAAGCCGCCGCAGACTGCGCGCGATCGTGTCGCAGAGCGCCCGTTCATCTTCCACAATCAAAATATGCATACCATTCTCCTCGTGCGTAGTTACGAATGTCCGGCTTTGTTATATGTTAACACAAAGGCATAAAATCTCTGTTAAGTTTCCGTTCTTAACGAAGATTTTATTTGCGCCATGGTATCATGGGGCAAACAGAAGGGAGTGATCCGGGTGTTTCGTGCGAAGAAAGCCGTTGTGCAGGTTCTGCTGATCGCTGCAGGCATCGCCATGGTGTGCTTCGGCGCGCTGCGCGGCGGCTATCTCGCGCTGAGGCGGATTCTAAAGTGCCATCCGTTTCACCCGGGCGGGATCGATCCTGTCCCCGAGACCTTTTCATTTCGAAATCAAAAAGAGAGGAACTAGAATAGATGGCTTGGCTATATTCCATATTCGGTTACCCGCTCGGCTGGGTAATGTGGGCCTGCTTCAAGGTGATCCCCATCTACGGCGTCGCCCTTCTGCTCTTTACCATCATCGTGCGCGCCTGCCTGGTCCCGCTTTCGATCAAGCAGCAAAAGTCGATGGTGAAGATGCAGATCTTCAAGCCCCGCATGGATGAGATCCAGAAGAAGTACGCGAACAACAAGGAAAAAATGAATGAAGAGATGATGAAGCTCTACCAGGAGGAGAACTACAACCCGATGTCGGGCTGTCTCCCCATGGCGATCCAGAT
>ERZ506979.335-NODE-335-length-33782-cov-8.663534_pt1 | contig 33782 bp, 39 predicted proteins | sample MGYA00512887_ERZ506979 | MGnify/ENA metagenome assembly ERZ506979 | reverse complement strand
AATATCCCCCACTGCTGCCTCCCGTAGGAGTCTGGGCCGTGTCTCAGTCCCAATGCGGCCGATCAACCTCTCAGTTCGGCTACCGATCGTCGCCATGGTGAGCCTTTACCCCACCATCTAGCTAATCGGACGCGAGCCCATCCTTCAGCGAATAAATCCTTTGACAACAAAGTCATGCGGCTCCGTTGTGTTATGCGGTATTAGCGTCCGTTTCCAGACGTTATTCCCCACTGAAGGGCAGGTTGCTCACGCGTTACTCGCCCGTCCGCCACTAAGATACAAAAGCAAGCTCTCGTATCCCCGTTCGACTTGCATGTGTTAGGCATGCCGCCAGCGTTCGTCCTGAGCCAGGATCAAACTCTCTAAATATGGTATATATCCGCCGAAGCGGTCTATATCGTCTTTAGAGCTTCTAGCTCATTCGCAGCCTCTCTGCTGCTCGCACCGGTTTAGGCCCGGTGTGCCTTTAATTAACGGGTAGTTTTGGTTCTTTCCGTTTACGTTGTTTAATTTTCAAGGTCCCCACTCTACGGCCTTGGAACTCTCCTGCATATCCGCGGTTTCATTGTTGCCAATGTTTCCCTGCTTTATGCATTTCATTCCCAGCCCATTCCCATCAGAGCCTCTCAGCCCTTGATTTTCCTGGGTTTTTGGCCTCCCGCGGGTTCCCCCGCTCGAGAGCGCTTGACTATAATACCATCCCTCTCCTCCTTTGTCAACTACTTTTTTAATCTTTTTTTGCCTTTTTTCGAAAAGTGCGGATTTCCCCAAAAAGACGACACTTTTCGACTGTTTTTACTGGAAATTGCCTCCAGGCGTTTCCAGGCGGCATATTGCGCGTCAATTCTGCCAGACTATGGGTAGATTTCCAAGTTGGGGAGGACATGCAGTATGGATCGGATTCATATGGCCCGCATCACAGGGATGCGCACGACCCTGTGGCGGCTGGCCGCTTTGCTTATCACGGCTTTTTTCTGCCTCGGCCTTTTGTCGTCCGGGCAGACAGTGGACGTATTATCCAAGGAAGGCTCCCGCGGCGAAGAGGTGCGCCAAATACAAACCAAGCTGAACAACTGGGGATATAATCCCGGCAAGGTGGACGGTATTTACGGCAAGCAAACCAAGGAAGCGGTTATCCGCTTCCAAAAAAAGAACGGTCTGACGCCGGACGGCATTGCCGGGCCGGCCACTCTGAAAGCCATGGGTATTTTCAGCTCGGGCGGCAGCGGCGGTTCTTCTGGCGGCGGAGGCGGCGGCTATACCCAAAGCGACTACAACCTGTTGGCCCGCCTAATCTCCGCAGAATCCCGCGGTGAGAGCTACACCGGCCAGGTGGCGGTGGGCGCCGTGGTGCTCAACCGGGTGCAGCACCCCTCGTTTCCCGACACCATTTCGGGCGTAATTTATCAAAAGGGCGCCTTCTCCTGCCTGTATGACGGCCAGTTCGATCAGCCGGTGGCAGAAAGCAGCTACCGCGCGGCGCAGGACGCCCTCAACGGATGGGATCCCTCCGGCGGCGCCATCTACTACTACAACCCCAAAACAGCCACCAACAAATGGATCCGATCCCGTCCTGTCATCGCCACTATCGGTAAGCACGTTTTCTGCAGCTGAAATATCATACCGCTAAACTTAGAAAAACCACTTACGGGCCACGCCTCATGCCCCGTAAGTGGTTTTTAGCTTATAAAGGAATTGGTTGACGCCGTCAGGAAATGCCAATCTCACTCATTCCCGCTCGGTATCCCGTATGCAGATAGCGCAGTCCTCCGACGGCAGATGCAGCGTGTCCTCCGCGATCCAGCCGCCGCCCAGGTTCACCGTCCGGCCCCGCCATTCCTCGGGCAGCGCCACCGTCCTCTCCGCCCCCGCGCGGTTGACCGCGCAAAGCAGGGAACTGCCGCCGTCCTGCCGCAGGAAAGCGACCACCTCATCCCCGGCTGGAAGGGGATGGAACCGCCCCTCCCGCAGCGCCGGACAGATTTTGCGCAGCTGCCCCAGCTTTCGATACCAGTTAAGCAGGCCCGTATCCTCCTGGCCCCAGGGATAACAGCCCCGATTGAAGGGATCCTTGTACCCCTCCATCCCCGCTTCATCCCCATAATACACACAGGGCACGCCGGGCAGACAATACTGCAGCGCGGCGGCCAGCCGCATCCGGCGCAGTCCCGTTTTCCGCTGCTCCGCCGACAGGCTGCGGGAGGCCTGCCACTCCCGGCCCCAGCCGTTCACCGGCTCTCCCGCCAGAACGGTCAGCGCCCGTTCGGTGTCGTGGGTGCCGATGATGTTCATCAGCAGCCGCAGCACCTGCGGCGGATAGTTTTCCACCACATCCAGGATTTTGTTGAAAAAATCCGTCGCCCGGCAGCCGGTCAAAAAGCCCAGCACCGCGTCCCGGAAAGGATAATTCATCACGCTGTCCAGCTGCCGCCCCAGAAGATACCGACGGCGGTGGCCGTAGCTCTGCTTGTTGCTGGCGTCCTCCCAGACTTCGCCCAGCACCAGGGCGTCGGGCTTCTCGGCCTTGGCCGCCCGGCGCAGCGCGTCGAGAAATTCGTCCGGCAGCTCATCGGCCACATCCAGCCGCCAGCCGGCCGCCCCCTCGGCCAGCCACCGGCGGACAATCCCGTCCGCCCCGTTGATGTAGCTGAAGAAGGCTGGCGCCATCTCGTCCACCTCGGGCAGCGTAGGGAATCCCCACCACCCGCCGTACTCATGGGGCCAGTTCTTGAACCGATACCAGCTCGCATAGGGGGAGGACAGGGAATTGAACGCCCCTTCCTCCGGGTACCGGCGCTCTTTGTTGAAATACCGGCTGTCTGCGCCGGTGTGGCTGAACACACCGTCCAGCAGCACCCGAATACCGAGACGGGCGGCCGTTTTGGTCAGCGCCTCAAAGTCCTCCGCCGTGCCCAGCAGGGGATCCACCGCCGTGTAGTCGGCGGTATCGTACCGATGATTGGAATGCGCCTCAAAAATCGGGTTGAGATACAGGCAGGTAACGCCCAGCTCCGCCAGCCGGTCGAGCCGCTGCTCGATGCCTTTCAAATCCCCGCCGAAATAGTCATTGTTGCGGATCGTGCCTGTGGCGTCGGGCCGCCATTCCGGCTGTCCGCCCCAATCGCCGCGCAGCACCCTGTCGGTCGGCACGCCGGCCTTCGGCTCCTCTGACCTGGCGAACCGATCGGGGAAAATCTGATACATCACCCCACCCGCCAGCCAATCGGGGGTGGAAAATCCCGCTTCATAGCAGGTCAGCTGCCAACGCGCGCCGCCGGGCGTCCGCACCATGTCGGCGCTGCCGTCGGGCCGCCGGACGAGATATGCCGCCCCGTCGGCCAGCGTCATTTCAAAGCCGTACCAGTACAGGCCGGGCACGGCGGGCGTGTAGTGGCAGTCCCACCATTCCTGATCGTCTCCGTCCATGCCGGCCCAGAACATGTCCGCCCGCCGGTCGAGACCCCCGTCCAGGGCGGTGACCAGCCGGCACCCCGAGCACTGCCACGCCCGAGGCAGCCTGACCCGCAGATATATGGCCGTCCCCTCCGGAACGGCCCCAAAAGGCGAGCGGTACCGCTCGTCCCGTGATTGAAAATACATGCCAACCATCCTTTATCGTAACCTGTGCTTATTATGACAGGTTACGTCCCGGATAACAAGGGGAAAAATGCCTCATTCGTCCAGAGGATTTTTGGAAAACCTCTCGTTCCGGTTTGCGCGCTCCCTTTATCCAGAAAAAAGCGTCCGCTGCTGCCAGCGGACGCTTTTTATCGGAACTTATTTCAGGCGGGCGGCCAGGCCGTCCAGCTCTTCCCGCAGCTTGGCGGGGAGCTTGTCGCCGAACTGGGCGTAGAACTCCTTGATGCCGTCCAGCTCGCTGGTCCACAGGCTGGGATCCACCTGCAGAATGCCCTTGAGGGTCTCCAGGTCGAAATCCAGGCCTTCCAGATTGATGTCCTCGGCCTTGGGCACGAAACCGATGGGGGTTTCCTCCGCGTCGGCCTTGCCCTCGCAGCGCTTGATGATCCACTCCAGCACGCGCAGGTTGTCGCCGAAGCCCGGCCAGATGAAGTTGCCTTCGTCGTCGGTGCGGAACCAGTTGACATTGAAGATTTTCGGCGCTTTGTCGCCCAGCTTCTCGCCCATCTCGAACCAGTGCTCCCAGTAATCGGCCATGTTGTAGCCGCAGAAGGGCAGCATCGCCATGGGATCGCGGCGGACAACGCCCACGGCGCCGGTGGCGGCCGCGGTGGTCTCGGAGGCCATGATGGAGCCTACGAACACGCCGTTATCCCAGTCGCGGGACTGGTACACCAGGGGAGCGGTCTTGGCGCGGCGGCCGCCGAACACGATGGCGGAAATCGGCACGCCGGTAGTGGAGTTGAATTCCGAAGAGATGCAGGGGCAGTTCTCCGCCGGGGCGGTGAACCGGGAGTTGGGATGCGCTCCCTTGGAACCGTCGGTGCAGTCCCACTTCTCGCCCTTCCAGTTCAGCGCGTTCGTGGGCGGGTTCTTATCCAGGCCTTCCCACCACACGGTGTTGTCGTCCAGGTTGTGCACCACGTTGGTGAAGATGGTACCCTGCCGGGTGGAAGCCAGCGCGTTGGGGTTGGATTTCGCATTGGTGCCGGGCGCCACGCCGAAGAAGCCGTTCTCCGGGTTGATGGCCCACAGGCGGCCATCGGGGCCCTGACGCATCCAGGCGATATCGTCGCCCACACACCACACCTTGTAACCCTTCTCCTGATACGCCTTGGGCGGAATCAGCATGGCCAGGTTGGTCTTGCCGCAGGCGGACGGGAACGCCGCCGCGATGTACTTGACCTCGCCCTGTGGGTTCTCCAGGCCCAGGATCAGCATGTGCTCAGCCATCCAGCCCTCGTTGCGGCCCTGGTTGGACGCGATGCGCAGCGCAAAGCATTTTTTGCCCAGCAGCACATTCCCGCCGTAGCCGGAGTTGACGGAGATGATGGTGTTATCCTGCGGGAAGTGGCAGATGTACCGCTTCTCCTCGTCGATATCGCATTTGCAGTGCAGGCCGCGCACCCAGTCGTTGCTGTCGCCCAGCACGTCCAGGACCTTCTGGCCCACGCGCGCCATGATGGCCATGTTCAGCACCACGTAGATGGAGTCGGTCAGCTCGATGCCCACCTTGGCCAGAGGGGAGCCGATGGGGCCCATGGAATACGGAATCACGTACATGGTACGGCCCTTGTAGCTGTCCCGGGCGATGTCGTACAGCATCTCATACGCCTTGTCCGGGGCCATCCAATGGTTGGTGGGGCCGGCGTCCTCTTCCTTGTCGCAGCAGATGAAGGTGCGGTGCTCCACGCGGGCCACGTCGTTGACGGCGGTGCGGTGCAGGTAGCAGCCGGGCAGCTTCTCCTCGTTAAGCTTAATCATTTCGCCAGAGGCGCAGGCCTCGGCGCGCAGGGCCTCCAGCTGCTCCTCGGAGCCGTCGATCCAAACGACTTTATCCGGTTTTACCAGCTGGACCATTTTCTCGATCCAATCGAGAACAGTCTTGTTGTTGGTCATGTGCCAATCCCCTTTCAATCCATATCCATATCGGTGAATTTCTGTTAACGCCTCCTATTATAGCCTATGCCGATGGAGAAGCGCAATAGATGAATTGTGAATAAATTGATAATATTTTAACGTTCGGTCAGTAAGTTTGCATATTTGGTCGGCGTATCCTGCAAAACCTACCCCTGCATACGGACAGTATCCCCTTCGATGGGCATCGTGGCGCAAGCATTCAAATCCATTCCTGCCAAATGCCCGGACTGATATTCGTAATAACCCTGGGCCCCCACCATGGCGGCGTTGTCCCCGCACAGCGGCAGCGGCGGCGCGTACAGCCGGTATCCCAGCCGGGCGCAGTCGGCCTCCATCCGGCGGCGCAGTCCCGAGTTGGCGGATACTCCTCCGGCCAGCACAATGGTGTGCGCCCTGGTGTCGGCGGCGGCCCGCAGCAGGTTCCCGGCCAACAGCTCCACCACCGTTTTCTGGAAAGAGGCCGCCAAATCCACCCGGTTTACCTCTTCCCCCTTCTGCCGCGCGTTGTGCAGCAGGTTGAGCACCGCCGTTTTCAACCCCGAAAAGCTGAAGTCGTAGGCACTTCCCTCTACCCGCGGATGGGGCAGCGCATAGGCGTCGGGATTTCCCGAGGGGGCCAGCTTGTCCAGATGGATACCGCCGGGATACGGCATCCCCATGGCCCGGGCCGCCTTGTCGAAGCACTCCCCCGCCGCGTCGTCCCGGGTACGCCCCAGCACGGAAAAGCGGGTGTAGTCCTCCACCTGCACGATATGGCTGTGCCCCCCCGACACCACCAGGCACAGGAAGGGCGGATGCAAGTCCGGATGGGCCAGATAGTTGGCCGCGATGTGAGAACGGAGATGATGCACCGGCACCAGGGGCTTGTGTGCCGACAAGGCCAGCCCCTTGGCGAAATTCACCCCGACCAGCAGCGCGCCGATGAGTCCCGGCGCGTGGGTGACCGCCACGGCGTCGATATCCGCGAGAGCCGTTCCCGCCTCGTCCAGCGCCTGGCGAACCACCCCGCTGATGGCCTCCGCGTGGCGGCGGCTGGCGATTTCCGGCACCACCCCGCCATACAGCTTATGTTCCTCCACCTGGGAGGCGACGACGTTGGACAGCACCGTCCGTCCGTCCACCACCACCGCCGCCGCCGTTTCGTCGCAGGAGGATTCGATTCCTAATACTCGCATGAGGCCGTGTCTCCTTCTAGATAAGCGATGATGAAAGCCAGTGCTGGGGTGGCGCGGCCCCCCCGCCAACTAGGCTACAGATACAGGGAATAGATAAGCGCATCCTCTTTAGGAGAGTCGTAAAATCCGGGACGCACCCCTTCCTTTTCGTACCCCATTTGCTCATACAGCGCGATGGCCTTTTGGTTGGAGGCCCGCACCTCCAGCGTGATCCTGGTCAGATCGTGGGCCTTGCCATATGTCTCCAGCTCGGCCAGCAGGGCCGTGGCGATCCCCTGGCGGCGGTAAGCCGGATGCACCACCACGTTGGTGATGAAGCCCTCGTCCAGGATGTGGTGCATGCCCACATAGCCCACCGCGCTCTCGGCGTCCACATCCTCCGCCACGTAAAACACGGCCAGCGGGTTCTGCAGCTCCTCCGCCAGCGCGTCATAGGACCAGGGGATGGAAAACGCCAGGCTTTCCAAATCCGCCAGGCTGTCCAGGTGATCCGCGTGCATGGGGGTGATCATCATCCCCGCCGGAGGCTTTGATCGGTGCTCGTCCATAGCTCTTCCTTTCCTCGCGGGGGCGCTCCCCCGTCCTAAAAACTCCTCAGGTCTTTTTTATGTCAGAAAACCGGCTGTATTGCCGCCACCGCCCGCTCCAACGCGTCGCGGCATTGCCGGTAGTCGGCGGCGTCCCCGCCGTAGGGATCGGGAATCCCGCCGGATTCCTCCCCCAACACCACAATCTTTTGCGGATCCACCCCCATGGCCGTCAGGGCCAGCCGGTGCCGCAGGGACATCACCGCCACCAAATCCGCCGCCTCGCACAGCATGGCGGTCACCGGCCGGGAGTGGTGTCCCCTCAAATCGATGTCCCATTCCCGCATGACCATCACGGCCAGCTGGGACGCCGGCTCGCAGCTGGCCGCCAGTCCGGCACTCTCCGCCTTACCGGGAATGCCCTCCCGCTCCATCCGCCGCTTCATCAGCGCGGCGGCCATGGGGCTGCGGCAGGTGTTGCCGGTGCATACAAACAGGATGTTCATCTCGTTTTTTCACTCCGTCCGGGCCGAAAACACCCGGTTATATTACCTATTATTAATAGAACCACGCGGCGGCAGGCCGACCGCCGCCGCGCCCGTATTTTTCAGTATACCGCATTCTCGCCGGTTATTCAAGCGCGAGCCGGGGCGAAAACCGGCGGAGGACGGCCTCCCGCTCCCGGCAATCGGGAAGCAGCGCCGCCATCCGGGCATGAAAGGCCGGCGAATGATCGGGGTGGAGAAAATGCACCAGCTCATGCAGCATCACATAATCTACGCAGGACGGCGGGACGCAGACAAGCGCCTTATTGATGGAAATCCGCCCCTCCCGATGCGCGCAGCTTCCCCAGCGGGCCACCGCCCATCGGGTGGTCATCTTTGGAAAGGGAACCCCCAGCGGCTCCACCAGCCGGTGCATCCGGCAAAGCGACGCGGGAAGCACCTCCCGCCCCTCCTGCTCCAGAAAGGCCTTGACCAGCGCGAGCCACCTCTCCTCCTGGTCGTCGCCTGGCCGCAGGGTCAGGATTAGCACCCCGACCCCGGCTGCAAACCCGTCCCGCTCGCCCGGAACCACCGTCAGCCGCAGCCTTTCCCCCAACAGCCAGACGCCCTGGCCGTCGGCGGCGGTGCGGCGGGTTTCCTGCCTGCGGCGGGCCCGCTCCACCCAGTCCGTCTTCTGTCTCACCAGCGCGTCCACCTGTTCGGGCAAAACGCGGCGGGGGGCGGAAACCGCCAGCTCCCCGCCCGGCAGCAGCCGGAAATTCAGATTTTTCACCGCCTTGCGGGTCAGTTCGTAGGACAGCGGCCCTCCCGGTGTCTCAATTGTCCGCCGCATCCGGCCCCCTCCTTGCAGCATTTTGGAAATTTCTCGCCACTATCCCCACCATCGACATTGTCCAATCCGCCTTCACCGCCTGAGAAAAAAGCCGCGCCGGGCAGACGGATGCCCCGGACGCGGCTTCTTATTTCGGATACAGACAACCTATCCTTACATATTCTCTTCGATATAGGTGACCAAATCGCCCACGGTACGGATTTTCTCGATCTCGTCGTCGGGGATTTCCACGTCGAATTCATCCTCGAGCGACATCAGCATATCCACCACGTCCAGGGAGTCGGCGCCCAGATCGTCCGCGATATTGGTTTCGGGCGTGATGCTGTCCTCCTCCACGTCAAACTGGTTGCTGAGAATCATTTTCACTTTTTCCAGTACCATACCGTTCATCCTTCCAAAAATCGATAATGTCGGCCGCTGTCCTTCGTCTTCCCCTCGTCGTTCGGGAAGGCATTGCGCGCGGGAGGGGCTTTGTGCTATAGTAGAAGGCACAGACAGCAGGCCATCGCCTCGTCTCGGCACAAAACCACTACACCCAAAATATTATGCGTTATCCTTGGATTTGTCAATCACCTTTTTCCATTTCTTTTGAATTCTTTTAAATTTATCGGCGGGGCGCTCCGCCCGCCCGAAAGGTTGGTTTCGCAATGGCTCATATCCCGTCATATTTTGTCATCGGCCATCCCCTGGGCCACAGCATGTCCCCCTTTATCCACAGCCGCCTGTTCGCCCTCGCCGGCCGGCCGGCCGCCTACGAAGCCCGGGACATCCCGCCCGAGCAGCTGTCCGCCGCCCTGCGGGAGATGCTTCCCCAGGTGCAGGGCCTCAACGTGACCATCCCGCACAAGCAGGCGGTCATCCCCCTGCTGGATCGGCTGGAGGGCCGGGCGAAGCTGTACCGGTCGGTGAACACCATCGCCGTGACCGAAAGCGGCGCCGTGGGCTACAACACCGACGCCGACGGGTTCCTCTGCGCGCTGAAGGCCGGGGGGGTGTCCCTCGCCGGCCGGGTGGCGCTGCTTGGCTGCGGCGGCGTAGGGCGCACCTTCGCCTGCGAAGCCGCCCTGGCCGGCTGCCGGCTGATCAACGCCGTGCGCCCGGAGGACTTTGAGGCCTCCCGCGCGCTGAAGGATTACGTGCTGTCCCTCGTGCCCGGCGCGGCGTTCGAGACGGTGGAGCTGTCCCGTCTGTCCGGGGATTTTGACCTGCTGATAAACGCCACCCCCGTGGGGATGTATCCCCGCTGCGACGCGTCGCCGGTGGATCCCGGCGTCCTGGCCCGCTGCGCCGCCGTGTTCGACGCGGTATACAATCCCGAGGAAACCCGCCTGCTCTCCGCCGCCCGCGCGGCGGGGGCCCGCACCGTGGGGGGCATGCCCATGCTGGTCTGGCAGGCCGCCGTCGCCCATACCTGCTGGTACGGAGCGGACTTCCAAGCGGAGGCCGTCGCCTCCATCATCGCCGACGCCAACGTCTATATGAACCAACATTTTCGTCAGTAAAGGATGGATACCCATGCGTAACGTGGTGCTCTGCGGCTTCATGGGCTGCGGCAAAACCACCGTGGGCCGGCAGCTGGCCGCCCTGTCCGGCCGCCGTTTCGTGGATATGGACGAGTATATCGAGCAGCAAGCCGGCATGGCCGTGTCGGAGATTTTCCGGCAATACGGCGAGGACGACTTCCGCCGCCGGGAACGGGAGACCTGCCGCGCCCTGGCCGGGCAGACCGGCCTGGTGATCGCCGCGGGCGGCGGCGCGCTGACCTTTGCCGCCAACGTGGAGGCCCTGCGCCCCTCCTGCGTCATCGTGCTGCTGGAGGTGAAGCCGGAGACGGTGCTGACCCGCCTGAAGGGGGATACCTCCCGGCCGCTGCTCGCCCGGGAGGATAAGGAAACCGCCGTGCGGGAGCTGTTCGCCGCCCGCCTGCCGCTGTACCGGGCGGCGGCGCAGTATACTGTAGACGGGGAACAGCCCCCTCTCGCGGTGGCCAAAACGATCCAGGCCTTGCTGTAAATAAATTCTGGGGGGCATGATATTTCATGCCCCCGCATTTCTTTTACGCCTGTGCCGTGCTCCATCATTCATACCGTACCCGCATCTTCCGGCGCTCCTCCTCGACCACCTCGGGCGGAATATTCACCAATATGCAGCTAAAGCACCGACCCAGCTCATCCACCTCAATTTCATCCAACCAACAAGTCCCCGCTTCCCAATACACACAAAAGAAATTTTCACATTTCATATTTTTCACCTCTAAACCATTTCTATAGCTATATACATATTACAACTGCTGATTTTAATAATCAATAGTAATATGTAAAATACTATAGTGTTAGGAGGTGGTCATATGAGCGAATCGCTGGATTTGGCTGCGGAAATCGGTTTACGTGTGCGCAACAACAGGACTCTTCTAAAGCTATCCCGTGAAAAATTGGCCGAAGAAGCGGATATTTCTTTGTCCTTTCTCGCTGACATAGAACACGGGCGTAAAAATATGACTACTGTTACGCTATATGGATTATGCAAAGCCCTGCATGTTTCCGCCGATTACCTCCTGTTCGGCAGGGAAGCCGTTACCGCCGACAATATTTCCAGGGCGATTTTGGAGGCGAAACCCGAAGACCGGAAATATCTGGAGAGCCTGCTGGTTGCCACGGCGGAAATCCTCACAGAGAAAAAACCGTAAAATTTTTCCCACTGCCTTGACAAACCCGCCGGGAGCGGCTATCATAAAATTAACGTCACATCTTGGAGGAACCCATGAACCGAACCGCCGCCCACAATCGATTTAACACCGGCTATCGCTTCAGCTTTTTTGGCTGGGGCTATTTTTGCTGGGAAAAATCGAATACGGGCACTCCGTGAGCCGGCGGCTTTTGCCGTCAAAATTCTCCCGTGCAGTTGGATATTCAGGTGGAGCTCATGGAAATGGGCTCCACCTTTTTTATATCAAATTTTATAGAAAGCAGGCAATCCGTATGATCATCGTCTTAAAACCCGGCGTCACCCGCGACCAGGTGGAGGATTTCTCCAACCACCTGGCCAAAACCAACAGCGTCACTGTCAACGCCTGGTACGGCGAGCATTCCACCGTCCTGGGCCTGCTGGGCGACACCGCCGCGGTGGATATGGACTCCATCGCCGCCCAGGATATTGTTCAGAGCGTCCGCCGCGTCCAGGAGCCCTATAAAAAAGCCAACCGCAAGTTCCACCCGGACGACACCGTCATCGATCTCGGAGGCGGATCGGTTATCGGCGGCGGCAAGCTGGGCCTCATTGCCGGCCCCTGCTCCGTGGAATGCGAGGAGCAGATAAGCGAGGTGGCCGCCCGCGTCAAGGCGGCGGGCGCGGCCTTCCTGCGGGGCGGCGCGTTCAAGCCGCGCACTTCCCCCTACGCCTTCCAGGGCCTGCGGGCCGAGGGCCTCGAGCTGCTGCGCCACGCCCGCCGGAAAACCGGCCTGCCCATCGTCACCGAAATCATGTCCGCCGCCCACATGGTGCTGTTCGAGGACGTGGACATCATCCAGGTCGGCGCCCGCAACATGCAGAATTTCGAACTGCTCAAGGAGCTGGGCAAATGCGACAAGCCCATCCTGCTCAAGCGGGGCCTGGCCAACACCATCGAAGAGCTGCTCATGAGCGCCGAATACATCATGGCCGCAGGCAACGAGAAGGTCATCCTCTGCGAGCGCGGCATCCGCACCTTCGAAACCATGACCCGCAACACCCTGGACATTTCCGCCATCCCCCTGCTCAAGAAGCTGTCCCATCTGCCGGTGGTGGTGGATCCCTCCCACGCCGCAGGGGTCAGCTCCCTGGTGGAACCCTTGGCACTGGCCGCCGTGGCCGCCGGTGCCGACGGCCTGATCATCGAGGTGCACAACGACCCGCCCCACGCCCTGTCGGACGGCGCCCAGTCCCTGACCCCCGATCAGTTCGACAAGCTGGCCGCCCGTCTGGGCGAGGTGGCCGCCGTGTTCGGCAAAACTCTGTCCACCCGCGTTTGAACCGTACCGTTAAAGGGAGCCGCGTATGAATAAAAAAACCATCGCCATCGTCGGCCTGGGCCTCATCGGAGGCAGCATGGCCCTCGCCCTGCGGCGCAGCAGCCGCTATATCCTCTACGGCCTGGACAGCGATCCTGTCACCCTCATGAACGCCCTCAAGCGCAGCGCCGTGGACAAGGCCGGCGGCGCCGAGCTGCTGGCCCGCGCGGATCTCGTCATCCTGGCCCTCCCGCCCGAGGCCGCCCTGGCCTTTCTGCGGGACAATGCCGCCGCCATCAAGCCGGGGGCCGTGGTCACCGACGTCTGCGGCGTCAAGCAGGCCATTGTAGAACCCGCCACCGCCCTATGCGAGGCGGCGGGCCTGACCTTCATCGGCGGCCACCCCATGGCGGGCAAGGAAAAAGGCGGGTTCGACAACGCCGACGCCGCCCTGTTCGAGGGGGCCTGCTACATCCTCACCCCCACCCCGTCCACCCCCGCCGCCGTGGTTGACGGGATGAAGGAGCTGGCCGCCCAGCTGGGCTGCGCCCGCATGACCGTCACCACCCCGGCCCATCACGACCGGATGATCGCTTTCACCAGCCAACTGCCCCACGTGCTGGCCGGCGCGTATGTCAAATCCCCCTGCTGCCTCTACCACGCCGGCTTCTCGGCGGGTAGCTACCGGGATGTTTCCCGCGTCGCCGCCGTGGATGAAACGCTGTGGGCCCAGCTTTTCCTTCTCAACCAGACGGCTCTCTGCGCCGAAATCGACGGGCTGATGGAGCGCCTGCAAGCCTGCCGCGACGCCGTGGCCGCCGGAGATCGGCAGGCGCTGACCGCCCTGCTGCGGGAGGGCCGGGAACGCAAAGAAGAGGCCGACGGCGCCCTGCCGCCCCTTCCGGAGCATAGAAAGGAACGAACGCCATGACCACCCTGTCCGTCCATACCCGCAGCCGCGCCTATGACATTTTCGTGGGCGACGGCCTGCTCCGGCAGGCCGGCCCCCTCTGCCGCGAGGTCAATCCCCGGGGCGCCCGCGCCCTCATCGTCACCGATTCCAACGTTTATCCCCTGTACGCCGGGCAGGTTGCCCGCTCCCTGGAAAGCGCGGGCTATGCCGTGTCGGTGTTCGCCTTCCCCGCCGGGGAGGAGCAGAAACGCCTGGATACCATCGCCCGGATTTACGCCAAGCTGGCGGAGGAGAACCTCACCCGCAGCGATTTGCTGGTGGCCCTGGGAGGCGGTGTGACGGGGGATATGACCGGCTTTGCCGCCGCCACCTGGCTGCGGGGCGTCGATTTCGTCCAGATCCCCACCTCCCTGCTGGCCCAGGTGGACTCCTCGGTGGGCGGGAAAACCGGCGTGGATATCCCCCAGGGAAAGAACCTGGTGGGCGCCTTTCGGCAGCCCGCCCGGGTGCTGGCCGATCTCTCCGTCCTGGACAGCCTGCCTCCCTCCTTTCTCACCGACGGCATGGCCGAAATCATCAAGGCCGGCTGCATCCTGAATAAGGAGCTGTTCGCCGCCCTGGAAGCCGGGGACGCCCTGTCCCCCGCCCGGCGAGAGGCCACCGTCGTGCGGGCCATCGCCATCAAGCAGGGGGTGGTCGAACGGGACGAGACCGAAACCGGGGAGCGCAAGCTGCTCAATTTCGGCCATACCCTGGGCCACGCGCTGGAAACCTATTACCACTACACCGGCCTGACCCACGGCCGGGCCGTCGCCCTGGGCATGGCGGCCATCACCGCCGCCTCCGAACGGACGGGCCTCACCGCCCCCGGCACCCTGGATCGCCTGCTGCCTGTGCTGGAGGCCTATGGCCTGCCGGTAAGCGACCCGGCGGCCCCAGCCGATTATCTTCCCGCTGTGGCCATGGATAAGAAGCGCACCGGCGCGGCCATCGACCTGGTGCTGCTTCGCTCCATCGGGGACGCGTTTATTCACCGCCTCCCTCTGTCGGAGCTGCCCGCCTTCGTAGGCGGCTGACACAACGAAAGGAGTCCCGCCATGTCCCTCGCCGTCATCTCTCCCTCCGTCATCCGGGGAACCCTGACGCCCCCGCCCTCCAAATCCGCCGCCCACCGGCTGCTGATCGCCGCGGCCCTGGCCGGTGAAGGCCGGGTGCGGGGCCTCAGCCTTTCCGCCGACATGGAGGCCACCCTCCGGGCCGTGCGGGGCCTCGGCGTGTCCGTGCGTCTGGACGGGGACGCCGCCTGTTTCGCCCCCGCTCCCCCGTCCTCTTCGCCCTCCCCCCTGCCGGTGGACTGCGGCGAGAGCGGATCCACCCTGCGCTTTCTCATTCCCCTGTACGCCGCCCGGGGTATTCCCGCCGTCTTCACCGGCCATGGCCGGCTGCCGGAGCGCCCTCTGGGGGTGTACGCCGACTGTCTGCCCCCCCACGGGGTGACCCTCTCGGCCGCCTCCGGCCTGCCCCTAACCGTTACCGGCCGGCTGACCGGCGGGGACTTCGCCCTGCCCGGCGACGTGTCCAGCCAGTTCATCACCGGCCTGCTCTTCGCCCTCCCCCTCTGCCGGGAGGACAGCCGCATCCGCCTGACCACCCCGCTGGAATCGGCGGGCTATGTGGATATGACCCTCCAGGTACTGCGGCAGGCCGGTATCCGGGTGGAACCCCTGGAGGACGGCTGGTTCATCCCCGGCTCCCAGACCTATCGGCCCCTGGACACGGCGGTGGAAAGCGACTGGTCGCAGGCCGCCTTTTTACTGGCCGCTGGGGCCCTGGGCGGGGAGGTCACCCTCACCGGGCTGAACCCCGCCTCCGCCCAGGGGGATCGGGAAGCCCTTTCGCTGTTCCGCCGCTTCGGCGCCGCCGTCGAGGAGGCACCCGGCCGCATCGTCTGCCGGAAGGCCCCTCTGCACGGCATCGACATCGACGCGGCCCAGATTCCGGATCTGGTGCCCGTCCTGGCCGTCACCGCCGCCCTGGCCGACGGGGTCACCCACATCACCGGCGCGGCGCGCCTGCGTTTGAAAGAAAGCGACCGCCTGGCCGCCGTGGCCGACGGCATCCGCCGCCTGGGCGGCCGGGTGGAGGAGGGCCCCGATTCCCTGACCATTACCGGCGTTTCCCGCCTGGCCGGCGGCCGGGCGGAAGGATACAACGATCACCGCATCGTCATGGCCCTGTCCATGGCGGCACTGGGCTGCGAAGCCCCCGTCACCGTCACCGACGCCCAAAGCGTGGCCAAAAGCTGGCCCGCCTTTTTTGAAGACTATCGAGCGATAGGAGGAACCGCGCATGTCATCGACCATCGGTAACCGGGTGCGCCTCTCCATATTCGGGGAGAGCCACGGCGAAGCCATCGGCTGCGTTCTGGACGGCCTGCCCGCCGGGGAGGCGCTGGACATGGAGGAAATCCGCGTCCAGATGGCCCGCCGCGCCCCCGGCCGGGACAAAACCGCCACCACTCGCCTGGAGAGCGATATCCCCGCCATCTTGTCCGGCACCCTGAACGGCCGCACCACCGGCGCCCCCCTGGCCATGGTCATCCGCAACGAGAACCAGCGTTCGGGGGACTATCAGAATCTCGAGATCCTCCCCCGCCCCGGCCACGCCGATTTCACCGGCCACGTCCGGTACAACGGGTATAACGACGTGCGGGGCGGCGGCCATTTCAGTGGCCGACTCACCGCCCCCCTGGTGTTCGCCGGGGCCGTCTGCCGCCAAATTCTGCGCCGGCGGGGGGTAAGCGTCGGCGGCCATATTCTGCGCATCGCCGACGCCGCCGACGAGGCCTTCGATCCCGTGAACCTCTCCTCCCAGCTGCTGGAGGAGCTGGCCGCCCGCCCCTTCTCCCTCCTGCGCGCCAAGGCGGAGCCCGCCATGCGCAACGCCGTGGAAGCCGCCCGGATGGCAGCGGACAGCGTGGGCGGCGTGGTGGAAATAGCCGCCGTCGGCCTGCCCGCCGGCCTCGGCTCCCCCATGTTCGATGGGGTGGAGAACCGGCTGGCTCCCCTCTTCTTCGGCATTCCGGCGGTCAAAGGGGTGGAGTTCGGGGACGGCTTCGCCCTCGCCGGTATGCGGGGCAGCCAGGCCAACGACCCTTATGCCTACGACGCGTCCGGCCGGGTGGTGACCACCAGCAACCACAACGGCGGCATTCTCGGCGGCATCACCAGCGGCATGCCTCTCATTGTCCGTCTGGCCGTCAAGCCCACCGCCTCCATCGGCCAGCCCCAGAGGACCGTGGATCTGGTCGCGGGCCGGGAGGCGGAGCTGGTTGTCAAGGGGCGGCACGATCCCTGCATCGTCCCCCGCGCCCTCCCGGTGGCGGAAGCCGCCCTGGCCCTGGGCCTGCTGGATATTCTAGAGACCGAGGCCATCCCGGCTCATTGCGCCGACTGATTGAAAGGGGATTATCCGCCCATGGAACTCGCCGATATCCGTGCCGAAATCGACCGTCTGGACGACGAGCTGGTCGCCCTGCTCTGCCGCCGGATGGATTGTTCCCTGCAAGTGGCCGCCTATAAGGCGGCGCATCATCTGCCCGTGCTCAATGAGGAGAGGGAAAAGCAGGTGCTGGACGGGGTGCGCCGCGCTGCTGCCCGGTATGACCAACGGGGCGCCGGTTTCCCCGGGGCGGCGGCGGTGGTGTTCTCCACCATGATGGACACCTCCCGCGCCCTCCAACATCGGAAGCTGTCCGCCGGCAAAGCCCTGCGCGCCGCCATCGGGCAGGCCCCCCGCCGTCCGGTGACCGACGCCCCCGCCCGGGTGGCCTGCGCCGGCTGCGCCGGTGCCTATGCCGACGAGGCGGCCGGCATTCTTTTCCCCTTCACCAAGGACGCGGACAGCCGCCCCCTCTTCGTCCCCTCCTTCGCCGACGTGGTGGAGGCTGTGCGGGAGGGCCGGGCCGATTACGGCATTCTGCCGGTGGAGAATTCCTCCACCGGATCCGTGCATGAAAACTATGACCTGCTCATGCAGCATCGCCTCTCCATCGTGGGGGCGGCGGAGCTGCCTGTTCATCATTACCTGCTCACCCTGCCCGGCGCGGATCCCCGCCGCCTGAAGGCCGTCTATTCCCACCACCAGGGCTTGTCCCAGTGCGCGGATTTCATCGCCGCCCGGGGCTTGGAGCCCCGGCAGTACAGCAACACCGCTGCCGCCGCCCGTATGGTGGCCGCAAGCGGCGATCCCACCGCCTGCGCCATCTCCTCCCGGCAGGCGGCAGAGATTTACGGATTGGAAATTGCTGCAGAGAATATACAATCTGTATCCAACAATGTCACCCGCTTCATCGCCCTGTCCTCTCAGCTGCTGCTGCCACCCGCGGCGGATAAAATCAGCCTGATCTTCACCCTGCCCAACGTCACCGGCTCCCTGTATAAAACCCTGGCCCGCTTCGCCATGGAAGGGCTGAACCTGACCAAGCTGGAAAGCCGCCCCCTGCGCAACGGGGATTTTGACTACGTATTTTACCTGGATTTCGAGGGCAGCCTGGACAACAGCGGCACGGTGGATCTGCTCTGCGCCCTGTCGGAGGAGCTGCCGGTTTTCCACTTCCTGGGCAACTACCGGGAAATTCACGCCTGATCCCTGGAAAATCCTGCGGCTCCGGCGCGGGAATTATCCGGCCGATTTTTCCACAAATGCCACCGTATCGGTGGAAAAACTGTCAACCTCCGAGAATTCGACGGGTTTCGGTTGCGTTCTGTTTTTGGGGACGATATACTAATAGGAGACATCCTCTTTGTATACATAACCGGCTCCGTGCCCCGGCGAACATGGAGCCCTCCTTCCCCGTTTCGCCGGAGAAAAGGAGATACCGATGCAGAAAACCGTTCGGAAAAAGGTCTACGATACCGATACTGCCGCCCTGCTGGGCACCGTTACCTCCGGCCTGTTCGGCGATCCCGCCGGCTATGAGGAACGGCTTTACCAGACCCCCGAGGGATTCTACTTCCTCTATGGCCTGGGCGGGGACGCCTCCCCCTATCCCAAAGAAACCATCAAGCCCGCCTCCGCCGCCACGGCGGAAAAATGGCAGGCCGAACACGCTCAGTAAACAGATGAACCCGCCGGAGAAAGCAAAGTTTCTCCGGTGGGTTCTCTCCGATTTGTTGATTTTCTGTGTATTATACGAAACGGAGAAAAGGAACGCCGTGAAAAAAACATTGATTTATCCCTGTTCCCTGGATAAGGATATCCTGTACGATCGATTCGCCGCCCATCCGCTGGATTTACGGACCGCCGACGGCAGCATCCTAGATACTACCAGCCGCCAATACATCCAGCCCCACTATGAGCGGCAGGGAGACCGGGAAATCGTCCGGGTTCTCGAGATATTCCTATATAAATACACTGTAAACTATCTGGTTAACTGCCGAGATGGAGCGGTGATTCTAACCCGGAAGAAACAACCGTGGTTCGCTTTCGTCGACGCCATGGGGTGGATCGCCGTCGGCATGTTTCTGCTGTTTACCTTGAGTTCCTTTATCGCGCCATCCATCCCCTGGCCGGCCTCTCTAGGCTTAGCAGGCATCACTGGACTGGCGTTTGCCTGTCAGCTCTATCTTCTCCATACCCACCAGCGAACGGCCCGTAGAGTGCTGGACGAATATATGACCCTCGTCCTTGGAACGGAAAATAATAAGGCTACATACAAATAACGTTCAAGTGGCAGCACACCAAGGAGAAGCGCATAGGCATGCCCATGCCCGCTAGATGCCAAGCGCAAAAGAACCTCCCCCAATAGAAACGCCCGCCCCCGACGGTGTTCCGTCGGGGGCGGGCGTTTCTATCCATGTGCTATTTCTCCGCCAATCCCTGCTCCCGCAGCGCTGCGTTTATCTGCTCCATGGCCGCGTCGTCCACACCCTCCAGGGCACGGATTTCCCGGGTGCTGAAGCGGCTCAGCCAACTGAGCGCCGGCAGCTTAAGCGTCTCGATCGCCCGCCGGGCGGGAGATGCCAACCTGTCCAGCAGCACGCCGATGGGTGCCATGTCCGCCGGTGCCTTGGGCGGGAAGGTGTTGTCGAAGGCCTTCGCCGCGGCCTCATCCATCTCGAAATCCGGCGATTCCCGGTAAACGCCGGCGATCCCATCCAGCGCCCCTGGATACAGCGGCAGCGCCATGAAGGCGTCGTACGTTTCACCCTGGCTGGTGGTGATGCCAAACGTCCCGGCGGGGCGGAACCCTATCCGGGCATAATACTCCGGATGGCCAAAAATCACAATCCCTCGGTAGCCCAGTTCCCGGGCCCGATCGATGGTGGCCCGCATCAGCGCCGTGCCGATCCCCCGCTTCCAATAGGCGGGCAGGACGCTCAGCGGCCCGAAGGTCAGCACCTCGTTCTCTCGGCCCGCCGCGTCGGTCACCCGGGCCTTGGTGTACAGGATATGCCCCACGATCCGGCCGTCGCTCTCGGCCACCATGTCCAGCGCGGGCACAAAGTCCCGGCTGTCCCGCAGCTTGTGCACCAGGTAATGCTCGTCGCAGGTGGGATGAAACACGCCCCAGAATGCCTCCCGGGTCAGTTCCTCCACCTCGCGGGTATCCGCCGGCGTCTCCAGCCGGATGGTCAGCGTCATCCCTTCACCCTTCCTTCCTTCTCCATCTGCCGGATGGTTTTGGATATGCCCTTGTGCCATTGCTGTTTCTGCCGCAGATACCCCGCCTTGTCGTCGGCGTACCGGGCCTCCTGCTTCAGCTTTTGATAGCTCTCCCATCGTTCGGGGGCCAGCGCGCCGGTTTCCAGCGCCTCCCGCACCGCGCAGCCCGGCTCCTGATGATGGCGGCAGTCGGAAAACCGGCACCGCCCCAGAAGGGCCTGTACATCGGTGAACGCCTCGGATAATCCCTCCGACACGTCCCACATGCCCAGTTCCCGCATTCCCGGCGTGTCGATGACCATCGCCCCGCTGTCCAGCCGGAACAGCTGCCGGTGGGTGGTGGTGTGGCGGCCTCGGCTGTCGTCCTCCCGGATGCCGCCCGTCTCCATCAGCTCCTCGCCCGCCAGCGCGTTCAACAGGCTGGACTTGCCCACGCCGGAGGAGCCGAGAAACACGACGGTTTTTCCCGGCCGCAGATAGCCGTCCAGCGCGGCCAGCCCCTCCCCGGTTTTGGCGCTGACCGCGAACACCCCGACCCCGGCGGCCAGGCGTTCCGCCCGCCGCCGCGCGGCGGCGGCCTCCTGCGTGAGATCCGCCTTGGTCAGCACCACCGCCGGCACCGCTCCCGACTGCCACGCCAGGGTCATGTACCGTTCCAGCCGCCGCTCGTTGAAATCGTGATTCAGGGACTGGAGGATGAACACCGTATCGAAGTTGGCGGCCACTGCCTGTTCACCCCGCCCCGGCGTGGGATCCCGCCGGGAAAAGAAGGTGCGCCGGGGCAGCGTGCGGAGGATCGGGCTGTCCCCCTGGGGATTGTACTGGATTTCCACGAAATCCCCCGTGGTGGGGAACGCCTCCCCGCCTCCGTTGAAATACACGCCGGCCTTCAGCCGCCCGTACCCCTCGCCCTGGTCACACACCAGTTCATACCGTTCCTTGTGCACCGCGGTCACCCGCGCCGGCGTCCCGCCGGACAGTCCCGCCGCCATCGCGGGGGACCAGCCATAATCGCTTAGTTGCAATTCTCTCTTCCTTTCTTCCGTCTGCCATGTCGCTACGTATCCTGTCGTCGCGCATCCTTATCACTCTCTTTCTTTTAAAACGAAAAAAGCCGCAGAAAGCAGCCTTTCCCGTTGGCTGCACTCTGCGGCGCCCGCATAGGGGCATAAAAATAACACACCCTGTCGAGTGTGCTATCGCGCAAGCGTATAGTTCACGAAAGGTTCCCAATCGGCGCGCTGAAATAGAGGATCCACTCCGCGGGATCCCAATTTCCTCACGCCCCTATGCGGTTTTATGCAGAGGTCACCTCAACCAATACCGACATACCTACAGCTCCTTTCGTGTTCCCCATGGAACGATTTGTCTTTATCATACGCGATTTTCCGCGGGATGTCAATGCTTTTGTTCGATGCGCTTAAAACCTTCGCCCAGCACCTCCTCCGTGGACACCACGATGAGAAAGGCATCGGGATCGCAGTCCTGCACCAGGGTGCGCAGCTGGTACATCTCCGAGCGGCGCACGGCGCAGAGCAGCACCCGCTTGTCCTCCCCGGTATAGGCCCCGGTGGCGTTAAGCAAGGTCACCCCCCGCCCCATCTCTTCCAAGATTTTCCGACAGAGCAGCTCCTCCTTGCGGGACATGACCAGCAGCATCCGGCCCGTGTCTCCGCCGTAGACGATGGCGTCCATAATGCTGGTGGAAACGAAAATCAGCACCATGGCGTATAGCGCGCTTTCCAGCTGCTTGTACACCAGCGCCGACGCCGCCACCACCACCGCGTCCACCAGCAGGATCAGCCGGCCAATGGGGATATGGCGCAGGCGGCGCTCCAGCAGGCGGGCCACCACCTCGCTGCCCCCCGTGGTCGCACCCCGCAGATAGATGAGGCCTAAGCCCGCCCCGGCCAGCACCCCGCCGAACAGGGCCACCAGGATTTTATCTCCCCGGAAGGGGGGCAGAAACCGGGCGGTGCCGTCGATGATGGCCGAGGACAGCACGGTGACGATCAGGGTGCGCACCGTGAACGCCGCCCCGCACTTGTACCAGGCGGCAATCAGCAGCGGCAGGTTGATGACCAGAATCATGGTGCCGATGGGCAGGTGAAAGGCATAATTCAGCAGGGTCGCCACGCCGGTGACCCCACCGGGGGCGATTTGGTTGGGCGCGGTGAAGATGTTCACCGACAGGGCGTACAGAACGCTGCCCAACAGGTAAAATCCGCCGTCCAGTACCGCCCTCCCCGCCTTGCTATGTGAAGGATTTCCCCGTTTGCTTTTGCTCATCCCACAGCCCGCCTTTCTGCAGGCTTAGCATGTCCCTTCCGGCCCCGTTCTATCCCTAAACCGGTAGATTCTCCTGTTCCCCGGCGCAAAACGCCGCCTCGAACAGCTCCTGGATCCGGTCGGTCTCCCCACGGAGGTACAGATAGCCGAACAGCGCCTCCAGGCCGGTGGCCCGGTGATAATCGCCGCCGCTGCGGGCGGTGTGAGCGTTGCGCCCCCGGCGGAAAACCGCTGCCTCCTCCTCGGTCAGCCGGGGGAGAATGGCGTCCATGGCCGCGGCCTGGGCCTCGGCGCGCACCATGGCCACCGCCTGCTTATGCAGCTCATTGACCGGGCGGTTGGCCTGGCAGACCAGCCGCTCCCGCACCATCAGCTCATACACGCCGTCCCCCACGAACGCCAGGGCCAGCGGGCTCAGGTTCCGGGGCTCCACATCCTCCGGCAGCAGCCGTCCCATAACCCGTCCTCCTTTTAAAACACAAAATCAAATTCAAAATCGTACAGGCTGACGGTATCCCCCTCGGCCACTCCCGCCTTCACCAGCGCGTCGATGACGCCGGCGGACTGGAGCACCCGCTGGAAATACTGCAGGCTCTCATAATCGTCGAAATTGATGCCCTGCATCAGGCGGAGCAGCCACTCCCCTTCCACAAAGAACACGCCGTCATGGCAGGTGACCGTCACCTCCCGGCCGGACAGGGCCTCCGCGTCGGGCAGGGGCTCGGGCTCCGGCTCATAGGCCCGGATGGGTGGCAGCTCGGCCAGCATCCGGGCGCAGCAGTCCACTACCTCTTTGGTGCCGTGGGCGATGGCCGCCATCATGGGGAAATAGGCGCAGCCTCTCTCTTCCATGGCCTTGGCAAAGGCCTCCAGCTGCTCGTCGGTGGCCAAATCGCACTTGTTGCCCGCCACGATCATGGGCCGGGCGGCCAGCTCGGGGTTGAAGGCCTGCAGCTCCCGGTTGATGATGTCGAAATCCTCCAGGGGATCCCGGCCCTCGCTTCCCGCCACGTCTACCACGTGGATCAGCATCCGGCACCGTTCCACGTGCCGCAGGAACTCATGGCCCAGGCCCACGCCCTCGCTGGCCCCCTCGATCACGCCGGGGATGTCGGCCATAACGAAGGAGACCCCTTCCTCCACGCGAACCACACCCAGCACCGGGGTGATGGTGGTGAAGGGGTAGTTGGCGATTTCCGGCTTGGCCTCGCTGACGACGGAAATCAGGGTGGATTTTCCCACATTGGGGAAGCCCACCAGCCCCACGTCGGCCAGCAGCTTTAGCTCCAGGCGGATGGTTTTCTCCTCCCCCGGCACGCCGGGCTTGGCAAAGCGGGGCACCTGGCGGGTGGCGGTGGCAAAATGGCTGTTGCCCCAGCCGCCCCGGCCGCCCTTGGCCGCCACAAAGGGCTCGTCCCCCGACATGTCGGCCATCAATCGTCCTGTTTCGTCGTCATAAATCAGGGTGCCCCGGGGCACCGGGATGACGCAGTCGGCCCCCGATTTTCCAAAGCAGCGCTTGGCCCCGCCCGGCTGGCCCGCCTCGGCGGCGAACTTCCGTTTATACCGGAAGTCCACCAGCGTGCCGGTTCCGTCCTGGGGAACGAAGACCACGCTGCCGCCGCGGCCGCCGTCTCCGCCGTCGGGGCCGCCGGCCGCCACGTATTTCTCCCGGTGGAAGGAAACCGCTCCGTTCCCCCCGTTTCCCGCCTTGATGCGTATGGTCGCTTTATCCACGAACATGGATTTTCCCGCCTTTCAGCGCCGATTTTTTCACATTTCTCCGCATTTTAGTGAACAAAACCGCTCGGATTCCCGCACGGGACCGCACAATTTCGCTCTTCTTAGCGTTTCTTAAAACCATAAAAAAATCCCCGCCGGATGCGGCAGGGATTTTCCAGTTCTTATTCTTCGGCCGCGTAGACGCTCACGCGCTTGCGATCCTTGCCGACCCGCTCGAACCGCACCACGCCGTCCGACAGGGCGAACAGGGTATCGTCCGAGCCGATGCCCACGTTGTTGCCGGGATGGATGTGGGTGCCGCGCTGCCGCACCAGGATGTTGCCGGCCAGAACAAACTGCCCGTCCGCCCGCTTGACGCCGAGACGCTTGGACTCGGAATCGCGGCCATTTTTGGTGGAGCCGACGCCCTTTTTGTGAGCGAACAGCTGAATGTTTATCTTCAACATGATAATGCCCTTCCTTTCCTGATGAAGCGCCTAGCGCGCTTCTATCGTTTCAACCACTAACTGCCGGGGATATTGCTGCTGCAATTGCCCGAGGTGCAACCTCAGCCCCAGGAGAATATCCTGACAGCCGACCGGTTCCTCCACCGACACCCTGAGAAACCCGTCCCGCGCCTCGGTATCGGCCGGGCAGCGGCAGATTTCGGTGATGGTGTTGGCCGCCAGATAGGCGGCGGAGGAAATCGCCGCGCAGACCACGTCGGTCCCCGACACGCCCGCGCCGGCGTGGCCCCGCAGGGTAAAGCCGCACAGAAGGCCGTCCTTTCGGACGAAGGTGGCCCGCGTCATTATTCCGCGGCAGCTTCCGGTTCCGCTTTGGGGGCCTTGGGAGCTTTGGCGTTGATGACCTCAACCTGCACCTTGGTGTAGGGCTGGCGATGGCCCAGCGCGCGCTTGCAGCCCTTCTTGGGCTTATAGGTGAAGACGGCGATTTTCTTGCCCTTGCCGTTCTTGACGACCCGCGCTTCCACGGAGGCGCCCTTGACGTACGGCGCGCCGACTTTCAGTTCTTTGTCGTTATGCAGGGCGACGACCTTATCAAAGGTCACGGAGGATTCCTCGGCAGCATCCAGCTTTTCCACGAACAGAACGTCGCCGTTCTGCACTTTGTACTGCTTGCCGCCGGTTTCGATGATGGCGTACATGATGGGAGACCTGCTTTCCTTCAGTCTCGCTGTCCTCAGGCGGATCCCATTTGGGATCGCTTATAAAAGCCCGGCACATGCGGCAATGCTCATTGTATCATATTTGGAAGAGGTTGTCAACGTCTCTTTTTGTTTCTTTTCTCGTATAAATTGCAGTTGATTTTATGGCAAATCTGGCGTATAGTTAGACTAAGCGTTGGATAAAGAGAGAAATCTGCGGCTTTTTATCCCGACGCATCAGAACCGGACAGAGGCCGGATTTGAAAGGATGGGTAACACAGATGAACAGGAAAAAGGCAGCGGCTGGTTTTCTCGCGGCGCTGCTGGCGGTTTCGCTGACCGCTTGCAACAAGCCGGCCACGCCGCCGGCGTCCTCCGCGGCGGCCACAACGGAAGCGACAGCGCCGTCCACCACCATGGCGACCACGGAAAGCACCACGACCACCACCGAGACAGCGGCCGCCACGACCACCAAAAAGAAAACCACCACCAAGAAGCCCAAGCCGAAAACCACCGCCCCCAGAAAAACCGCCGCCCCCACCAAGGTGACGCTGCCCACCAACGCGCCCACCGGCAGCCCCACGCCACCGCCCACCACCACGCCCACAGAAAACCGGTTCGTGCTGTCCGCCCAGGGAAAGGCAGCCCTCGCTCGGTATCAGAAGGGCCAGGAGAAGTTTTTCGCGCTGGACAGCTACCACTACACCGGCCACATACAAATGGAAATGAACGTGGACGGACACGCCTTCATGATGGTGACTTCCTCTAATGAAATGTATAAAAACGGGTCTACTCATCAGTTATATGCCACGGATTTCAGCAGCGGGGCAGGCGACCAGTCTCAGCACAGCATTTACATCGACGGGACGTCCGTCTTTGAAAACACCGACGGGACTATCAAGACCTTCGCTTTTGATCCGGACGCCTTTGATTCCGCTTTTGACTACGCCAGCTTCTCGCCCTTGGAGGAAAGTAATATCCTCGGCTATTCTACAGAAGGCGGCGCGGACGTTTTCACATTTCAGCTTTCCGAAAAGGATACCCAGTATTTTGAAGAGCAATTCGGCTTAATTCGCAATCTGATCGTCACCATGAAGGTAAGCTATACGCCGGAAGGTTACGTGTCCACAGAAATCGACACGTTCTCGGCGGACATCGGCATAGTTGACGAAACGACCAACACCACCGGCTGGTACACCCTACGAATCGTCAACAAAACCATCTATGACAAGCCGGGGCAGCCGGTGACGGTGCCTAGGCCGGACTGGGTGCCTGCCGACGCGGACAACACCTGAAAAAAGCCCGGGCGTTTCCTCTAGGGGGAAACGCCCGGGCTTCTTGTTTCGCCTCTCGCTTATTCCCCGACGGGGCGGCGGGCGGCGGCTTTTTCCTCGAAGCGGGCAGTCTTGACGGTGCAGCGCTGGTGCGTGCCCTCCCCGACGGGGCCGGCCTCATCCCGGGCGGTGACGTGAAAGGTGAACCGGCGGCCATCGGTTTCCAGCAGGACGGCTTCCACCGTCACGGTCATCCCCAACGGGGTGGCGGCGGTGTGGACGATATCCAGGGCGGTGCCCACGGTGCCGATCCCCTCCTCGAGACAGGGCTGCACGAGATGCATACAGACCGCCTCCATCAGCGCGGCCAGGCAGGGGGTGGCGAACACGCGGGCGGTGCCGCTGCCCACCCGGCAAGCCAGCTGTTCCTCGGTGACCGTGCGGCTTTCCGCGCGGGTCATGCCCACCAGGGCTTTTTCTTCCATATAGAAGGACTCCTCTCGGTTTTGTTGGCGTTTTTTGAAAATCGTGGTATACTAATGACCATCTCGGATGTGCGGAGGGATGCCAGTTGACCGAAACAAACGGCCGGACGGGCCGGATATATTTCATGGACGAGGTGCGGGGCTTCGATCTGCTGCTGATGGTGGCTTTTCACGGGTTTTACACCGCTGGATACCTTTTCGGCTTCCGACCCGCGGCCTGGCTGTTTAACTTTTTTAACCCGGTGGAGCCGTTTTTCGCTGGGCTGTTCATCCTGATCTGCGGCATCTCCTGCCGCTTGTCCCACAGCAATTGGAAGCGGGGCGGGCTGCTGCTGGCGGTGGCCGCCGTGATGTCCGCGTTCCTCTTTGTGTTCATGCGGGAAGAAATGATTTGGTTCGGCATCCTGCACTTCCTGGCGGTGTCCATCCTGCTGTTCGCTCTGTGCCGGCCGCTGCTGGATAAAATTCCGCCGGCTTGGGGGGTGGCGGCCTGCGCCGTGCTGACCCTGATCACCTGGTGGGTTCCCGGCTATCGGGGAAGCCAGTTTGGCATTCCGGGGCTGCTGTCCTTCCCCATACCGGAGAGCGTGCGGGCCTGCGGGTGGCTGTATCCCCTGGGTTTGGGCCTGGGCGAGGGGGCCGATTATTTCCCGCTGCTGCCCTGGCTGTTCGTGTTCCTGGCGGGCAGCTTCCTGGGGCGGTGGGCCAAGGAGGGACGGTTCCCCCAGTTCATGTATGTCAGCCGGGCGCGGTGGCTCGCCTGGCTGGGGCGGCACACGCTGATTATTTACGTTGCGCACCAGCCGGTGTTGTTCGGCCTGTGCTGGGTGATTGCGGCGATGGTGTAAAATCGTTTCCTTATGCCCTTTTTTGTTGAAAACAGCGCCGAAAGTCTTCGGCGCTGTTTTTATACACTTTTTCCTTAAAATCCGGGTTTTAAATACGGGCGCGGCGGCCGAAGAGATGGGCGGCGGCGCCGGAACGCTCCAGCGCGGCGTGGAGCAGCAGGCCGCAGACGGTGCAGGCCAGTAGCTGCCCGATCCCGACGGACAGCATATTGATCGCCAGCACCTGGGGCGTGAAAACCGGGGACACCAGAGTCAGCTCCAGTCCCACCACCACGGCGTTGATCACCACCGGAGGCAGGGACGCGAGCACCGGGACGCCTTTTACCCGAAGGTTCCGCAGCCGCCAGGTCAGCAGGGCGGCGGCCAGGGTGGCCAGGGGGCCGAACAGCAAGTCCCACGCGCCGGCGGGATTGGCCCCCATGCCCAGGCCCACCAGGTTGGAAACCAGGCAGCCCACGGCCAGGCCGGGGATGGCCGACGGGGTGAAGACGGCCAGAATGGTCAGCATTTCGGAAATGCGGCATTGTCCAATGCCGAAGGACGGGGCGGGCAGCAGCAGGGTCAGCGCCGCGTACATCGCGGCGATCAGCCCCGCCTGCGCCAGGGTGCGCACAGGGGATTGGGTTTTCATGATACGACCTACTTTCCATAGTTTTGATTGGAGCCGGGGCTCCGGTCAGGATGGTTTCGAACTGACCTGCGGGGACAAAAAGCCGCGCCATAGGGCACTACACGGGGGTGGAACCCCCGCCTAAAAGCTCCTTCGGCGCTTTTTATCCCCTAATTAAGGAATAAAGCCAATGATTATTTTATATTGACGCGGTTAAAAAGTCAAGAAAGCGACCCGGGGCCTTATGGGGCTTTTTGATAAAGAAAGGCGTTGCCTTTCTTGCCTGTGCGTTGTATAACGCCTAGATTATACAATATGTTAATCAGCGTACCGGTTCCCTTCTGACTCAGGCGGGAGGCGCGTTTGACATCGGCGGTGGTGAAGGGCTCCGGGAGATCGGGGGGCAGCAGGCTGGCGTAATCCGCCTTCCCGCGCAGGACGGCCACGGGGCCCAGGGCGATGGGCATCCGCTCGGCCCGGTGGGATCCCTTCTTGCCGTCGGCGCTCCAGCCGTCGGTCAGCCGGTATTCCTCCATATCGAGGAGAGGCAGCACCACCGTCAGGCGGGGGTGACCCAGGAGGGCGCGGATATAAACAAGTTCTCGAGCGGCGTCCCAGAAGTGGCCGGTCTTGGGGGATCGGCGGGGCTTGGAGGTTTCACCGCTGGCGGGATCAACCCAGACGAGGGTTTTGTGCCAGGTCAAGGGGTGCACCACCGTCACCGGATAGGTTTCCAGCAGGCGTTCCAGCTTGGGGCGCAGGGCGGAAAAGCCCCGGGTTTGGATTTCCGTCACCTGCTGACCGTCGAAGATGTCGGCCACACAGCGCTCCAGGCGGATTTCGTGATGGCTGTCATCGGGATCCAGCCAGTATTTCATTACAGCGTGGAGGCTGCGTTCCCCAAGGGTGCCGATGCCCTGGCGCTGCCGCAGACCGGCCAGGCCGTTCAGCCGGGCCTCGTCGAACGCGTCGGGATCGAGATAGGGGGCGGTCATGGCTTCGGCACGAAGGACAGGCGGGCGTCGAAGCAGACGCCCCGGTCATGGGCGCCGGTGACGAAGGCCTCCCCTTCCCGCTCAGCCGCCGTCATATGCAGGGTCTCCCCTTCCACCGCCTCCTTGACAAAGGCGATGGAGAAGCCGGTGATGCGTTTTCCTTTCATGCCGCCGGGGAGATAATCGCAGAGGTAATTGGCGTAGATAGTATTGTTCAAATGGCCGTTCCAGTCCACCTCCGACCAGCGCACCACGTGGTCACCGGCGGGCTTCATATCGTCCGGCTGCTTCCACTTGACGGGGTCGGGGCAGTCGTTGCGACGTTCCGGCTGGGTGAGCAGGCCGTAGGGCTCGAAGGCGTCGGGGCGCAGCAGGCGGTGATCCCGCACATCCACCAGGGCGAAGGCGGTGACGCTTTCGATAAGCTTCTCCCCCGCCTTGTCCAGGAATTCATAGCAGCGGTAAAACTGGGCGCCGCGGGTGCCCCGGTGCCAGGTGCGCAGGGCCACCTCCTCGTTGAGGGCGGGCGCGCGATGGACAACGCTGTTGGTGCGGGTGAGCAGAAAGGCCATGCCCGCGTCGCAGAGCACTTGATACCCGAGGCCGCCCGTGCGCATATGCAGCTCTCCGATCTCCTGCTGGAGCCGCAGCTGCCCGGCGGGGGTCAGACGTTGATCCTGCCCCGCGTCGAAGGTGCTGATTTTCACCGGCCAGGTGTAATCCCTGGCGACCGTCGCCTCTTCCATGAGGATTCTCCTTTATACTTTTGGTATATTTTTTGTTGCGTATACATAAAGACAAAAATGCGGGCCACGTTTCATGGCCCGCAAGGGTTTAGCGGATGACGTCGACACCCATATAGGGGCGCAGCACCTCAGGGACGGTGACCGACCCGTCGGCGTTCTGGTAGTTCTCCAAAATGGCGGCCACGGTGCGGCCAACGGCCACACCGGATCCATTGAGGGTATGCACCAGCTGGGCTTTGTCGGCCTTGTCCCGCTTGAAGCGGATGGCGGCGCGGCGGGCCTGGTAGTCCTCGAAGTTGGAGCAGCTGGAAATTTCGACATACCGGCCGTAGGAGGGCATCCACACCTCGATGTCAAAGGTTTTGGCACTGGAGAAGCCCAGATCGCCGGTGGAGAGAGCCACCACCCGGTAGGGCAGGCCCAGCAGCTGCAGCACCCGTTCGGCGTCGTGGGTCAGCTTATCGAGTTCCTCATAGCTGGTGGCGGGATCGGCAAACTTGACGAGCTCCACCTTATTGAACTGGTGCTGACGAATAAGGCCGCGGGTATCCCGGCCAGCGCTGCCCGCCTCGGCGCGGAAGCAGGCGGAATACGCGCAGTATTTAATGGGCAGGCTGGCGCCGTCGAGAATTTCATCCCGATGCATATTGGTGACCGGCACCTCGGCGGTGGGAATGAGGAAATAGTCGGGATCGGTCAGCTTGAAGGCGTCTTCCTCGAACTTGGGAAGCTGGCCGGTGCCGGTCATGGAAGCCCGGTTGACCATAAAGGGCGGCAGAATTTCGGTATAGCCGTTTTCGGTATGGGTGTTGAGGAAGAAGTTGATGATGGAGCGTTCCAGCCGGGCGCCCAGGCCTTTGTAGACATGGAAGCGCTTGCCGGTGATTTTGGCCGCGACCTCCGGGTCGAAGAGCTCCAGGCGTTTGCCGATGTCCCAGTGGGCTTCCGGCTCAAAATCAAAGGCGCGGGGCTCACCCCAGCGGCGCTGTTCCACGTTTTCGGTATCGTCCTTCCCCACCGGCACGCTGGCATGGGGGATGTTGGGGATGGACAGCAGGATATTCCGCTGCTCAGTTTCCAGATCCGCGGCGCGGGCGGACAGCTCCTTGCCCTCCTCGGCCAGGCGTTTCATCTCGTCCATGATGGCGGATGCGTCGCCGCCTTCTTTTTTCAGGCGGGCGATGTCCTTGCTCGCGGCGTTCTGCCGGGCCTTGACCCCGTCGGCCTTAGCGGACAGTTCCCGCCGCTCGGCGTCGATGGCGATGACCCGATCCACCTGCGCGTCCATATCCTTATTGCGGGTTTTCATGGCCTGTTTGACCAGGTCGGGGTTGGCGCGTACCATTTTGATGTCCAGCATGTGAATTTCTTGTCCTTTCCAAGCCCCGTGCCGTCCGCCGGCGCGGAACCTTTTTACTTTTCTTGCCTGTTAGGATTCGGGGGCGAGGCGAGCGGCCAGATCCTGCAAATCGCCTGAATCGAAGAATTCGATGGTCAGGGTGCCGCCGGATTTATCACCGGCTTTCAGGGGCGTGACCTTCACGCGGCGGCCCATGTGTTCGGTGAGGGAGAGCTCGACCTCCTCAAAGAAGGGCGGGCGGGAAAACAGGGCCGGGGCTTCCTTTTCCTTGCGGGGGGCGCGGGAGGCCTTGGCCATTCGTTCGAGATCCCGCACCGACAGGCTTTTATCCACGGCGGCGGCGGCGGCGTCCAGCTGCTCCTCCTCGGTGGCGAAGGCCAGCAGGGCGCGGGCGTGACCGGCGGAGAGCTCGCCCCCCGCCACCATCTGTGCGATGGTGTCCGGCAGATGGAGGAGCCGCAGGGCGTTGGCCACGGCGGGGCGGGATTTGTTCACCGATTTGGCGGTTTCCTCTTGCGTGAGGCCGTAGGTTTCCATCAGGGTGCGGTAGCCCATGGCTTCTTCCATGGGGTTGAGATCCTCCCGCTGGAGATTCTCAATAAGGGCCAGCTCAGCCGCTTCTTTATCGCTCATTTCCCGGATGACCACCGGCACCTCAGTCAGGCCGGCCATGCGGGAAGCCCGCCAGCGGCGTTCGCCCGCCACCAGCTGATAGCTGCCGCCGGCCACCGGGCGGACCAGCAGGGGCTGAAGCACGCCGTGCTGGGAAATGGAGGCGGAGAGCTCGGCGAGCGCTTCGTCGTCAAACTGCTTGCGGGGCTGGGCCCGGTTGGGCTCGATTTCGGAAATGGGAAGGGAAACGGTTTTCCCCTCCTCCTCAATGGAGTTTTCGGCGAACAGGACCTCCAGGCCCTTGCCGAGGCCCCCTTTTTTCGCTGCCATTCAGACAGCCCCCTTTCTTGGAAGACAGGCGGACAGGCTGCGCGCCGCCCGGGTTATCGTTTGCCGCACAACTCCTTGGCCAGGGCATCATACGCCGCCGCGCCGCGGGAGCCGCCGTCGTAATAATTGATGGGTTTGCCGAAGCTGGGCGCTTCGGACAGGCGGACGCTGCGGGGGATGGCGGTGGCGAACACCTTGCGGGGGAAGAATTTTTTGACCTCCGTCACCACCTGCTGTGTCAGGTTCAACCGACCGTCATACATAGTCAGCAATACCCCTTCCAGCTCCAGCGTGCTGTTATACAGCCGCTTGACCTGCCGGACGGTGGCCATCAGCTGGGACAGACCTTCCAGGGCGTAATACTCGCACTGAATGGGTACGAGCAGAGTATCGGCCGCGCACAGGGCGTTGAGGGTCAACAGGCCGAGGGAGGGCGGACAATCGATATAAATATAGTCGTACGCATCCCGCAGGGCAGCGAGGGCCGCTTTCAGCCGGCTTTCCCGCCGGTTGAGCTCCACCATTTCAATTTCGGCGCCGGCGAGCTGCATGCTGGAGGGCAGGACATCCACGTTCTTAAAGGCAGTGTGGACAACGACCTCCGCCGGCTGAGCGGTGCCGATGAGCAGTTCATAGGTGGAGGCTTTGACCTGCCGCTTGTCGATCCCCAAGCCGCTGGTGGCGTTGCCTTGGGGATCAATATCCACCAGGAGGCATTTCTTCCTGCGGGCGCCCATGGCGGAGGTAAGATTCACCGTGGTGGTGGTTTTCCCCACACCGCCTTTTTGATTGACCACCGCCGTCACTTTCGCCATGTCGACACGACCGCCTTTCTCTCGCTGGAATACATGCGTCTGCATGATAGTATAGCACAGATTCCTTGGAAGGAAAAGGGGCTGGAATATTTTTATGCCGGAATGTTTCATGTGAAACATTCCGGCATGGCTGTCAACTTAAAAACCGCCGCAAGCAATCCAGTTGCTTGCGGCGGCGTGGTACTCCCGGCGGGAATCGAACCCACAACGGCCCCTTAGGAGATGGACCCAGTGCATATATTCCCTATCAACGGAGATAAAGAAAATGCAGTTATATCAAGGCATTTCTCCACATTCACTGTAAACCTCGTACAAGCAAAATCAAGCAAAAACAAAGGATTTTAGCCCCCTATTGTTTGCACTC
>ERZ506979.334-NODE-334-length-33834-cov-5.642411_pt1 | contig 33834 bp, 33 predicted proteins | sample MGYA00512887_ERZ506979 | MGnify/ENA metagenome assembly ERZ506979 | reverse complement strand
CACGTATTAAAAAGCCATGTGGATCGGGCAAGAAATATAAGCAGTGTTGTGGTAAATAGCCCATAAATAAAGGGGTTGCTAGGTTTTTTCAAAATTCAAAAGTGGAAGAAAAATACTATTAGATACGTTTTAGATACGTTATTTTGGAAAAACAAAGAGGTATATATATAATATTTATCTCTTTTGTTATATAATCTTAATAAAGAATACAAGTGGAGGCTATAATGGAACAAATAAAAAAATCTGAGAATGAAAATTTAAGAGTAGAAATAGAAAAATTAAAAAAAGAAATATTAGATAACATTAATACATATAATCAAAAAAAAGCACAAATGAGTGATTCGGATTTGATAAAAGAAATGATCCAGAGTATAGTACAATCCAAAATAAAAGTGAAAACAATTAACTCATTAGCTGACGCTTTGCTTGAAGTTGACTTAAATTCTGAGAACACATATACTAATAAACTTATAAGTTCTTATGAACAAATTAGAGTTATTATTGTTAAACTGTTGAATAAGCTTGGAGAAATAGAGGAAGAAAAAAGTTTGACAAGAGCTAATTATAATTATATTTCAAATAAAACATTATTTAGTGGTTTGAGCCTTTGCTTATATGGAAACGAGGAAGAAAGAGTAAATGTTGAAGAGAATTCAAAAATTGTAAAATTTAATACAGCAATGCTATTAATAAATTACTATTTTGAGAAAATTAGGGATTTACTTATGTATGCAATGGAACAAGAAGATGATAAAATTGAATTAACGATGGATAAAATAATTAAAATGTATAATGAAAATCCTCAAATAATAAAACTAATGAGAGAGGTTTTGATTTCAAACTATTTTCATATTCCTAATGAAAAAAGAAATAAATCAAAAATCATTGGAAATTATTTAATTAATAGAGGCGCAATTGGAAGAGGAAATGATATTGCGAATACTTCGGACTTTATATTTCTAAGAAATGCAAGTTCTCATGGGGAATATTATCCAGATATAGAAAATAATGTAATTAAATCTAGAAATACAAAACATAATGGCAACACTATCATAGATAGAAATTTTACTTTTGATGAAGTAATTAATTTTGCTAAAGAGATTTCAAGCAAATTTCTTGATGGTGAAGTAAAAATTTATTATGATCTATTAACCTCTCGTAATGTTTCAGATGCTTTCAGTACTTTAAAGTGGCAATATGCAGAAGAAGAGATACTTACTAAAATTGGAATTATGCTAATGTTTAATTTAGTTCAATATAATAATGAACAATATTTTAAAAAATTAAAAGAAGATGTATTTACCTGTAGTATTTTAGATGAAATAAGGTTAAAGATTGATACTTTATTTGTTGGAAATTATGATTTATCATCAAAAGATGTTTATGAAAACTTGGAAGTTATAAAAAATGCAATAGGACATTTTAATATATCTGTTAAAAAAGGAAATGTTGTATTTAATAATAAACAAGGGAACGAAATAATAAGTATGAGTTTAAAAAATTTATACGAATTTATTATACAAAGCAACATATTCGATTTATCTCTTTCAACTTTTTTCTATACCAAAGTAGAAACAATTGCAAAACAATTATTTGATTCTGAAATAAATAAAAAATTTTATTATGACAAAAGAATAATAAGTGATTCGGATTTATATTATAACAATTATAATAACTATGATTTTGATGATAATCTAATTTATAAAGATTATCCGAAAAAATAATCATTAAAAAGCATAGTAAAATCTAGATACGTTTTTAGATACGTTCTGCTAGTGAATCGGAGTGTACCCGAGTGTAGCCAAGTGCATTAAAGTGGTAATTTACAGTATAAAATGCTCTAAAGTGGAGAAGAATGACACGTATTAAAAAGCCATGTGGATCGGGCAAGAAATATAAGCAGTGTTGTGGTAAGTAAGAAAAATTATGATTAACAGATAAAATGGAAAATTAAACAGATAATAAATTTATAAATATATTAAAATTATCTAAAAATAAGTAAAAATAGTGATAAAAAATAAGTATATATAAATAAAAGTTAAGGAGGAAAATATATGGAAGAAAGAGTAGTAAAACCTTTTACAATGTGGAGACATTTTAAAGGTGCAATGTCTTTTGTAATTACAGTAGCAGAACATAGTGAAACAGGTGAAAAGTTAGTAGTATATCGTTGTATGGACAACAATGGAAAAACAAATCATAAAGATGGAATTTATGCAAGACCATTAGAGATGTTTTTATCAGAAGTAGATCATGAAAAATATCCAGATGTAACTCAAAAATATCGTTTTGAAGAAATTATAGATTAAAAAAATATATATAAACTAGAGAAATCTGGTTTTTTACATATTTAAAAACTTTTTATTAAAATTAAAACTATGGGGTAGATATTGAAAGTTTTGCTATTTTGTTATATTATAGTTATGAAAGTTAAATATTAATTTGAAAGAGAGGTTTATATGGAAAAAATTAATAAAGAAATTATAATTTCATCACTTTTTTCAATGGGATTTGATAAAGTAGATGCATTGTTATATATGTATGTTTTGGATGATTTATTAAGATATATTGATGTGATAAAGAAATTTGAATATGATTTAATAGAACCTACTAGTACTTTTAATAAATATGTTGATTTTGATGGAATGGTATATTCTTTAAAAAAAGGCTATACTTTAAATACAAAGGTTTCTTGTGATGATGGTAGTCAAAAACAATTAAGAAAAGTTTTAAATATTAATTATGAATTAGTTCAATATTTAGAGGATGTTGATTTTGCTAAAATAGTAAATAAAAAAGTTTTTGATATAGGACTTGAAAGATTAGAAGAATTTAGTTATTTATTTAGCAATGTAGAAAGGGAATATATTTATAATGCATTTCAAAAATATATTTCTTGTTATGGTGGTAATAAAGATTCAAAGAGACGCAATTAGTATTTAATTTTTATGTAATGTTAGTGTATTTAAATGTTAATGGATTAGTATGCGATTCTTAGTTATTGAAGATTAATTTAAGTTAATTGAATTAATAGAAAATAGATTGAAGAAGGAAAATTATTTTGTTGATGTATCTTTTAATGGGGGAGTTGGCTTATATAACAGGTTGACAAATATATACGATTTAATTATTATTAATGTTATGTTACCTTTAAAAGATGGTTTTTCAATATTAAAAGAATTAAGAGATAAAAAAATATATTCATCAGTGATAATGCTAATAGCAAGAACACAATAGATTATAAGTTAGAGGGTTTTGATAAAGGGGCATTTTATATGGAATAATTGGTAGTTCGTGTTAATAATAAACTTAGAAAAGTAAATGAATATACGTATCCTATAAATAAAATCTAAAAGATATAACTTTTAGTTCTTTGATAAAGGGTGACATTTGTTATTATTTAGATACAAATAATATGACTTTTTTAATCTATCATTAATTATAAAAATAATTTATAATGTTAATAGGAGGAGTGTTATATTATGTCAAAAAAAGAAGAAATGACAAAAAAGGAAGAAAAAAATGAAGTTAATACTTCAGAAGAAAAGAATAAGAAAAAAGTTATTATAGTAGTAATTGGTGTTATACTATTTGCAATTATTTTATTCTTATTATGGTTTTTTAACCGCAAGTTTGATGTTACTTTTGATTTAAATAATGATAATAAAGACGTAATAGTACAAGTTAAATATAATAAAGTTATAAATGAAAAAGACATCAAAACAAAAGAAGATTTAGGAGATTCTTTTATTGATTGGTATGAAGTTATTGATGTAAAAGATAATGAAGATATACTTGATGAAGAACCATTTGATTTTAATACTAAAATAAAGAAGAATACTAAATTAAAAGCTGTTTATGAAGGAGCACCAGAAACAATTACAATAACTTTTGATTCTAGAGGTGGATCTAAAGTTGATAGTATTACTATTAACAAAGGAACGGAGCTTACTTTACCAAGTAATCCTACTTATAAAGGATATAGATTTGTTACTTGGGAAACAGCAAATGGAACACCAGTATATGATAAAGCTTTATTAAGTGAAAGCATGACACTTTATGCAAAATGGGAAAAGATACAAGAAGAAAAACCACAATCTTCAAAACCAGAAGAAACAATTAGTCTATCAGTTGATAATAAATATTTACATAGAAGAGGAAGAATTACAACAGCTAAGGTAACTGCTAATGTTCAAAATTCAAGTAATGGTAAAGTTACTTATTCATTAAGTAGTACAGCGTGTGCTAAAATTGATAGTTCAACAGGTGTTATAACAGCAAAAACTGAGTCAGAAATAGGTTCAAATATCCAAATTTGTGAAGTGGGAGAAACAGTTACAGTAACTGGTAAACTACCAAGTGGTAAAAGTGCTAGTGTAAAAGTAAACATTGAAAAAGATTTATATGCCCATTTTACAGGTTCTGAAAATAACAATACTTTTGTTGGTTTAGGAACATCAAAAACTTTCTATAATGCTGGTGAACGTGAATTTAGTATTACTGCTAATCAAAGTGTTACATGGAATGCAAAGTGTGAGGATGAAGTTCCTTATTTGGGCACAACTTGTAAATATATAGGAAAAACTAGTTCAACACCAACAATATTTAAGGGTACTCTGGCTAGTATTTATACTAATTCTGATGGTTCAACATCAAATCGTTCTGCAGATATTAAAGTAACTTTTAGTACTTTGGCAGGACAAGCGATAACTTTAATCATTAGACAACGAATTAATTAATAAAGATGGTTAAACAAGGAAGTAGTAATATGATGTGAACTTCAAATAGGAGACATCATATAATAAGGAAAAATCAAGGGCGAACTTTAGTGAGTTTATCTAGGCCCTTGATTTTTATTATGCAATTATAATATTTATAAATAAAAGTTTATAGGATTTTTTTATGCAATTATATTGACAAGTGTAATATAGTGTTATACAATCTATATAACAGTTAAGGAGAAAGTATGAAAATAATTATTAGTAATAGTAGTTCTACTCCTATATATGAGCAAATAAAAATTCAGATAATTAATCAGATTATGTCTGGGGAGTTAAATGAGGGAGATATTATTCCATCTATTCGTTCTTTGGCTTTAGATATTAAAATAAGTGTTATGACTGTAAAAAAAGCTTATGATGAGTTAGAAGAAGAAGGATATATTAAATCAGTACAGGGGAAAGGTACTTTTGTGGCTCCAAAAAATATGGAGTTAGTACGAGAACAGGCAAATAAAGATATTGAGAATTATATATTAAAAATTATTGAAATATCTAATAAGTTTAATATAAGTAAAGAAGAAATATTAGATTTATTTGAATATATTTATGGGAGTGATAGTGAATGAAAAAGATGATAGAAATTAAGAATTTAAAGAAGAAATATGATAATCAATTTCAGTTGGGAGAAATTAATTTAGATATTCCTAGTGGTTGTATTGTGGGGTTAATTGGTGAGAATGGTGCTGGTAAAACGACTTTGATAAAATCTATGTTAAATATTATTAAGATAGATAGTGGTGATATTAGAATATTTGATAAAGATATTAAAAAGCAAGAAGAAGAGATTAAGGAAGATATTGGTGTTGTTTTGGATAATATGTTTTTTCCAGAAATTTTAACTGCTAATGATATTAATAGTGTTATGAGAGATATTTATAAGAATTGGGATAATGATTTGTTTTATAGGTATTTAAGTGATTTTAATTTGCCAGATAATAAAAAAATAAAAACATTATCTAAGGGTATGAGAAAGAAATTGGAAATAGCTGTGGCACTTGCTCATCATCCTAAGTTACTTATATTGGATGAACCTACGAGTGGGTTAGATCCTGTAATAAGAAATGATATTTTGGATATATTTTTAGATTTTATTCAAGATGAAAATCATTCTATTCTTTTATCTACGCATATAACTAGTGATTTGGAACATATTGCTGATAAAATTATTTTTATTGATAAGGGTAAAGTTGTTTTAAATGAGGATAGAGATGAATTGTTAGATAATTATGGTATATTGAAATGTGATATTGATAAATTTGATGATATTTCTAAGGAAGATATTATAAGATATAAAAAGAATAAATATAATTATGATGTATTAGTAGAAAATAGGAATAAAATGAGTAAGAAATATAAAGATTGTATTATTGATAAAATAACACTTGAGGATCTTATGGTTTTAATTATCAAGGGGGTGAAGTAATGAAGGGTTTAATAAAAAAAGATTTATTAATGATAAAAAATAATTTAAAAATTGTTATAATTATATTCTTTGTTTTCTTTATTATGGCTTTGCAAGGGGAAGTTGATGTATCATTTGTACCTTCTTTAATTAGTGTAATGTTATTTATGTCTACGTTTAGTTATGATGAATATAATAAATGGGATGCTTATGTTATAACTTTGCCTAATGGTAGAAAAAATGTGGTTAAAGCTAAATATATAGCAACATTTATTTTGATAGTTATATCTATTTTAATTACTATTTTACTTAATGTGGTTGTTGGTGTTATAAATAATAATGTTGATTATGAAAAGATATTCTCTTTGATGGCAGGATGTTGTTTTGGAGTTGGATTAGTTCAGGCTATAGTGTATCCTTTGATTTTTAAATATGGTATTGAAAAGGGAAGAATTGGACTATTTATAGGAGTATTTGTTATGGTGTCTGTTATTGGTTTGCTATCTAAAGAGATAAATATTGATATTTCTTCTAATATATTAGTTTTTATAGAGAATTATTGGTTAATTTTTATTCCTATTGTTTTGATTATTACGTTGTTTATTTCGTATAAAATATCTTTAAAGATATATTTGAAAAAAGAATTTTAGAAAAGTATTGACTCTCCCCTTAGAGTAGGTTGTATAAATGATTTAGGAGGCAAAAGTATGTATAAGATTGGAGATTTTTCTAGTATGTCTAAAACTACTATTAAGACGCTAAGATATTATGAAAAGGAAGGACTGTTAAAACCTGTTTATGTTGATCTAAATACCGGTTATAGATATTATGAAACAAGTCAATTGATGGAAATATCCAAGATAATATCTTTGAGGCAAATTGGTTTATCTATTAAAGATATTAAAAATATTTTAAATGGATATAATATGGTAGAAATACTTAACAAAAGGAAAAAAGAATTAGAAGATGATCTTGTTTTATTTAATATGGAGCTTTCTAAAATTAATTATTTATTGGAGGGAGATAATATGAAAAATGAAATATTTATTAAAGAAATACCAAGTTATGTTATTTATTATTGTGATGGTATTATATCTGATTTTAGTAAAATACCAGAATTTGTATTGCAAGCAGGAGAAGAGTGTGCTAAGGTTAATCCAAATTTGAAATGTATAACTCCGGATTATTGTTATATTAGTTATTTGGATGGTGAGTATAAAGAAAAAGATATTAAAATTAGATATGGACAAGCTGTAGAAAAAGTTGGTAAAGAAACAGATAGAATAAAATTTAAAATGATGGATGCTATAACAGTAGTATGTATTTATCATAAGGGAGCATATGATAATTTAAGAGATTCTTATAATATTATTTTAAAATTTATTGAAGATAATGGATATGAAGTAATTGATAATCCTAGGGAATGTTATATAGATGGTTGTTGGAATAAAGATAATGAGGATAATTATTTAACGGAGATACAATTTCCTATTAAGAAAAAATAGATTATGTTTTTGTAAATAAAAAGGAGAAATTTCAATTGATTTCTTCTTTATTTTGAAAAAATATATACTTTTGTTGTAACAAGATATATAATAATAGTGTATTTAATGAATATTTTTTAGGGAAAGAAGGGTGAAATATGACAAAACGTTTATATAAGATAGAAAATGGTAAAAAACTATGTGGAGTATGTGGGGGAATTGCTGAATACTTTAATATAGATGCTACAATAGTTAGATTGTTATGGGTTTTTTTGATTTTTTGTGTTGGTACAGGAATTTTGGCTTATATTGTAGCAGCTATTATTATGCCAAAGAAAAGTGAATTGATATAGGAGGAAATTATGAAATTAAGTAATATATTATGGGGTTTAGTGTTGATTTTAATAGGAATTATTTTTGGTCTTAATGCTTTAGATATAGCTGATATTAATATTTTTTTTGATGGATGGTGGACGTTATTTATTATTGTTCCTTGTTTTATTGATTTGTTTAAAGATAGAGATAAAAGTGGAAATATTATTGGTTTAATTATTGGTATTTGTTTATTACTTGGATGTCAAAATATTATAGATTTTGATTTAATATGGAAGTTAATGTTACCTTTTATTTTAATAATGATAGGATTATCTTTTATATTTAAAGATGTTTTTAGGAATAAGAATAATAAGGTTGTTAATAAGAAGGGAATGAAGGAATATTGTACTACTTTTGGTGGACAAAAAGTTAATTATTCTAAAGAAAAGTTTGAAGGATGTAATTTAACTGCTGTTTTTGGTGGAATAGAATGTGATTTAAGAGATGCTATTATTAATGGAGATGTAGTGATTAATTCAAGTGCAATTTTTGGTGGTATTACAATATTTGTTCCTGAAGGAGTAAAAGTAGTTATTAATTCTACACCAATTTTTGGGGGAGTTTCTAATGATATAAAGAATAAAAATATAGATGCTGAGAATACTTTATATATTAATGCTACTTCTATCTTTGGGGGAGTTGAAGTTAAGTGAGTGAATTTCAAAAAATAATTAAATATTTTGCAATTGCTTTGGCTATGTTTTTAATATTTTCTATTATTTCTGGTATTTCTTTTGGTTTATCTTTGGTTGGGAATATTTTTAATGGTAATGATTCTGAAGTTTTAGAAGATGTATTGGAATTAGTGGAGATAGAAGATAATATAAATGTTTTAGATATTTCTGTTACTAGTAGTAATATATTAATTAAAGTTGGTGATACTTTTAAAATTGATACTGATAATAAGTATATAGATTGTAAACAAGATGGGAAAAAGGTTAAAGTTACTGAAAAGAAACATAGTTTGTTTAATAGTGATAATTCTAAATTGGTTATATATATACCTAGTGATATGACTTTGGATAATGTAGAGATAGATAGTGGAGCTGGTAAGATAGATGTAGATAAGCTTTCTGTTAGGAATTTAAATTTAAATTTGGGAGCAGGAAGTGTTAATATTGATAATTTGATGGTATTTAATAGTGCTTCAATTGATGGTGGGGCAGGAGAGACAGTTATTAAAAATAGTGATATTAATAATTTAGAATTAGATATGGGGGTTGGTAGATTTTCTATTACAGCAACAATACTAGGTAATAGTGATATTGATCATGGTGTTGGAGAAGCTATTATAAATCTATTGGGGGATGCTGTGGAATATCAAATTAATGTTTCAAAAGGTTTAGGTTCAGTAAGTGTTGATGGTAAGAATATAAATAATAATAGTATTATTGGTAATGGAATGAATAAGATAGATCTTGATTGTGGTGTTGGAAGTGTTGTAGTTAATTTTTTAAGATAATATTGAAGGGTCAAAGTTAAGACCTTTTTTTATTAAATAAAATTAGTGGGTGTTTTCTTATACCCATTAAATATTATAGAACCTATTTTTTTAATTGAATCTTTAATGTTTTTACTTGAAACTAATTGACTATATTCTTACTTAATGTTATACTTTTTATAGTATTAATAGTAGGAATAGTAGAGGTGACATAATGAAAAAATTAGTAGATTCAAAATTCTTAATGATTTTGGGAATTAGTGTTATAGCGTTAATTTTATTAGTAGTTGGAGCGTTTTATTTGTTTTCACCAGATGAAGAAGTATTCGTTAAAAGTGGATATGTTTTGAATCCGCTTAGTGCAAATGCAGAGAGATATTTTTTTAATGAGGGTGTAGGATATCATGAAAATTTATCTTCTATGGTTGAATTTGTTGATGTTGATAATAATAAGGCACAGGTTTTAAAAAATAGTTTTTTACATTATGATGATGGTTCTTTATCTTTTTTGAAAAAGGGAGCTATTTTAGATATTGATTCTATTTCTATGGGATTAGCAAAGTTTTATAATATAACTAGTGAATCTATTATATTAAAAAATAAAAAAGAGTATTATGTTGATTCTCTTAATGGTAAGATTACTTTTAATAATTTTATTGGAAGAATTAGTGATGATAAGTATATTGTTGTAGGCAATGCTAAACTTAAATATTCTGGTAATCCTAATGCAATAGAGGGGGATTATTTTGAAATAGTTTATACTGAAGAGGGTATAGTTAATATAGAAAATAAGAGTGTAAAATATCAGATTGCTTCTGAGGGTGCTTTTATTCAAATTGGCGACTATGTAATTGATTTAGGAAATAAAAAAATCACTAAAGGTGATACAGATATTATGTCAATTACTGCTATTACTATAGATGGTAATGAAAATGTGGAAATTATGCCTAAAGCAAGTTCTAGTACTGGAACTGGTTCTAGCGGTGGAAATGGTAGTGGTTCTGGTGCTGGTGGCGATGGTACTGGTGATGGAACTGGAACTGGCACTGGTGCTGGTACGGGAGATGGTACTGGTGATGGCACAGGTGATGGAACTGGTGGTACTGGAGGAAATCCTGGAACTAATGTAGATGATAATAATATGACTAAAATATCTCTTAAAGATGCTATAGTTAGTGCTACTAGTGTTAGTGTTAAATTTGATATTGAAAATAAAAATGATGAAGATAATTATATGCTTCAAGTTGTTAATATTGATACTGGTAAGACGGTAGATATTACGGCAGAGGTTACTCCAGATGCAGAAATTAATGTTAATTTGCTTACTCCTAATTCTAAATATTTATTCACGGTGGTTAATTCTGAAACAAAAGAACAATATTTTCAAAAGATATTTAAGACGAATTCTTTTGGAATTAAACTTGAAAAGAAATATGCGACTGATTCATCTTTAATGTATAGTGTTATTGTAGGAGATAATCCGGATATTATGTATGCAAAACTTACATTATATAAGTTTAATGAAGAAACTAATCAAAATGAAGTTGTTAATTCTAGTTATTATGATAGTGAACTAGGGGAAGTAGTTTATGTACCTAAGGTTTATGAATTGAAAGATTTTGAAAGTGGTAGTGTAGATGCTTTATTTGATGGACTTGATAGTAATACAATATATACGGCTGTTTTGGATGATTTTTCTTTGGAAAGTGGTAATTTTAGAGACGTATATAATATAGCTGTTACTAATTTGACTTTAAAGAAAACGCCTGTATTTAGTAATTTGACTGTTAATAGGAGTCAAACAGAAGAGAGTTTTAAATTATCTATTGGGGATATAATTGATGAAGATAATGCTATTGTTAATTATACTTATTATATATATGAAAAAGAAAATAATAATTTGGCTATAGATCCTATTAGTAAGAATAATGCTAGTCCTATTTCTGTTAAATTAGGAATGGGTAAAAATGAGTTAAAGGGTGAAGTTAATTATTATTTTAAAACAGTTATTGAATATTTTGATAATGAGAAATATATTGAATATGTTACAGTTAATAGTTCTGATTTTAAGATGGGTAGTGAGCCTGTAATTACGGTTGTTCCTGACGAAAACAAAGTTACTCATGAAGCTATTGCTGGTACAATATATTTGAATGATTTTAGTTGTATGATTAATATTCCTGATAGAGTTGGTTGCTCTGGTGCTGATACGACTAGAATTGAAATTAGTAAAGTTAATAGTATTACTGGAGTACAAACTGTTGTACGTAGTGAGAATGTTAGTTTTACTGTTGGTGAAAGTGATATAAGATATGATTTTTACTTTGATGGACTTGAGATGGGTACAACATATTATGTTAATGTTTATGCTAAATATAATAATGGTTATGATTTAGATGAAGTTGTTTTATCTCATTCTGAGGAATCTAAGAAAACTGTTACTACTAAGGAACTTTCTGCTTTTGATGTGGATTGGACTGATATTGGTAGTAGTGCTAATCATGTTGTTAATTTGGATGCGCAACTTACGGGAGAATTTTCACCTGGTATTATTACTCCTGAAGAGAGTGCTTTACATATTTCTAAAGTTGTTTTGTATTTATATCAAGGAAAGGTAGAGGAAAATTTGTCTGATGTAGAACCTATATCTATTAAAGAGATAAGTGGTGATGAAGAGAATACTATTAAAAGTTTATTTTATGATAATAAATATAGTGTTACTACAGATGGTACTTTTGGTCTTGATATTGATGCTTTGAAGGCTTTGAATGAAGATGGTAAATTAAGTGAATACTATACGATAAAAATGTTTGCTTATTATGATAATGAGGGGACTAAACAAATTAATTTAAATAATAATGTTATTGTTTATAAAATATCACCAGTTTTGCTTATGGAAGAGATTGAAGAACCTACGATAAATATAGAATATATTACTAATAAGGCTAGTGGTTATATTTTTGATAAATTGGGTGATAATGGTACACATGTTGGATATCGTATTACGGCTGCATTTGATAAGAATGGTCTTCTTGCTAATTCGATTACTCCTCAGAAGATAACTTTTAGGGTTTTTGATAATGGAAATAATCAAGTTAGATTTTATGTTAAAGATAAAAGTGGTAATTTATCTCTTGTTGATAGTGTTGAATATGATATTATTACTGATAATTATTATGAAACAGAAATATATATGGATTATGGAATAGATTATTATGATAATGATTTGATTATGAGAAGGGGTGGAGTATACACTATTGGATATGTTATTGATGCTGTTAGTGATGGTGTTAATGTTAAATATCCTACGGTTACTAAACCTGGTATGCCTAGTGATTATGGTGTATATGGCGATGACAGTGTTAGCCCTTCTAAGGAAAGTCCTAATTTTAGAATGTATCCTTCTACTTCTTCTATGGATAGTGTTACATATAAATACTTTATTAGTGATCCTGATTGTGCTTTATATAAAGAAGAAGGAGAAAGTAAGTATTATTCATATTATAGAATTAATTATGGCTACGAACAAAAGCAAGAAATTACTATGGTTGATGAAGGCAAGAGGGAATTTGCTGGTAGTTTAACATATAATGCTATGCAAAATGATATTTATAGTATTTATTATAAAAAGAATGTTAGTAAGACGGGAGATATTACTAATGATATTGTTGATTATTTGGATAAGGATGTTAGTGGATTTAGGTTTGAAGGTAAATATGATGCTTTAGCTTTAGATGAAGATGGAGAATTAAAGTATAACTTTAAGTATGAAGTAATTAATAATCCTTTAACAGATAATAAGGTTACTATAAAGATGTTAATGGATAAGAATTTATTGAGTAAAGTATTATCTTATAAGGTTAGTTTTTCTGATGAGAAGGGAAATAAGCTTGATTTAGATGTTCATAATTTATCTAGTTGTGATCCTAATGATTTAACTTTAACTGAGAATAGATGTATTAATGTTGATTATATTACTTTAAAAGAAAAGGGAATGAATTCTGTTGGTAGTAATACTAATAATATAACGGTTACTGTTAGTGCTATTTATGATAATGGATTGATAGGATTTGATATGACTTCTGATAGTGGATACTATATATTCCAAGAAAATGTTACAGTATCTTCTAATGGTAGTTATATATCTACTAATAGTAGTGGTATACCATTATTGTGGACTCCTGATAAAGATATTAAAGGAAAAGGATATTATACATATACAAAAGAGGTTGATAGTTCTACTGGATTAATTTCTTCAGTTAAACTTAAAAATAAAATATATAATAATAAAGAAACACAAAAGATACCGTTAACTTTGAGTTCTGTTGGTTATGTTTCTAAATATGGTGTTATGAATTTGAAAATGGTATCTATTGATGAAATGGTAGGTATTAATAATGTATTTTCTTTTAGTAGTATTACTCCTAAGATACAGGTAACTAATAAGACACAGCTTATTGATGGTGTTGTTGCTAGTATTGTTCCTTCTGGTATGGATACGTCTGATTTGAAAAATGAAGGTAGTGAAGATGATCCTCAATATTATTTCTATGTTGAAGTATGGGATAGTATGGATAATGTTGGTAATCTTGATAATAAATTACAAGTAAGACCAAGAATTAGAGTTAATATTAATGATTTAGATAATGTTAGAATAGATAAACTTCTTCCTAATAGTACATATTATTATAAGGTATATGCTTATATGTATAAGAATGGTGTTAGTACTTATACAGAACTTTTCTCTAGTAATTATTTAAATGAATATAAGACAGAGACTTATTCTTTCTTGACGTTGGGAGCTGAAGCTATATTTCAATCTTATAAAAATGAAATTGTTATGGATAAGAATATATATGGTAATAGAAGTATTTCTACTAATATTAATTTGATTGCTTATAAGAATTCTGAATCGTTTGATTATTCTATATTTTACTATATGTGTAAGACTGATAGTGAAATATGTATGAGAAATGATACTACTTCAGAAGATATTGTTGTTAATAATTTATTTGAAAATAGTATTCCTATGGATGAATTAAAGACTTCTAATTCTAGAGAAATTGATATATCTAGTTTGAATTTAGAATTTGGTACTGATTATAAGATGTATATATATGCTGATATTGATGTTTATGATATTGATGAAGATGGAGAGTATTATATACGTAAACATAATTTGTTATTAAATGGTATTAGTTTGACTACTAGATTGAGGGCTTTGACTGAACCATCTTTTGTAGTTACTAGAGAGGCTAAAATTGTAGATGGGGAGTATGTTATTGATTTTAAGGTTGTAGTAAATGATCCGGATAAGACTTTAGTTAATGGTGAATATTTTGTTAAATTGACTGAAGGTGGTAATTTAATTGGTACTATTCAAGAGTTAACGGAAGATGGTTATACAGATATTTCTCTTGGTAGCGTTGAAGATTATTCTAAGTATCCGTTTGATGCTAGTGTTACTAATAAGAGTATTAGGATAAAGGGGCTTAGTGAAGAAAGTAAATATACTGTTACTGTAAGTGGAAGGGCTTATGTTAATAATTATAGTAGTGATGTTCCTGTTGAGGATAGGACGTTTGATGTTGTTAAATCACATACGGTATATTCTTCTAATCAGTATGGTGTAGCTCTAGGTAAAGATTTGACTTTCTCTGCTACGGAAAAGAGTATTATTGTTACTTTCTTAGGTGGATCTAGTTTTGAAAATATTAAAAAAGTTCATTATACTATAGGATTATATGATGAAGAGGATACTAATACGACTAGTGGTACTTATGTTATTGGGGAAAATGGTAAATATTTTGAGATATATAATCGAGAGAATTGGCGTTTTGTCATTAATCCTGATGGTATGCAAAATATACTAGGAAAAACGTATGTTGTAGCACTTAGTTTTGAGGTTCAACTTACTAATATGGAAGAACCAGTAATATTAACTAGTGATTTATATTCTGGTAAAGTTGAATATGTTATTGATGAAAAAGATAAATAGTTTGGAGGAATGAAATGAGGAGAAAATTTGATATTAGAAACAAGAGAAGTTTTATAGTGATTATGGTTTTGGCTATAGTATTTATTATAATTTTCTCCTTGTTTATTGTTAAATATACAAATAGTTTAAAGGTTGGTTATGTTGTAGAAACTTCCTCTGTTCTTAATGATAGTGAAGGTAATACTTTGGTATTATCTGAAGATGCTACATTAAAGGTTAAATGGAATGGTAATTATTATTTAAAGTATCAAGATAAAAATATTAATCTTGGTAAAAAGGTAATTATATATAATGAGGTTACAGGTAGAATTACTTTATATGGTGTGTTTTATAAAATTGATGGTGATGGTAATGTTACTACTTTGAAAGATGAAACTGTTATTGATAATTCTACGAATACTGGTTTTTATAAATTAGAGGATAGAAAGTATTTAGCTATTGATAGAACGATATATACTAAGGATAAGAATCTTCAAACTAATAATTATTTATTGATTGAGTTGGATAAATTAGGTAATGCAAAGTTAAGTAATAATAAAGTTAATCTTAAAACTTTGAAAGAAACTTCTATTGTTACTTCTGCTTATACTTTTGATATTGCTAATGAAATAATTAATTTTGGTAAAAAAGATATAGATTTGAAAAAGATAATTGGTTCTACAAATGCATATAGTTCTAGTGAACCTTCTTCTAGTGGTGGTATTTCTGGAAATGGTTCTGGTACTGGTGGTGGAACTGGTACTGGTGGTGGAACTGGTAATGGTGAAGGAACTGGCGGAGGTGCTGGAGGTGGCACTGGAATTGGTGGTGGAATTTCTCAAGGTGATGTTATTAATCCTGGTGAAGATGGTGAAATTACGGATATTGAAGATATAAAGAATAAAACTAAGGTAACTTCTATTATTAGAGTGGCTGAAGGTATTACTAATATTGATGTTGATTATGTTATTTATGATCCGTATGATGAATATAAATCTGTTTATGTTGAAGTTTTGAAAGAAGGTAAAATAGAGGTTATATATTTGTCTAAGAATAATGAGACTTTGAGTATAAATGGGTTAAATCCTGATACTACATATAATATGAAGTTTATATATACATATATTGATAAAGATAATAATTTGGTTAAAGAGACTTTTGATGAAATTAATGCTAAGACTTTGATGCCTAGTTATTCTGTATCTGTTTATAAGTTATCTAAGATTACTAATATTTTAACTTATAAAGTAAATCTTCAATCTGGTTTTAATGTGTCACGAGTTGATGTTAATTTGTCGTTTAATTATAATTATGTTAATCCGGATACTTCTTTAGTAGAAATAAAGAAAGCTTCTATAGATGGTTATGTTTTAGTTAATGAAGGAGAGCAATTTAAACTTGGTACTTTTGATATAAGTGGTTATGATATAGATGATAGTACTTTACTTAGTTTGACACTTAAATCTGTTGTTTATGGTGATAGAACTCTTTTGGTTAACAATACTTATACGTTTAGTTTTGGGAGGTAAGTATGAAAAAAATATGGGATTTTATAAAAGATAAATATAAAATATTTATTCCTATTGTGGTTGTTATTGTTCTTCTTATTGTGGTTGGATATTTTTATAAGGAATATAATTATAATAACTATAAAAATAAAAAGGATGTAGGGGTATATCAATATTTTGGTGGCCTTAGACATGATTATACGGCTGTTTTTACTTATAATATTAAAGATGTTATTGTAGATATTCGTGGTAAAGATGAAAAGATTGAATATGATTCTACACCTATATATTTGCCTGGTGAGGATAAAGTTATTTTTCCTAATGCTATGAGCGTTGTTTTTCCTTTGAGAGAGGGAAGTCAGTATAAGATATATAAGTATTCTATATATGAATATGCTAGTGATGATAATATTCATTATTTAACTAGTGGTGAATATAAAAATAAATATACTTATTTCTTCTTATTTGATGGTAATGATACTTATTTCTTTCCATATGAAACATCATTAAAAATAGGTGGTACTGTGTATAAGAAATTATCTCCTATGTCTTATGTTTCTTTAGTGGGTGGTGTTACTTTAATATATTATGATAAGGGTAGTGATACTTCTGAGGTTATTGAAGTTGATAATAAGAAGGTAGAAGTATTTAATGATAATTTAGATTTAAATATTAGTGAAAAATATTTTAATAGTTTTAGTAATAAAGTGTTACTTTTTAAGACTGATTTTTTAAATGACATTACGAAAATGAATATTGACAAGTAATGTCTTGTTTTGATATAATTAGTAAGAGTAGGATACTTTAAAAAGGAGTTGGAAGAAATGGATATTATTTTGTCAAATACGGCTTTAGCTATAGGAATAATGATTGGATTATGTTTTCTTGGAATTGGAATTGGTGTTGGTATACTTGGTGGCCGTGTGGCTGAAGCAATTGGTAGAAATCCAGAAACAAAAAATGATGTTGTACATTCTGTTATGACTATACTTATAATTACAGCTGTATTTTTGTTATTTTTATTTGCTTTTTGCTTTCTATTGTTATTCTTTAATCCATTAGTTACTTATTAGTATGCTTTTATTATTTATTAGTGTTTGTTTGATTATTGTCATTCTTATTCTTCTTATGTTTTTGATTCTTAAAAAGACAGTTAAGATTGTCAATTCTCAGACAAAGTCATATTTTGTTAATAAACTACAAAATTATGATAATTTAATTGAAGCCAAAGAAAATAAGCTTAATGAAATAGAAGAATTAATTAAGAATAGAGAAATTGGATTAAAAGAAGAAAAAGAAGAAAATAAAGGAAAAGAATATAATTTTGATACGGATGTTATTGATTTACTTAATCAGACTAAATATCAGGATAAGAATGTTTTTGAATTAAATAAAAAGATAGATGAGAAATTTGTTATTAATTATGAAGAATTGATAAAGGACTTTTTATCTTTTACTGATGATAATAAAGATTATGATTTTTGTTCTAAGTTAAGGGATAAGTTTGATAGTGATACGATATATAAATTTAAAACGGTAATTCCTAGTAAATTAGATGAGGCTTATCGTGAATATTTGAATGATAGGGAATATTCTGTTTATGAGGCTTTTAAGTTAGTTACTGTTCAAAATACTATAGAGAATTTTATTGATTATTTGGATAGAATGAAAGAATTAAATAGTCCTTATATTAAAATATTAGTTGGTAGTAGGAATGAAAATTATAATTATTTGAGTGAATATATAGAAACTATTTTTAGTAGTAAGATATATAGAGGAATTAAAATTATATATAAGAATAAGATATATGACTTTAGTCTAAGCGAAAGGGATGTATAGTATGGATGATATTTGGACAAATAATTTAAATGATACGATTGATAGTATTAAGAATAACAATAATATATATACTCAAGGTAATGTTATTAAGGTTAATGAATATAATGTTGAAATTACTGGCTTAGATGATGTTTCTTTTTATGAAGAAGTTAATATTGCTGATAAGGCTACGGGTTATGTATTTGGTATATATCCGGATAGAGTTATAGTATCTTTGGTTAAAATTGATAGTGAGGTTAAGCCTGGTGATATGGCTTATGCTTTGAAAAAGGAATTCAAGTGTTTATTTAGTTTGGATTCTGTTGGTAAGGTTATTGATATATTTGGTAATGATTTGATTGCTGGTAAAAGATTTGATAATTTAATTGAACTTAGTATTGAGAATCCTCCAATACCTTTAATGGATAGAGGTCCTGTTAAAAGAGAATTGTTAACTGGGATTACTGGTATTGATTTAATATATCCAATCGGTAAGGGACAGAGACAGCTTATTATTGGAGATAAGAAAACTGGTAAGACACAAATTGTTTTAGATGCGATAGTTAATCAAAAAGATAAAAATGTTTTGTGTATATATGTTGCGTTGGGAAAAACTAAAAAGGAAGTAAAGGATATCTATTATGAATTGACTAAAAGAGGGGCTGCGTCATATACGATTATTGTAGCATCATTTCATGATGAATTACCTACAAGGACTTATTTAACACCTTATGTTGCATTATCTATTGCTGAGTCTTTTATGTTACAGTCTTATGATGTTTTAGTATGTATAGATGATTTGAAAAAGCATGCTGATGTATATAGACAAATAAGTTTATCTAGTAAGAAAACGCCTGGTCGTGATGCTTATCCTTCTGATATTTTCTATACTCATAGTAGGCTTTTAGAGAAGGGGTGTCAACATAAGAATGGTGGATCTATTACGATACTTCCTATTGTTGAAACTAAAGCTGGTGATATAACTGATTATATATCAACAAATATTATATCTATTACTGATGGACAGATAGTTCTTAATGCAAAGAATTTTACAAAGGGAGAAAAGCCTGCTATTGATTATGGTTTATCTGTTTCAAGACTTGGTGGTAATGTTCAATCTGAAGATATGAAGAAGGTTGGTAGTAAGGTAAGGATTAATTTGTTATCTTATTTGGATGTTAGAGAGATATATGAACTTGCTAATATAGATGAAATGAGTGTTGAACTTCAAAACAGATTAAAGGAAGGTCAAAGAATACTTGATAATTTGAGACAGTATAAGTTTTCTCCTAAGACAAAACAGGAAATGTTAGATAGTTATAAATTTATAAGTGAAAAAGAATAGTGAGGGATTTTTATGGTAGTAGGTAAAATTATTTCAATTTTTGATATTAGTGTTGAAGTAATACTTAGTGATAGTTCTATTAAAATAGGTGATATTTTAGTTTTAGAGAATGATAATAAGTATTCTTTTGAAGTTGTTAATATTAATAATATTAGTGCTACTTGTATTAGTTTGGGGACTACTAGAGGTTTGAAAAAGGGTGCTAATGTTGTTAAAAAAGCTGATGGTATTGAAATTGAATACTCTGATAAGATTTTGGGACGTGTATTTAATTCTTATGGTGATGCTATTGATAATAAAAGACTTGATAGTGTTAGAAAGAGAAATATTAATCATAATACCATATCTCTTAAGGAATTAAATGTAGAGAGTGATATATTATGGACAGGTATTAAGGTAATTGATTTCTTTGCTCCGCTTCAAAAGGGATTTAAGATGGGATTACTTGGTGGTGCTGGAGTTGGAAAGACTGTACTTATTAAAGAACTTATTCATAATGTATATTCTTCTATTAATGCTCATGCTATTTTTGTTGGAGCTGGTGAGCGAAGTAGGGAAGGTAAAGAACTATACGATGATATGTTAGAATCTAATTTGCTTGATAAAATGGTAATGGTTTTTGGTGCTATGGGTGATAATCCAGTATCTAGGAGTAAATCTGTTTATTCTGGTCTTACTTTTGCTGAATATTTAAGAGATGAGAAGAAACAAGATGTTCTTATATTTATAGATAATATTTATCGTTTTATTCAGGCTAAATCGGAGATATCTACAGAACTTAAGGAATTACTTATTGAAAATGGATATCCAGCTGATATGGCTTCTGAGATAAGTAAAATAGAAGAGAGAATTAGTTCGACGGATAATGGTTCTATTACTTCTTTCCAAGCTATATATATACCTGCTGATGATTATAATGATGAAGCTGTTCAGACTATTACTTCTTATATGGATGGACAAATAGTTTTGGATAGAAAGGTAGCAGAACTTGGTCTTTATCCTGCTATTGATGTATTTAAATCTACTTCTAGACTTGTAGATATAGAAAAAATTGGAGAAAGACATTTTAAACTTATTGAAGAAGTTTTAAGATATTTGACGAGATATAAAGAACTAGAAGAAATTATTGCTATTTTGGGTATTGAAGAATTATCTGAAGATGATAAGCATATTTTCTATCGTTCTAGAAAGTTAAGATATTATTTTTCTCAGCCAATGTTTGTGGCAGAACCATTTACTAATATTCCAGGTGAATTTGTTAAAATTGAAGATGTTTTAATAGATGTTGAGAATATTTTGAATGGTACATATGATAGTGTTGATGAAAGTAAATTCTTATTTATAGGTAAGTATCATGACTAATGAAGGAATAAAGGTAAGAATATTTGACCTTGAGAAAGGTTTAATAGAATATGAACATATTAAAACGATAAGAATAGTGTGTCCTGAATATAATTTATTAATTATGCAAGATTATTTACCTATAATTGGTGAAATTAATGGGAATATTGATATTAAGAATGAAGAGATTGATATATCATATAAGAATATAAAAGCTTTTTATATGAATAGTAAGAATGTGTTTAATTTAATGATTAAAGAGAGGTAATTATGGATAAAAATATAAATATTTTTTCTAATTTGATGACTTTTTTAATCGTGGCTATAATATTTTTGGTAGCTTTGTTTGTAATATTTATGATTACTCTTAAAAATTATAATGTTAAGTCTAGTAAATTAAAATTTTATGGTTTATTTTTAGAAATGGATAATCGTGGTATATTGGCATTTAGTGCTATAAGTTTAAATTTTATTTTCTTAGTATGGTGTACGACGACATTTACGGGATTAAATTATATATATGTTTTAATGACACTTACTTTTATGGTATTTGCTAATTTGGTTAATAGAAATTATAAAAAGTTACCAAGAGATTTATTATTTACTTTAATTAATTGTTTGTGTATATATGTTGTTAATTTGTTATATAATTATTTGGTTAATGAATATACATCAATATTTTTATTAATATTATTGGGATTACTTATGTTATTTGTATTTTTATATTATATATATACATTATTTAAATTATTGAATGAAGTGGTACAAAAAGATAAATATTTACAGAAAAAAGATTATAAAAAAGTATAGGGTGAGTATATGAAAATAAAAAATGTCGTTAAAGTTATGAATTTCCAATCTTTAGTAAGGGTAGATAATGCTAAAAAGAAAGCTGATAAGTATCGTAATGTTGGTAAAGAAATAACTGATATACTTGCTAGAATATTTTACAATAAGAATTTAATACTTGATAAGAAAGTGTTGGTGCCTCTTGAAAGTTTGCCTGTACTTAACATATATATAGCTAATGATTATGGTTTTTGTGGAAATTTTAATGCAGAGATAAATAAGCAGTTGAAGAAAGATGTAAATTGTTATAAAATTATAATAGGTAAGAAAATAATTTATCATGATGATTTAACTGTTTTAAAGATAGATAAGGATGATTTCTTTAATAGGTTTAAAGAAATAGAAAATCATATAGATAATTCTATAGCAAATATGATATATAGTAAAATAAATGTTTATTATAATCATTATTATTCTTCAACATCTTTTGAGTTTGTTAAGATACAGTTATTTCCTATAGAATTTAGTGGTAGTTATTATGATGGCGAAGATTTTGTTACTGAGACGGATATTAATCGTGTTTTGAGTAGCTTAGCAACGTTTTATATATGTTATCAATTAAGAATGTGTGAAAGTATTAGTTTTGCTGCTGAGAATATGTTAAGAAGTCAAATTACTTCTTCGGCTTTAGATAAGATTGAAGAGCGTGAAATTGAGGAACGTCAAAGAGAACTTAAAGAGAAAAAAGATAAAAGCATTCGTAAAAGTGTAGAGAACTTTAAAAAAATAAGTTAGGTAGGTGAATGGTATGATAAAGCAAAGTATGGGTTTTAATGATATTACTGAAAAGAAGTATAAAATATTAAAAACTAGTTTGATGTTGGGTAGTCAAGAAGATAGAGATGAATTACTTCATGATTTTAATGATACGGTAATAAAACTAGATAGTATTAATGAGTCTGTTTATGAAGAAGGTCTTGCTGCTAGAATGTATACAACATTAACTTTGGAAGAGGAAAGGGATAGATTAAAAGATTTAATTTCTTATATTAAGAAAAGAGTTAAAGAAAGAGAAGAATTGTCTAATGAGTATTTTAAAGTTACTTCTGATTTCTTAGAAGATTTGGGTGAAATTAAGGAAACGGAAAAGTTAGATGTATATAAGACTAGACTTAATAATATAATAGAATACTTAAATAATTTAGAAAGTATTTCTAAATTAAATACTAAGTTAGAAGAATTAAATGTTTTGCTTAATGAAAAGTATGAGAGTAGAAATAATTCTAATATTATTAATAGTAAATTAGAAAATACTTTGTTAGAAGAATTTACTAAATTAATTAATAGTGATTCATATTATAGTACTTTGAATTATGAAGATATAGATAATGAATTAGCTAATTTTGATATAGAGAAAAAAGATAAGAAAAATACTTTAGATACTTTTGAAACGTCATATGAGGCTTTAAAGAAAGCTGGAGTTAGTGGAAGTGAGAAATCTGAGTATAAGTCTTATTTACAAGATGCTAGAAATGATTATTATTTGATATGTGATAAGATGTATATGTTAAATCTATATAAATTGGTATTATCTACGGAAGAAGATTATTCTAAATTATATAATAAGAGAGAAATTATTAATAGATTGATATTAGAGAGAAATTCTTTGAGAAGAGATTTAGAAATTAAAGAAGATGATTTTTTAGAAGAGTTTGTTTCATTGTGTGTTGAACAATTTAATATAATTAAATCTCAAAAATATAACTTAGAAGCTATAGATAACTTATTGCTTGAGATAGGTAAGTTAGAAGATAAGATTAGAGAATTAAAAGAGAAAAATGAAAGAAAAGAAATAATAGAATTAAGAGAAGAGTTTTTAATTAAAGAGAATAGTGATTCAATTAGTCCTACGATTACAATTGAGAATGATTTAAATAATGTTGTAGTATCTAATGATGATAATCTTGTTGTTAAGGTAAGTAATCCTACGAAGATGAAGGTAAATGATGTATACGAAACAGCAAGATCTGTTATGAAAAAAGTTGTTCTTTCTTTGGAACCTAAGAAATTTACTAGGAAAAAGAGTGCTTATGATCTTAAAGAAAAAAGAGATAAATTTAGAGCAGATAAGATTGAAAATAAAAAAGAAGATACGGTTGTTGTACCGGCTAGTTTAAATGTTGTTTTACCTAAAGAAGAGGTAATGGATAATAAAAATATAAATATTACATTGGATTTACCTGTTATTGAGAAATCTGATGATGTTACTTTTTCTGCTGTAGATCCATTTTTAGATGATAATAATAAGGAAGAAAATAAAATTGATCCATTCTTTCAAAATAGTAATATAAAAGATAATTCTAAGGTTACTTTTGATAATGTAGATCCTTTCTTAGATGACAATGATATGGAATTGACTTTTGATAGTGTAGACCCATTTTTAGATGACAATGATTTAGAAGAATTAGAGAAGGGTAATAGTTTAAGATCGAATATGCCTGATATAAACAAAATAGGTTCAGTAAGTCCAACAAAGTTTTTATCGAAAATTGAAGAATTATCTTATGACTCTAATGATAATGTAGTATTGCCTACTATGGGATTAACTAATAATGATAGTATAAAAGTTCCTATAGTATCTGAAAATTATATTAGTGATAATAAAAATAATAGTCAAAATTAGACTATTATTTTTTGTTAAATAAATTTTTTTTAGTTTGTGTATCTTAAACTTGCATTAGATACATTAAAGATAATTCCTAGTAATATCATATAAGAAAGTAGGGATGATCCTCCATAACTTATAAAGGGAAGGGTAATTCCCATAATAGGGAGTAATCCTAGTGTCATGGATATGTTATATATTTGTTGGAAAACTAATACAGCAACTATACCACCGATTGCATATTTATCTGTTAAATTTTCTGTTTTATTAACAGTAGATATTAATACTTCATCAAAGTATATGATTAATGATATTAGGATAAATCCTCCAATTAAACCAAAATTGGAAACAAATACGGAAAATATAAAGTCTGTTTGCATTTCTGGAAAATATATTGGTGTATTGTTAAATCCATGTCCTGTAAATCCACTTGAGCCAATTGCTATTAATGAATTATTAAGTTGTAATCCACTACTATTGGTCCAATTAAGGATTCTGTCTATTCTGTAAAAGAATGATGTTCCAAATATTTTAATAAATAATTTTTGATTAAGAAAATATATTCCTAAAAAGCTACCTAGAAATACTATAAATAGACTTATAATTATAACAAACCATCTTTTTCTTATTCCTCCAATAAATAACATTGTTATAGTAATTATTAAATACATTATAACTGCTCCTGTATCTGGTTCTATAAATGTAAGTATTGAAGGAATAAGAACAATTATTAATACTTTTAGTAAAAATTTAAATTCTTCTGTAATATCAGGATTACTATATTTGTTATTAAAGTCTGTTATCATTCTTGATAGAGCAATAATTAAAAATATTTTCATAAATTCACTAGGTTGTAATGTGCCTATAAATGGTATTGAAAACCAACATTTGGCATTATTAACTTCTTTTCCAAACAATAGAACTAGAATTAGTGATATAACACCAATGGTATAGAATATATAAGCATTGTTATATAAAAATTTATTGCCTAAGGCCATTATGGTAAATGAAATTCCCAAACCAATTAGATACCATACTATTTGTTTAATCCATAGATTTTGAAATTCTTGTCCTAGTAAATTTCTGGTAGAAAATATTGATATTACACTAATAATTAAAAAGATAATAATAGGTATGATAATACTATTTTCTATTTTAAATTTAGATATGTTTTTAATAATATCACCTCGCTTATATTCTTATTTTACCACTAAACTGGATTTATTTATACAAAAATATATTTATTTTTCATATATTATATTAAAGGAGGGTATATGAATACTAAATCAAATATGTATCATAATAAGATAGATAAACAATTTACTAATAATAGTATTTTTTATTCAACGTTAGATAAAAATGATAAAGTATTTGAAAGTAATGATATAAGAAAAAAAATTCAAAATATATTTAATTCTAATGATTATATTTATAGATTAAATGTTCATATTTTATTAGATAGTGGTCTAATAACAAGAAAGGTAATAGGAATATATAATAATAATTTAGTAACTATAGATAATGAGTATATACCTATTAGTAATATAAAAGATATATATAAATAAACAAATAAAACACTATTACTAGTGTTTATTTTTTAAATTAATACCAAACATACTTCCTAACATTGAGGTTAATATAAGGATAGAATAGAAGAGTAGATTTTTTATTTTGAATGGTATTTTTATTATTAAGTAACTAAATATAATTATAAAGATTATATATATTATGGAAAACTTAATTCCTTCTAAATATGCTTTATTATTACTGTTTTTACCAAGAATGATTGATGATAATAATAGTGATATGATGGGGATAATTATTTTAATTAGATTCATATTTATTTTTGTGAAGTAATTTATTAAAGAAACAATTAGGGTATAAATAATAATTTGACCAAATAAGTAAGCATAACTTTTTAAAAATTTTTTCATATTTCACCTAGTAAACTATATGTTAGTATATTTTAATTATGATTGTAAATACTAATTATGGTGAATATATGGAATTGTTAAAAATATCTTTTAGAATGTTTTTTTTCTATTTTTTTATTATTTTAATTTATAGAATAATGGGAAAAAGAGAAGTGGGACAACTTTCTATTACTGATTTAATAGTGTCTATTTTAATAGCAGAATTGGCTATAATATCTGTGGAAGATGTTAAGAAGTCTATTTTCTATTCTGTTGTTCCTATAATTATTATTGTAATACTTCAAATAGCTTTATCTTATGTTAGTTTAAAAATACCTAAATTGAGAACTTTTTTGGATGGTACTCCTTCTTTTATAATACAAGGAGGGAAAATTAATTATAAGGAGATGGTTCGTCAAAAGTATAATTTGGATGATTTGATTAGTCAATTAAGAGAAAAGGGGTATCGTAATGTTGAGGATATTGAGTATGCTATATTAGAAAATAATGGAACATTATCTATTTTTGAATATAATAAGATTAGGAAGAATAGTCCTATTCCTTTACCAATAATATTAGATGGGTGTATTCAGTATGATACGCTTAAATATTTAAATAAGAATGAGGAATGGATAGATAAAATACTACTTAGAAAAAGAGTTAATTTAAGTGATATATTTTATGCTTTTTATAAGGATAAAAATATTTTTATAATAAAATATTCTGATTTAATATAATGAATAGGCTTTATAATATATTTACTTTTCTAAGTACGTTTATAAGAAATATTTTAGAGGTATATTCTTGTATATATTTATATCAAAAGGGTTTAAGTTTTAGAGAGATACTATTATTTTATATTCTTGTATATTTGATAGGAATAATATTAAATATAATGATTTATTTTATATCTAGAAAAGTTTCTATAAATTATTTATTAATTATATCTATTATTTTTTCTATAATTACTTATTATTTATTTCATAAATCTAATAATTATTTACTTCTTGGTATTTTGTTATCAGTATCTATGTTTACTTATCATCCAATAAGACATATATATGGGGTATATTCTTTAAATAATAAAGTTGATATAGGTAATAATTTGATATTTATGTATATAGCTATTATTTTATCTAATTATTTTGTTATGAAAAGGATAAATATTTTGGTTATAATTTTATTATCTTTTTTGAGTATAATACCTTTATTTTTTATAAATAAGAAAATGTATAATTCTCAGATGTCTTTAATAAATATGGATAAGGTTATATTTTTTGTTAAGGATCAGGGCAGAGTACTATTTATGTTATTTGAACCGTTATTTTTATATTTATATATAGATAATAGTATTAGATATGTTGGATTATTTAATGTTATTGTATCTATTGCTTCAATAATATATATGTATTGCATAATTAGGTATGTTAATGTTGATAAATACTTTAAATTTATAAATATTTTCTTGGTGTTTGTACTAATATTAAAATTAAATATAAATAATAAGTATTGGTTATATGTAATAGCTTTTCTTGAGGGTATTTGTTTTAAGACAAGTGAATTATATAGTACTAATATATTATATAATACTGTTGACGAGCCTATTGGTTATATTGTTATGACACAGATTATTTTTTTGGTAGCAAGAATATTTTTACTTATTATATCTTATTTTATTGGTGATATTAAAATAATGTTATATATGTTTATTTTTATAATTTTTTTGATAAGTTTAAAAAAAGATACTATTGGAGTATCTTCGTAGTGTTTTTAAAATTAAGTTTGCTTACTTTGTATAATACATCTTTGCCGTATTTTGCTACTAATTCTTTTCCTGTTTTATCAACTATATCTCCAGCACCTTTTGGAAAAGTTACGCCATATTCTTGTTCTAATTTATTCATTTCTTTTAGAAAGACATATCTACTTATCATAGATGATACGGCAACGGATAAGCATTCGTCTTCTGCTTTAGTTAGGAAGGTAACATTACTTATTTTTTTAGGAGCATCTTTTATATGATTATAGAAACTTTTTGGAGGTTCAAATTGATCTATTACAATTTTGTCATATTGGTAGTTATTATCAGTAAAATAAAGTAGGGCTTTGTTATGTAGTATGGCTTTCATTTGATTCATATTAATATTTTTTTTATAGTAGTCATTGTATTCATTATTGTGTACAATAATTGTATTATATTTGATTCTTTCAATTATTTTAGGAACTATTTTTAGTATGTCATTGTCTGTTAATTTTTTGGAATCTTTTACTTTAAGTTCTAATAGAAAATCTATATCATCTTTTGAGACATATGATGCTGTAACTACCATGGGACCAAAATAATCTCCAGTACCAACTTCATCAGATCCAATTGAACTAATTCTTAGTGGAAGTCTTCTTTCTTTTTTCTCTTCATTTTTTTTATCACTTGAACTAGTAACTTGAGCACTACCAGAATTTATTTTTTCTGTTTCTATCCAAAAAAGTGAGGATAAATCAGCATCAAATCCTTGGAATACACATTTTCCTGAATTATATAGTGTTACGACTGTACCACCATCATCAGCTTGAAATATAGCATATGGGGGAGTTTTCTCTCTTTTGTAATCATTAAAATATTCTATCATCATATTTTTGGTTTTTTCACTTACGTTAAGAACTTTAGTTATTACTTTTTGTTTCATTTTACACCTCATATGATTATTTTATCATAAAATTCTTTATTTTTAAACTGTTTTGTTATATACTTATAGTGTAAGGAGGATATATGAATGTAATTGATGTAATTATTATATTATTTATACTTTTAGGAGGAGTGGCTGGGTTTAAGGCTGGTGTTCTTAAGAAAATAGTTAGTTTTGTTGGATTATTTATAGTAGTATATTTGTCATTTAGGCTTAAGAATTATCTATCTCCATTTATTTATGAGAATTTACCATTTTTTAATTTTTGGGGTATTTTTAAAGGAATACAAGTATTAAATATAATTTTTTATGAATTTTTGTCTTTTATAATTATTGCTTCTCTTTTATCTTTAATATACAATGTGTTATTAAAAGTTACTGGTATATTAGAGAATGTTTTAAAGGCTACGGTTATATTAAGTATACCATCTAAATTATTGGGAATAATTGTAGGTATGATAGAAGAATATATTTGGGTATTTATTGCTTTAGTTGTATTTACTTTACCAGTTTTTCATTTTAATATGATTTCTGAATCTAAATTGGCTAATTTTATATTGAATAATACACCATTTTTGTCAGGGTATGCTACGAAATCGGTTGAGGTATATAATGATATATATGAAGTAATTGATAATAGACAGGGGAAGACAAATTATGAAGTAAATAAAGAGGCTTTAATAATTCTTTTAGATAATAAAGTTATTACTATAGATTCTGTTGATATATTAGTTAGAAGAAATAAAATAGAACTTGAAGATACAAGTTTCTTAGATAATTATAGGGAGGGTAAGGAATGAAAATAATACATTTAGAAAAAGAAAGTGATTTTGATAATTTAATTCAAGGAAATGTTTTGGTGGATTTCTATGCTAATTGGTGTGGTCCATGTAAAATGTTAGGACCTATTCTTGAAGAGGTATCAGATTTAATTCAAATAGTTAAGGTTGATGTAGATAACTTTGAGGAAATATCTAAAAAGTATAGAGTTATGAGTATACCAACGATTGTTTTGTTTAAGAATGGAGAAGAGATAAAAAGAAATGTTGGTTTTATAGATAAGAATACTTTAGAGAAATTTATAGGATAGTATATACTATCTTTTTTTTTAAAAATATGATATTATTAGATTAGTTGTAGTAAAGAAAGGAATGATATTTTATATGAAGAAAAGGATAATTATTGAAGCAGAAGGTAATGAGAAGGTAGATAGTAAAGAAAAAATTGATGGTATTATACATAGTCCATATGTAGAATGGTTTATATATATGATAGGGTATGCGATTGTTTTATTGATAGCGTCTAATTTATTTACTTCTTTTAATATTGGAGGTAAGGTACCGTTTTTAACAGCTTTATTGGGGGCTATTATAATATATGTATTAAATAAGACTATAAAACCTATACTTATAACTTTAACTCTTCCTATAACATTATTTACTTTGGGAATAGCTTATCCTTTGGTTAATGTAATAATTTTATATATAACTAGTTTTATATTGGGTAATAGTTTTAATGTAAGTGGTTTTTTTGCTCCTTTATTTATATCCATAATAATATCTTTTTTAAATATATTAATGGAGGGATTAGTTATTAAACCTATTATACAAAAAGGGAAAAATAGAAGATGAATAAATTTGGTATTCAGATTGGTAATATTACTATATATTATTATTCTATATTAATATTATTGGGTGTTATTATTGGTTTATATTTAGCACTAAAGGAAGCAGATAAAAATGGAATAGGTAGATCTTTTATTTCAGATTTATCTTTTTATGTTATATTATTTGGAATTATTGGAGCTAGGATATATTATGTAGTATTTAATTATAGTGAATATAAAAATAATTTTTTGGATATTTTTAAAATATGGAATGGTGGTATAGCTATATATGGTGCTATTATTGGAGGGGGGATTGCAACGTATGTTTATTGTAAAAAAAAGAATAAGTCTTTTATTAAAACAATAGATACGATGGTACCTAGTTTAATAATAGCTCAAGCTATAGGTAGATGGGGAAATTTTTTTAATCATGAAGCATATGGTCGTATAGTTAGTAGAGAATTTTTAGAAAGAATACATATTCCTAATTTTATTATAGAAGAGATGTATATAAATGGTTTTTATTATCATCCTACTTTTTTATATGAGTCTATTTGGTGTTTATTAGGATTTATACTTATTTTGTTTATAAGAAAGTTATTAAAAAGAAAAGATGGTGTTGTTACTTATACTTATTGTATATGGTATGGAATAGGAAGATTTTTTATTGAAGGACTTAGAATGGATAGTTTATATTTGTTTAATTTTAAAGTTAGTCAGTTAGTATCTATTGCTTTAGTAGTGTTAGGAATAATTGGATTTGTAAGGAGGGTGCGATATGAAAAAACATTATGAAGTCATAATTATTGGTTCTGGAATAGCTGGGATGACTGCAGCAATATATTTAAAAAGAGGGGGGGTTTCACCATTAATAATTGAAGAGTCTGCGCCAGGGGGACAATTAAACAAGATTAATGTTATAGAAAATTATCCTGGTTTTGAAAAGACTGATGGACCTTCACTTGCTTTTGATATATATAATCAGGTTAGAAAGTTAGATATAGAATATTTATTTGATAAGGTAACAAAAACGGATTTTACGAATAATATAAAAGTATATACTAGTAAATTAGAATTAACTTGTGATTATTTGGTTATTGCTACTGGTAAAATTAGTAAAAAATTGTTTTCAGATGATGATAGGTATATTGGCTCAGGTATAAGTTATTGTGCTTTATGTGATAGTCATTTATATAAGGACAAAGATGTTGTTGTAGTAGGCGGAGGTAATTCTGCTCTTGAGGAGGCATTATATTTATCTAATATTTGTAAGAATGTTACTGTTATAAATAAAAATGAAAAATTTAGAGGAGAAAAAGTTTTAATAGATAAAATTAATGAAAAAAATAATATTAAATGTGTGTATAATTCTTCAATAAGAGAATATAATATAGAGAATGATAAACTTGTATCTGTAACATTAGCAGATGATAGTGTTATACCAGCAAGTGGATTGTTCATATCAATTGGAAGTGTACCTAGTACAGATATATTTGATGTAGAAAAGGATCATTTATTTATTATTACAGATTCTAATGGTATGACTAATGTTAAAAATGTATATGCATGTGGTGATGTAATAAAAAAGAATGTATATCAATTAACTACGGCAGTATCTGAGGGTACAATTGTGGCATATAGTATAATGAAAAGTATTAAAAATTAGTAGAATATACCAAACATTTCAAAAAACGAAAAAAATACAAAAAAATGCTTGATTTATAAAAATAAATGAGGTATTATTAAGAAGTCAACCCGAAAAAAGGATATACCAAATAAAAAAAGAAAAAAAATAAAGAAAAAAGGTTGACATGGTATGAAATGTTTGGTATATTAAATCATGCATTCAGAAATTACTGAATGGAAAGAAAATGTTCTTTGAAAACTGAGCAAAACGTCGATTTTTGAGAAGCACCAGGAAACTTAATTAAAAGAAAATAAAATAATTTTTTTTTGGAGAGTTTGATCCTGGCTCAGGATGAACGCTGGCGGCATGCCTAAGACATGCAAGTCGAACGAGGAGACCTTTGGAAGATGGAGTGCTTGCACAAAGTTAGAAGAAGATTATCTCCTAGTGGCAGACGGGTGAGTAACACGTGGGTAACCTACCTTTAAGCTGGGGATAACAGTTGGAAACGACTGCTAATACCGAATAAGAGGTACGTAAAAATATCATTGAAAGGAGCCTTTAAAGCTTCACTTAAAGATGGGCCTGCGGCGTATTAACTAGTTGGTGAGGTAATGGCTCACCAAGGTAACGATGCGTAGCCGAACTGAGAGGTTGAACGGCCACACTGGGACTGAGACACGGCCCAGACTCCTACGGGAGACAGCAGTTAGGAATATTCGTCAATGGGGGAAACCCTGAACGAGCAATGCCGCGTGAGTGATGAAGGTCCTCTGGATTGTAAAACTCTGTTGTATGGAAAAAATGACTATATTAGGAAATGAATATAGAGTGATGGTACCATACGAGAAAGCTCCGGCTAACTACGTGCCAGCAGCCGCGGTAATACGTAGGGAGCGAGCGTTGTCCGGATTTACTGGGTGTAAAGGGTGCGTAGGCGGGATGGCAAGTCAGATGTGAAATACCGGGGCTTAACCCCGGGGCTGCATTTGAAACTGTCGTTCTTGAGTGAAGTAGAGGCAGGCGGAATTCCTAGTGTAGCGGTGAAATGCGTAGATATTAGGAGGAACACCAGTGG
>ERZ506979.328-NODE-328-length-34435-cov-5.930483_pt1 | contig 34435 bp, 31 predicted proteins | sample MGYA00512887_ERZ506979 | MGnify/ENA metagenome assembly ERZ506979 | reverse complement strand
TATAGCCTCCGGGGGCTGCGGCCCCCGAGCCCCCAGGGGTTTCTCGACAAGCTGATTATACGGTGTCCCTTTGGCTGCGTCAAATGAATTCATCCTATTATATGTATATTCTATTTTTAGTATATAATGATTTTTTAAACAACATCTAATAATTTGTCTAGCATAAAACACCGTATTATCTAAATAAAATGGCTTTGATATTTTTTATTCAATTTTTCTATAAAAATCCCCTTGCATATTTCTGATTTACTATAAATATTATTAATAGAACATCGATGCTCGCCTCAAACAAACAACTGTATTATGCAATCTAATCCACGCGCATTCTTAATCTGCTTATATCCATTCCAGCGAGGGAGGTTATCGTATGAATCCGATGGAATATGTAAGTCCAGAACCCTATAAGCTTTACATCAACGGGCAATATGTGGCTGCGGAAAAGGGCAACATTGTGGATGTGATCAACCCTGCCAACAACCAACCCTTTGCCAAGGTTTACCGGGGCACCAAAGAGGATTGCGAAAAAGCCATTCAGGCCGCCCGCAAGGCATTTGACGAAGGGCCCTGGAGCAAAATGTCCGCCAAAGAGCGGAGCAAGCTGCTGCTTAAGGCGGCGCGCATTTTAGAGCGGCGGGCGGAGGAATTTTCCGTCATCGAGCCCTGGAATGCGGCAAGAATTACGGCGCCTGCCGTTACTGGGAAGCGCCTATGGCAGTGGATGCCTTTGAGTTTTTTGCAGGCAAAGCCCGGCATCTGGACGGGAAGGTAGTACCTTCCGAGTATGGCACCCTGAATTATGTTACCTGGAATCCCTGCGGCGTAGTAGGGGAGATCTTGCCCTGGAATGGTCCCTTCCTTATGGGCTGCCAGAAGGTAAACGCCATCCTAGCCGCCGGCAATACGGTGGTCATTAAGCCTACGACCTGGGGGGTGTTGTCCATGCTGCTTATGGCCAGCGTATATGAGGAAGCCGGGTTCCCTGCAGGCGTGGTGAACGTGGTGACGGGTTCCGGCCCCGAGGTAGGCAACTACCTGGTGGAAAGCGATCTGGTGGACATGGTCTCCATGACAGGCGGCACCGCCACCGGCCGGGAGATCATCACCCATTCCGCCAAGCTGGTCAAGGACATTGCCCTGGAGCTGGGCGGCAAGAGCCCCAACATCTTCTTTGAAGATGTGGATATTGAGCAGGCGGCCCGGTTTGCCGTATACGGCTTTACCAACCACGCGGGCCAGATCTGCGTTTCCGGCACCCGGGTGCTGGTGCAGCGCAGCATTTACCAGCGGTTCCTGGAGGCCATGGTGGCCGCTGCGGGCCGGCTGGTGCCTGGCGATGGGTTTGACCCCAACGCGAATTTGAATACCCTGATCTCCAAAGCCCACGCGGCCACCGTTTGGGACTATATCGAGTTCGGCAAGCGGGAGGGCGCCCGGCTGCTATGCGGCGGCGTGCCTTATACGGAAGGCCCGCTGGCCCAGGGGAATTTCGTGCCGGTCACCATCTTTGCGGATGTGACTCCCAACATGACCATCTTCCAAGAGGAGATCTTTGGGCCTGTTGGCTGCGTAACCCCCTTTGATACCGAGGAAGAGGCCATCGCTCTGGCCAACGGCACCACCTACGGCCTGGCGGGCGGCGTCTTTACCAAGGACATCAAACGGGCCATCCGGGTGGCGGATAAGGTCAAGAGCGGCCAGATCTATGTCAACAATTATTTCAGCAAGGGAATGATCGAATCCCCTGGTACAGGTTGGAAGGAAAGCGGCTTAGGGATCGCAGGTATCCACAAATACATGATTTCCAAGACTGTTTTCCTAGAAACCATTGACGATGTCCTGCCTCCCGTGTGATACTTTTAATAGTATTATCTCACACAAGAGGGGGACACCTATATGGCAAACGAAGTTGATACGGCAGCAAACTTAGGAATCTCTGTTGGCAGTAAGATCCGCGCCTTGCGAAAGATTCGCGGCATCTCACTACAGCAAATGGCCCAGAGTACGGGAATGAGTTATTCCTATCTTTCCGGGCTGGAAAATGACAAGCATTCCGTCTCCATTGCAAACCTCCAGCGCCTGGCCAAGTATTTCCAGGTGGATATGGTATATTTCCTGATGCCCAGCGGCAAGATCCCGCGGTTATTTCGCAAGGCGGAGCTGTTTCAGGAGAGCAATGCTTACCATAATATCTCCTATCGGGTGATCACGCCGGAGGATTCCAGCAATCTGCAGGTCAGCTACGTGCACCTTCCGCCCAACGAGCCCTCGGAACGCCGCATCCATAAGCACGGCGAAGGGCAAGAAATGGTTATTGTGCTGGATGGTTGCGCCCATGTTATGGTGGAGGAAGAACATTATAAGGTTCAGCAAGGCGATTGTATCTTTTTCGAAGCACAAGTAGAACATTTGATCTATACCGAAGAAGAGGCCGCCACCTTCGCCATCATTTCCAGCCCCCCTTACGGGCAGTCGATCATACCCACGCCGAAGGAATAGCGCCCCAATGGTGGGGCGCTGGAATCGAAATGAAGTGAGGATTTCATGCAACGAAAAGCGGTCCACTATATCAATCAGTTTTATGCAGGCCTGGGCGGCGAAACCATGGCGGACACCGGTTTTTCCATTCTTGAGGAAAAGAAGGGCCCCGCATTGGGATTGGAGCAGCTTTGGAAGGGCGAAATGGAGATCTCTACGGTGGTATGCTGCGGAGATAACTATGTGAATACCGAAGCCAATGAGGCGGAAGTCTTTGCCCGGCTCACAGAGGTGATCCGCCGCGACCAGCCGGATGTATTTATCGCAGGCCCCGCGTTTAATGCGGGCCGATATGGCGTGGCCTGCGCCAAGGTTTGCGACTATGTCCGCCGGGAGCTGGGGGTGCCCAGCGTCACCGCTATGTGGTGGGAAAACCCAGCGGTGGACATGTATGTGAAGGACAATTATATCATCGCCAGCACGGAAACCGCCGTGGGTATGCGAAAAACCCTGCCCCCATTGGCGGCCCTGGCGCTGAAACTGGCCAAAGGGGAGAAGATCGGCCCTGCCCGCAAGGAAGGCTATCTGCCCACTGGGCACCGCTACAATGAATACCACGAAAAAAGCGGCGCCGAGCGGGTGGTGGACATGCTGGTGGCCAAGCTCAACGGCAAGCCCTACCGGACGGAAGTACCGCTTCGGGGCTTTGAATCCGTACCCCCGGCGCCGCCGGTGCAGGATCTTACCAAGACCTCCATCGCCCTATTTACCACGGGCGGCCTGGTCCCGGTGGGCAATCCGGCCAAGATCAAGCAGGCGTTTGCCGTCAGCTACGGCGTCTATGACATGACAGGCTTGGACGCCTTGAAGAAAGGCGCCTATGAATCCATCCACGGCGGTTATGATACCACCGCCGCCAGCGACGATCCCCACCGGCTGGTCCCCCTAGACGTGATGCGGGACTGCGTGGCGGAGGGCGTGATCGGCGGGCTGTATCCCTACTTTGGCAGCACCTGCGGCGTTGGCACCAACGTGGCCAGCAGCCAGGAGATGGGGCGCAGCTGGGCAAAGCGCTTAAAGGACGCCCAGATCGGCGCGGCCATCCTGACCTCCACCTGAGGAACCTGCACACGTTGCGGTGCAACGATATCCAAAGAGCTGGACCGGATGGGGATCCCCAATGTCCATATCAACGCGTTTACATCCATTTCCAAGGGCGTAGGCGCCAACCGGATCGTATTCGGCGGCGATTTTACCGCCCCCACCGGCAATCCCGACCTGCCCCTGGACCGGGAAAAGGCTTACCGGCGCAAGATCATCGATAAGGCGCTGGAAGCTTTGACCACCAATGTCTCCGGCCCCACTATTTTTACCGTGGACGAGAGCAAGGAGGGCTGAGCCATGATCGATATGCAATTGACCCGTCAGTATTTTGACGTAAAAGACGTCCGCTTTGGGGATACGTGCTCCTTTGCGGAGGGCATTCTTACCGTTTCCGAAAAGGAATTGCAGGCATTAACAGCGGACCTTTTCAAGGCCGTGGGGGGCTTCCACTTGGAAATCACCCATCCAGGCGAAAACGCCCGCATCATCCATGTGCTGGATACCATTGCCCCCATGGTCAAGGTGGAAGGGGAGGGCATACAGTATTCCGGTTTTTTCAGCACGCCCTACACGGTAGGACGGGGCGTTACCAACATGCTTTCCGGTTTTTCCGTTATGGAAAGCGCCGCTTTGCCCTGGGATGAATCCAACGCCTCCAGCGGTCTGCTGTATCCCCGGGACGCGATCATCGAGCTTTCCGGTTACTATGCGGACTACACCCCCTTCTCCAAGACCCACAACCTGGTGATCGTATACGACCTGAACGAGGGCAAGTCCTCTATGGAGTATGACAACGACATCCGGCTTATCGCCATCCGGATCGCCACCCATTTGGCTGAGCTGACCCGGGATATGACCCCGGATCGGCAGGAAGTATTTTCCACCGAGGAAACAAATCCGGATCTGCCTGGCGTCGTGATGGTTTGGCAATGCCAGAACCAGGGCCCTTATGCCAACACCATGCTTTACGGTATGCCCATCGACGACATGGTGCCCACGGTGCTCCATCCCAACGAGATGCTGGATGGCTGCGTGGTCAGCGGGAACTATGTATGGCCTGCCTTCAAGGTGCCCACCTATCTCCATGTAAACCACCCGGTCCTGCTGGAGCTGTACCGGCGCCATGGCAAGGACCTGAACTTCAAAGGCGTACTGTTTTGCAGGAGCCACAATCCCAGCAACTGGCATAAGCAGCGCTGCGCCAGCTTTAATGTGAAGTTGGCCCAGATGCTGGGGGCCAAAGGCTTGGTGATGGTTTGGGAAGGCGGCGGCAACGCTTGCGTGGACGGCATGCTTACCATTCAAACAGCGGAAAAGCATGGCATCAAAGCCTCCACCATTACCTTTGAATTTGGCGGGGCGGACGGCACGGAGGGCATCCTGCTGGTGGACGATGTGCCCGAGGCGGACGCCATCTGCAGCGGCAGCTCCATTGAAAAACCCGTGCAGCTGGCTGCGGTAGATCGGGCGATCGGCGGCGATACCTTCCGGCTCAACAAGGAATCCGGCGGCTTCTTCCCCCCGGCCCGTGAAGCCTTGCAGCTGGAAAATATCACGCATTTATATTTGGGCGGCAATCAATGCGCCTATAGCAAGATCTTTGCTGAAGCCTATTGATGCGTCCCCAGGAAAGGATACACTTTTATGATGAAGCGCAGAATGAACAACATCTTTAAGAAAGACGGCCGCTCCTTCATCCTGGCTATGGATCACGCTGCCATGATGCCTTCCCCTGATTTGAAGGACCCGGGGCATGTGATCCGGGAAGCTGTTGCCGGAGGTGTAGATGGATTTCTAGCCACGTATGGATTGATCCGGAATTTCCAAAAGGATTTTGGCAATGCCGGTCTGATCCTTCGGGCGGACGGCGGCGCTTCTGTGCTGCGCAAGCCAATGATCCCCCTCAGCCTGCTCTATCGCCCCGAGGATGCGGTGCGGGTGGGCGCGGACGCCATGTTGTGCATGGCATATCCCGGCTCCACGGATAACGAGCAAACCTTGGCGTACATGGCGCAGCTGGCTGCGGAGGCAGACCGGTACAACCTCCCCGTAGGGGTGGAGGCGCTGCCCTACGGCTTTGAAAAACACGAGGGCATTGACACCCGGTCGGTTGAGAATATGGCCTATGCCTGCCGGCAAGGGGTGGAGCTGGGCGCTGACTTTATCAAAGCGGAGTACGTAGGCGGCGAACGGTTCCGGGAGGTGACGGAGGGCTGCTATGCCCCCATCCTGGTCCTGGGCGGCAGCAAGGCCAAATCCGAGGCGGAGATCTTCCACAACATCCGCGGCGCACTGGATGCCGGCGCAAAGGGCATCATCATGGGCCGCAACATCTACCGGCACGAGAACATCGCCAAGATCTGCGCCGCCATCGCCGCCATCGTACACGACGACGCATCCGCTGACGATGCCCTGGCCATGCTCAAGTAAGGAGGCGGGCGTATGTCTATACAGATTAAAACAGCTGCGGTCACCGGCCCCAAGACCTGTGAGATCCTGGAGCTGACCACCCCGGATCTGGGGCGGGGCGAAGTGCTGGTAAAGGTACATGCAGTTGCCCTATGCACCCTGGAGCAGCGGATCTTCCGGGGCGAGGTGAAAATGCCCCTGCCCTGCACCGGCGGCCACGAGGTGGCCGGCGAGATCGCCGCCCTAGGACCGGGGGTCAATACGAAGCTATGGGCAGAAGGCCAGCGGGTAGCTGTCCGGCTGCTGTATAACTGCGGCGAATGCTACTATTGCCGCACCGGACGCACCAATATGTGCGAGCGGGCCCAGAAAAAGCCGGTGCGGGAAGGTTTGCTCCCCGGGCCGAGGGGGGCTATGCGATTACATCGTGGTGGATGCCGCGTCCCTGTTCAAGATCCCGGATACCCTCACCTACGAGGAAGCTTGCTTGACGGAGCCCTTGGCCTGCTGCGTACACAGCGTGAGCCGGGCCAACATCCAGCTGGGCGAGGACGTGGTCATCATCGGCGGCGGCATCATGGGCCAATACCATGTAATGCTGGCCAAGCGCAAGGGCGCCCGGGTGATCCTGAGCGAGGTGGACCCCGCCCGCCGGGCCCTTGCTGAAAAGCTGGGCGCCGATATCACCCTCAACCCCATGGAGCAGGACCCTGTGGAATTCGTCAAGGGGATCACCGATGGCCGGGGCGCGGACGTGGTGTTCAATACCACCGCCATTCCCAACGCCATGGTGGGTTACGGCTCCGTTGCGGCCATCGCCTTCCTGGTGAGCGAAGTCAAAAACCCCAACCGTACCGTGCCCAAGTCCATGGCCATTTCCATGGTGCTGGTTGTGTTGCTGTACCTGCTGATGATCATTGCCACCATGGGCAATATCACCACCCAGCTGCTCATCGACAACCCGGGCTTCCGCTTCATCCCCATGTTTGCGGCTGCCTTCACCTCCCTGGCCTCCGTGCCTTGGCTTTCTAAGCTGATCTCCATCGCGGCCCTGCTGTTGCTGCTCACCACCATGCTGGTGGTGCTCTCCCTCAACGCCCGTGCGGTATCCTCCATGGCGGAAGGCGGTATGCTGCCCAAGCCCCTTGCCAAGCTGAACAAGAACGGCGTCCCCGGCACCGCCACCGTAACGCTGGCCATCGTGTGCATGATCCTCAGCTGCTTCCCCAGCCTCACCGAATTGCTGGTGAACCTGGGCTCTGTGTCCGCTGCAATCACCATTGTGATCGTATGCGCATCCCTGATCTGCGCCCGGAAAAAGGTGCCCCATCAGGCGGGCAACTACAAAGCCCCCGGCGGAAACTTCATTTCCGTCCTGACCATCGTGCTGATCGTGGCGTCCTATATCCCCGGCATCTTCAGCGGCGGCGGCACCATGTGGCTGTTCACCATCATCATCTACGCTGTAGGCGCTGTGATCATGGCGTATTATCTAAAGAAGAAAGACTAAACCCGGATAATCCTCTTTTACTTGCTTGACACAATAGACTTAGACTGCGGCGAATGCGGTGCGCCGTAGCGCCGCCGCCTTTATATTCGCAAATAGGCAAAACCATCATTTTGCATTTTAAACCAGGAGAAATTCGCGATGAAGCATATTACCAACCTTAATGAGACGCTGCCAATGCCGGCCTGCGTAGCCTTTGGCCATTTTGACGGCATGCATTTGGGGCATCAGGCGGTGATAGAAAAGCTCTGCTCCCATCTGGACCTTACGCCGGTGCTTTTGAGCTTTGCACAGACGGAAAAACCTGTGATCTATACCGAGAGAGAAAAGGAATACCTCTTGGAGGGAACCGGCGTAGAATGGATGGTATCCGCGCCCGCCAAGGAAATGGAAGCGATGGATGCGGAAACCTTTGCCCGGGAGGTATTGGCCAAGGCCCTCCACGCCAAAATCGTGGTGGTGGGGGAGAACGCGACCATTGGCGCCGATGCCAAGGACGCCGCCGCCCTGGCCGCCCTGGGTGAAGCCTACGGCTTTACGGTGGAGACCGTACCCACGGTATGCTTTGCGGGGGAGCCGGTTTCCAGCCAGGCCATTATAAAAGCCATCGAAGCCATGGACTTCCCCCGGATGCGGGAGCTGCTGGGCCGTACCTACATCATGCAGGGCGAGGTGGTCCACGGCAAGGCGGCCGGCCGTAAGCACGGTATGCCCACGGCAAACCTGGGCGTTGCGCCGAATAAGATTTCCCCCCCCCATGGGGTTTATGGCACCCTCTCCCATATGGACGGCAAATATTACCGGGGCATGACCAACATTGGCCTGCGCCCCTCGGATGACGATATCCCCATCCCCACCGTAGAGACCTTCCTGCTGAACTTTGACCAGGATATCTATGGCCGGCAGGTGATCCTGGAGGTATTCGTATACATTCGCGGGGTCAAAAAGTTTGCCGGCGGCCTGGACGAGGTGCGCAAGCAGATCGATAAGGATATCGAGCAGGTCCGTACCTATATGGACGAAGTCATCCGTAAGCTGGAAGCGTAAACGGCTATCGAACAGATAAAGGCCCGCAGGGGCCTTTTTTAATTTTAAGGATAGGAGCCGGATAAGGGAAAAAATGGATTCACCCAGAAAAACACAATCTTTTTCTACATAATTATGGAAAAAACTTCCATAAATTCTTGACAAAAGCAAGAAAATCGTCTAATATATATATATATATATATATATGGTTTACAACGCTTTTCCATTTTTTGCCTAAAATCATTCAACACGTGGAGGAATTATTTATGCGTACAACCCGTAAGCTCCTTGCCCTGCTGTTGGCAGTGGCCATGGTCTTTACCATGACGGCTATGACCGCCCTGGCTACTGGCGGCGACGACGGCACAACCACGCCCGATACCGGCACAACCACGCCCGGCGGCGGCACCACGCCCGGCGGCGGCGCCCCCACCACGCCCGACACCCCAACACCCCCGGAGGTGTCTGAACAAGCCCGGGCGGTGATCGCCTTGATCGAGGCCCTGCCAACAAGCGAAGAAATACAAGAGGCCATGACAGCCGGCACGGATGTGGAGGCGTTCAAGGCCAAGGTATCCGAAGCCCGGGCAGATTATGATGCGCTAAGCGATGCGGACAAGACATCGGTCGGTGACATTTCGCGCCTTACCGAGGCGGAAGAAACCCTGGCGCTGCTGGAGTCAATAAGCCTGTTGGGGACGGGAACTGTCTGCAAGATTGGCGACATAGGATACCAAACGCTGGAAGAGGCGGTGGAGAAGGTGCAGGATGGCCAGACCATTAAGCTGCTTGAAAATGTGGAGCTAACTGCAACGGTTACGCTTCCGAATGGCGTTACCTTGGATTTGAATGGGAAAACCATCAGTGGAACCACGACCGACATTATCACTATTGCTGAAGACGCTACTGTAACAATAACAGATAATTCGACCGACAGAGGCGGGAAGATTAGCAATAAAAAGTCTTCTTTTGAGGGAAATGCGGTGACGGTGTTAGACGGAGCGCGTCTAACGCTAACAAATGACGTGACGCTCAGTGCGGACACGAAATCAACTTTATATGGTTCGCCGTTATACCTTAAAAACAGCACGAAGCCTCCTGAGGTAATTATAGAAAAAGCCAACCTCATTACGAATTCTAATCTTATTCGCGTGCAAAAGTCTGCTTATCAAGCAACGATTGAAATTAAGGGTGGCTTGTTTGATGCCACGACAAATAAAACCGTAGTGCGTAATGCAACTAATTCAACTGTAACCATCTACGGCGGTACCTTTACGAATTGGTATTTTGATGATGTGAATAAGTTAGCAGCTGGCAAAGTCGCTGTAGTTGATTCTGATGGGGTGAAAATTCAAGAAACACCTGAATCTGGAAATTATAAAGCAAAAATAAAGGATTACAATTATTATCTTATAAGTAAAAACCTTTATGATTTGATTAAGCTTTATGATTTGATTAAGGAAACTGATGTTCCTGGAAAAACCATTGAAATTGTGGGCGATGTGTCCTGCGAATATCCCGATGGCAACTATTTTGGAAGTTCCAGAGAGAATGCGAAGACGCTAACGCTGGATATTGCTGCGGACAAAACTTTGTCTGGGCGTATGCCGCTGAGGATTGCTGAAGTGACCGTTACTGGCGACGGAACGCTGGGCGAAAATTTCTTTGTTCCTGCAGACGCGACAAAATATGAAGTGATTCAATCTTCACCTTCTACTGGAGGCACGCTGTATACGGGAAAGGTAAAGGTTGAAAATGCAGCTGCTTTCGTTATTCGGGATGACGCTTCATATGCCTACACCTCTGTGCCGGCTGCGATTGAGGTCGCCAGAACTAAACCTGGCAGCACGGTAAAACTGAACCAGAACTATACAACGAATACCACCGAGCAAGATGGCGTTGCGGACTTCCAACTTTGGACCCTGGATCTGAACGGGTACACATATACCTATACCGGTAAAGAGCAAGCCTTTGATATTAGATTTACTAAGAAATCGTTTACGCTGACAGACAGCTCAGAAACGGGGGGTGGAAAGCTGATTGTTACCGGTTCCGACCCGAATGCTGTTGCTATCAGATGCGAAGGGGGTTCCAGTGAGAATACCATCACCATAAAGGAAGGGGTTACCGTAGAAGGCACCATTCTGATTGGCGGTGAAAACAACACCCTGGATGTACACGGCACCATTGCAACGGGCAACAAAAATACCGCTATCCAGACCAACGGCAGCAGTACTATAAATAGCACCATTACCTTACATGACGGCGCAATAGTAAAATCTAATGGCTGCGCCATCTACCACCCCGGCACCGGCACGCTAAACGTAAAAAAGGCAACCGTGACAGGTGGCGATGGATTCACCGGCATTGAAATGCGCGCCGGTACCCTGAATGTAGATGAGGGCGCAGAAATAACGGGCGGTAATGGTAAGCCGGGTTCAAGCCCTAACGGCAACGGCACCACCACCAACAATGCGGCCATCGCGGTAGCCCAACATAACACCGAGAAAGAAATTAACATAAACATTAAGGGCGGTACCTTCACCGGCGGCGCGGCCATTTATGAGAGCAACCCGGAGGGCAATAGTCCTGAAGCCATCAAAAACGTAAAGATGAACGTATCCGGCGGGGAATTTATCGGCGAGGTATCTTCCCAAGACGTGACCGGCTTCATCACCGGAGGCAAGTTCTCCACCGACGTAAAGAAATATATAAAGAATCAGTATGACCAGTTGGTCACCAACAAAGAAACCGATACGCCTTTCTGGGTGGGCCAGTACACCGATATCGGCGCGGCGAATACCATGGGCCAAACCGTGTACAAAGTCACCTATCAGTTCGAAAATGGAAGCGTGGATGTGTACTATATGACTGAGGAGGAAGCGAAGGACGCGATCAAGGAAGCTGAGGAAGAAGACTCGAACATTACCGTTTCTGGGCCTGCTGCTGTAAAGCCCACGCCCTCCGGCGGCGGCGGTGGCAGCGGCAGCTATCTGCCGGTGATCCTATCGCCCGTGTGGAACCAAACGGTGTCCGTTATAGAGCATGGTACGCTGACCATGTCGGTGCGGGCCAGCTGGGCCAGCAGCTACCAGTGGTTCGTGGACCGGGGCGACGGCCGGGGCTTTGTGGCCATTGCGGGTGCAACGGGCGCCAGCCTGACCATTTGGCCGGATATGGGGGATAACGGCAACCGGTATTATTGCCAGGCCAAGAACGGCTATGGCGGGGTCAATAGCCCCTACTTCACCCTGTGCGTGGTGCGCAGCGCCCTGCCGCCCAAGACCGGCGACCAGGTGAGCGTGACCCTGTGGGTCTGCCTGATGGCCCTGGGCGTGGCCGGTGCGCTGACCGCCTGGAACCGGCAGAGAAACAGATAGGCAAAATAACTGCCAGGCCGGCATATCTGAACTGCACCCCATTTGTTAGACAGTATGGTATACTGAAAAACAAGAGGGGTGCTTTATTATGCCAAAAGGAATACCAAACAAACGATATACACCAGAATTCAAAAAGATTGTGATAGAAACAATGTTGGGAGAAAAGCTTAGTTACAGTGAAACAGCACGTCGATTTGAGGTAAGTGGTCATCACTGCATTCAGGACTGGGAGCGAATTTATCTGACAGAAGGCGCGGAAGGCTTTGCAGTAGAACGGCGAGGCCGAGGGAGTAAAGGACGTCCACGGCAACTGCCGAAAGAAGCGGAAGAGGATCTGTTGGCAGAGGTACAGAGACTTCGTGCGGAGAATGACTACTTAAAAAACTTGCAGGCCTTGGTTTTGGAAGACGAGCGACGCCAGCGCAGAAAACGCAGGTAGTTCAAAAACTGAGGCAAAAACACGCTCTGGATATCCTTCTTTCAATCGCTCAGCTTCCCCGTGCAACTTTCTATTATCATCGAAAGAAGATAGGGCATGCAGACAAATATGAAGCAGCAAAAACAGAAATCGCAGCGATCTATCACGAAAACAAGGGGCGGTATGGTTACCGCCGAATTACCACAACGCTGCACAATCGAGGGATTCATCTGAATCACAAAACGGTACAGCGGCTCATGAAACAGCTGGGATTGGTTTGCCGTGTCAGAATCAAGAAATACCGTTCTTACAAGGGAGAAGTGGGCAAAATCGCACCGAATCTACTCAATCGAAGTTTCTATGCGGAAAAGCCAAACCAGAAATGGGTCACCGATGTGACGGAGTTCCGTTTGTTTGGTCAGAAACTGTACCTGTCTCCAATTCTGGATTTACACAACGGGTATTTGGTGAGTTATACCATCTTTGAGCGGCCGATTCTGAGTATGGTTACTACCATGCTGGATAAGGCTTTTGAAACAATACCAGATGGAACAGAGCTGATTCTCCATTCCGACCAAGGTTGGCAATACCAACATAAGCAGTACCAGCGTATGCTTCGTAAGAAGGGTATTCGGCAGAGCATGAGCCGCAAAGGCAACTGCCTGGACAATGCTGTTATAGAAAACTTCTTTGGCTTACTCAAAAGTGAGTTGCTGTATTTGCAAGAATTCCGGTCCATGGAGCACTTCAAACGGGAATTGCTGGACTATCTGGACTACTACAACAACCGCCGCATCAAGGCAAAGCTGAAGGGCTTGCCGCCTGCAATTCACAGACAACAAGCCCTTTCGGCTGCTTAAACATTTTCACTTTCAAATATTGTCTAACTTTTTGGGGTCACTTCAATCTTTGGTATGCCGGCTTTTTTTATTTTAATGTTGGGATTCGCATGTGCAGGTTGCATAAGATTTCCCTGGCTAGGAGGCGGGAAAGGCGACCATTTGCTTAGGACCTGGAATTTTAGGGCCTGGGATTATCTATATACCGAAAATATGAACATTGTGAAGAAATTGCAAAAAATGCTTATTCCCAGCCATTTTACTGGAATAACGTGAAAAAGCGTGATAGACGTTAAAAAGTCGTTAATATTGTAAATAACTATAAAGGAACTCCGCCTTTCTATAGACCTTGACGAAATGCGATCCATTGGGTATCATACACATGATAAAAAAATAACGACTCAAAAATATATTGTTGAGTCTGTGTTTTTATGTCTATATTGTTCGGCATGGGAATTTAACATGACTTTATGCCATTGAAGGAACAATTCAATTCATTTTAAAGAAGGAGGAATGTGAAAAAATATAACGTGTTTCACTTGGCATCATATATCATCATTGCGTGAAAGAAAGGAAGCAAACAAATGGATCAACTGGCAACGCTCGTTTCTCAAGTCAGCGATTTTGTCTGGAATAACCTACTGCTGTATATTTTGGTTCTCACGGGTATCATTTTTAGTATTCGGCTGAAATTCATCCAGGTACGCAAGTTTGGCGAAGGCATGAGGCGGGTATTTGGCGGCATCAACCTATTTGGCAAGCAGGCTGACAAGGACGGCATGAGCTCCTTCCAGGCGCTGGCCACGGCCATTGCGGCCCAGGTAGGTACGGGCAACATCGCCGGCTGCGCAACCGCGTTGATTTCCGGCGGTCCTGGCGCCATATTCTGGATGTGGTTGTCCGCGTTCTTTGGCATGGCAACGATTTACGGCGAGGCTGTGCTGGCCCAAAAGTTCAAGACCCGCTCTGAGACCGGCGAGGTCATCGGCGGCCCTGTCTACTACATCCGGCAGGCATTTAAGGGCGGCTTTGGGAAGTTCCTGGCAGGCTTCTTCGCAGTAGCCATCATTTTGGCGCTGGGCCTGATGGGCAACATGGTGCAGTCCAACTCCATTGGCGACGCCTTCTACAATGCCTTTGGCGTAAACAAGCTTATCGTCGGCATCATCATTGCGGCGATTGCGGCCTTCATCTTCCTGGGCGGCATGAAGCGGATCGCTTCCGTTACGGAGAAGATGGTTCCCATCATGGCGGCCCTGTACATCGTAGGCAGCCTGGTGGTCATCATCGCCAACATCAAGAACATCCCCAACGTGTTCTATCAGATTTTCGTGGGCGCCTTCAACCCCACCGCAGTCCTGGGCGGCGCCGCTGGTATCACGGTAAAGGCTGCCATGCGCTTTGGCGTAGCCCGCGGCCTGTTCTCCAATGAAGCCGGTATGGGCTCCACGCCCCACGCCCACGCGGTGGCCAAGGTGGATAAGCCGGAGGATCAGGGCATCGTAGCTATGATCGGCGTGTTCCTGGATACCTTCGTGGTGCTGACCCTGACCGCGCTGGTGATCCTTTCCACCAACTCCCTTGGCAGCGGCGCGGAGGGCGTCGCCCTGGCCCAGTTGGCATTCTCCAAGGTATTTGGCAACTTTGGCGGCGTGTTCATTGCCATATGCCTGCTGTTCTTCGCCTTCTCCACCATTATTGGCTGGTATTTCTTCGGCGAGCAGAACATCAAGTACCTCTTCGGTCAGAAAGCTGTGAAGATCTACGCCTTGTTAGTGGTGATATTCGTCATCATCGGTTCCACTTTGAAGGTGGATCTAGTATGGAACCTGTCCGACCTGTTCAACGGCATCATGGTATTCCCCAACTTGTTGGCTTTGCTGGCCCTGTCCGGACTGGTAGTCGCCATCAGCAGGGGCAAGGACAAATAAAAAAACTTGGAATGGCGGTATAAAAACCCGCGCCCCAAGGAAACAGGCTTTTTGAGCCGCAATTGTATGATTTGGATGGGATATCCCAGCGGGTATCCCATCCTTTTGTTTTTGCGAAGGTTTGTCTAGCAGAAGACGGCAAAACATCCAACCTGTAGTTTTCCCCGCCCAGTGGGCTGGTTTTTGCCTGGGCTACCCGCGGGTGTCCCAGGCTTTTTGCAGCAGGCCGACGCCCTGCTGGATCTGCTCTTCTGATAAGCCGCCGTAGCCAAGCAGTACATTCCCCTGGTAGCAAGGGGGCATTTTGCCGATAAAGTAGGGGGAGATAGGATAAACGCCTACGCCCTGTTTTTTGGCGGCGGCGCAAAGCATGGTTTCATCCATGCCGTTATGGGGGGCCACCAGAAGATGGTGTCCGGCATTTTCACCCTGGATGACCAACCTGTCGCCAAAGGCGGCCCGCAGAGATTTCTCCAGGAAGCTGCGTTTGTTGCGATAGACCACCCGCATTTTGTTTACGTGGCGTTCAAAATAACCCTCCTCCAGAAATGCATATAGCACCCGCTGCTCCAGCCGGGATACCGGGGAGCCGAATATTCCGTAGGCGTCCTGATACCGGTCAAGAAGGTTGGGCGGCAGCACCAGAAAGCTAATGCGCAAGGACGGGGCAATAGACTTGGTAAAAGTGCCAAGGTAGATGACCCGGTCCCTGCTGTCGATGCTTTGCAAAGAGGGCAGGGGGCGGGTGGTATAGCGAAATTCGCTGTCATAATCGTCTTCGATGATGTAGCGGGCTTGGCCGGATTCTGCCCAGTGAAGCAGCTGGATACGGCGGGAAATGGGCATGCTGATCCCCAGAGGAAACTGATGGGAGGGGGTAACGTAAACCGCCGTATGCTCCCGGTTTTGCAAGGGATCCACCTGAATGCCCGCCGCATCGATGTCCACAGGCAACACCGGATGGCCCATGCGGGAAAAGATCTGGTATGCTTGGCTATAAACCGGGTTTTCCAGGGCGACGGAAAAGGAATTGCCTAAGATAAATCCCAATACCAGCAGCAAATGGTTGGTACCGGCACCGATCACCACCTGATCCTTTGTGCAGTGTACGCCCCGGGCTTTATATAGATATTCCGATATGGCGGACCGCAGCGCCGGGTCGCCCTGGGGCGGCGTGCGGTGCAGCAGCTGGTCGTCGTATTCGTTGAAGGCGTTTTTTAACAATTTACGCCAAGTGTTGTAGGGAAAAGCCAGGGGGTCCACTGCCCAGGCGGAAAAATCCACCTGCAAGGGAGGGGCAGAAACGGCTGCCGCCTGTACTTTTTCCACCTTGGGGGGCCGGGCCTTCAAAGCGCCCAGGGCGCATACATAAAAACCTCGCTTGGGCTGGGATTCAATAAAGCCTTCGCAGGCAAGCTGGGCATAGGCCGCATCCACGGTGGTTACGCTAACCCCTAGGGAGGCGGCAAGGCCGCGCTTGGAGGGCAGCTTGTCCCGGGCGGGAAGGGCGCCGCTGGTAATGTCCCGCCGAATTTGCGCATAGATCTGCCAATACAATGGCCGGCCGGATTCCTGCCGGGGGTCCAGGGTAATCATAGGCACTCCTAATCTGGTATTATAATAAATTGCAAAACTGAGCTTTTTAAAAATATCAGTTTTATATTATTATAGACCAGGAAAAACCAACAGGCAAGGAGGTTCTATATATATGCAGCGACAGAAACGGGCGTTGGCAGTACACGATATTTCCTGTGTAGGGCGTTGCTCCCTTACGGTTGCCCTACCCATTATTTCCGCGGTGGGGGTAGAAACGTCCATCCTGCCCACGGCGGTGCTTTCCACCCATACGGGGGGCTTTACCGGCTATACCTACCGGGATCTGACAGAGGATATTTTGCCCATTGCGGATCATTGGGAAAGCCTGGGCTTAGCCTTTGACGCTTTGTATACTGGCTATTTGGGCTCCTTCCGGCAGATCGAGCTGGTGTTGGAGCTGTTCCGGCGCTTTAAGGGGAAGGAAACCCTGGCGTTGGTGGACCCTGCCATGGCGGATAACGGCAAGCTATACGGCGGCTTTGCCGCGGAATTTCCCAAGGAAATGCGCAAGCTGTGCGCAAAGGCAGATATCATCGTGCCAAATCTGACGGAAGCAGCTTTTATGCTGGATGAGCCTTATGTGGAGGGGCCGTATACCCAGGGCTATATCGAAGGGATACTGGAGCGGCTGGCCGGGATCGGTGCGCCAAAGGTGGTATTGACCGGCGTGCATTTCGACGATGCAGATCTGGGCGCTGCCTGCTTGGATACGGCTACTGGTAAGGTTTCCTATGCCTTCCAGCCACGCATCCCAGGTTATTACCATGGAACCGGCGACGTTTTTGGCAGCGCCCTCTTGGCGGCGTTGCTGCGGGACCGCTCCCTGGAAGAAGCGTCTGCCATCGCGGTGGACTATACTCAACGGACCATTGCCATGACCGCTCAGTTAGGCCAGGAAGCCCGATACGGGGTTTGCTTTGAATGTACGTTGCCTTATTTGCTGGAGCGGCTGGCATAGTAGGGGAACGCTTTTCGGGCGGGACGCCCTCTTGCCAAGCATAGACAAAACAAATTCCATAGAAACGGCGCCTTTCAAGCTGGTTTTCCAGCTGAAACGCGCCGTTTTGATTTGGCCGGACCGCTCAAGGATCTACCTGCAGCAGACGGATATCCAGCTTGTGCAGGAAGTGTTCCCCGGGCAAAAGCCGGAGCATTCCAGGTTCTTGTTCCCATACCGTATCCTTCTCATCTAGGCCAGGCAGGGTGCACCAAGGCTCGATGCACAAAAAGGGCGCAGCGGTATTGGCAGGCTGCCATAAAGCCACATAGGGAGCGTTGGGGAAGGATAGGGACAAACCTTTCCCCCCCGGCAGGGGCAGCAGGGAAACCTGATGGCCGGCTTGGGCCAACACCACCGCTTCCTGCGAAAAGAGGGCATGGGAGAGGGGAAGACGGTTCCCCCCGGGTAAGGGGAAGGGAATGGAACGGCCGGTGCGTAGGCCGTTGGGGGCGATTTGGATGCGTTGGGGGCAGCGGGACCCTGGAGCGAATTGCAAGGCATAATCCGAAAAGTCCAGGCCTGCCGTTAAGGGGACCCGGAACCCGGGGTGGAAGCCCAACCCAAAATAGAGAGGGGCCGGCCCTGGGTTATGGACCAAGGTATCCATGTGGAGGGTCTGCCCTGCAAGACGGTAGGTAACAGTCAGCACAAAGGGAAAGGGAAATTGGGCCAGGGTATCCCCGTTTTCCCGCAAATGCAGCTTGAGCATATGGGGGCTATCCTGCTCTGGAAAAAACATGCTTTCCTTGGCAAACCCATGGAGCGGTAGGGCATAGGCGCGCCCATTGACCTGATAGCGGCCATGGTATAACCGGCCGACCCAGGGGAAGAGAAGGGGCGCGCTCCTGGCCCAAAGGGCAGGGTCCCGCTGCCAGAGGTATTCAACACCCGCCTTATCCTGCAGGGAGCGAAGCTCAGCGCCCAAAGGGTCTACTTGGACGGATAAATGGGCATTTTGTAGGGAATAAAGCATAGCCGGCAACTCCTTTCTGGTTTCATTTTACCCGCCCGACCCGCCCTTGACAATACAAAATGGCTGCTTGGGGCTGCAGCGGTTGCCAACCAAATCCCCACAACCATACCTTAGCCCAAAAGGTATGATGAAATATCATACTTTTTCTTTTCCGCAACTTACCATATAATGAAAATACAATAAATCCTATGTAATTTCTATGATTCCAGCGCACACGCGCTGTCGTAAAAAGTAAGCTTTTGATCTACCACAGTTAAAAAGAAGGGATCCGCAGAAAAAATTAAACCGCAACCATGTTTCCTGCAACGACAGTACTTTTTTATCCCATGCACCAAAGCGTATATAACGAGTAGGAGTAAAAAGCATGAACAAGAAAAAGAGCCCCTCTTTAGCCAACAGGATACCATCCAAGGTTTGGCTGCTGATTTCGTTCCTGGTGGCCATGGTACTGTGGTATGTGATTTCCCTTTTGCCTGCCACAGCCCGGGCGTTCCCCAATGCCATCGTAACCTTCAGTAGCCTGGCTACCATGATCGAACGCGGCGTATTTTTCACCGACTTAGCCAGCAGTATGATCTCTGTATTTTCCGGCTATTTCCTCGCGTTTATCATCGCCCTGCCGGTGGCCATTCTCATGGCCTGGTATTTGCCGGTGCGCAATATCATCGAGCCCTGGATTCAATTCGTTCGTAACATCCCGCCCCTCGCCTATGTGCCCTTGATCGTGGCCTGCGCCGGCGTTGGCCGCAAGCCCCAGATCATCACCATCACCATTGCCTGCTTCCTGATCATGTGCGTTACCATCTATCAGGGCGTCATCAACGTGGACGAGACCCTCATCAAAGCGGCCCGGGTTCTGGGCGCAAGCGATAAGGATATCTTCATCCGGGTCATCACCCCCGCCACCTTGCCCTTTATCCTGACCGCTGTTCGCTTGGGCGCCGGCGTGGCCCTCACCACCCTGATCGCCGCTGAATCCACCGGCGCTGTGGCCGGCTTGGGAATGCGCATACGGTCCTTGAACAACAGCTTTGAGTCGGCGCCTATGCTGCTATACGTAATCATCATCGGCATCATCGGCATTACCTTGGAAACCTTGATTAAGCACCTTGAAAGGAGACTGACGGGATGGCAGGAGAAGCGAGAAATATAACGCTCCAGATCAAAAACGTCCGCAAGACCTTCACCGGCCGTACCGGCGAGGTAATCGCCCTCAATGGGGTGGATCTGGATATTTATGAAAACGAGTTCATCTGCGTGGTAGGCCCGTCTGGCTGCGGCAAATCCACCCTGTTGAACATCATTGCCGGCTTGACGGAGCCCACCTCCGGCGAAGTATATTGCCACGGCAAGCTCATCACTGGGACCGGCACCGAGCGGGGCGTGGTATTCCAGCAATACGCCCTATTCCCCTGGCTGACCGTTAAGAAAAACGTGCGCTTTGCCCTGGAGATGAAGGGCATCAAAGGCCAGGAGGCCGACGATCTGGCCATGAAGTACCTGGAAAAGGTGGACCTGGCCAAGTTTGCGGACCACTATCCCAAGGAGCTTTCCGGCGGCATGAAGCAGCGGGTAGCCATCGCCCGGGCCTATGCGGCGGATCCCGAGGTGCTGCTCATGGACGAGCCCTTCGGCGCCCTGGACGCCCAGACCCGCACCCAGCTCCAGTCCGAGTTGCTGGAGACCTGGGAAAAGGATCAAAAGACCTGTTTCTTCATTACCCATGATGTGGACGAGGCCATTATCCTTGCAACCAAGGTCATAATTATGAGCGCCCGTCCCGGCCGGATCAAGGAGATCGTGGACATTGACATCCCCTATCCCCGGAACCAAGAGACGAAGATGTCCCCCCGCTTCCTGGAGCTAAAGAACAAGATCTGGGGCGAAGTCTACAAAGAGTACTTGGAAGTGCGTAAATAAGCGATGCAGCGGCAATGGCCGTAGCAAATATAACAACTTGAACCCAAGAAAATCAATTAGGAGGAAAAAATGATGAAGAAGATCCTTGCACTGCTGGTTTGCGTGCTCATGCTGGGCTCCCTGGTGGTGGGCTGCAGCACCCCCGCTGCCGAGACCCCCGACACCGAAGCGCCCGCCGAGGAGGCCGCCCCCGCCGAGGAGGCCGCCCCCGCCGAGGAGGCTCCCGCTGAGGAAGCCGCTGAAGCGCCTGTGGAGACCGTTTCCCTGAACGTAGGCTATATGCCCAACTACGGCAGCCTGTGGAGCGTGGTTACCGCCATCGATAAGGGCTACTTTGCTGAAGAGAACCTGGAAGTGACCCTCACCGAGTTTGGCGACGGCCCCACCATCATCTCCGCCATGGAGAGCGGCTCCGTCAACTTCGGCTACATTGGCCAGGGCGCCCATAAGCTGTGCGTTCAGGGCAATGCCACCATCATCGCCCTGTCCCATATCTCCAATGGCGACGCTGTGATCGGCGGCCCCGAAGTAGCCACCATCGCAGACCTGAAGGGCAAGACCGTTGCCTATTCTTCCGGCACCTCCAGCGAAGACATCCTGAAGAACACCCTGGCTTCCGCCGGCATGACCATGGATGACATTACCGCTATGGATATGGATGCTTCCGCCATCGTGACCGCTATGATCTCCGGCGGCGTAGACGCTTGCGCCACCTGGTCCCCCAACACCCTGGCCATTCTGGAGCAGATGGAAAATACCACCAAGCTTTCCGATAACATGACCTTTGCCGATACCACCATCTCCCTGGCCAGCTGGATCGCCACCCCCAAGTATCTGGAGGAGAACCGGGACGTGGCCGTGCGGTTTGTGCGGGCCCTGTTCAAGGCCATGGACTATGCTGCGGATGGCAACTATGAGGAGATCGCCCAGCTGGTGGCCGACCAGACCAAGACCGACTATGACAGCGTTTACTCCCAGCGGGGCGACGCCAACTGGCTCACCGGCAAGGCCGTGGCGGAAGGCATCGCCGACGGCACGGTAGAGGGCTACTACACCCTGCAGCAGCAGAATCTGCTTGCTAGCGAAGCCATTACCCAGGACGATGTGTGCCCGGTTTCCGACTATGTGGATCTGGCGCTCATGACCGAGGCTGGCAACTACTAATCCTTTCTTGATCCGCACGAGGGGGCGGCGTTTCACCGCCGCTCCCTCCCTTATACGCCGCAATTGTTAGGCTGCATGGTACCCTTTTAAAGGAGGGGCGAATATGCTGATGATCTTGGCACTGTGCCTGCTGCTGGGTTCCGTTTTCGTGTTCTGCGTGAAGCGGAGCCGGGAATCCTTGCTGCTTACGGCGCTGTGCCTTTCCCTGACGGTTTACTTTTTGGGCATTCTGGTGTACATTGCCAAAAAAGGCGGATACTCCCCGGAGATCCTTCGGTTCCTGTTTTGTTCCAATCAGATCCGCACCTGGGTCCAGTACCGCTTCATCACCTTTAGCCAGCTGGGATATATCATCGCCGTTGGCCGGTTCTTGTTTCCGCCCTTTTTGCTGGCCATTGCCATGCACTATTCCATGCTGTCCTGTATCCGCCAGCGGCCGCTGGTGCGCAGGCTGATATGGATTTTGCCGGGCTTGACGCTGCTCATCTATTGGCCGGGGATCTACCGGTGGATCATCGCCCTTTCGCCCTGGGTACAGAAATTTCTTGCCAGCTTTTCTTACTATTGGATCCTTTGCTATGTTGCGCTGGCGCTGATTTTGCTGGTGCAGGAGTTTTTATCTATTACGATTTCCTTTTTCCGGCGGCAGTTCAGCCGGATCCTTGTATGCATGGCGGCGCTGTCCGCTTTGTTTTTGCTGTATTGCGGACAGGACCCGGGACAGGTATATAGCTTCTATAGCTATAATTACATCTGGGCCCGGGGCATTGGATACCTCCAGTTCGATCCCAGCCTGAGCGGCTTGATCACCTTGGTGCTCATCAATGTGGTGTGCAGCGCCTTGGGGATCGTGAGCCTATTCAAGTATACCCAAGACCATTTTGCAGACGACCATGCGGACGTGGTGCTGGAGCGGAATTTTGATGTGGCCCGGACCGGCGCGTCGGTGTTTGTGCACAGCATCAAAAACCAATTGCTGGCAAACCGGGTCCTATATAAGCGGATCCATCAAGAGCTGGAACAAAAGGAACCGGATCTCAACAAACTACGCGGCTTTGCAGATAGCCTGACGGAGATTAATGAGCAGCTAATCAGCCGCTCGGAAGACCTATATCGGACGGTAAAAGCCAAGAGCGTACAGCTGGTGCCGGTGGAGCTTGGCAACGTGGAGGCCACCACCTTGGACCGGTTCCGCAAGAAATATCCCGAAGCCCGCTTGGAAACCAAGGTGGAAGGGAAGCTGCAGGTGCTGGCGGATGAAAACTACTTGAGCGAAGCCCTATATAACCTTTTGACCAATGCTTGGGAAGCCAACCTGGCCGCTGGGCATGGAGAGGCGCCCATCAAGCTCTTGAGCCACCAGGAACGCCTATATACGGTGCTGGAGGTGCGGGACGCAGGGCCAGGGATCAAGTCCGGAGAGATGCGCCGGATCTTTGAGCCCTTTTATAGCAACAAAAATTCCAACTTTAATTGGGGCATGGGCCTATACCATACCCGTGCCATTGTGAAGAGTCATTTAGGAAGCCTGCGGGCAGAAAATCGGCGGGAGGGCGGCGCATCCTTTTTTGTGTTGCTGCCCCGCTACGACACGATACCCTAAGAAGGAGATGGGAAAAGTTGTGATTCGCCTTCTGGTAGCCGAGGATTTTGACATTATCCGGGAAGACCTATGCGATATCATTCAACAGCAGCCGGATATGGAGGTCGTAGGAAGCGCAGCCAGCGGAGAGGCTATACAAGCCCTGGCTATGGCGGTGGATTTTGACGTGATCCTCATGGACGTGGAGATGGAAACCACGACCGCTGGCATCCGGGCGACCGAGCGCATTCTAGAGCAGAAGCCGGCAGCAAAAATCATCTTTTTGACCGCCCATGAGACGGATAACATGATCCTGACCTCCATGGGGGCTGGGGCGGTGGATTATATTGTAAAGGGCTGCGAGGAGTCCCAGCTGCTGGAGCACATCCGCGCGGCATACATGGGCAAGGCCATATTGGACGCCCGCATCCAACAGCTGGTGCTCAAGGAATATTCCAGGCTTCGCAGCTCGGAACGCAGCCTGCTGTTTTTCATCCACACCGTGTCCCACCTGACCCAGGCGGAACGGGAATTGGTACGATTGCTATTGGAGAATAAAAGCATCCGTCAGATCGCAGAGGCCCGCTGCGTGGAAATGGTTACCGTAAAGACCCAGATCAAAAGCCTTTTAAGAAAATTTGACTGCACCCGGACCAAGGAGATTGTAAGCATGATCCGCGAGCTCAATGTGTCCCATTTGTTTTAGGGGAAAGGAGAGGAGACAATGGATATGGAGTATTATCGCATCCCCCCGGAAGAGCTGGGGATCGGGGCTAAGATCCCCATTGTAAAGCTGGGGGATTCCGGCGAGGTGTTTTATGAATTGGCCCTGCAAATGGTGGATGAGATCAAAAAGAACAATGCCCTGGGGCAGCGGACGGTATTCATCTGCCCGGTAGGGCCGGTAGGCCAGTATCCCATCTTTGTGCGGCTGATCAACCGGGATCGGGTGAGCTTGCAAAATTGCTGGTTCATCAACATGGACGAATACCTGGATGGGGACGGCAACTGGATTCCCAAGGAAAGCCCCTTGTCCTTCCGGGGATTCATGGAGCGGACGGTCTATACCAAGATCGATCCCCAGCTGCTCATGGCGCCGGAACAGCGGGCCTTCCCCGACCCCAAGGACCCTGGCAAGGTGGATAAGCTGATCCAGGAGCTGGGGGGGGTGGATATTGCCTTTGGCGGCATCGGCATCAACGGGCATCTTGCCTTCAACGAGGCCCGGGAGGACATGAGCGCGGAAGAATTTGCCGGCCTGGGCACCCGCGTGCTGAAGCTGACCCCGGAGACCCGGACCGCCAACGCCATTGGCGACCGGTGCGGCGCCATCGACGCCATGCCGGAATATGCGGTGACCATCGGCATCAAGCAGATCTTGTCCGCAAAGAAGGTCCGGCTTGGGGTGTTCCGGGAATGGCACCGGAGCGTGGTGCGCCAAGCCGCCTACGGGGAGGTTACCGCCCATTTCCCGGTGACGTTGCTGCAAAACCATAAGGACGCCATTATTTATACCAACGCCATCGCCGCAGGCCAGCCCTTCTAATATGCCCATGAACGCTACGCTATTCAAAAACGGCCGGGTATATTGGGACGGCCGATTCCAGCAAGGGGACCTGCTGGTGCAGGATGGGAAGATCCAGTCCTTCGGCACCCTAGCGGTCTCTGATGCCCAACAGGTGGACCTGGACGGCAAGCTGTTGATCCCCGGTTTTATCGACATCCATACCCATGGGGGCGATGGGGTGGACGTGAACGGGGCGGACAAGGCGGGCTTTTGCCGGATCGGACGGTTTTTTGCCGCCCACGGGGTTACCGGTTGGCTGTGCAGTATCCTTACGGATACCGAGACGCAAACCCTGCAAAGTATCGCCCAAGCCCGGGCGGCCATGGCCGATCCGACGGGAGGCGCCCGGCTGCTGGGCATCCATCTGGAAGGCCCCTTCCTTTCCACCCAGTATAAAGGCGCCATGCCGGAACATTTGCTACGAACCGGCGACCCGGCCTTGTTTTACAAATACCAGCAAGCCGCCCAGGGCGCCATCCGGTATATGACCGTATCCCCGGAGGTGGAGGGGGTGGTGGATATGATCGCCGCCCTGCGGGATGAGGTAGCCATTGCCATCGGCCATTCCGGGGCGGATTACGAAACCGCCTGCGCCGCCATCGACGCAGGGGCGCGGGCCTGTACCCATACCTTTAACGCCATGGGGCTGTTTCATCAGCACCGGCCCGGCATCATGGGGGCGGTATTGGAGCGGGACGTGTACTGCGAGGCCATTTGCGATGGCCGGCACCTGCATCCAGGCAGCGTACGGATGCTGCTGGCCTGCAAGGGCTATGACCGGGTGGTGGCCATTACGGATTCCATCCAGGCGGCCGGCCTGCCGGATGGACACTATAAGCTGGGCGTCAACGACGTGGTGGTGGTGGATGGGGACGCCAAGCTGGCGGATACCGGCGTGCGGGCCGGATCGACCCTCACCATGGACCAAGCGCTAAAGAATTTGGTGCGCTTTACCGGCCAGCCGGTGGAGCGGATTCTCCCACTTTTGACCCTACAGCCTGCCAAGGTCATAGGGATGGATCATGCGAAAGGGTCCATCGCCCCGGGCAAAGACGGGGACCTGGTGGTGCTCAACGATGCATTGGACGTTATGGAAACCTACATAGCCGGCGTACGGGTTTACGCCGGAAAAGAAAAACAGGAGGAAAACTAATATGCCGCTCGTACCCCTTCGGCCTCTGATGGAGGCAGCCGAACAATATGGTTACGCCCAGGGGGCGTTCAACGTCAATGCCGTGGCCCAGGCCAAAGCGGTCATTGAAATGCATGAGACCTTCCGTTCCCCCGCCATCCTGCAGGGGGCGGATCTGGCCAACGCCTTTATGGGCGGCCGGGTAGATTTTGCCAGCGGTACCCTGGAGGATAAAAAACGGGGCGCCCGGAACATTGCCAACGCGGTGCGCAAATATGGGGAGCATTCCCCCATCCCGGTGGTGCTCCATCTGGATCACGGCAAGGATTTCGACAGCTGTGTAGCCGCCATCGAGGGCGGATATACCTCGGTTATGATCGACGGGTCCTCCCTGCCTTTGGAGCAGAACATCGAGCTGACCCGGGAAGTGGTGAAATACGCCCATCCCAGAGGCGTCAGCGTAGAGGGCGAGCTGGGCGTACTGGGCGGCCAGGAGGATCACGTGTTCGCGGAAAATTCCACCTACACCAATCCCTTGGACGCGGTGCGCTTCATCCAGGCCACCGGGGTGGACGCCCTGGCCATTTCCTACGGCACCATGCATGGGGCCAACAAGGGGAAGGGCGCCAAGCTGCGCCGGGAGATCCCCATCGCCATCAAGGAGTGCATCAACCGGCTGGGCATCTTCTGCGCCCTGGTATCCCACGGCTCCTCCACGGTGCCCCAGTATATCGTAAAGGAGATCAACGACCTGGGGGGCGACATCCAGAATGCCTACGGCATCCCCATCGATCAGCTTACTGCGGCCATCCCCTGCGGTATCCGCAAGATCAACGTGGATACGGACATCCGCCTGGCGGTGACCCGGAATATGAAGGAGCTGTTCAAAAACCAGCCTGCGCTGCAAAAGAGCCCCTCCATCGGCGGGGTATACAGCCTGCTGGAGGAGAAGCGCAGCGCCTTTGATCCCCGGGTGTTCTTCCCGCCCATCATGGATACCGTGCTCACCGGCAACGTGCCGGACGGGGACGTGGCCCTGCTGATGGAACGGGTGGAAGCCGGCGTTAAGGAAGCGGTGGGCTCCCTGATCGTCCAGTTCGGCTCCTATGGCCGGGCGCCCCTGGTGGAGATGAAGACCCTGGAGGATATGCAGGGGTTCTATAAGGAGTAAGCCATGAAGCATCTGTATTTGAATCTTAAGCGGTTCGACGTGCCCCCGGAATTCGGGGGCGTGAACCGGATCGCCCCGGTGGCGGATTGGGGCAGGTACATCGTGGAAAACACCCAGGGCCCCCTTTCCGCCTATGACCCCAGCCAGGTGGAGTTCGTGCAGTATTTTCCCGAGGCCCACATCCTGGGAGCGGTCGGCGCCCTGGAAGCGGATAGCCGGGTACAGGTGGGTTGCCAGAGCGTATACCGGATGAACACCGCCGTGGGAGGCAACTTCGGCGCCTTTACCACCAACCGTCCCGCCTCCATCGCCAAGGCCATGGGCTGCACCTCCACCATCATCGGCCACTGCGAGGAGCGCAACGATAAAATGGGGGTGCTGGCGGAGGCGGGGGTCACGGATACCGCTGCGGTAAACCGGCTGCTGAACCAGGAGATCCGCCAGGCCATCGCCCAGGGGCTAACGGTACTGTATTGCATTGGGGAAAAGAGCGAGGAACAAGCGGCCTGGCAGGCGGTGCTGGGGGAACAGCTCAGAATCGGCCTGGAGGGGGTGGACACCAGCAAGGTGGTAATCGCCTACGAACCCATCTGGTCCATCGGCCCGGGCAAGACCCCCGCGGATCAGCCCTATATTACCAAGATCGCCCGGTTTGTGAAAGAGGTTACCGGCGGGTTGGATGTGGTATACGGGGGCGGCTTGAAGCAGGACAACGCCAAGATGCTTGCCTCCATTGCGGAGATCGACGGCGGCCTTATCGCCCTCACCCGGTTCCAGGGGGAGATCGGATTCTATCCGGCGGAATACCTGGAGATCATAAAAATTTATCTGGGAAAATAAGGAGGAGCCCATGAAACTGGAATTTGAATATGGCCATGGCCTTATGCAGGCCCAGGTGCCGGACAATACGGACGTGTTTATCCCCGGCACCACTGTGGCGGACCCCCCTTGCCTGCCCCAGGATTGGGATAGCCTGTATGCCGCAACCCTGGAGAGTATCCGCAACCCCATGGGTATGCCGCCCCTTCGGGAGCTGGCCGCCCCAGGGAAGACGGTGGTGTTCATCATCCCGGATATCGTAAAGGGCGGCTGCCAGCCCACCGCCCACCGAAAGGTGGCCATCCGGGCCTGCCTGGAGGAGCTATACGCGGGCGGGGTGGAGAAGAAGGACGTATTGTTCATGTTCTCCAACGGCCTGCATCCCCGGGCCACCATCTCGGAAATGCAGCAGATCCTGGGCATGGAGCTGTTCAACGAGTTTTACTATACCCATCAGATCACCAGCCACGACAGCGAGGACTATGACCACATGGTGGATCTGGGGGTCACCGGCCGGGGGGATCCGGTGCTGATGAACAAATATGTGTTCGATTGCGACATCCCCATCCTCATCGGCCACACCCAAGGGAATCCCTATGGGGGCTATTCCGGCGGCTATAAGCATTGCGCCACCGGCATTACCCACTGGCGGTCCATCGCCAGCCACCATGTGCCGGACGTGATGCACCGGCCGGATTTCACCCCGGTTTCCGGCCATTCCCTCATGCGCACCAAGTTCGACGAGATCGGTATGCACATGGAGGAGAAGATGGGCCATCCCTTCTTCTGCTGCGATGCGGTGCTGGATACCTATTCCCGCCAGATCGCCTTGTATTCCGGCTATGCCAAGGTGATGCAGCCTGAGAGCTGGAAGATCGCCGATATCCGCACCTATGTGCCCTGGGCGGAGAAGAAGTATGACATTATGCTCTTCGGTATGCCCCAGGCCTTCCACTATGGGGACGGCATGGGCACCAATCCCATCCAGATGATGCAGGCCCTTTCCGCCCAGGTGATCCGCCATAAGCGGGTCATGAAGGACAATTGCGTGATCATTTGCTCCTCCATTTGCAACGGCTACTTCCACGATGAGCGCTGGCCCTATCTAAGGGAACTATATGAAATGTTCCAGCACGATTATATGAACATTTTGCCGGATATGAACCGCTATGGGGAATACTTCGCCACCAACCAGGAATATATCCGCAAATATCGGTTCTGCAATGCCTTCCATCCCTTCCATGGCTTCTCCATGATGAGCTGCGGACACATTGCGGAGATGAACACCGCGGCCATCTATATCGTGGGCGCCCAGGAGCCCGGCATCGCCCGGGGCATGGGCCTTAAAACCCGGGCCACCTTTGAGGAGGCCATAGAGGATGCCAAGCGGAAGTTCACAGGGCCCAACCCCAACATTTTGGCCCTGCCCCAGACCTTTAAGCTGGGGGCGGTGCATCTGTGCATGAAGGAAGAGGGCCGGCAAGGCGTATAAAAAGGAGACACATCATGCTGAAAGGAAACATGCTTATTGCCCATGGCGGCGGCCCCACCCCGGTGATCAACAGCTCCCTGCTGGGGGCTGTGCGAGAGGCCAAACTCCATCCGGAAATCGAGACCATCTATGGCGCACGCTTTGGCGCGGAAGGCATCCTGGCGGGGGATCTGCTGGATCTTGGTCAGGTGGATCGGGAAAACCTGGCCTTGCTGGCCAAGACCCCAGCCTCCGCCCTGGGCTCCTGCCGCCGCAAGCTGACGGATGCGGACTATCCGGCGGTATTGGAATGCTTCAAGCGGTTCAACATCCGTTATTTCTTCTATAACGGCGGCAACGATTCCATGGACACCTGCAATAAGATCTATCAATTGGCCACCCAAAGCGGCTATGAGCTGCGGGTGATCGGAATCCCCAAAACCATCGACAACGACCTGGCGGTGACGGACCATTGCCCTGGCTTTGGGAGCGCGGCCAAATATGCGGCTGTGTCCGCTTTGGAAATCGCCCAGGACGCCTCCGCATTGCCCATCCATGTGGTGGTGATGGAGCTGATGGGCCGCAATGCCGGCTGGATCACGGCGGCATCCGCCCTGTTTGCGGATAAGATGCCCTGCGAACATCTGGTGTACCTGCCGGAGGTAGCCTTTGATAAGACGGCCTTCCTGGCGGCGGTAAAGGAAAAATTCGCCAAGGGGAAAGGCCTGCTGGTGACCATCTCCGAGGGGATCCATTATGCGGACGGCTCCCCTGTGGCGGATTCCGGCGTGGTGGACGGCTTTGGCCACAAGGTGCCGGGCGGCGCTGCCCAAACCCTGTGCGACATGATTATGGCGGAGACCGGCCTGAAGGCCCGCTCGGAAAAGCCGGGGCTGCTGGGACGGGTCAGCGTGGCCCTTATGTCCCCGGTGGACCAGCGGGAAGCGGAGGAGGCCGGCGCAGTAGCCGTGCGCAGCGCGGTGGAAGGCAAGACCGGCTTCATGGTGGGCTTCCAGGTGGATCGCGCCCCAGCTTATGCCTGTAAGACCTGCTTGATCCCCTTGGAGGACGTGGCTAATGCGGAGAAAAAATTCCCGTTGGGTTGGATCGGCCAGGATGGATGCAGCATAGACAAAGCCTTTATCGACTATTGCCTGCCCTTGTTGGGGGAATGCGACACCCGTTTCGCCGCCATTCGTTAAAGCCGTGGATATTCTGTTTAGCTTTCTTATCTGCCTGATCGCCACAACGGCGGGAGGCATCAGCGGGGTAGGGGGCGGCGTCATCATCAAGCCGGTGATGGACGCCACTTCCGGCCTGCCGGTCGCCACCATCAGCTTCCTTTCCGGCTGCACGGTCTTGGCCATGTCCTTTACCAGCATGGTGCGCAGCCGCGGCGGCGAGATCCAGGTGGAAAAAAGGCGGGGTACCCCCTTGGCGCTGGGCGCGGCGGTGGGCGGCATCCTAGGCAAACAAATCTTTGAGATCGTCCTCCAGTCCGGCGGCAACGCCGTGCGCATTGCCCAGCAGGTCCTGATGATCCTTTTGACCCTGGGAGTCCTGGCCTATACCCGCCTGCGCAAGCGGATTGTCACGAAGGATGTACGTCATCCCGTTGCCTGCGTGGGCATTGGCCTGGGATTGGGGCTGCTTTCCTCCTTCCTGGGGATCGGCGGAGGGCCGATCAATTTGGCGGTGCTGTATTATTTCTTCTCTATGGATACCAAAACAGCGGCGCTGAACTCCCTGTATATCATCCTATATTCCCAGGCGGCCAGCCTGTTGATGACCCTTTTAAGGGGCAACGTGCCGGATTTTGCCTGGCCTATGCTGATCTGCATGGCGATTGGCGGGATCACCGGCGGCCTGATCGGTTCCAGCTTGAGCCGCCGTATGGACAACGCAGGCGTGGATAAGCTGTTCCTTTGCCTGTTGATCGCCATCACTGGCATCAGCATTTACAACCTGGTCGGCTGCTTTTAGCCAATGCCTGGCAAAAGCCAATGGCATTGTATGGGAACCAAAGGCGGCGGGATTGCCGCCATATGCCCAGGGTTATCCAAGGAAACCTTTATCTGTCCTTGCCAGCCTTTTGGCGGGGGGGCGGCGGAAGGGCAAAGCCCTTCCTTGACCCAGGCGGCATTGGCCGCCTGGGTCTTGGTTTCGGCCCGCCGGAGGCGGGCCGAAACCGCCGCCCCCCGCCGGGAGGCTGGGGCGCCACCAGGCGTTTGGGAATGAATAGGCAGCCCTACAGAAAAAGAGAATAAAAAAAGCGGCCCTGAGGGAGCGCGCCAAAAAAACAAAAGAAAAGCCCAGATATTATCTGGGCTTTGCGTGTGCCGAGCAGAAGCATCGGATTGGTACCCGGTAGGGGAGTCGAACCCCTGTTCCCGCCGTGAGAGGGCGGTGTCCTAGGCCACTAGACGAACCGAGCGGAGAAACACGCTACGTTCTCCATTATACACGAATTCCCACGAAAGTCAATCTTTTTTATTCATCTTTTGCATCGGATTTTGTGCGGGTCAAATACTTCTGAATGCGCGCCCGAAGCAGCTCATGCCGGGAGCGTGTTTCCACATGGGCGCAAGTATCGATCAGGGCCTGGTAGCGCTTGAGGGCGCGCTCCACCACCACAGACCAGGGGATAGGAATGGTGGAACGGGCGTTGGCGCCGATGGCCTGCAGGTCGTCCCGCTCCAAAGCCAGACGGATCACCCTTGCGAGATCCTGGCTGGTATTTTCCGCTAGGAAGCCGTTTTCCCCATGGCGCACCACCTCTGCCGGACAGCTATCCAGGGTAACGACAGCAGGGGTTTCCATGGCGGCAGCCTCCCGCAGCACCAGGGAGGAGGTATCATAAACCGAGGGGAACACAAACAGATCGGCCAATTGATACAAGCCTCGAAGCAGGCCGGCATCCAGAATATGCCCAGTAAATACCGTACGGGCTTCCAGGCCCAACTCTGAAGCCTTGGCCTGTATGGCAGCCTGATCCGGCCCCTGGCCGGTCATAACCAGGCGGAAGTTTATGCCCTCCTGCTGCAGCTGGGCGCAGGCCTCCAGGATGTGAAGGATATTCTTTTTCCAGTTCATCTGCCCCACATAGAGCAGGACCCACTCGCCTGCCTGGGGACAAATGAGGTCGGCAGCCTGTTGGCGCTCCTGGGGGGACAGGGGCGGAAGGTCGGTTCCATTGTCCATGACCACGATGTCGCCCTTAAAGCCATAGGTGCGGAGCACCTGGGCAGAAGGCTGGCTTACAGCCCAAACCTCGTCGCAATGGCCGTAAAATTCCACCACCAGCTTTACCCCTAGGGATGCTAAACGATCATTCCCCCGGGTGATCTGATAAAAATCGTCATAATACTTGGAATGGAAGGTGGCCACAAGGGGCGTATCGTATTTAAGGGAAATGCGTAACGCCTCCTGTCCAGCAAAAAAGGGGGAATGGGCATGGACCAGATCCGGCTTGATCCGGGACATGCGGGCATGGTAATGCTTATCCAGCACTGGCAGGCCCATGGAATACTGGGGGGACCCGGGTACCGGCGCCCCCCAGAAATCCACCAGCTCAAAAGGCCAGCCGCCCCGGTATCCTGCATCGGCCATGGGGGCGCAAACATAGCTTTCGTGGCCCATTTGGCCCAAGGTAGCGGCATAATTGTAGACTACCCGGCCTACGCCATCTACAATGGGAAGAAACGAATCAGAGCATTGCAAAATCTTCATACGTTCAATATACCATAGGGCAGGTGGGAATACAATTCCTTCGACGCTTTTTCGTAGCCCCTCTTGACAAATATATCGCCACCTGATATATTATATATCGTAACACGATATATCGTTACTTGAGTTATTATGGGAGGTGATCCAATGGAACGGTCCATGCCCCTTACGGAGGCGTTGTACTATATTCTGCTGGTGTTAGGGGAGCCCTTGCACGGATATGGGATCATCCAGACCGTATCCGCCATCACCGGGGAGCGGGTGCTCCTGGGGCCAGGAACCTTATACGGGGCCCTGAACACCCTGCTGGAAAAGGGATGGATCAAGCTGGTGCGGGCGGATACGACGGCCCGGAAGAAGAAGGAATACATCCGCACAGAGGAAGGCCGCCAGGCCCTGCTGGAGGAGATGGTCCGCTTGGAGGCTATGGTGGCGGATGGGAAGCGGGTATTAGATCGCAATGGGGAGGTAGAAAGATGAAACGGTTTCGGTTATATTATGATAAAGACCTAGAGGAAGCCTGGCTGCAAGAGATGGACGCGGCAGGCTGGGCGCTGCAATCCTTTTGCCTTGGGGTATATACCTTTGTTCCCTGTGAAAAGGGGAAATACACCTATTGGCTGGAGCTCAGGCATAAGGATGCGCAGGCCCAGGCCGATTACGAGGCCCTGTTGCAGGAGAGCGGCATGGAGGTGGTAGAACGGTGGTTCTACTGGATCTATTTGCGCCGGGAGACCGCCAAGGGGCCTTTCACCCTGTATTCGGACCCGGCATCCAAGGCGGGGCAATACCGTAGGATCCGTGGGCTGTTCCTGGCCGGGTTGCTGTTGGAACTGCTGTGTTTTGGGCTGGAGGTAGCTTCTGCGCTGGAGACCGGGGAACCGGCATTCTGGGCGTTTTCAGGGCTGCTGCTGGCCATTGTGTTTGCCTTTGCCCGGATCGTATATAAATGCACCCGGAAGATCCAAAGGCTGGAGATGGGCATGGAGCAATGAAAAACGGCGCCTTTGGACATGGCAAGCGGCCGGGGTAAGGCAAAACCTGTTCGCAGCGGCGGCAGGGGAACCTCGGCAATCGCCCCATAGGAGCTGGTCCAGCCAAAGGAGAGCCGCTTTCCCCGAAGGAAAAGAAGCCCTTGAAAAGGGCTTCTCAGTCTGTCGAAAAACCCCCGGGGGCTCGGGGGCCGCAATGCAGTTCGCAAAGGTCGCGCTGCGTCGGCCCGTGG
>ERZ506979.323-NODE-323-length-34702-cov-23.198286_pt1 | contig 34702 bp, 37 predicted proteins | sample MGYA00512887_ERZ506979 | MGnify/ENA metagenome assembly ERZ506979 | reverse complement strand
AAGTCCTGCAAGAGGTTTTTCGCTTCGCCGCCGAACATGGCAAGGTCAGAGGGGATGATGTCCATATCGTAGCCGCTGCGTACCGCTTTCTTTTGTTCCTCGATTTTCATTTTGTCAAGGTCGGTAATTTTGCGCTTAATGGTTTTTATCGCTTCGGTCTGGTCGATACTCTTAATGTGGAGATTGACGACGATCCCCGTTTCAAGATCGAGAATGTCCGCAAGCATACGGTCGTTCAGCTCCGGCGCAAGGATTTCAAGGAAGCTGACCGCGCCGATTTTGCGTCCCATACGGAAATATCTGCCCTCGCCGAAACGGAACGAGGACGGGGCGATAAAGTCCTTTGTGGTAAGCCCGGACGGGGTGAGCCAGTCCCAAGAGAAACGGAACGGTTCTCCCTCCGGGTGGAATACGCTGTGCAGGGCTTCCAGCCGTTCATAGCCCGTCATGGGGCGGGCGGCTGCGCCCAGCACCTTAAAATTATTCAGTATGTCGGTTTCAATACGGGCAAGCCGCGCCTTTGCCGCGTTCAGATTGTCCGCTTCCACGGAAAATGTAATGTACTTTGACTTTACAAAGCCGTTGTTGCCTTTTGCAAGCTGATGTTTCAGCATATCCGCGTATTCGGTGCGGATGGAATTGAAAGCGTCGTTTTGCGCGGGGATCGCAACGACCTCCTTCGCGCCGCCGCTGCGCGTTCCTCGGTTGATAAAGGAAAGCTGCACACTAACGGTCGCGTCAAAATAGTTGAGAAAGTCGCACCAGTTTTCAAAAATGGCGGTCTTATCGTCTGCCTGCGCAAGCTGGTAGTTGATGTCGTCGTAGGCGATGCTCTTGGAGTATTTCTTTTCCGTAATCTTGCAGATACCGTCCGGGTACATGGCAAGATACGGTATGGTCTGCTGCGCGGTGTGCGCCTTTCCGTCGCCCTTTGCCGCTCGGATCAGGGCGGCGATTTCCTTTTTCTCGGCGCGGGTGAGCTTACGCCTGTTTCCTGCGTGTTTTGCGTTTGCCGTTGACAATAGCCGATACCTCCTTTTCAAGTTGTCTTTGCCGTTCGAGGACGGCATAGAAATTTTCCGTCTGATAGGGTCTTTCTTTCGGACGGATAAATTTTGTCTGTATGATGTTCTTAATCAGCGTTTCAAGGGGCTGCCCGTGCTTTTCGTACATGGCAAACAGAAAGCAGGGCAGCATAACGAGGATCATCACGAACGCCGCAAGGCTTGTGCCTGTGCTGCCTTTGAGCAAAAAGAAAAGCGGCAGTCCTACAAGGAGCGCCGCCGCAAAGAAGATAAGCTGTCGCTTCGTGAGATTGAAAGCGACCTTTGTTTTGATGCGGGACAGGTCTTTGGGAACGGGTACATACGCCATAGAAAAATCTCCTTTCGTTACATTTCAATACTGTTTGGGAGTTCGTTGCCCCATATATCCCACCCCGACGTTTTCTGTCGGGCAAACAGCTCAATACGGGGCAAATCCCCCATAAGGGCAACGATTTTTTCCCGCGCTGCATCCGGCTTTTTGCTGTGCTGCTCTATGGGGCTGATAAGAAACTGATGTACGCCCGCCGACTGCCGCTTGGGTTTGCCCTTGGTCGCCAGCAGACAGATTTCCGCGTTGCTGCGCGTCCAATAGCCCATCCCGTAAAACCAGGACGGGCTTTTGCGGTTACGTTTGAGCCAAACGAACGCCACCGTCCGATACCGAAAGCCCCATGCGCGGATCAGCCGCAGGGCTTCGGGAAGCTGCGGAAAGGTCGCCCACAAAAACAGGGCGCAATCCTTCGCCGCCAGCTCCGGCACGGGCAGGGCGCACAGCTCGTCAATGCCCATGGTGGGATAGTGCTTTTCCGCTGCGCCCTGCACCTTGCTCCGTTCATACCGCCACGGGGGATCTGCGTAAATAACGCTGTATTTCTTGGTGATGGAAAACCTCCTTTTAATGTGCATGGAATAATGATTTTGCCAGTGCGCCGGATTTCAAAAGGTTAAAGCAAAGCAGCACCGTATAGGCTGCGATGGAGAATATCGCAGTATGCAGATTGTCCGCTATAACCATGTTGTTTACCAAAACCGCGTAAATGCCGACGCATATCATAATGAGGAAGCCTTGAAAGCCGAGGGCAAACAGGCCTTTTAAGTAGTTGTTCCCGATTTGCCCCCATTCCCGGTTTGTCATGGTGGCGAATGGGATAGGCGATACGGAGCAGTACAGGTAAATCTCAATCATACGCCCGTACAAAACAACCGTTATCAGCACCGACATGATTTTCATGCAAAGGCTGACAAGGCTTGTTTCGAGCATAAGCAAGAGCAGTTCGGGGATTTCCATTGCGTCAAGTCCGGCTTGCATGGACGAGAGCGCGGCGGCAACATCAATGCTGGTGCTGCCGCCGATCACGCCCGCCGCGCCGGAAACAATGTGCTGCGCCATGTCGAATACCGCCATAGTGATGTCAAAGGTATGCGTGACGATAAACACCGCAACGAACGCTTTGAAAAACCACTTAAAGAACATGAACGTGTCAATGTCGTGCATATTGTTCTTTTCCGTTACCATGCTGATTAGCTCCACGCATAGAACGTAGGTAATGACAAGCCCCGCAATGGGGACGATCACATTTTCCGATAGCGTCTGTATCATGGAAAATATGCTTGCGTTCCACCCCTGCGGGGTCTTGCCTACCTCGGCGGCAATCGTACCGACCTTTTCGTTTACGTCCCCGAACATAGTTGACAGATTTCCGTTGATCGCTCCGATCAGGATTTCCTTGATCCATTCGTTAATCGCGTCAAGTATGCTCTGCATAGGACATTACCGCCGCTTAACCGAACAGCCCTTTGAGCAGGGGAACGAGAACGCCGCCAATCAAGGCAACGCCGCCGCCCGCCATAAGCTGCTTCATGCCCTGCGATTTTGCCCCCGGATTGTCATTACCATAGCCCTCCAAGAGGTTGATAACGCCCCAGATGCCAAGACCTGCGCCCAGTGCAATCACAAGGGTCTGCAATACGTCTACTGCCGAATTAAAAAATGTCATAGATTGACCTCACTTTCTGCCGCTTTGCAGCTCTTGAATTTTCGTGTTTGTCTTTTTGTGCATGAAAAAAGCCGCCCTCATCAAAAAAGGCGGCTGCGCGGGCAATGCCCGCAAGGGAATAGGAAGTGCAGAGGTGGGAGCGCGTACCATGTAGCCGATGCTTACGGTCTTGATGGCGGTATCACCTCCCAAGTGGCGGTGCGGACAATTTCGCCGCCCGCTTTAATGAGATCGAGAGCTTGCGCCCGCTGGCGTTCACCGCCGCTTTGAAAGCTCTCCAAAAGCTGCACGGCACCCCATACCGCAAGCCCTGCGGCAAGAGCGGTGATAAGCGTCTGCATGACTGCTTCCGGCGTTTTGCAGGCGTTCGTCACGGCGTCCTCCTTTCCGCGCCGCCCTGCTTGGCAAGGTAGGCGCTGTATGCGGTCAGAAAGCGGTCAATGGCTTCCTGCCGCTTTTGCTGCCGCTTCTCCGCAAGGGCGACAAGCTCCCGGATCGCCCGCGCAAGCTGCTGTTTTTCCCGCTTCTTTCGGATGCGTCTGTTCATTCCGTAACCTCCTGTAAATCCGCTGCGTCAATTTCGTAATAGTCAAAGACGGTATCCGGCTTGATGATTACCGGGCGTCGCTGCCGCTTCAAAAACTTCTCGATGTCAAAGGTATTTTTCTTGTCATAGTCCGAAAGGTATTTGTATTTCGGGTGCCTCGTGATGTCATACTTGTCGGAGAAGAACGGGCGAACGCCCCGTAGCTGCAAGATACATTTCCCGCCGTCCATCACGGCAATTTCGTCCTGGCTCATAAGCTCTTTTCCGAGCTTTTGATAGTTCAGCCCATGAGAAACGTCCCGCCCCCGGTTTTCGGAAGTGTTGAAGCTGTCAATCGTTTCTTTCCCCAAAACCTCGGAGATTTCTTTCAGCGTCGTTTTTTCCTTGCCGCCGAGGAAAAGGGTTGTGTCGCAATTCCCGATGATGGTGTCAGCGTGTTCCTTGTATATGGCTTTTAGCTGGCTCTGCGCCTGCACCACAAGGCAAGCGGAGATTTCCCGGCTTCGCAGGACGCTGATTAGCCGTTCCAGATTGGGGATCGTGATGTTGGCTACCTCGTCCAGCAGACAGCGCACATGAACGGGCAACCGCCCGCCGTATTCGTCGTCGGCTTTGGTGCAGAGCAGGTTGAAAAGCTGCGATACGATCATCGCCGTTACAAAGTCAAAGGTGGGGTCGGTGTCGCTGGTGATGATAAAGAGTGCCGTTTTTCGGTCGCCCAGCGTGTCAAGCTCCAATTCGTCGCTTTCCATCAGTTCCCGCAGCTCCTTAATGTCAAAGGGTGCAAGCCTCGCACCGCAGGAAATGAGGATCGAGGAACGGGTCTTGCCCGCAGACAGGAGAAACTTTTTGTACTGCTTGACCGCAAAATGCTCCGGGTCTTTTTCCTCCAAGCGTTCAAACATGAGGTCAACGGGGCTTTGAAACTCGCTGTCATCCTCGCGGGCTTCGCTTGCGTTGATCATTTCAAGCAGCGTCGTAAAGTTTCGCTCTGCGTCCGGGGCTTCGTAGTGAATGTAGCCGATTAACGCACAGTACAGCAGCCGCTCGGCTTTCACCCAAAAATCCTCGCCGGACTTTTCGCCGCTGCCCTTGGTGTTGGCAATCAGCGTGTTTACCAGCTTCAAAATATCCTTTTCGTCGCGGAGATAGGCGAAAGGGTTGTATTTCATGCTCTTTTTGAAGTTAATGGTATTCAACACCTTAATACGGTACGGCTCATAGACGATCTTTCCGTTTTTTCTAACGGGCTTTCCGTCCTCGCCCAGCTTCGGACTGCCGCGTTCCAGGAGCTTGCCGCATTCGAGCAGGAGAGTACCTTTCGGGTCAGACACGAGATAGCTGCTGTGCATTTGCATCAGGTTGGGTTTGACGAAAAAGCGGGTTTTGCCGCTTCCGCTGCCGCCCACCACCAGCACGTTTTTGTTCCGTGCATACTTCGGCTGCTTCGGGCGGCTGTTCATCATCAGCCGTTCGGTCTGCGTCAGCAGCACATTGTTTTCAAACACCGGGTCGATGTACGGGCGTATATCGTCGGCGCTGCCCCATCTCGCGCTGCCGTACTCTACGCCACGGCGATATTTCTTCGCATTTTTGCCTTTGACGTAGACAACAAGCCGGATCAGTGCCGCGCCCAAAACGCCCACAAGTAAATCTGCGGGGTGCAGGCTCGGCGCGAATGAGGAAAAGGCGGCGGCAAAGCCGTCACCAATGGAAAGCAGCTTGCCGGAGAGGTCAGCACCCGGCGCAAGCCGCGCCGCCTGTCCCACTTTATCAAAGAGATACACAAAGAGCAGATACGGGAGATTCGGAAGTATCAGCCTTTTCAGATTTATGCTTTTCATCGCTCAATGCCCCCTCTTGTCTGATTTTTCACCTTTTGGCGGTCAGCGTTGAGCTGCTTCGCCTTGTCCTTAAAGGCGGCTAACGCCTTGCGGATCGAGGGCTTTTGTTCCTGTGTCAGCTTCTTTGCGGAAAACTCCTGAAAGGCTGCGGTCAAAACATCCGCGTCGCGCCCCTTGAAAAACACAAGGTAGCGGGGCGGGCTTTCCGTCACGTCCTTTTTCAGCGCAAAGTCAACGCCGTATTTCTTTGCCGTACTCTCAAAGGCTTTGATATTGCTGTCAGTGATTTCGATGCTGCTTACGCCTGCGTTCTGCTTCATAAGCTGTTTTAGGGTCTGCTTGCCGTGGTGCTGCACTGGCGTATCCAACTGCTTTTTGATTTGTGAAAGCATGAAGCGAATGGATTTTTGCAGCATTTCGGCGGTGAGCTTGGTCGTCCTTATGGATAAGGCAATGACTTTTTCGTTGATTTCATCTTGCATTTACCGTCCTCCTTTCGCGGTGTTATGTGCTGCGCCGCTTTTGGGCGCAAGAAATGGGCGTCCGCTGCCTGCGCCGCCCCGCTTAAATCCGCACCAGTAAACCGTTCAAGTCCTCGGCGCGGACACCCGCAAGATACCAGTTGTCGCCGTACTCCATGCGGGTCGGCTTCCACTTGCCGCCTGTGAATACCTCCAAGCACTCGCCGCAATGCAGCCCGCCGTAGTAATCGGCAAGGTCAAAGCGGATGTCGTAACGGTCAGCGGTTTCGTCAAAAAACAATGCGCCCTGCTTCATAGTCTTGTCCTCCTTTGGTTTTACAGGCTTTCACCCTCGTTGCAGGTGTAATCGGGTATGCCGCCTTTCGGCTTCGCCCATGCGCCGCTTGCCATGTCGTGGGCGACAAGGGCGGTATAGTAGCTGTCGATGGTGGACGGGGCGTTGAACAGCACCGCCCGTAGATACTGCCTGATATTGCGGATCTTCGTGGTGTTCTCCCGCATACAGTCAAGGACAAATTCAATATGGCTGCTCGTCAGCTTCATAAACTTGCTTTTGACAAGCTCTGCCGGATAGTCGTCCCCGGCGATGCGGAGCGTCTTTCTCGCTGTGCATACCGTTTCCAGTATGAGGTCAACGATTTCGTCCAGTCGGTCTTTATCCATGTGCGGATCCTGTATGAGAATGTCATACTCGATATTGTCCTTGATGATGTCCCGGTAAATCTCTACTGCGCTCTGCGTTTTCGCTTCCGTTCCTTTCCGTTCCGGCTCTGCCGCGTCCTCTGTGAAAGGTGAGGGGTAAGGGGAAAGGATAGGAATGGAATGGGTATTTGATATATCCGTATTTGATTTCTCTTTTTTTGATAAATCAGTTCTTGATATATCTTTATTTAATTGCGTTGGATTTTCCAACGTAGGGTTTTCCAACGTAGGGTTTTCCAACATGGGTTTTTCCAACGTTGGATTATCCAATGTTGGATTTTCCAATGTAGGTAAATCCGATACAGGCGTCTGCGGCTGCTCGTAAATGATATAGTCTGCGCCCCGCAAGCGTCCTTTCTCGTCGCGTTCGCGGCTGCGGACGATATACCCGGCTTTTTCAAGCTCCCGTACCGCTTCGCGTATCGCGTCGATTTTCTCCCGGTTGATGTGGGACAGCCCCGCAAGGGTATAGTCCCAGTTGTCCGGCAGGGACAGCATTTGCGAAAGCAGCCCCTTTGCTTTCAAGGTCAAGCCTCTGTTGCGTAGGTGGTGGTTGCTCATTACGGTATAGCCGCGGTTTCGTTCCACACGGAAAACTGCCATTGTTCATCACTCCTTTGCTGTGGTTTTGTTACGCAGTAGAAGCGCGTTTTTAAGGGAAAAGGTATAAACACCTTACCCCGTCAAAGCCGCGCCCCAAAAGCCGCTTGCTGCAAGGCTTTTTCCTGCTCTACTGCGTAACATGAGGGCATGAAAAAAGCGGCGTTTCTGTTCTCCCTGTGTGGGATTGAGAAACGCCGCCTGTGCGTGTATTCTATTGTGCTTCCGCGATATAGTCTTTGATGATTTCGCCAAAATCTGCCGTAAAGGAAAAGATGAAGTATTCCAATACGTCGGGGGCGGCGTCCATCGGCTCGGCTTCCTCGGAAAAAGGCAAGCCCATAAGCCCATACAGCATTTTGATGATTTTGAACAGCTTGCCCCGGTCTGCGGTGGTGTTCATGGAAACGAGAACATCAGTAAGGCGGTTGATGGTTTCCATATCGCCGCCTGTCGTCACCCAGACCATTTCTGCGAACGGCTGCGTGATTGCTCCGGCGACAAGGTTGATTTTGTCCTTGCTGATTTCGCCGGACGGGGTTATAATACCTTTGTCAAGTAGAGTGTTTTTCATCGGTTTCTCCTTTTCTTCAATGGTGCCCGTGGTGCCCTCTTTTTTTCACAAAATAGTGCCCTGTAAGGTGCCCGGTTTAACACATGATTTGTAGAACGCAGAGGAACAGGGGCACCCTATGTTTTAGTAATTTTTGCTTATACTATGCGGGATTTCAGCCTGTTTAGAAAATCAAAAATCATAGCGTATATTTTTTTCACTTGACTTTTGTTCTCTTTTGATTGATATTAGAGAGGTCATATTTGTTATGACCTTGCAATGGTGCCCAAATGGTGCCCGGACGTGAAAAACAAGGTTGTAAAAAGAAAAACCGCCACAATCACAAGATACAAGAAAAGCCTTTGTTTACAAGGCTTTTCGCAGATAACCTATAAGAAGATATGTGGAAATACAGGGCGGTTTTGGCTGTTTCACGACCCTCGAAATGCTGTAGACCGAAAGGTCTCTAGGGTTCGAATCCCTAACTCTCCGCCATATTAACTAAACGGTATAGATGCGTCTGGCGAAAAGCCAGGCGCATCAACCGTTTCCGGGCTTTTTCGGGCCCGGATTTCTTCTTTCAAACCATAGATGCAAATCGCTGTTTCAGAGCGTCTGCCCCGATTCGAACTGGGCGTTTTCCCTTTTCAGGCACATGCATTCAGCCAGCGCCCTTTTTGAATGGCGATTTTTCCGACTGGAAGCGGTTTTTTTCGCAAAAAAACTCACAAAGAATTGGGCGTCGTTTTGTTGGTCCTGACGGACTGAGAAAGCGGCGCCCTTTTTCATTTCAAAAAGGGCGCTGGTTGTAGCGTTAATATTTTGTGGGCCGGAGTCTTAGCAATAAGATTCCGGCCATTTTTTGTTTCAGAGAGGAGTTCACTTATGCCGCGCTATTTCATGCGAGACACGCCGCTGCAGGCGATGGAGCAGTTGATGATGTCTCAGCCTGGACAAAAGCCCCGAGGCGGTGGGATATACCGCAGCCCATTCCATTACACGCCCAAAGATGTGGCGTGCAAATACTGCCAGAACTATGATCGCAAGCATTCGTGCCGCCTGTATGAATGCACCTGTCTGGAGGAACGGATCGAAGCAGGTGTACTGGAGCTGAATGAGTTTCTGCGGGACTGCTTCGCACTCTCTATGGGGCCACAGCTCCGAAAACGGATGCATCAGCAATTCAGAGAACGGAAACCTCAATTCTTCCTGTCAGATGCCCACCGGCGAAGATGGACACACTGGCGAGAGCGCTGCTGGCGCTTGTCCGACCGGAACAAAGCTGCCCTCTTCCTTCTCACGGCATACGAGAGCCTTTGGCGCAGGATGGTCTGGAAATGCGGGAATGACGGCTTTGACTTCCAAAGCGTCCGCCTTGGAGGGATCGACCCGGAGCTATACAGCGTATACCAGGCGGCGAAGGCCATTGCGGTTGGCTGTTGCAATATTACTCTTGCGGACCTTGCGTCTCCAGAATTGGTCACAGATGTGGCGTTCCACCTGATTACCGGCGCACTGCTGATGGCCAAGTACGGAGATGTGGTTTTGAATTTGGAAAAAGGAGCTGATATAACATGATGATTCAAGCGGTGCTTGGCAATCCGTATCACCCAGAATATGGCGTAGCAACCATCCCATTCCCCATCCCCCATGACCAGTACGCACACTGCATGGAGCTGCTGGAGGCTCTGGAGATTGGCGATGCGGTCAAAGCCGATTGCCAGGTGCAGGAGATCAACAGCTTTTACTCTGTGCTCAAGCGCACGGAGATGCTTACGGTCAATGTGGAGGAGCTGAACTATCTCGCCAAGCGGCTGGATAGTTTCGATACCGGCGAAGCCGCGCAATTTCAGGCGGTGGCCCACAAGCTGGAGCTTTTCGAGCTGAAGGATCTGATCAACCTGACCTTCTGCTGCCAACAGGCCACGGTCATTACGGACTTTTCAGACCTCTCCGCTGTTGGCCGGGACCACTGCATGAATTTACATGGCGGCAGCGCCAAAACGGATGAACTGAACACGCTGGACGGCGAAGCCGTGGCCCGGTCGCTCATAGCGAGAGGCGGCGGCACGGTCACGCCCTATGGGGTCGTGTATGATAACGGCATGAAATTGGAGCAGGTCTACGACGGGCAGTTCTTTCCCTGCTATTACTATGAGCCGAATGCCATCACGATTGCGGTGACCGCCAAGTCCGAGCCGGAGGATACGGAGCATATCACATGGCTGCACCTTCCTATGGCGCAGGAGGAGATTGAACGGACTCTCCAGCGTGCGGGCATTATGAATCCTGCGGATGCCCGGCTTCACTTGGAGGATACGCAGCTGCCGGATGAAGTGGATGCGCTGCTGGATATGGAACAGGAAAACCTTGCAGACCTCAATGCACTGGCAAAGGCAGCGAGGCCACTATCCAATGACGACATCATAAAGCTGGGTGCGGCGGTGGCCATGGCAAGGCCGCAGAGCGCAGAGGAGATCAAAATGCTCGCGGAAAGCCTCGACTTGTTTGACTTCGTCCCCGGCGTTCATACGCCTACGGAGTACGGCAAGTACATGATTCAGGAATCTGAGCGCTTCGAGTACGATGAGAATTTGGAGGCGTTCTACGACTACGAAGGCTACGCCCTGCAGCGCATGAATGCAGAGGACGGGATGTTCACGGATCGCGGGTATATAGCCTACAAAGGGGGTATCGCCTTGAAGGAAGTTATGGAATGCGGGCAGGGCGAGCAACCAGCACCGGAGCCTTGGCAGGGTGAGAACCGGGACGAAATGCTCCGCATGACGCTGTATGCCAAAAACAAGGCGGGCTATTCGCTTGTCCTTCCCGCCGACGAGGAATACCTCTCTGCCGCAAAGTCATATTTGGGCGTGGGAGATTTTGCGGAAGCCGTGATTCGAGATGTACGCTTCAAGGTGCCGTACATCGGTGAACTGATCTGCTACACGGACTGTCCCTCTGTGGAGGAGTACAACAAGTTTGCGAAGGCGATGGAGAACATTTGGCAGAAAGACGGCGCTCTGCTGACCTACGCCGCTGTGCTGGATGCCGAGCGGCCCGACACCTTGGGCAGGGCCTACGAGCTGCTGCAAAACTTGGAGAACTACGAACGCATCGTCGAGGGCACCTACGGCTACGGCCAGCAGCGCTTACAGGAAGCGCTGGGGCTGGATGACGCAGCGGTGGAAATGCTGGACGGCTACATGGACTTTGAGAAGTACGGCGAGGAGTGCATGGAAGCGGACGGCGTGGTTACGACGGAGTTTGGCCTGCTGCGGCGGTTGGAGCTGCCTTTTGCAGCGCACACCTTGCAGATAAGAGACATGGTATGAGTGAGAGTGAAATTCACACCAGGGGGCCTCCCTTTTCTTCGGGAGCGGCGCAGATTCCCATTGACTTGTGGGCGGTCCTGTGGTAGTTGTGTTGTGTACCGACACAGAACGGAAAATAAAAAATGGAGGTACAGAATGAAAAAACTGCAAATCATGGCGTGGGTGCTGAGTGCGCTGCTCCTCACAGGCTGCGGCGGGTCTGGGACACCTACGAATACGGACAATCTGCCGCAAACATCTGCTGCCGATGCTTCCGAGACCACGACAACGCAAAATGGGAGCGAATATGCTTCGGAGGAAGCGACGCCGGGGCAGGACGAAAAGTCCGGTGCTTCCGACGCAGCTCCTGGACAGGTGACGGACACGGATTCCTCTGCTGGAGATGAAAAGCCTGCGGTGGGGAAAACTCCTGTGCGGGAAAATGGAGCGAGTGCGCCGTCTAAGGCGGGTCCTGCTGGGGGTGAATCATCCGATTCGGCAGGGAGTAGTTCTTCCAAGCCTGCGGGGAATAGTCCATCCGTACCTGCGGGGAGTGGGGCGGCTGGGTCTGCGGAGGAAAAGCCTGCGCCGCAGCCGGAGGAGAAAGTTTTTGACATGGACTACTGGCTGGGCTATGCCAAGGACTATGCCGTGGGCATTGGTCTGCGGCTGGATGAAAATGCGGCGGATAGCTGGGACACGCCCATCCGATGCAGCAGCAAGACGGAGGATGTTCTGGCCGCCTATATCCGGGATGATCTGACATATTATAAGAACGAGGAAGGCTGCACGGCTGTGTGGATATGGGCGGAACAGGTTGGAGATGGGCAGTACGAACTGTTCATCGGTCGCTGGTGACGCAAAATATATAGGAGAAAGGCTCTCATGGAGAGCCTTTCGGCCTGTAGATAAAGTGGTGGAATTTGTGATAACGGTAAGGAAGGGAGTGTGAGGGAAACCCAAGAAGGGTGTCCCTCACCATTGAAATCAGTAGTTTTTGAAACTTTGAAAAAGTTTCAAAAACTTAGGCAGCGGGTCGAAAAAATCTTTTCGACCCGCTGAAAGGCTCTCGTGGAGGGCCTTTTTCTTGTGGCAAAATTTAGGAGAATGGGAGGGTTAATTTGAAACGAATTATCAAGTGCGTAGCGGCGTTTCTGCTGGCGCTGGTGCTGTGTTTATGCCTGCTGCCTACCACAGCTTTTGCGGCATCTAAGCAGGTGTATATTTGGAATTTTCCGCTGTCAGACGACACGCTAAAATCCAGTGGCAAGTGGGGGCATGGGGCGTTAAACCTGCGGTTTGGGTATCATGTGGCAGCTGGCAACTACACGCAGTTTCGGTGCCTGGATTCCTGGCAGGGGGAGGTGGCCTACTGCATTGAGCCGGGTGTGCCGCAGAAAAACTATGATTCCCTTACGGACCACGGTGACACATGGTGGGACCGCATGACCCTGCCTGCCGGGCATCCCCTTACACCCCGTGAGGTGCAGAGGCTGATTGGGCGGGTTATGAGCTACGGCTACCACGGCTCTATCGGCGGGGGCTGGTGGGCGGATGTGGAAGCTACGGCGGAGAAAATGGCCTGGGCCTATGCCACGCAGATTCTCATTTGGGAGGTGGTGGTAGGCGAACGGGACAGCAGCTTCTACCATATTGATGTGAAGCCTATGGGTTATAACGAAGCCTTGGAACGGGTGGATAGCACCCATCCCCTGCGGAGTAAAATTCTCAGCTACTATGATTCCATTGTAAATTCTGTGCAGACCCACAGCAAGCGTCCCAGCTTTTGCGGGTCTTTGCCTTCCAATGCGGGGACGCTGGAGCTGAGTTGGGACGGAAGCAAGTTTGTGGGCAGCGTCACGGACACCAATGGAATGCTGGGAAAGTATAGCTTCGGCTGTGAGGACGCGGACTTGACTTTCAGCAAGAGCGGGAATGTGCTGACGGTCTCGGCGGAAAAGCCTATCCCGGAGGCTGTCACCGTAGTGGGCAGCAAGAATGGCACCACCCATGCGGGCGTGGTAGTTTGGGGCGACGGCGTGTGGGGATCGGCTACCGGTATTCAGGATGTGGTCACCTATTCGGCCAGCGTTCGGGACCCAGTGACGGCTTATCTCAAAATCAAGACCGCTGCCATCCCCGGCAGGATCACGGTAAAGAAAGTGGACGCCGAGGGTGCGCCTTTGCAGGGGATTCGGTTTCTGCTGGAATCTTCTGCGGACCGGGTAAAGTGGCAGGAGGTGAGCACGGTGGGAACAGACGCGGGCGGCTCGGTTTGCTGGGAAGATTTGACAGCAGACGGCGGCACCTACTACCGGGTGACGGAGGTGCAGGCGGCGGAGGGAATGACGCTGCTGACGGAGCCTTTGTTTTTGGGGAGGCTGGACGCAGGCAGCCACGACATCACCATTACCGCCTGCAACAATGCGGGCTTTGCGCTGCCCTTTACGGGCGGGGCAGGCTTCACAATATATATTCTGTTTGCGGCACTCATGCTCGGCATGGGTGTTTATTTTTGCAAAAAATCCACGATGAAAAAGGAGAACTGAACGATGAAGAAAACGAAGCGACTTTGGGCGCTGCTCCTGGCTATGGTTATGGCCTTGGGGCTTATCACCACGGCGTTTGCGGCGCCGACCATTGACTCCGGGCGAAAGGCGTCCCTTTCCCTTTACAAGTACGACATCACGGCAGCCAGCGCAGACGGGGCGTGGGATGCGGCGTCCTATGTCAGCACCGGTGTGCAGGACGATGCCGTTACCGACAAGCTGGCGCAGTACGCCATCCAGGGCGTGGAGTTTAGCTATCTGCGGGTGGCGTCCATCTCTACTTACAGTCAGCGGGAGAGCGGTCAGTACAAGGTGGGTGTGCTGTACGGATTTGCGGACGACGCAGTGCTCCAGGCCATTGGACTGACTAAGGCGGACGCTTACAAGAGAGGGAACGGCGTGTTCTACTTTACCTCCGACAAGCTGAACAAAGCCCTGGCGGACGCTTTGGCCGACAATGCTACCACCGTCAAAAATGCGCTGGAGATTGCCGTCCGGAACGGCGGCAAGGCCATGCCCGAGACGGATGGAAACGGACACAGCAAGGTCAGCGGTCTGGAGCAGGGGCTGTATCTGGTGGTGGAGACCCGTGTGCCGGAGAATGTCACCAGCACCTGTAACCCCTTCTTCGTGTCGCTGCCTATGACCACCATGGACGGCAAAAACTGGAACTATGATGTGACTGTGTACCCGAAAAATCAGACCGGCAATCCCACACTGGAAAAGACCGTTCGGGAGGCGGCAGCTGACACCGGCAAGAACGGCGGCACGGCGGATATTGCGGACGGCTATGCCCACGCCGCCACCGCTTCCGTGGGCGACGTGGTGGACTATCAGATCATCAGCACACTGCCCACCATTACCTCCAAGGCTACCAGCCTCACTACCTATACCTTTGTGGACACGATGAGCGAGGGCATCCGCTACAACAGAAGCGATGTGGTCATTGAGTTCTTCCGGGATGCCGGACGCACAGATCAGATTACGGCATGGGACGAGGATTCCGGCAAGTTCGCCGTCAGCTATGATGACGCACAGAACACCATGACCATTGGTATGACAGAGACCGGGCTGGCGGACATCAACGAATCCGCAAGTGTCTACACCGATAGCGTGAAGCGTGGTTACAGCGACTGCACCATGCGGATCACCTATGCCGCTACCCTTACCGCTGACGCACAGCTGGGTGATACCGACAACCCCAACGAGGTGGTGCTGACCTGGAAGCGCACCAATACCGGTTACTTTGATACGCTCCAGGACTGCTGCCATGTGTATACCTACGGTGTGGATGTGCTGAAGCAGTTTTCGGACGGCAAGGGCGACCTGGCCAATGTTCATTTCCTGCTGCACAACGACACGGACGGCTATTTTGTGACGGCGGAGCTGGTGGGCGGTGTGTACTATGTCACCGGCCATGAGGTGAAGGAGAGCAAGACCACGGTATTTGCGCCCAACGGGGAGGGGCACATCCGGGTCATGGGTCTGGAGGATGACACTTACACGCTGACGGAGACAGACACAGACAAGGGGTATGTGCTGCTGAAGGATGGCATCGAAATTATCATTACCGCTGCGGAGGGCGAGAGCGCCTGCGAGGCCTGCGGCGTGAAGCTCCTGACGGCCAGCGGCAGCGTCAACGGCGACGCGGTGGACATGGAGGACGGCAATGCCATCGTGCCGCTGACGGTTATCAACAACCCAGGCTTCGATCTGCCTAAGACAGGCGGTTACGGCACCTGGATGTTCACCGTGGGCGGCTGCATGCTGCTGGGCGTGGCGGCGTTTATTGTGGTGAAATCCCGGGAGAGAGAAGAAAAGTAAGGTGTGAAATAATCGGGGCAGGAGTAATTTGCTCCTGCCCCGTCAAAAGGTAAGTCAGTAGGAAAAACGAACTGCATAGAATTTAATTTGGCGTTCGGTCCGTATGCTCAACCCGAATTTGGGATACCCATCATCATATTATAGTGGTCAATATGGTGCAGATTCAGAAATATTAGTCGAAATACCCTGAGATAGCTGTCAAGCATAGTGTCATCGAACGAAACGATAAGGTCGTCAAATATTGAGTGTGAACCATCATTTATAAATGCTATAAGCGCCTTGCATACTAATTTGTCCTCTCCGTCAAAACTGTTAATGCATTCTTCATACTTTATTCCACCGATAATTTGAAAATAGTGTTCCAAAATTCTACGCATAGTATTGAATGCACTTTTCGATGAGGAAATATTTGGCTCTTTGAGCTCCTCCCAAAGTGTCTGATAAGAGGTTTTTATTGGATTGCTTGAATAGAACTGGAGAGAACTTTCCTCATCCCTTTTTCGGATAATATAGTATGCAACCTCTTTTGGCGAATATGACTCACGACTGCCCAAAAAAGTTATTTCTTTGTGAAAATAGATGTTATGGGTAAGAATGAAGACTTGCGAAATGCCAGCGTTCTTTTTCAGACAATTCTGAATGACATTCTTTACTAATGTCGAAACCACAAACAAAACATTGCTGTCCAAACTTGAGATTGGATCATCAATGACGACAACCTTATCATCTGCCAATCCGGTATTCGTTTGACTGCCAAAGCACAAATGATAAAAATACAAAAAGGAAATGAAATTATGCTCACCCTCGCTTAATGTTCTGCTGGCATCGGTCCCATCCGGTCTGAGAATTAAATAGGTCCCAGGCTTATCCTGATTTTCTGCAAGAGAAAATCCAACAAATCCAAAATTGTATAGAATTTTATTGATAGCCGATACGGTAGGTAAGACGCTTGTCAGTTGCGCTTCTTTTTTGTGAATTTGACCTTCAAGAATTTTGATTCTATTGGTGACGGCATCTACTTTTGTCTTAATACTTGTTGCGCCTTTGTGTAATCCAGTGGCCTGTTTGTTGTAATCACTCAATACATCTTCCAATTGAAGGAGAAAAAACTGCCAAACTAAATATTGACAATGGGCCCGAGCTTTCTCTTGGTTAGAAATAATAGCATTATTTTCTTTGATTCTTACATTGAAATCTCTAATTCTTTTATTTATTTCTTGGACCAGCTCACACAATGAATCACATTTTATAGGCTTTGATGGATTTTCAATTTTGGATTGAATGAGATTGAGATTTTGTGCAGATACCGCATGAAAACGCAGAGATAGTTGCTCAAAATCATGATACTGGAGAAATGATAGATTGCTGTCCAAAATGGATTTTAGATGCAATTCAACTTCAGCCACGAACTCGGAATAGGTACATTGATATTCCTTGATAGCAGTACAGTCTTTTTTATATTCTTCATCAAAAAATGCTGCTATTTGTTCTGCAAGGCTTGACGGAAGTTCTTGTTGGCAAAATGGACATCTGCCATTAGATTTTTCAGCAAGTTCAATACCTTGCTTGACCCAATCACTGGCATTTAAAAATTGAATAAATGTTCCGATGGGGGTATTTGATGTCCCAGTAATAATTTTGGAAAGTAGCGGCTGAGAATCTAAGGCTGTAACTCGCATAATATCAATTTCAGAATACTCCTTAACTGGTGATATATTCTTAGCGTATGCGGAATGATAGATTTCTTTTAGCCGCTCGTAGGTTGGAATTTTGGTTTCATCCTTTTCCCGAGTGGGATAAAGTGCTAAACATTCCTGAAAAAACTTATCCCGGCTACTACGGTATCCGACTAACGCACTGGAGAAAGCTGTCCCATACTTGCTTTGGATTTCCCAGCATTTATTTCGTGTTTCTTCAGAAAGATCATTTATAGTACGAAGTAGTCCTTCAAGAGATTTGGCTGTTTTCTCCCTTATTTCTTTTTGTTGCTGCGATTGTTCTTTCAGATTTTCAATTTCATTTTGAATATCAATCGATTTGGACCCAAGCGTAAATATACCGGGAAGTGTTTTATCTGCGCTGAAATTTCTTTCAATAAAATCACGGTTATAAACAATGATTTTTTCATGGACAGTCGATGTCCACTCGATAATCGAACCGGAATTTGCATCTTCACCAGCGAGAAAACGGGAAAGCGTGGTTTTTCCTGTGCCATTTCCGCCATAAATAAAGTTAATCTTCTTGGGCTCTGCAGTTGCCATCGTATATGTGGCAATATTTGATAGCGTTATCTTGCTGATCAAAATTACACCCCCTGACTTCTGATATAATACCACAAATTGTGAGTATACACAACATTTCTTTTGAAAAATGGAGGTTATATTGCAATATAAACAATTTGTATTGATTCCATTTGTGCTGTTTGCTTTAGCAGGGGCGCTGTTGATTTATCTTTGGATTAGCATAATTGCCAGCACTAAATACCATTCGGATGTGGAAACAGTCTATACCAATGCCATCGAAGACGCCGACAACGCGGAGCTGGCCGAACAGCGTCGGGCGGCGGAGGCGTATAATGCCTTGTTGCGGGGCGAGGCGGCGGTCAGTACGGGAGGGGCTTCTGCTCCTCCCATGCTCTATGCGGGGCAGCTCACCGTGGGCGGGGCCATGTGTACTATCGACATCCCAAAAATCGGCGTGTATCTCCCGGTGCGGCACGGCACGGGAGCGGAGACGCTGGAACGGGCCGTGGGGCATGTGGTGGGGACTTCCCTGCCTGTGGGCGGGGCAGGTACCCATGCGGTGCTGTCGGCTCACAGCGGGATGGCTTCGGCGAAGCTGTTTTCGGACATTGACCAGTTGGTGAAAGGCGATGTTTTCTATATCCATGTGCTGGGTGAGGTGCTGGCCTACGAGGTGGACCAGATCGCCACGGTGCTGCCTTCGGACACATCGCTGCTGCAAATCGAGGACGGGCAAGATCTGGTGACGCTGGTGACCTGTACGCCCTTTGGGGTGAACACCCACCGGCTGCTGGCGCGGGGACATCGGGTGCCGTATGTGCCGGAGCTGGTGGTAGAAAATGGAAAAACTCCGAAGGCTGCGTCTTCGTGGACGCAGCGCTATCTCACGGGCTTGGGCATCGGCCTTGGTGTGTTGGCTGCGGCTGGCGGAGGTTGCGTCTTTGTGAGGAGGCAACGCCGTGGGTAAAAAAGCTGCTTTGTTGGCGGTGGCGCTGGCCGTGGCGGGGCTTTGTATTCTGCTGTGGCCGGTGGTTTCCGGGCATAGGCTGCAAGCGGACATGAGCGCGGCGGCACAGGGCTTTTTGGAGGAGGCGAGACAGTCATACCCCGAGTTGCTGGCAGACTTGCAGGGATATAACCAGCGCATTTATACGGAGCGGCAGGCGGGACTGGCCGACGCTGCAGCTTGTGCGGAGCCTGCTGTATTGCTGAGAGACTGCGGCGTGGAGGACGAGATCATAGGTGTATTGGAGATACCCACGCTGGAGCTGGTCATGCCGGTCTACTTGGGCGCGTCGGATTCGCACCTTGCCGCAGGGGCGGCGGTGCTGGGGAACACTTCGGCGCCTATTGGCGGCATGAGTACCAACTGCGTTATTGCCGGGCATAGAGGATGGTATGGCGCGGATTATTTTCGGCACATAGACCGCTTGCAGGCGGGTGATATGGTAACGATTACGAATCTATGGGAAACACTCACCTATGCCGTGGTTGATATGAAGATCATCCAGCCGGACCAGGTGGACAAAATCAAAATCCAGCCGGGGCGTGACCTGCTGACGCTCATCACCTGCCATCCCTACGCCAGCGGCGGACGGCAGCGGCTGGTGGTGTATTGCGAAAGAAGGAAGTGATGCATTATGGAGCCTATTGGCAAGGCCACATTTGTCGGAGACGATGACATCCTCTATTACGATGCAGAGTCGTTTCTGGACTGCATCCGGGAGGAACTGCCCTATCGGGATACCACCGGGTTTCGCTACGAAGTCCTGACGGACGACCCTACCGTCTGCAAGGCGGCAGATGATATTTTGCTGGATTTCTTCAGTGAGGATGATCCATATACGCTATCTGAATACACACAGAAAATAGGAGGGATCTAAAAATATTTACATCCGAAAAAATGGTGAAATTCCTGCAGGAAAAATACCCGCCCGGCACCCGCATTCGGCTGGTTTCCATGGAGGACCCCTATGCGCCGGTAGCACCCGGCACAGAGGGTACGCTTGTGTGCGTAGATGACGCCGGGCAATTTCAGATGAAATGGGACAACGGGCGGACTCTGGCCCTCATCCCCGGCGAGGACAGCTTCACTGTCCTGCCGCCCGAACGCAGCGTGCTGAAGTTGTATATGCCGCTGACTGCCGAACTCTACGAGCCGGATGAGTGGGGCGATATGCCGGAGGAGGCGGAACGGCTCACCGGCGGCGAATTGGCATCGTATGAGGACAAGATCCGCAGCGCCTTATTCAAAAATCGCACGCAGGAGGAACAGGTCAGAGGCATCATGTACTGGTACAGAAAGCCGGACAGCGTCAACGACAAGGTACATTCCGTTGTCTTCGATGTGGAGCAGCGGCACGGCAGACTGTGGGGCATGGCGGAGTGTCAGATCAGCGGCGAACTGTCGGCTGAAGAGCTGGCCACGCTGAAGAAGTACATCTCCGGCCAAGCCTCAGACGGCTGGGGTGAGGGCTTCGAGCAGCGGGAGATCGAACTGGATGGAGGTAGAGAACTGTATGTCCACCTGTGGCAGGATGAGGACTGGAGCATCCGGACGGAACAGGAGCGGTTCGAGCCTTACCGGGACAAGCTGCCTCAGCTGTGTTTTACCCTGCTGCCGGGTACGGGCCAGCTCATCTGCGTGAAGCGTGGGGAGAGCGGGTACTATCCCAGCGACTGGTCTACGCCGGATGCACAGGAAAACCGCCGCATTGCGGACGAGCAGAACCGGAAGCTGGGTGTGACACCCGCTCAGGAGGAAGCTATGAAGATCGGCAGCATGTGCGGCTGGGATGTCCCCGGCGCAGACCCGGATCACTGCATGGACATCGTGCAGCAGAGAGGAGGCATGGAACTTGGGTAAAAATATGTCACTGCAAAAGGCAGAGATGATGATGCAATAAATATTAAGACCAATGGGGCCGCTTTCCGAAAAGGGACAGCGGTCCCTCTTTTTGCGCTCTTTTCGGTGTGCGGCTACAGGAAAGGAGTGCAAGAATGACGAAGGAGACCATCTCCCGGTATCTGAAGAACGGATGCAAGGGACATAAGAATGTAGTCAGCAGCCAGGAATTGGATCGGGCGCTGGGCATCAGCGGGAACGAGCTTAGGCGAAAGATCAACCGACTGCGGCAGGAGGCTGTGCCCATTGCGGCGGACCGGCGGGGGTATTACTATGCGGAGACGGCAGCGGAGGTCTATGCCACCATCCGAAGCCTCGAAAAGATGCGCAGTGGGCTGGACGCTGCCATCTCCGGCCTGGAGCGGGCCTTGGAGAATTTCGGAAAATGAGGAAGCCTACGACCAGGCTCGTGCCCTGGGTGGGCGGCAAGGGGCAGCTTATGTGGGCCATACAGATGCTTTTGCCCAGCCACTACAAGACGCTGGTGGATGTGTTCGGCGGCAGCGGCATTATTACGCTAAACACCGCTGTGCCCAGGGGCTGCTTGCAGATCTATAACGACCTGAACCACGATTTGTATAACCTCCTGTTCTGTGCCAAGGAGCGTCCGATGGAGCTGGTCAGGGAGTTGGGCTTTCTCCCCATCAACGCCCATGACGAATTCGATGTGTTGCAGCGTCAGCTTCGGGGCGAGGACTTCACCATGGAATATATGGAGCAGCAGCTGGATCTGACGGAAATTCTATTGCAGCCGCCCCAGGCGGAGATCGTGCGGCAGCTGCTTTTAGAGCGTGGCAGTTTAGGCAATGTGCGCCGTGCCGCGGCGTTTTATAAGTTGCAGCGCTACAGCTATAACAGCAGCGGCGACAGCTATGGCGGAGGCTCCTGCGATATACGACGGTTTTTCCATGATATATGGGAGTGCTCCCATCGGCTGAAAAATGTGGTGCTGGAGAACAAGGACTTTGAGAGTATTATCGCCGCCCACAATGATCCGCATACCGTGGTCTACTGCGACCCGCCCTACTATGAGGCGGAGTGCTACACGGTGGAGTTTCCCCGCAGCGACCACCAGCGGCTCCACGATGCGCTGGCAAAGCACAAGGGGTTTGTCGTGGTGTCCTACAATAGCTGCGACTATATCCGGGAGCTATACGAGGATTTTTTCATCCATGAAGTGGAGCGGCCCAACAGCCAGTCCAAAAAGGAAAACTCCATTTACCGGGAGTACATCATGACCAACTACGACCCCCGCCGCTTTGCGCCGCAGATGTCCTTCTTCGGTGACTATGACAGCCGGGGCAAATCGTGCAGGCTGGTGCATATACCGCAGCGGCCTTTAAAAGTATAGGAGGATATTCACATGAACAACGAAATGAAATTTGAAAAGAACGGCCTGCTCATCCCCAACAGTGTGCTGGAGGAACTGGGCTTGGCGGGCATCTCCCTGTCCGCCTGGCTGGGACAGGATCACATCCTGCTCATGCCGCAGGAAATGACGGCGGCGCAGCTGCTGCACGCACTGGAGGGCTTGTCTCGGGCCTCCGTGGAGCTGCTGGGTGTGCTGCAGGCGGCGTGCAGGAGGCCCTGCGCCGCCGGCTGTGAAAGGAACATGGAGGATATGGCGCAGGTGCCGGAGAATATTCGGCCCCTGCTTATGCTGAGTGGGTGCTGTCCGTCCGCACTGGCACAGCTTTTGGAGGAAGGAGACATTGTCTATGCTGCCGAGTGAGGCAATGTACCCTTACACGGCCAAGGTGGCTCGGGAGCGGAGCGAGTTGGAGCTGTGGCGGGCCAACTTCCGCACCAACTGTGCCTGCGCCGGGGCCATAGAGCTGGCCATCCGCAGGGACTTTGACGGGATGCATCTGGGCGCCGACTGCGCCAAAAGCGTTATTGACCAGTATGGCTACAAGCGGGTGGGCTTTGTGCTGGCCAACACCTTGCAGGAACAGTCCTATGACGGCCGCTACCATGAGACCAATAAGCAGTGGAGCCGGACCATCTTCGTTCCCGAAGATGGAGGACACCGGCATACCTTCCTCATAAACAGCCATCCCGCCGTGCTGGACGGCTTCGTCAGCGAATACCGGGCAGAGCTGGCAAAGCTGCACCTGTTTGGCGCAGAACACTGTGAACCCAATTCCGGAGAGCAGGACTTCACCGGCAAGGTGCTGATCCTGTCGCCGGATACACTGCGGGAATCCTACTGGCAGCCGGAGAATCAGCTATGGCTGGCCCTGAGCGGCTTTGACTGTTGGCCTCACGCCCGTGGACGCTCGGTACTCTGCACCTGTTTGGGAGACGGCGAGACCACGAGGTGGAACCGATCCGAGTTCGCAGGCATTATCCGTGACGAGTGCATCCCCGACTGGGCAGCGGAAAAATTGGCCGAGCTGCAGCACGGCATGAATGAAATGACACTGTAAGGAGGACGCAAAATGAGAACTGCAAAGCGTATCATGCTCATTCTGAGTATCACGGCGCTGCTGTGCTGCCTGCTGTCTGTGGCGGCTTTTGCCGCAGGCAGCGGCGATGTGGCGGGCGCAGTGGAGAGCACCTGGACGGCGGCGTCCAGTCAGATCAAGTCGGTGGTCAACAAGGTGGTTTTTCCCGCCATCGACATGATTCTGGCTATTTTCTTCTTCGTGAAGCTGGGGACGGCGTATTTTGACTATCGGAAAACGGGACAATTTGAATGGACGGCTCCGGCCATTCTGTTTGCATGCCTTGTGTTCACGCTGACGGCGCCGATGTATATTTGGAGTATTATCGGGGTATGAGTGGGAAATTGCGCTGTTGGTTGGCGGGACGGTTTTTGCATGTTCAGGAGGTGATGAATTGTTTATCTGGGACTTTGTAGCAGACAAAATACTGGGTCAGATCGTGGACTGGTTTTACAGTCAGGTGGTGGGCTTCCTTGGAAATTTCTTTTCGGAGATGGGCAGCATGGGCGCAGAGCTCTTCGAGATGAACTGGGTGCAGAGCGTGGTGCTGTTTTTCTCCTATTTGGGCTGGGCCCTGTTTGCCACGGGACTGGTGGTGGCTGTGTTTGAATGCGGCATCGAGTATTCCGCTGGGCGGGGCAATGTGAAAGAGACGGCGCTGAATGTCCTCAAGGGCTTTCTGGCCGTCTCTCTTTTTACCCAGGTGCCGGTGCGGCTCTATTCTTTGGCAATTTCCTTGCAGGGCACCTTGACGGCGGGCATCACCGGCTTTGGGTCCACCAGCATCGGGGATGCAGCAAAGGCGGCGCTGGCAGATCTTGAAAACCTGGAAAGCCTAACGGAGTCCACCTATCCCCTGCGGGGCTTTGGGCGGGAGACCAGCGGGCTTATGGTTCTTTTCTGTCTTATCCTCATGGCCTATGCGGTCATTAAGGTGTTTTTCAGCAATCTGAAGCGCGGCGGTATTTTGCTGATCCAGATTGCCGTGGGGAGCCTGTATATGTTCTCCGTGCCCAGGGGGTATGGAGACGGATTCGTCCAGTGGTGCAAACAGGTCATCGGCCTGTGCCTCACGGCGTTCTTGCAGGCCACCATCCTTGTGGCCGGGCTGATGGTATTCAAAGATCACGCCCTGCTGGGCTTGGGGCTCATGCTCTCTGCCGGGGAAATTCCCCGTATTGCCGGGGCCTTTGGGCTGGACACCACTACGAAGGCCAATCTTACCTCGGCGGTTTACACAGCTCAGAGCGCCGTCAATATTGCTCGGACGGTGGCGGCCAAATGAGGTGCATTACTATGGGCAGCCTGTTTGACGGCATTGGCGGTTTTCCGCTGGCGGCTATACACAACGGTGTCATCCCCCTATGGGTCAGCGAGATCGAGCCTTTCCCCATCCGAGTCACGCAGCAGCGGATGCCGGGGATGCTGCATTATGGAGATATTACGAAGCTGGATGGGGCCATGCTGCCGCCGGTGGATATCATCTGCGGCGGCAGCCCGTGTCAGGATCTGTCCGTAGCCGGAGCCAGAGCCGGGCTGGCCGGAGAGCGCTCCGGCCTCTTCATGGAACAGATCCGCATCGTAAAGGAGATGAGAGATGCAGACAGATCACGAGGCCGGGCAGGTATCCATATTCGGCCCCGATTTATGGTATGGGAAAATGTGCCGGGAGCCTTCTCCAGCGGGGAGCGGAAGGGCGAGGACTTCCGCATCGTCCTGGAAGAGATCGGCCGAATTAAGTGCGGTACCGTTCATGTCCCTGGACCTTACCCCTGGGCATGGCAACCTGCTGGGCGAATCCTACTGGGAACTGATTTCTCCCTATGCTGGCGGTGCCTGGACGCTCAATACTGGGGTGTCCCCCAGAGGCGCAAGAGAATCTTCCTTATCGCGGATTTTGCAGGGCGCACCGCCGACAAAGTATTATTTGACGCCGAGGGCTTGTTTGGGGATACTGCGCCGGGCGTTTGAACGGGGCAAAGCGCTGCCAAAGAAGCTGGAACGGGCGCTGAAGATCCAGGCGGGTCTTGTGCTCCCGGACGGCCAGATCACAGATATAGATGCCTATCACATCAACCAGCGGGACGAGGGCATCGACCTGCAAGGGGTGTCTGGTGCGCTGATGGCCACCTCAAATATGCAGATGCAGACTTTCGTGACGCAGGCAAGTGAAAACACTGAGGGCTTTGACGGCTACAACGGAGACTTGACCGGCGATGTGGCAGCGACCTTGGGCGTGAACTGTGGGATGTCCACCGGCAGGAATGGCGTTATAGCCTTTGCGGCCAACCAAAGAGATGAGGTTCGTGACTTACATGATGTGGCAGGTGCTCTAAATGCACAGCCGGGAATAAAACAGCAGACATTTGTCGCCGGTTTTTCTGCAGGTGCCGGAGCCAGTGCCGGGAGCATCGGATACCACGAAAGTGTTGCCCCAACACTGAAGGCGGGTGCCAGTGGGAACTGTATGCCATCCGTACTGTGCATCAACGATCAGGGCGGTCAGGTCATGGAAATTTCTGAGAATATGACGGGCACACTGCGGGCGCAGGAGCACGGCCATCAGCCGTTGGTGTATGAGAACCACGGTATTGACAGCCGCTACCGACAGATGGAGGAGGTAGCGCCCACCATGTCGACCCGCTATGGGACGGGCGGCAATAATGTACCGCTGGTGGAGCAGGAACCTGTGATCTGCATTACGGGAAATACCATTGACCGCCAGCCGCAGAACGGCGGGAACGGCATCGGATACCAGCAGGACATCGCCTATACCCTGACTGCCACAGATCACCATGCGGTATACAGCCGCCAGCGTGTGGATGACTTCAGGGAGAATGATGTGGTCAGCACACAGAGCGCACGCCAGTGTAAAGATGCCGTCGATCTCGTTTGCCAAAAGGCAGATGTCCATGCCCATCTCATTCGCCGCCTGACTCCATTGGAATGTGAGAGATTGCAGGGCTTCCCGGACGGGTGGACGGACATCCCCGGTGCATCCGACAGCGCAAGGTATAAGGCCTTGGGCAACAGTGTGGCCATCCCCTGTGTGGACTTCGTGATGCGGTGTTTGGTGCAGGCCATCCAAATGGGCGCATATGTTCGTTAAACTTGTCCGGTATGCTGCCTTTGCGCTTCTATTCTCGTTAGACTTGTCAATAGCTTATGCGCCGCAGTTGGGCTATGCTTTGCTTGCCTCGGGAGAGGCGGAAAGGAGCAGGCTATGGAAGGAAAGAAAAACCTCTGCGCACCCATCCCGCTGTCGCTGCACCAGCGGCTTCGTGCGGAGCAGGAGCAGCGGGGCCAGACCCTGGCCGACTACATCACGGACATACTCAGAGAACATTTTGAAGGAGGAGCACGAACTATGAACGCCAACAATCGCACCATCGCCTTTCAGGTACCGGAGGAACTCTTCGGCCGGCTGAAGGACTATCTGGCCAGGAACGGCCTGAAGCAGAAGGATTTCATTCTGGGTCTCATTGAGCGCGAGCTGAATGAGACCGGGAACGAAGAATAAAACACACAGAAGCCGCAGGCGCACACCTGCGGCTTCACTTTTGGGAGGAAAACTATGTATCTATACCCCGAAAATTTAACGGCCCGGCCTATGCTGTGGCTGTGGACGCTGCGGGATGTGGCGTGGATCGGGACAGGGCTTTTGCTGTCGGTGCTGGCGCTGACCCAGACCGGCAGCATGATCCCCTTGGTCATTACAGCGGCGCTGGCCTTTCTCTGCATTCGGCACGGAGGGATCAGCATGCTGGACTTCCTGCGCTATGCTGCGGCGTTTTTCTTTTTCGGACAACAATATTATGTGTGGAGGGAATCGGCGTGAGCAGGAAAAAATCTACCCGGCAGCTCATCGGCATCGATGATATTAAAAATGACAGCGTCGTAACGGCGGACGGAGAGCTGGCCTTCTACTTCGTTCATCCCAGCAATCTGAATGTTTTGCCGGAGCAGGGCGTTCGGGCAAAGGTGCGGGAGCTGCTGGGTGTGCTGAAAGGCATGGCGGAACTGGAGCTGCTGGCCCTGGACTCCAAGGAGTCCTTTCAGGATAACCGCCAGTTCTACCGGCAGCGGCTGGAGGAGGAAGATATGCCCGCCATCCGTGGGCTGCTGGTGCAGGATCGTCAGCATCTGGACAGCGTCCAGACCACCATGGCCTCCTCCCGTGAGTTCTGCTTCGTGCTGCGGCGCAGAAAGACGGACGGGACCATGAACTATGCATCCCTGGAGCAGCAGTTCCGGGACTGCGGATTTGTCGTTCAGCGTGCGGAGGGCCAGCGGCTTCTGGAGCTGCTGGCTATTTATTTTGAGCAGGACGCCACCCACGAGGTATTCTCCTTTGTAGACGGGGCGCAGTGGCTGACAGCGGAAACGGAGGTTTGAAATGCGAATTCTGAAAGTGGAGCCGGGAAAAGCTCCGTATGCGAAAGAGATGGAGGAGGGCCTGAAAGCCATCCAGCGGGAGGTAGAGGGTCTGTTCCAGCCTCTCTCTATGGGAGACGGCGTTGTCCTCTGTTGTAACGATGAGGGAAAACTGAACGGCATGCAGCCCAACCGACGGTTCGGAGATGACATCATCTGCGGGCCTTTCTTTTTGGTGGGAGATGACCATGCAGGGGGCTTCTGCTCCCTGACGGAGGAGCAGATACAGCGGTATACGCAGATGTTTCAGGAGCCGGAACAGTTTACCGGGCAGGAGCCGGAACTGGAGCCGCACATAGAACTATATATGTGGTGAGGAGGAAAAATGAAGAATCCATTTTCTAAAAAGGCCCCTTCCCAGCAGGAAGCGTTTCTCCGCACTTATCTGGACCGCATCGCACCGGGGGTGGTGAAATTCGAGGTGGATCATTACATCTTCGGCAGCACCTACCGCTGCGTGTGGGCGCTGCGGGAATATCCGGCCAGCACCGAGGCCCAGGCGCTCCTGCGGGAGCTGGGTGAGAAAAGCGGCGTGACGCTGCGCATTTACTGCCGGCAGGTGTCCCCCGGCGAGGAGGACAGGATCATCGACAACGCCAACAAGAAAAACAAGCTGGACGGCTCAGACCCCAACAAACTGCGGCAGGCGGTGGCGGCGGAGAGCAATCTGCGGGATGTGGCGGAGCTGGTGCATAAAATGCACCGGGAGCACGAGCCGCTGGTCCACTGTGCCGTGTATTTGGAAATGACGGCAGACAGCAAGGAGCGGCTTCGTCAGCTCCAGACGGATGTACTGACGGAGCTGGTGCGCTGCAAGCTGAATGTGGACAAGCTGCTCCTGCGACAAAAGCAGGGATTCTGCTGCGTCATCCCTGTGGGCAGTAATGTGCTGGGCCGGGAGTTCGAGCGGGTACTGCCCGCCAGCAGCGTGGCCAATCTCTATCCCTTCAATTACTCCGGCAAGACAGATCCCAACGGCTTTTACATTGGGAAAGACAAGTACGGCAGCAACATCGTGGTGGACTTTGACCGTCGGGACAGCGACAAGACCTCTGCCAACATCCTCATTTTGGGCAATAGCGGTCAGGGCAAGAGCTACCTCATCAAGCTGCTGATCTGCAATCTGCTGGAGGCAGGCAAGGCGGTGATTGCCCTGGACGCCGAACATGAGCTGGAGGAGTTGTGCGAAAACTTAGGTGGGTGCTTCATTGACCTGATGGCCGGAGAAAAGCGCATCAATGTGCTGGAAGTGCGGAGCTGGAACGAGGACACCGACGAGACAGCCCCGGAGGCCTTTCGCAAGTCCACCCTGCTGGCGCGGCACATCTCTTTTTTGAAGGACTTCTTCCGGGCCTACAAAGATTTCTCCGCCCCACAGCTGGACACCATAGAGCTCATGCTGTCCAAATTGTATGCCCGTTTGGGCATTACGGAGGAGACGGACCTGCGCCAGCTTATACCGGAGGACTACCCCATCCTCTCCGATCTGTATGACCTCATGCAAGAGGAGCTGGCCCAATACAAACCGGGTGCGCTGTACACGCAGGAGCTGCTGCAGGAGGTGCTGCTGGGTCTGCACTCCCTGTGTCTGGGGGCGGATGCACCGTTCTTCAACGGACACACCAATATCTCCGGCGACCGATTTCTGGTGTTCGGCGTAGGCGGTGTGCTGACGGCGGCCAAGAGCCTGCGGAATGCCCTGCTGTTCAGTGTGCTGGCGTATATGTCGGACCGGCTGCTGACGGGCGGCAATACCGTAGCGGTGCTGGATGAGCTGTACCTGTGGCTGTCTAACCCGGTGGCCATTGAGTACATCCGCAACTGCCTAAAGCGTGTGCGCAAGCGGGACTCGGCGCTGGTGATGGCTTCTCAAAACTTGGAAGATTTCGACCAGGAGGGTGTGCGGGAGATGACAAAACCGCTCTTCGCCATCCCGCCCCATCAGTTCCTGTTCAACCCCGGCTCCATCGGGAAGCAATTTTACATGGACATGCTGCAGCTGGACGAGGCGGAGTTTGAACTCATCCAGCGGGCAAGGCGTGGCGAGTGCCTGTATAAGTGCGGCATGGAGCGATACCATCTGGAGGTGAAGGCGCCGACGCATAAGGCGGCGCTGTTTGGCTCGGCTGGTGGTCGGTGATGGAGGAGGTGACTTTGCTTGAGCGCACAGCTTGTTCGGCTGGCGGCCGCCGTGCTGACCAGCGAAAAGGGCCGCAAAACAGTCGGGTGGGTGCTGACGGCGATTTTGTCGCCGATGATTTTATTGGTGGCGTTCTTGTGCTGCGCGGGTTCCGGCACAGCCGAGCACAACGGCGCTGTCGTATCGGCGGCATTTTATGGAACGGAACTGTCCGCAAGTGTCCCGGCAGAATACCGGGCACAGCTCACGCAGATGCGGGGTTCTTTCGCCCATTTGGATGCGGCGGTGGCCGAGGTCAATCAAAAAGCCGAGGGAAACAGTCTTGATCCAATACAGGTCAAGGCTGTTTTCTTTGCCCTCTGCTTTGGAGAGGATGCGCTGTCGCAGGCGGATGCAGAGGCGTTCGTGGCTTGCTTCTATGAAACGGAGACAAGGGTGCGGGAGGAGGCGGGCGAAACCTATGAGGTGTCCGTGCCGCTTCCTATGGAAGAAGTCTATGCGCAGCTATCCGTGTGGCGGGGCCGTGCGGTCACGGCAGAGGAACGCTCCAATGCCGTGAAGATCTATTCCATGGTCATGGGCAGCGCGGGCAGCGGTACCTTCAACGGAGCCTATGAGCCGGGAGGCAATGCGCCGATGGAACTGGAGGCATCCATGTTTACAGACCCTGCCACAAAGAACAGTGCAGATCTGGCCATCTATGCCGCCAGCGCATGGAACTCCGGCTGGGGTTATGTGTGGGGCACTTTTGGGCAGGTACTGACGCCGGAGCTGCTGCAATATAAGATCTCGCAATACCCGGAGGGTGTAGGGGATGAAGCCGACTTCATCCGTTCCCACTGGCTGAACAGACGCACCACCGACTGCGTGGGGCTCATCAAAGGATACGGTTGGCTGAACACCGTGACTATGGGGATTCAGTACGGCAGCAACGGTATGCCCGATGTGGGGGCGGACGGTATGTACTATAACGCCGGACGCAAAGGCAGCATTGAGACCATGCCCGACACGCCGGGACTGGCCGTGTGGAAGTCCGGGCACATCGGCGTCTACATTGGAAACGGCGAGGTCATAGAGGCCATGGACACACGGTACGGCGTGGTGAAAACAAAGCTCCAGGGCCGGGGCTGGACCCACTGGCTGGAGGTGCCGGGGATCAAGTATGACTGAGGAGGAACTGAAATTGGAAAGTAAGAATATCACCATCGGATTTGACGCAGCTAAATTGGATGCGCTGGAGTTTGTGCTCCGCAAGCAGCGGTCTTCCGTGCAGCGGCGCATGGAGGAAGTGCTGCAGCAGCTCTATGAATCGGAAGTCCCGGAAGCGGTACGGGAGTATGTGGACAGTAAGTCTGCTCCTGCGGCCAGACCCAAGCGGCCCGCAAAAGCGTCCGTAACGAAGCAGAAAGAGGGCGATGAGCATGGCACAGCATGAAGAAATCGTCCTGTGGCTGGACCGGAGGTGGAAGAACGCCATTGAAAAGCACCTCAAGGGTGAGACGCTGCAGGAGCATTTGGAAACTGTGTGACACGCTGGAGCTGAATCTCTGCAAAGGAGATGGCACAGAAGAAAACTGGAGCTATCACCTCAACGCCGCTGAGCAGGAGGTGTTGGCACGCAAGATGGAGGACTACTGCCAGCAGCAAACCGGCATGAACCTGCACGAGTACGCCTGGCAGCTTCGGGAGGAACAGGGGCAGGCTTCCCAAACACAGCTATAGCCCCTGTTTGCCCCTGTGGGCCGCTGTGTGGCCTCGCAGGCGTGCGGAAGGGTAACCGTAGCGCCTCGGCGGTTTTGGGACGGTTTCGGGCCGATTTTCGGTGCGCCGAAATCGGGGCAGGAGAAACTGGTGGGGTCGTAAACGCCCCACCAGAGCTACTTCTGCCCGCAGTGCGGGCAGTTGAGAAGCGCTTTTTGCGGGGTCATAAAAACGGAAAAATGAGGCTTCCGGGGTCGTAAACGCCGGAAGCCAAGGGACGACAGCGGAAAAAGGCGGGGTCGTACCGCCAATTAGGAGGAGGTGAGCAAGCGTGGCAACGGACAAGCGAAAGCACGCCTTTTGGCTTACAGACGAGGCGAAAACGATGGTGGAAATAGACTTTCAGTTAGACAACTGCGGCAGCCAAAGCGAATTTGTCGAAAAGGCAATACGGTTCTATGACGGCTATGTTCACGCCAATAAGACCGGCGCATACCTGCCCCACGCACTACAGGAGATGCTGGAGGGCACACTGGGTGTGTTCGGCGACAGGCTGGGCAAGCTGCTGTTCAAGCTGGTGGTGGAGCACAACATGACCAACCATCTGCTGGGCGGAGACATAGACATGACCCGGGACGAGTACAACAAAATGCGCGGTAACAGTGTCCGGGAGGTGGCGGGTACGCATGGCAGCATCTCTTTTAGGGATGTGTTGCTATTTCACCAGGAGGAGTAACCGATGGCACGGCTGATACAGAAAAGCGGGTACATCCAAGGAGGCCGTGCGGCAAGATACATGGAGTATGTTGCCAAGCGAGATGGCGTGGAGGTCATTCAAAGCACCGAGCCGGTGACTAAAAAACAGATGCAGTTCCTCACAAAGCTGCTGAAGGACTTCCCGGATGCAAAGGAATTGTTTGAATACAGCGACTACCTACAGACGCCCAACCGGGGTACGGCGTCTGCGTTTATTGCTGCTGCGTTGGATACACATCTGCATGAATTGGAATCCGAGAGCGGCTACATGGCCTACATCGCCAACCGGCCCCGGGTGGAAAAGCACGGCGGTCACGGGCTATTCAGTGCGGCGGATGTTACGGATCTCAAGGCGGCAAAAAGCGAACTGGAGACTCACGCCGGAAAAGTGTGGACCTTCATTTTCTCCCTGCGGCGTGAGGATGCGGAGCGCCTGGGATACAGCAAAGCAGCCGCATGGCAGAACCTATTGAAGCAGGAGAGCCACTCCATTGCGGAGGCCATGCGTATTCCACCGGAGAAGTTTCGTTGGTATGCGGCATATCACGACGAGGGACACCATCCGCATATACACATGATGGCGTGGTCGGACGATCCCAAGGTGGGGTTTCTAACGCAAAAGGGGATCGCATCGATTCGGTCCAAGATGACGAACGAAATTTTTCGGGATGAGATGACGGAGCTTTACATTCGGAAGGATGCCGCCTACAAGGAGAGTATACAAACCGCCAAGGCATTGTTACTGGAGCGCATTCGGGCGTTGGAAACCGGTGCCGCCGATGACCCCGGGCTTGTGAAAGAGCTGCAAGAACTCTCCCAGGCACTGGCGCAGGTCGGCGGCAAACATGTCTATTCCTATCTGCCAAAATCGGTCAAGGCACAGGTGGATGCCATTGTGGAGCGACTGGCGCAGCTCCCGGAGGTGGCGGCTTGCTACGACCAATGGTGGAAACTGAAAGACGAGATTGCGGGCTACTACGGGCAGAACACGCCACCCCACCAGCCGCTGACGCAGCGAAAGGAGTTTCGATCTCTTAAAAACTGGATCATCCGAGAGGCAGAGGATATCTCGTTTTCCCCGTCTGCAGACAGTGTGGAGCCGGGGGAAAAGCAATCGACAGAGAAAACGCCGCCTATCCGTGGCCCTGTTGATGTGCAGTCAGTGGGAGAAACTGTGTCTGCAAGGCATATTCCGGCAAATGTGGTCATGCGGCTGCTGCATCATATGGGGCAGATATTTAGGACGAGTATGCCGTTCATCCCACCTGCGCTGCGGATCGACTCCAAGCGCCGCAGGCGGCTGCAGGAGAAGCGCATGGCCTTGGGCCACAAGAGGGATGACCACGAGGACGAGCAGCTCCATCATGTCAACGACAACACCATGTAACGGGAGGTATAATGCATGGGTAAATTTGTTTATTTCACATTCGCAGAGAAACGGCAGGCCAACGAGGTTGACCTGCCGTCTTTTTTGTGTGACCGGGGCGAGAAGCTCCTTCTGGCCGGGCGGGAGTACCGGTTGGCCAGCGACCACAGCATCACGGTGCGTGGAGCGATGTGGTATGACCATGCCGTACAAAGAGGCGGACACGCCATCAGCTTCGTGCAGCAATTCTACGACAAGACCTATCCCGAAGCGGTGTCCATACTGCTGGGCCGGGACGGACAGGGCATTATTCCCATCGCAAAGCAGGAACCGGAGCCGCAGGAGCCAAAGCCCTTTGCGCTGCCGAAGCCTTACTTGACTATGCGCAGGATGTATGCCTATCTCACCAAACACAGGTGCATCGACCGGGATGTGGTCACGGCGTTCGTGCAGGAGAAGCTGCTCTATGAGGACGACCCACACCACAACTGCGTGTTTGTAGGGCTGGATGAAAACAGAGAAGCCCGGCACGCACATCTGCGCAGCACCGGCTCTCAAGGCAAAGTATTCCGCATCAATGTGGTGAGCAGCGACATAAAACATAGCTTCCACAAAAACGGGACGGACCGTTCCCTCTATGTCTTTGAAGCACCCATTGATCTACTGTCTCACATTACCCTCTACCCAGCAGGCTGGCTGGAGCACAGCTATGTGGCCTGCTGCGGCACCTCCATCCAGCCCGTGCTGGAGCGTCTGCGGCAGAACCCGAAGCTGGACACGGTGTACCTGTGCTTGGACAACGACGAGGCTGGTGAGGATGCCAGCGACGGTATGCTGGATACCCTGGAGGATATGGGCTACGATGTGGAGCGCCTGCGTCCGGAGGGGAAGGACTGGAACGATGACCTGCGGGCAAAGCGGGGTGGCCATGGGTAACTTATGGCTCCTCCTTGCAGCGGGCGGCGTCATGGCGGCGGTCATAGGCTGCCTGACGCTGCTGAATAACCGCTACACCCTCAGCAACATCAAATCCAAAACCGTAGGTGACGGTCAGCACGGCACGGCCCGCTGGGCCACCGATGCAGAGATCCGCAAGACCTATGCCCTCGTGCCGTTCCAAGCGGCAAGTTGGCGCAAAGGGCTGCGCCGCCCGGAAATACAGGGGCTGGTGCTGGGCAGCGTCAGCCATAAGTGTGGCATCACCGCACTGGTGGATAAGGACGATGTGCATTGCCTTATGATCGGCGCATCC